>Ga0307474_10002478_pt1 | contig 13281 bp, 10 predicted proteins | sample atmos_gasesECM1C_2_FD_203312 | JGI IMG/M metagenome (GOLD analysis project Ga0307474, IMG submission 203312) | Hardwood forest soil microbial communities from Morgan-Monroe State Forest, Indiana, United States - atmos_gasesECM1C_05 | ecosystem: Environmental > Terrestrial > Soil > Temperate... | reverse complement strand
TCGCAAGCAGCACCCCGGTGCCTATCATGGGTGACATGACGCACACCGATGGCTTCCTCGACAGCCGCGATTTCGCCCGAATCGCCGCGGCGATTCGCTACATCGAGACGAACTTCCGGCAACAGCCCCGCCTCGCGGCCATCGCAAAGGCAGTGCGCTTGTCGGAGTTTCACTTCAACCGGCTTTTCCGCCGCTGGGCTGGAGTGACGCCCAAGCAGTATCTGGCATTCATCACCGCCGCCGCGGCGCGCGGTGAGCTTTACGGCGGCCGCGCCTCGGTGCTCGACGCGGCGTACGCGGTCGGACTGTCGGGACCGGGGAGGCTGCACGATCTGCTGGTGACCATCGAAGCGGTCACTCCCGGAGAGCTCAAAGCCCGCGGACGCGGCCTGAGGATCACGTACGGCTTCAGCTCCACGCCTTTCGGCGAGGCGCTGCTCGGCGTAACGCCGCGAGGCCTGAGTCACTTCGCTTTCGTCGAGCCAGGCCGCGAGCGCGCCGCCCTCACGGACATGCTCGAGCGTTGGCCGAATGCCGAATGCGTGCAGGATGACTCCAGCACTCGCGAGCTCGCGCATCGCATCTTCGTTCCCGGAATCAACGGCGATGCGTCGCAGCCCCAGAAGCCTGCGCCGCAGAAGCCCGAGCCGCAGAAGCCCGAGCCGCTGAGGCTCGCCGTCAAGGGAACGAATTTTCAGCTCAAGGTTTGGCGGGCACTCATCGAGCTCGGCGCAGCAGGCCCGACCAGCTATCAGGCACTGGCCCACGCCGCGGGCGTCGACGATGCCGTACGTGCCGTCGGCAACGCCGTGGGCGCTAACCCGGTCGCCTGGCTGATCCCCTGCCACAACGTGTTGCGCCGGGACGGCACGCTCGGCGGCTATCACTGGGGTGCGGATCGAAAGCGCGCGATGCTCGCCTGGCAAGCGCTGCGTCAGCCGCCGGGGGCGGCGCTCCAGCAAACCGGCTGAGAGCGACTGAATGAAACCCAGCTGGGCACGCCACGCCGGCGTGAGCGCAACATAATCGACTGCCCGACGCGCGGCCCGGAGAGTCGGGCCAACACGCCCACGCCGAAGCACGCGTCGTCAAGGGCGTCCAGTCCCCACCTCCTGTGACTCATACTTAACCCTCTGATTCAACAAGGAAAAGATTTTCGTCAGGCCGGAGGGGTGCCCGGAAGCTGGTAAACTAACAGCCGTTCCGCCGGTGCCGTACCCGTGTCCGCTTCCCCCTACAAGCAGCTCGAGCAGGAGTTCAAGCGCCTCCACGCGTTTCGTGGAGCGCTGGCGCTATTGCGCTGGGACGCTGCGGTCATGATGCCGCGGGGCAGCGCCGACGTACGCGGCGAGCAGCTGGCGGCGCTCGAGACCGAGCATCACGCACTGCTGACGGCCCCACGGGTGATCCGGCTCCTCGACCGCGCTCAGGCGAACACCCAGGGTCTCGCCGACTGGCAAATTGCCAACCTCCGCGAGATGCGCCGGCAACGGGATCATGCGATCGCCACGCCGGCGACGCTCGTGTCGCGGCTGACGAAGTCGGCCTCGCGTGCGGAGTCGCACTGGCTGGTGGCACGTGCCGCTGGTAAGTTCGAGCTCTTCGCCCCGTATCTCGAGGAGGTCGTCCACCTGGTGCGGGACAAGGCCACGCTCCTCGGGCAGGCGCTCAATCTCGCCCCCTACGATGCGCTGGTCGACGAGTTCAGCCCGGGTCTGACCACGGCCGATATCGACGCCATGTTCAAGGCGATCTCGCGGCGGATGCCGGCCCTGATTCGCGAGGCGATCGCCCTGCAGGAGGGACACCGCCTGCTGCCGCTCAACGGCAAGTTCCCCCCGGGTAAGCAACGTGCGCTGGTCGTGGAGGTCATGAAGGCGGTCGGCTTCCCCTTCGACCGCGGCCGGCTCGACGAAAGCGATCATCCCTTCACCGAAGGCGGCCCGGGCGACATCCGCATCACCACGCGGTTCGATCCCGACGACGTGTTCACCGGTCTGCTCGGGGCGCTCCACGAAACCGGCCACGCGATGTATGACCTTGGACTGCCGCAGGACTGGCGGGATCAGCCGGTCGGGCGCGACCGCGGCATGGCGCTCGAAGAGAGCCAGTCGCTGCTCCTCGAGATGATGGTCTGCCGCAGCCGCCCTTTCGTGCGCTACGTGCAGCCGCTGCTCGCAAAGCATTTCGGAGCGACAGGCCCGGAGTGGGACGTCGAGAACGTCTACGGCCACCTCACGCGCGTTCACCGGGGACTGATCCGGGTGGACGCCGACGAGCTCACCTACCCGCTGCACATCATGCTGCGCTACGAGCTCGAGAAGCAGCTCCTCAGCGGCGAGCTCGCGGTGCGCGATCTGCCCGAGGCGTGGAATGCCGGCATGGAGCAGCGTCTCGGAATCCGTCCCAGCAACGACGTCGAGGGGTGTCTGCAGGACATTCACTGGGCGGTCGGCTCGTTCGGCTATTTTCCGTCCTACGCGCTCGGCGCGGTCATCGCGGCGCAGCTGTACGAAAGCCTGCGCGGCGAGCTGCCGGAGCTGGATGAGCAGCTTGCGCGCGGGGAGTTCACCGGGCTCTTCGGCTGGTTGCGTACGCACGTGCACGGGCTCGGCGCCAAGGTGCCTGTCCAGGAGCTGCTGAAGGACGCAACCGGCAAGCCGCTATCTGCGACTTCCTTCGTGCGCTACGTCGAGGCAAAGTATCTCGAGACCAAAGCCGAGAGCAGCGTCGCCGCCTGAGACAGCGTTGCCGCGTGAGGCAAGGTCGCCGCCTGAAACTTTCCAGGGCAACCGGGCCCCGATGAGCGCGAAGCCTTCCCGCACCTTGAAGCGCCTCGGCGCGCAACTGCGCGGCGCCGTCGGCCGCTGTATCGACGATTATCGGATGATCGCCGCCGGCGACCGGGTGATGGTCTGTCTCTCGGGGGGCAAGGACTCCTACACCCTGCTCGACATCCTGCTTTCGCTGCAGCGGAGCGCGCCCGTGCGCTTCGAGCTTCTGGCGGTCAATCTCGATCAGAAGCAACCGGGTTTCCCCGCCCATGTGCTCCCGGCGTACCTCGAAGCTCGCGGCGTGCCTTATCGGGTCATCGTGCAGGACACGTACAGCGTCGTGAAGCGCGTGGTTCCGACCGGGCGCACGATGTGCGGGCTTTGCTCGCGGTTGCGGCGCGGCGCGTTGTATCGCTTCGCCACCGAGAACGGCATTACGAAGATCGCCTTGGGCCACCATCGCGACGACATCGTCGAGACGCTGTTTCTCAACCTCTTCTTCGGCGGCCGGCTCAAGGCGATGGCACCGAAGCTGCTATCCGATGACGGGCGTCACGTCGTCATCCGCCCGCTCGCCTACGTGGCCGAGCGCGAGATCGCTCGCTATGCCCGCGGGCGGGACTTTCCGCTCATCCCCTGCAAGCTGTGCGGCTCCCAGGAGAACCTGCAGCGCGTCGCGGTGAAGCGGATGCTGGCTGGCTGGGAGCAGGAGTTCCCCGGGCGTACCGAGTCGATCTTCTCTGCGCTGCGCAACGTCGAGCCCGAGCATCTCGCCGACCCGCGCCGCTTCGACTTCGCCGGACTCGAGGGACGACGCGTAGAGTCGATGAGCGAAGCGGAAGAGGACACGCTCGCGACGGAGCTCACAGCCCGGGCCGCGTTGGCTTGAGTAGGTGCGAGCGTGGAGCCTTCCCCAGCCACCACGCCCGCCGCGCCGCCGCTCGGCAACTCTTATTGGGTACTTCCGGGCACGCTGCTGGCCGGCGAGCATCCGGGCGGGCTGACCCCCGAGCTCACGCGCTCGCGCCTCAAAAAGCTGCTCGAGGCCGGCATCGACTGCTTCGTCGACCTCACTCAGCCTGAGGAGGCGAGCGGCTACCGTGACGCGCTGCCGCGGGGCACTGCCTACTTCAACCGACCGCTCCCGGATCATGGTGTGCCGGCCGAGCGGGCCCACATGGAGGCGATTCTCTCGTACGTGCGCCGGGCGCTCGATTCGGGCCACCGGGTGTACCTGCACTGCCGCGCGGGGATCGGTCGCACTGGCATGGTGGCGGGCTGCCTGCTCGCCGAGCGGGACGGGGGAGAGCTCGCCCTGGCTCACCTCAACCGGGCGTGGCGGGTGAGCGGACGGGCGGCGCAATGGCCAACGGTTCCCGAGACTCCCGCACAGACAGAGTACGTTCGCGCCTGGGCGCGGGCGACGGAGCACGACCCGCTGCTCGAGCCTGCGACGCTCGCTGCGGCCCGCGGCCTGCGCGGGCGATTCCAAGGGGCGCTGCTCGGGCTGGCGGTCGGCGATGCGGTTGCCGCCGCCACGCAGTTTGGCCGCCCCGGCCGCTTCGCACCCGTGGGCGACATGCTCGGCGGAGGACCGTTCGAGCTGCCACGCGGCGGGTGGAGTGACGACACCGCCATGGCGCTGTGTCTCGCCGAGAGCCTCCTCGAATGCGAAGGCTTCGATGCGCGCGATCAGGTCAATCGTTATCGCCTCTGGCAGCAGCAGGGCCACCTCTCGGCGACCGGCCACTGTGTGGGCATCACGGGGGCGACCAGCCGCGCGCTGGCGCTCGCACAGTGGCGGCGGCAGGCCTTCTCGGGCACACACGACCCGCAGGCGCAGGATCCGGAGGCGCTCTCGCGAGTCGTAGCGGTATCGCTGTACTTCTTCGGCCGGGGTGCCGTCGTCGCCTCTGAGCAGGCGGCGGAAGCGGCCCGAACGACCTGCCAGGCGCCGGTCGTTCTCGGCGCTTGCCGGGCACTGGCTGCCGCCCTGCACGAGGCGCTCTGCGGACGTACGCGGGAAGCGGTCCGGGCGGCCATCGGCACGACGACGACAGAAGCGGCGGTAGCAGTGCCGGCGCGGGCACCTCCATCCGCACCCGCACCCGCGCCCGCAGCGGCATCGGCGCCAGCACTTGTATCGGCGCCGGGAGCAGTACCGGGCGGTGCGCTCGTGCCCGGCCATAGTGCGTCGGCTGCTCTCGCGGCTGCAGCCGATGTCTTTGCGCGCGCAAGAAATTTTCGCGAGGCTGTGCTGGCAGCCGCGAACCTCGGCGGCAATTCGGATGTGATGGCCGCCGTCTGCGGGGCTCTCGCCGGCGCGCATTTCGGAGCGGGCGCCATTCCGGCAGCGTGGCGCAAGGGCCTGCTGCAGGAAGAAATGATCGAGAGCTTTGCCGACCGGCTGCTGGCTCATGCCCTGCTCGAGCTCGGCGCCTGAAGCAGGAAGCGCCGCGGGCAAAACCCGCTGAGGCAGAAACCGCGTGCAGCAAAAAAACGGCGGCGGCATCCGCGCCGAGTAGCAGACAGCGCCCGAGGGGTTGGGTAAGCTGCATCGCCCCCATGTCCCGCCCTCACGCTTCAAGCTCGCTGTCGCGTCGTGCTGCATCGCATCGCCGAGCGCGGCCTTGGGTGCGTCTGTCCGATGAGGAGCTGCTCAGGTTGCGGTTCTGCGACCTGAAGCTCTCCATCGAGCGATCGCCGCTCGCACGTCACGTGCGGCGTTTGTACACCGATCTCGAGCGCTGCGGCCTGAGTGTGCGGCCGCACGTGTGGCTGTCGGAGGAGTGGTTCTCTCCCGACGGCGTGCCGGGAATTGCGATGCCTTTCTATCTCGCGCATCCGCGGCTCGAGCGACTCGAGCGGCGCATCATGGGAGAAGCCGAGGGAGGCAACTCGCGGCTGCTGATGCGAATCCTGCGTCACGAGGCGGGGCACGCGCTCGACAACGCCTACCGCCTGCGAAGGCGCCGCAATTGGCGGGATGTGTTCGGTCCTGCCTCGCTTCCCTATCCGGCGCGCTATCGGGCGCGCGCCGGCAGCCGGCGCTACGTGCATCACCTCGGCGAGTGGTATGCCCAGGCTCATCCGACCGAGGACTTCGCGGAGACGTTCGCGGTGTGGCTGACGCCGAAGTCAGGATGGCGAAAAAGCTACGCCGACTGGCCTGCGCTTCACAAGCTGCAGGCGGTCGATGAGCTCATCGACAGCGTGCGCGGGCGGCGCGCGCCGGTGCGCAACCGCATTCGAATCGAGCCGCTCGAGCACAACACGCGCACGCTCGCGCAGCACTACCGGCGCAAGCTCGCGCGCAACCGGCAGATTCGCCGTGGGCTGGCCGATGAGCTGCTGCAGCGCGCCTTCAGCTCCGAGCGGCTGCGCAAGCGGTCGCTGCGCGCGGCGACTCTGCTGCGCGCCGATGCGCGACGACTGAGCACCACCGTAGCTCGCGCGCTCGGCATCGAGCGCTACAGCGTCGAGCAGGTGCTGCGCATGCTGATCGAGCGCGCCGAGCGGCTCGGGCTTCACGTGCGCGGCAACCGTCGCGACGCGCTCAGCTACTCGCGCTGGATGCTCGAGCGACTCACGGGGCTGTACGCCCAGGGCGAGACTCCGCACCTTCCTTTATGAGGCGATTGCGCACGCTCGTCGTGATGCACGCGAGCCTGGTGCCCCCGGAGAGCCTCGAAGGTCACAGCGAAAAGGAAATCGAAGAGTGGCGGACGGAGTTCGACGTCACCACTACCTTGCGCAAGCGCGGCCATGACGTGCGCTGCATCGGGGTGCTCGACAGTCTCACCGAGCTGCGTAGCGCGATCGCCGACTGGCAGCCGGATATCGTTTTCAATCTGCTCGAGGAGTTCGACGGCATCGTCACGTACGACCAGCACGTGGTCGCCTTCCTCGAGCTGATGCGCCAGCCTTACACCGGCTGCAATCCGCGGGGCCTGCTCCTGTCGCGCGACAAATCGCTCAGCAAGCAGTTGCTTGCGTTCCACCGCATCGCGACTCCCCAGTTCGCCGTCTTCCCGCGCGGCGCACGCTTTCACGTCCCGCGCAAGCTCCGTTTTCCCCTGTTCGTCAAATCGACCGTCGAGGACGCCTCGCTCGGCATCGCGCAGGCATCGGTGGTGGAAGATGCCACGCGGCTCAAGGAGCGCATCGAGTTCGTACACGAGCAGGTGAAGTCGGATGCCCTGGTGGAGGAGTACATCGAGGGACGAGAGCTCTATGTCGGCATCATGGGTAACGAGCGCCTCACGCGCCTGCCGGTGTGGGAGATGGCCTTCGGCTCGATGCCTGACTCGCTGGCGGCGATCGCCACGCGCAAGGTGAAGTGGGATAAGCGCTATCAGGCCAAGTACGGCATCATCACGCACGCCGCGGCGGACCTGCCGCCGGCAGTGCTCACCGCGCTCGATCGGCTGTCGCGGCGCATCTACCGCGCGCTCGGCATGTCCGGTTATGCTCGCATGGACTTCCGGGTAACCCCACAGGGCCAGGTGTACGTGCTCGAAGCCAACGCCAACCCGAATCTCGAGACTGCCGAGGACTTCGCCGAATCGGCGCGCGCCGCAGGGACACCCTACGCGCAGCTGCTCGAGCGGCTGATGGATCTGGGACTGAAATATCGTGCCCAGTGGCGCGCCTCGTATGGTTGAGGGCTCCTGCGACGACGCCGTGCCGGGGCGCGAGCGGCGCAACGCGCGCCGCCGTGTCGCGACTCCTGCGGCCACGACCGCTCGTGCCGTTGCCGGCCTTGCGGTCGCCGCGGCGGTGCTCGGCGCCTGCATGGGTGGGGGCGGTAAGGACGGGCACGGCGACAAGGCGAAAGAGGTCGACCTCACGGCACTCCTCGTCGTGCTGCCCGGCACCTATGACAACGCCGCCCAGGCGGAAGCTGATGCGCGCAGCGGTGCGCGCGACCCCCATGACGCAGTCGCATTGACTCTCACCCACGTGACGGCGCCGCGTCTCGGTCACTACGTCTACTATGCGCAGGAGACGGCCGCCGACGATCCGCGACGCGTTCTCAGTCAGAAGATGTACAGCTTCAAGTTCGACGACAAGCGCGGCATCATCGAGACGGTCTACGAGCTGGTCGAGCCACTGCGCTGGCGCGACGGCCAGCTCAACAAGGATCTCTTCAACAGCATGATGACCACTGACGTACAGGCCGAGGGCTGTCAGCTCTTCTGGAAGAAGAAAGACAGCGGCTTCGAAGCCAGACACGACCAGAAGGCCTGTCCGGACGCCGGCGGCGGCACTACGCCGCAAATCGAATTCAACGGCAGCATGCTCACCATCGGCGACTACAAGTTCCGCAAGGCGCACTAACTCCGCTAGTGAGCTGAGCCCTGCAGATGCGCGTCCAGCCCCTGCGCTCCGGTCCCCTACGAAGTGCTCGGCTAGTGAGCCGGGCCCTGCAGATGCGCGTCGAGCCACCCCGTTACGGTGTGATACCACAACACACTGTTGGCCGGCTTCAGCACCCAGTGATTCTCATCGGGGAAGAGCAGCAGCCGGCTCTCGATGCCACGGCGCTGTAATGCAGTGAACGCGCCGAGGCCCTGTGAGTAGGGGATACGGAAGTCCCGCTCGCCGTGGATCACGAGCATCGGCGTACGCCAGTTGGCGACGAAGTCGGCAGGGTTGAACTTCTCGTAGCCCTGCGGATTCTCGTAGTAGGGAGCGCCGAATTCCCATTCCGGGAACCACAGCTCCTCGGTCGCGTAGTACATCATCCGCTGATCGAACACGCCGTCGTGATTGACGATGCAGCGAAAGCGATCGGGCCAGTTACCGGCGATCCAGTTCATCATGAAGCCGCCGTAGGACGCGCCGAGCGCGCACACGCGCTCGCCGTCGAGCCAGGGGTACTTTGCCAGCGCGGCGGCGAGCCCTTTCTGCAGATCGACGAGCGGCTTGCCACCCCAGTCGCGGCTGATGGAATCGGTGAACGCCTGACCGTACCCCGGTGAGCCATGGAAGTCGATCATCACCACGGCATAGCCGGCGCCGGCGAAGACTTGCGCGTTCCAGCGATAGGTCCAGAGGTTTTGCATGCTGACCTGCGGACCGCCGTGCACCAGGAAGGCCACCGGAGAGTGCTTGCCGCTCTCGAAGCCGTAAGGCCGCATCACGTAGCCGTAGACGGTTTCGTCGTTCCAACCGGGAAAGCTGAACTGCTCGAACTCGCTCATGCGCCGCGCACCGAGCAGCTCGCTGTTCACCGCGGTGAGTCGCTCGGGCGTGCCGCCGCGCAGCGGCAGCGAGTAGAGGTCCGCCGGCGCGCCGAGGTCTGCGCGCGAGAACAGCACACGGTCACGGCTGGCGGTGAATGCCTCCACCGCGCCACTGTCGGTCAGCCGCGTCGGCTCCCCACTCTTCGGATCTATCCGGTACAGCACGCGCTGGCCGCGCTCGTCGACCGCCGCCAACAGCGCTTTGCCGTCCGGTGTTGCCCCGAGGTGGTCGACCGAACGGTCCCAACCGCCGGTGAGCGAGCGCGCTCCGCCGTTGCGCGCGCTGCGCAGCATGATATGGAAGCGATCGGACTCGAAGCCGGGACGATCCTGCGCCCGCCAGGCGAGATCGCCGTTGGCGAGGAAAACCGGTTGCGCATCCCAGGCGGGGTTCGTAGTGGTGAGATTGACGGGTGGGGCGCTGCCGTCCACGGGGACTTCGTAGAGGTCGAAGTTCGTGGACAGCGGCTCGGTACGGCCGGCGATGCGCGCCGAGAAAACCAGTGACCGCCCGTCGGGGCTGAAGTCGAAGTCCTCGTCGGAGCCAAAAGGCTTGGAGGGAATGTCGGCATCCATGCCGCGCGACACATCCACCGGCGCCTCGAGCTTCCCGCCGTGCAGCACCAGCGCGGTGAAGAGGTGCGCGTGCGTACCGTCGCTCCAGGTGTCCCAGTGGCGCACGAAGATGCGCTCATAGATGCGCCCGGTCGCCTTCGATTTGGCCTGCGCATCGAGACGCTCACGTGTGCAGCCAGGCGTCGCGCAGTCGAGGAAGATTTCCATCGACAGCGCCAGCCGGTCGCCGCGCGGGGATACCTTGAGCGAGCCTACATCGAGCGGGAAGTCACTGACGCGCTGTGCCTGCCCCGCGGACAGCACTATTCGCCACACCTGCGAGGTTCCCGAGCGCGTCGAGAGGAAGTAGAGCGTTCGGCCATCGGGCGCCCAGCGCGGACTCGAGTCGCCGCCGGCGGCATCCATCAGCCGGTAGGGCTCGCCGTGCGCTCTATCGAGCCGCATCATCCAGATGCTGGTGCGCCCCTTGTTGCCGTCCATGTCGGTCTCGCGCTGCACGAAGGCGAGAAGGCGTCCGTCGGGTGAGACCTGCGGGTCGCTGATGCGCCTGAGCGCCAGGAGATCCTCGACTCTGAAGGGTGCGCCGGTGCCCGCGGCGGTAGCGGCCGGCGCTTGCGGCGCTGCCGGGGCAGCGGGCGATGCCGGCGCCGGACCGCTCGGCGCGCTCGAGGCGGCGCTTGCGATGCCGGCAGCCGCGTTCCCGAAAAGCAGCAGGCATACGGACAGCAGTGACGGCAGGCGGTTCTCGAGCAGCATGCAGGCTCCCCTCAATTGTTGTCGTGCGGACGCTGCCGCGCCCGTCACGAGGTTCGGCACCTTATCAAAAGGCTCGCGGTCGTGATCAAAAGGCTCGCCGTCGTCAGCCGACTTCTTCTGCGGCGATGATCCAGGGCTCATGCTTGGCGCCCTGCAGCCAGTCCTGCATGGGTGCGTCCTCCAGCACGGCTGCCATGTACCAGCGCGCGGTTTGCGAGATGCGCGCGCCATAGGTATTGAATCGCAATACGACCGGCGCGTACATCGCATCGGCCACTGAATACTCACCGAACAGCCACGGGCCGCCTGTGCCGAAGCGGCTGCGACAGTCGTTCCAGATCTCGTCGATGCGCTCGATGTCCGCTTCGAGTGCCGCGGTAATCACCGTGTGTCGATTGCGCGCACGCGCATTCATCGGCCACAGCGATCGCAGTGTCGCGAAGCCCGAATGCATCTCCGCGCTAACCGAGCGGGCCACGGCACGCGCCTCGCGCGACCTCGGCCAGCCGCTGCCCGCGAGCTCAGTCGCATATTCGCAGATGGCGAGGGAATCCCAGATGCTCAGCTCCCCGTGACGCAGCAGCGGCACGCGGCCGCTCGGGGAGAAATTCTCGACCTGATCGCGCGTATCGGGGTGGTCGAGTGCAATCACGATCTCCTCGAAATCGAGGCTCAGGTGTTTGAGCAGCAGCCAGGCGCGCAGCGACCAGGAGGAGTAGTTGCGATTGCCGATGACGAGAGTGAGCGCCGCCATGGGGTGGTAACCTAGCCGACGATGCTGAGCGACGTGCGCGCCATCGCCTTCGATCTCGATAATACACTCTGGGATGTCGAGCCGGTGCTGGCGCGCGCCGAAACGCGCCTCGGCGCATGGCTCGATCAGAACTGCCCGCGCATTGCGCAGCGCCTGTCGCGCGAGGATATGCGTCGCGCGCGCGAGGAGCTCGCGCAGCGCGAGCCCCACAACGCCCATGACGTCACTTATCTGCGTCTCGCCTGTCTCGAGGCGCATGCGCGCGAGCACGGGTACGACACGGGCTTAGCAGCGGAGGCGTTCGCCGTATTCCTCGCGGCCCGCAACGAGGTGGAGCTGTTCGCCGACGTCGCGCCGGCGCTCGAGCGGCTGCGCGCGCGCTATGCGCTCGCCTCGCTCAGCAACGGCAATGCCGATCTCGCGCGAATCGGCCTGCAGTCCCTCTTCTCCGTATCGCTGAATGCGCGCCAGGTCGGCGCCGCCAAGCCGCAGCCGCGCTGCTTCGAGCGCCTCGCCCAGGATCTCGGGCTCGATGCCGGCCAGATCCTGTACGTCGGCGACGATCCGGTGCTCGACGTCGCCGCCGCGCGAGCCGCCGGCTGCGTGACCGCGTGGATGAACCGCCGTGCGCAAACGTGGCCTCGCGAGTTAGTGCCCGCGGACCTCGTGATCGCAGACTGTGCGCAGCTCGCGCTGGCGCTCGGAGCCTGAGGCAGCCTCAACCCGCCAGCGTTCGCCCGCGAGTCTCGACGAGGCTCAACCTGGCGATGAAAGCCGCAAGCAGCGGCACGACTCCCAGCCAAAATAGCATCCGCACGATCGCCGCGCTCGAGCCACCTGCGGCCGCAGAGAGTGCTCCTACCAGGAACGGGCCACCGGCTGCCAACACCCTGCCGCTGTTGTAGCAGAAGCCGGCTCCGGTCGCGCGCAAGCGGGCCGGAAAAAGCTCCGGCAGGTAGAAAGTGAATGCGCCGAAGACACCGTAAACGCCCGCCCCCACTGCAAACAACATCGCGATCCGTGCTGCCGGCGCAAGCGGCGCGCCGAAGGCGACGAACAGCGCGAGCGCCGAGAAAAGGAAGTAAAGCGCGAACATCGAGCGGCGCGCGAGACGCCAACCGAGAGGGATCGCAAAGAGCGCGCCGACCAGTCCTCCGAGACTGAAGGCGTTGGAAGCGTGCGCTTGCCAGGCTGCGGCGAGCTGCTGCGCCTCGGTGGGGCCGAGACCCGTCTGTCGTGCATGCTCGTGCGCGAGCGTGCTTCCGAGGAGCGGCAGAAATGCGTTGCAACCCCACCAGGTGAGAATGGCGACCGCCGCGACGAAGAAACCGCTCAGGGTCGCCGCACGCATCTGCGCAGAGAACAGCTCCGCGGGAGTCGAGGGCGCGGTGCGCGCACGGCTCGTCTGCCACAGCGCGCTCTCGCGCAGGAACAGTCGTACGCCGAGGGCCGCCAGGACGGGGAGAAGACCGGCGAGAAACACGTAGCGCCAGGCGCTCTGCGGCTGATCGGCGAACCAGACACCGGCCACCTGATAGTTGACTGCGGCGGCCAACAACACTCCGAGCGGCGAGGAAGTCTGCAGGATCACCCCGGCCTGCACGCGGCGGTTGTCGGGAACGGCTTCCGCCACCAGCGTCGCGCCGATTCCCCACTCGCCGCCGATGCCGAGCCCGGCAATCGTGCGAAAGAGGATCAGCTGCCACAGACTCGTCGAAAGCGCGCACAGGCCGGTCCCCACGGCGTAAAGCGCAATCGTCGCGAACAAGGTCTGCCTGCGCCCGATGCGATCGGCGATCCAGCCGAAGAGCACTCCGCCGGCCGCCCAGCTCACCAGCAGTAGCGCGGTGATGGCGCCGCTCCAGAATACCGCCGCCTGGTGTGCGGCGGCGGAGCCTGCCGTGAGGTGCAGCAATGTCGGAATACAACTCGGTGCAACGAAGTTGAACAGCACCGCATCGAATACGTCGAATCCCCAGCCGACCCACCCCGCGGCGATCACCAGCCAGTGATAGGGCGAGAGTCCGAGGAGTTGCGAGCGTGACGCAGTCGGCATATGCGGCACCCGCGGATCCAAACTTTCCCCCACGCGAGGCTTGTCAGCACTGTCACCGGCTCGCTGCCAGAAATGAATCCAGGCTGAACCCCGCGATCAGAGTAGCGCATCACGGAA
>Ga0307474_10002477_pt1 | contig 13285 bp, 13 predicted proteins | sample atmos_gasesECM1C_2_FD_203312 | JGI IMG/M metagenome (GOLD analysis project Ga0307474, IMG submission 203312) | Hardwood forest soil microbial communities from Morgan-Monroe State Forest, Indiana, United States - atmos_gasesECM1C_05 | ecosystem: Environmental > Terrestrial > Soil > Temperate... | reverse complement strand
GCCAGATTTGCGAGAAGGAGTGCCCGCCCAAGTGCATCTACATTGAAAAAAGCGCTGACAAGAAGCCGGACTACGTGGGCAAAGCGCAGTTTTATCCCAAGCGTTTCGACATTGATATTTCGGTCTGCATGAGTTGCCAGATTTGCGTCGAAGTTTGCCCGTTCGAGGCGATCAAGATGGATACGCAATTTGAGCTGGCCACTACGGATCGCTTTGGCGGCCTGCTCTACGACCGCAAAGAGTTGTCCCGGTCGAACGAGTATTACCACGAGATCCACCCGACAGAAGCCACCGAAGTGGACGAGCGCCTCGCCGAAGAAAAGGCCAAAGTGGAAGCGAAGACCAGAGCAGCAGCGGAAGCTGCCGCCGCAAAAGCCGCCGCTGCAGCCACTCAGCCTGCGGCGCCGACGAAAGCTGACTCGCCCGCGCCCGCCGTGCCTGGGCCCGGAGCCGCCATTTTGACAGATTCGCCGAAGCCGGCAGGAGGGGAAAGTTAGGCCATGACCGCGAACTTCCTCGCCGTGAATTCACTCTTCGTAAATCTCGACCAGATCTTCGTCCTCCTGCGCAATTGGCTCGTGGGATTCTTGCCCGCCGCGCTTCAACCCGCGGCCGGCGTGCTCCTCGGCGTCATCGCCATCGTCTCTGTCTTTCCCGGCCTCTTCGCGCTCACCACCGTCTTCGAGCGCAAGGGCCTGGGCCGCATGCAAAATCGCCTCGGGCCAAATCGCGTCGGCCCCTACGGCCTTTTTCAGCCGATCGCCGACGGCATCAAGTCGCTCACCAAGGAAGATATCGTCCCGTTCAGCGCCAACGCTGTCGTTCATTTTCTTGCGCCGCTCGTGCTTGTCGTCACTGTCTTTATGGGCTTCGCGGTTTTGCCTATGGGCCGCAACATGGTTCTCGTCGACATGGACTCGGGCCTGCTTTTCTTCTTCGCCATGGGCGCGGCGACGGAGCTTTCCGTTTTCATGGCTGGCTGGTCGAGCCGCAACAAGTACTCGCTGCTAGGCGCCATGCGCGCTGTGGCGCAGATGATCAGCTATGAAGTCGTCCTGCTGCTTTCTGCTGTTTCCATCGTCATGATTACCGGCTCGCTCTCGCTTACAAAGATCGTCGCTGCGCAAAACCAATACACCGGAATCTTTCCGCACTGGTACATCTTCACGCCCTGGGGTCTGGCTGGTTTCATCGTCTTCGCAATTGCCGCCACGGCCGAAACCAATCGCACGCCCTTCGATCTTCCCGAGGGCGAATCGGAACTTGTCGCCGGTTACCACACCGAATATTCGGGCTTCAAATTCGCGCTGTTCTTTCTCGGCGAATATCTCGCCATGTTCGCCCTCTCTGGCCTGGGCGCAACGCTTTTTCTCGGCGGATGGTCCGCGCCATTTTCGTTTCTCGGCTGGGTCCCTTCGTGGATCTGGTTTTTCAGCAAAGTCATGTGCGCCATCTTCATCTTCATCTGGATGCGCGGCACGCTGCCCCGCCTGCGCCAGGACCAGCTGATGAACTTTGCCTGGAAATTTGTTCTGCCCTTCACGCTGCTCAATCTGCTGGTCACCGCGCTGTGGCGATTCATGGGCGACGGCTGGCAGCGCTGGGTAGTTTGCACGGCAATTCTGGCGGCAGCTTACGTCATCATGGGCAGGCTGCAGATGCGCAGCCAGCATTTTGGGCGCAGGAGCTACCGCTATGCTGAGTAGGGAGTGCGAACGGTGAGCCCGATCTTCTATCTGCTTGCAGTCCTCACACTGGCCGGTGGCCTGGCTTCGGTGCTGCTCAAGCATCTCGTTCACTGCGCGCTCGCCGTCACCATAGCGTTCGCCGGGCTGGCGCTCTTGTTTTTGCAACTCGACGCGCAGTTCGCCGGCTTCGCGCAAATCCTCGTCTACATCGGCGCCGTCGCCATCCTTATTGTCTTTGCCATTTTGCTCACGCGTGGCTCTGAACTGCCGAAAGGCGGCGTCTTCAGCCCGACTTGGCTGGTGGGTTTGGTCATCGCCGCCGGTGTCTTTGCCGTTCTCGGGTGGGCAGTGCTCGCCAGTGTCAGCGCCATTCCGCAATCGAATATCGTTCCGTCTGTCACAGTGCACGACATCGGCCTCGCGCTTGTCGGACGTTATGTTCTCCCGCTTGAAATCGTCGCCCTCCTGCTCACCGCCGCCACCATTGGCGCAGTCATCGTAGCCATGCACGAAAAGAAAGAGAGGCCCCAGTGACGACCCCTCTCACCGGCTATCTTCTCGTCGCGGCGCTGCTCTTCGCCATTGGCCTTGGCGGCGCGCTTGTCCGGCGCAACGCCATTCTGGTTCTCATCGGTATCGAACTCATGCTCAATGCGGCCAACCTTAATCTGATCGCATTCTGGCGTTATGGCCCGCATCCCGAAGCGCTCACTGGAATGATGTTTGCCATCTTTTCCATCGCTGTCGCTGCGGCCGAGGCTGCTGTGGGCCTGGGCCTCGTCATCGCCATCTATCGCCACACCAACACCACCGAGCTCGACAAGATCGACAGGATGAAGGGGTGAACGCTTGATTCAGGAACCCACATCCTTCGTTCCGCAACTCGCCGCGTCCTCAATCGCGCGCATCCTGTGGCTCATTCCCGCCGCGCCCATGTTCGCTTCGGGCATCATCGCGCTGCTCAAGCAGCCGCATCGCAAACTCGCATCAACTCTCGCCATCGGTTCGCTCGGGTTTTCTCTGTTGTTGTCGCTGATCGCCTTCGCGCATGTTCTTCGCGGATGGGCCCACGGCGCCGCCGTTCGAGAAACGGTCGACTTCACCTGGTTTCACTTCGGCGCAACACGCGTTGAGCTCGGCTGGGTCCTCGATCCCCTCGCCGCCATCATGCTCGTCATGGTCACCTTTGTCGGCCTGCTCATCTTCATCTACTCCGTCGGTTACATGGCCCACGACGAAAACTTCACCCGCTTCTTCTGCTTTCTCTCGCTCTTTGCCGGAGCCATGCTCGGCGTGGTCATCTCGAACAGCCTGCTGCTGCTCTTCATGTGCTGGGAGATCGTCGGCCTCACCTCTTATCTGCTCATCGGCTTCTGGTATCAGAAGACCTCGGCCGCCGCGGCCGCAAAAAAAGCCTTCATCACCACGCGCGTCGGCGACATTTTCTTTTTTCTCGGAATCGTCTGGCTGTTTTCCTCGACCGGCACGTTGCTTTTCTATAACCACGGAATCGGCTCGCTCGAAGACGTCGCCCTAAAAAACCTGCTCACGCAGCACGCCGGTCTCGGCCTCAGCGCTGCGGGCGCCATCGCTTTGCTCATCTTTGCCGGAGCCGTAGGCAAAAGCGGCCAGCTTCCACTGCACGTGTGGCTGCCAGACGCGATGGAGGGCCCCACGCCCGTCTCTGCGCTCATTCACGCGGCCACTATGGTCGCCGCCGGCGTTTATCTTGTCGCGCGTGTATATCCACTCATGCAAAACGGCGTGGCGCCCGGCGGAACCACCGTCGCTCTCACCGTCGTCACCTGGGTCGGCGCGGCCACCGCGGTCTTCGCTGCGCTCATCGCCGTCGCGCAAAACGACATCAAGCGCATCCTCGCTTACTCCACCGTCTCGCAGCTCGGCTACATGATGGCTGGCCTTGGCCTTGGCGGCGTTGCCGTCGGTATGTTCCATCTCATCACGCACGCGTTCTTTAAAGCGCTCTTGTTCCTCGGCGCGGGCTCAGTGATTCACGGCACCCACGAGGAGCAGGACATTCGCCGCATGGGCGGCCTCAAGGTCGACATGCCGCTCACCTTCATCACTTACGCCATCGGCATGCTCGCGCTGTGCGGGTTTCCAATCTTTTTCTCGGGCTTCTGGTCGAAAGACGGAATTCTCGAAGCCGCAAAAAATTCAGCCGCGATCAAAGGCCCGTTTTACCTGCTCGTCTTTGGCGCTTTGCTCACCGCTTTCTATATGACGCGTCAGGTTTGCTACGTCTTCCTCGGCTACTGGCGCGGCCATGGAACCGCGCACGAAAGTCCCCACGAAAGTCCAACGATCATGACCCTGCCGCTCGCCATCCTCGCCTTCTTCGCCATGGCGCTTGGCTTGATTGGCACGCCAGCGTGGCCGTGGTTCCATGCGTTTCTCGAGGGCCGCGTGGCGGCGTTCAGCTTTCATAGCCTTATCGAGCCGGGTTTCCTGCTGCTCATGACCACGTCGACGCTGGTCGTTTTTCTCGGTCTCGGCCTCGGCTGGCGGCTCTACGGAAACAAATCGCCCAAGCCTGAAGCGCCCGACGTGCTCGAGAAATCTGTGCCTTGGATCTGGGCCCCGCTCCGCGATCGCCTGTACGTCGATGAGCTTTACGGTGCGACAGTAATCGCCTTCTATTATTGGTGGGCGCGTGTGGCCGATTGGCTCGATCGCCGCGTCTGGGGCGGCATCGTGGCTCTCGTTGCGTCGATCTTCGCTCTCTGGGCAAAACTCAATCGCCTGCTCGACATCAATTGCGTCGATGGCGGCTTCGACAAAACCTGCGAGGAAATTTCTGAAGGCGGCGGCCTGCTAGCGAGTTTGCAAAGCGGCCGCGTACAGAGCTACCTGCGCATCCTGGCCGTGGCCGTCGTTGCGTTGGCCGTCATCCTCTTCTGGAGAAGCCGCCCATGAGCGAAATAACGACCGCGGTCGCCAGCGGCTTTCCAATTCTTACGCTCATCACCGTGCTGCCACTTTTCGGCGCGGCCATCGCGCTCTTTGCCGGCAAGCACGCGCGAGGCGTTGCGCTCATCACTTCGCTTTGTTGTCTTGTCCTCTCACTCGTAATCTGGACCAGCCTGCCCGCCAATGGCATCATCGGCCTGGTGGAGCTGCACAGTTGGGCGCCCTCGCTCGGCGTTGAGTATCACCTCGGCGTCGACGGCCTCGGCGCGCTCATGCTCCTGCTCTCCGCCATCGTCACGCTCATGTCGGTGGACGCCTCGCATCGCGTCCACCACATGCCCGGCCTCTTCTACGGCCTCATCCTGATTCTCGAATCAGGCCTCTTCGGCTCCTTCACCGCGCTCAACTTCTTCCACTGGTTCTTGTTCTGGGAGCTGAGCCTTATCCCCGCGTTCTTCCTCATCAAATTGTGGGGCGGTCCGCGTCGCGGCCCTGCGGCCACGCAATTCTTCGTCTACACAATGGCTGGTTCTGTCGCGCTGCTGCTCTCTTTTCTGGCACTGTTTCTTTCTACCGGGACGAACTCCTCGCCGGGCACGATGGACTTCGGCGATCTGACCGCCATGGCCGCATCCGGCGCGCTTTCGCAGATGGTCGCGGCGCACTTGGGCGCGGTAATGCCGTGGCTCGCGATCGGCGTTCTCGCCGGCTTCGCGGTCAAAGTGCCAATGGTGCCTTTCCACACCTGGCTGCCGGCTGCGTATGCTGAGGCGCCTTCGCCCGTCACCATGCTGCTCACCGGCGCCATGTCGAAGATGGGAGTCTACGGCCTGCTGCGAATCGCGCTGCCCATCTTCGGCGTGCAAATTGCAGCCATGCGTACTCCTCTTTTGGTTCTTGCGGTTGCAACTGTCGTAATGGGCGCGTGGGCCGCTGCCGCACAAAAAGATTTGAAACGCGTCTTTGCCTACTCCTCGGTCAATCACCTCGGCTACTGCCTGCTTGCCATCTTCGCGCTCGCTGTTCCAGTTTCTAGCGCGGCGCAAGAAGCCAGCCAAGCCGCCGCGCTCAACGGTGTCATTCTGCAGATGTTCAATCACGGCATTACTGCCGCCGCCATCTTCTGGTTCATCGCCATGATCCAGTTTCGCACCGGCGGTCTGCGCGGCATCGACGATTTCGGCGGCCTGCGCAAGCCCGCGCCCGTCTTCGCCGGACTCATGGGTATCGTGCTCTTTTCCTCGCTCGGCCTGCCCGGTCTCAACAGTTTTGTCAGCGAGTTTCTGATCTTCCGCGGCGCTTTTCCGCTCGCCTGGGTTGCGGCCACGGTGTCTGTCCTCGGCCTGCTCGTCACGGCGATCGTGATCCTTACCGTCATTCAGAAAGTTTTCACTGGACCCGTCCCCGAGCGCTGGGCCAACTTTCCTGATCTGCATCACAGCGAGCGCATTGCCCTCGCGCCCGTGATTGGCCTCATGTTCCTCGTTGGCCTCGCGCCGCGGCTGATTCTCGACACCATCAATCCCACGGTCGTGAATCTGCTGTCGCACTGGAGATTTTAGAGAATGGCCTGGGCGATATACATCTCGTTTGCCGGCGCGCTCGTCTCGGCGCTGCTTCCCGGCGCCCGGCCCGCCCTCGCCCGCTGGTGGGCGCTTGTCGTTGCTGCGGCCGGGCTCGGTATCGCCATCGCGGGCTTTGCCGCAGGCGTGGGCCAGGGTCGCCAGGTCTTTGTCGATGCGCTCTGGGTGCCTTCGATGGGCATTCACTTCCTGCTCGCGGCAGACGGCATCAGCCGCGTTCTCGTTCTGCTCACCGGAATCGCCTCCGTCGCCGGCGTTCTCTTCAGTTGGAACATCGATCTCCGCACCAACCAATTCTTCGCGTTCTATCTCGCGCTGATCGGCGGAGTGTACGGCGTCTTCTTAAGCGGCGATCTCTTCCTGCTGTTTGTCTTCTACGAAATCGCCATCGTCCCCAAATATTTCCTCATCTCCATCTGGGGTTCCACGCGCCGCGAATACGGCGCCATGAAGCTCGCGCTTTATTCTTTCGTCGGCTCGGCCATGGTGCTCATCGGCTTGCTCGCTGCCTACACAATGGCGGGCAGCCACTCCACCACGTTCGCCGATCTCGCTCACGCTGGCCTTCCCATCAGCTTTCAGATGTGGTGTTTCCCGCTGGTCTTCGTCGGCTTCGCGATTCTCGCCGGCATGTGGCCCTTCCACACGTGGGCTCCCACCGGCCACGTAGCCGCGCCCACCGCTGCCTCCATGCTGCTCGCCGGTGTGGTCATGAAGCTTGGCGCTTACGGCTGCCTGCGCGTCGGCATCGGACTCTTTCCACACGGCCTCGATCCCTGGGGATTTTCGTTCATCGGCATCGGCTCATGGCGCGACGTCTTTGCGTGGCTCGCCGTCATCGGCATCGTCTACGGCGCGCTCGTCGCTCTCGCGCAAACCGACTTCAAGTTCGTCATCGGCTACTCCAGCGTCAGTCACATGGGCTTCGTGCTACTCGGTCTTATGACGCTCAACCAGATCGGCCTCGACGGCGCGGTTCTGCAGATGTTCTCGCACGGGGTCATCGCCGGCTTGCTCTTCGCCATCGTTGGTCGGATCGTCTACGACCGCACGCACACCCGCCAGTTTGCCGAGCTTGAACCCATGCACCTTTCGCGACGGCTGCCATTCGCGGCGTGGGCCTTCGTTTTTGCTGGCATCGCCTCTATGGGCCTTCCCGGCTTCTCCGGCTTCGTCGCCGAACTGCAGGTCCTCGTCGGCGCGTGGCAGGCCAATCCATGGTGGACCATCGTTTCCGGCATCGGCATCATCGTCGGCGTTGCCTACATCTGGCGCGCGCTGCAAAAAGCCTTCTTCTCGGACGCCTTGCCCACTGCGCATGAGCTTGAATCCGAACGGGCGCACAAATTTGCCCCAATCACATGGCCCGAGTACGCCGGCGTTGCGTTGCTCGGCGTCTCCTCGCTTGTGGTCGGCCTCTACCCGCGAATTCTTCTCGATCAAATTGAGCCGGCCGTGAAGGCGCTGCTCGCGGGAGGCGCGCAATGAACTACGCCGCCCTCAGCTACGCCGCGCTTTTTCGCGCCACACTGCCGGAAATTGTGCTCGAAATCGCCGCACTACTCGTGATCGTCGTCGATCTAGGATTTCTGCGCAAGGCCACTCTGCCAATTCGCACCGCCTTCGCCGCGGTAATCGGAGTCGCTGGCTGCGTCGCCGCCGTCTGGGCCGTCTATGTCGCGGGCTGGGCTGGATTCAGCGCGGGCAACGATCTTCTGCTGTTGGCAGGTGGCTCGGCAGGGGTGGCCGAAGTTTCAATCTTGGTGCTCACCGCGATTACGTTGTTGCTACTTGTCGACTCCGCCTTCACGCGCAACCCCGGCGAGTACGTTTCCGTCGTCTTGATGTCTGCGGCGGGCGGCCTGATCATCTCGGCCGCGCAGGATCTGCTCGTGATCTTCGTCGGCCTCGAGCTCCTGTCGCTCGGCCTCTACATCCTCACGGCATTTAACAAACAATCCGGCAAAAGTGCCGAAGCAGCCATCAAGTACTACCTCTTCGGCGGAATGTCGGCGGCGTTCCTGCTCTTCGGCTTTAGCTATCTCTACGGGCTTTCGGGGTCAACTTATCTGCCAAAAGTTATTCTCGGCACCTATATGGCGTCGGCCAACGGCGGGGCATCGCTGCTTTATATCGCTCTGGTCATGATCGCCGCGGGGCTCGGATTTAAGGTTGCCGCTGTCCCGTTCCATCTGTGGGCGCCCGACACTTACGAAGGCGCGCCCGCTCCAGCCGCCGCATTTATCGCGTCCGTCTCCAAGGTTGCAAGCTTCGCCCTGCTCATCTCCATTAGTACGGTCACACTCCACTTCATTGGAGACCTGAATTTCGCGCATTCTTATGTCACGGTCAAGGTTTCAAACTGCCCCGCTCATATCACTCCAGGTTTCAGCACGGTTTGGCCGCTGGCCCTCGTAGTTCTCTCCGTGCTCTCGATGATCCTCGGCAACCTCGCCGCGCTGGCACAGACAAGCGTACGCCGCCTGCTTGCCTACTCGGCCATCGCGCACGCCGGCTATATCCTGCTCGGCCACGCGTTCTTCTCCTGGACGAATGCCAGCGCCCAGGCCATCCTCTACTACATCGTCACCTACGGACTCACGACCATCGGCGCATTCGGCGTCGTCGGCATCGTCGAGCGCGCCACCGGATCAGACAAGCTCGACTCTTTCCTCGGCCTGCACAAGCGCAATCCGGTCCTAGCCGCGGTGCTTCTAGTGCTCTTCCTTTCGCTCGCCGGAATTCCGCCGCTGGTCGGCTTCTGGGCCAAGTTCAATCTCTTCGCGGCTGTTCTCGCCGTCGGTGCAGGAGCTATTCCCTTCGCGCTCGTCGCACTCTCCATCGCATTCAGCGCGGTCTCGCTCTACTACTATCTGCAGGTTCTCAAACGCGCCTACGTAATGCCGGCGAGCGATGAGTCGTCTATTCGCGTGCATCCCGTCACGTTGTTTGTCTTGATCGCGATCGCCGCCGCGGTCCTCGCCCTCGGGTGCTTCCCGGCGCTGCTTCAGAACTGGATCGCAGGCTTCTACCCAGCAATGTAGCCGAAGATATACTGAGTCCGCATAGAGGTCGCCGGCTCCAATGACAAAGCGCGAGAGAATTCGCGAGGCGAAATTGACCGAAATGGAGGCGGAATTCCATCTGCTTCTTCTGTCGTGTCTTCAAGAATGTTCGAGAGGCCGTTATGGACTATTCGGGCAGAATGATCTTGCCGATCCTGAAGGAAGATATTGGGGCTGGCCAGAGGCGGATCGTCTGAAGGAATTGGCTCACGAAATTCGATCGATTAGGGCGGAGTTTGGTGAAACGAACGATGAATGCGAGCGGTTTTTGGAGCTCCGTTCGCTTCGTGGCCCAAATGTTCCAGGCGAACCTAAGTTGGCTGCGGGATTTCTCGCCGAGCTCAACAACAAGAAGTGACTGGCCCGGTCAATACTTCACGATCGCCGCAAACGAATCCGGCTTCAGGCTCGCGCCGCCCACCAGCGCGCCGTCAATTTCCTCCAGGGTAATCAGCGCAGTCGCGTTGTCCGGCTTCACGCTGCCGCCGTAGAGAATCCGCATCGCCGCGGCCACGTCCGCGCCCAGCAACTTCGCCACTTCGCCGCGAATAATGCGGTGCGCATCGGCGGCCATCTCCGGTGTCGCCGTCTTGCCTGTTCCAATCGCCCACACCGGTTCGTACGCAATCACGATCGGCTTTGCAGCCTCGGGCGTAATACCCACAAACGCGCCCGTCACCTGCGTCTTCAGCACGCTTGCCGTTTTGCCGGCCTCGCGCTCTTCCAGCACCTCGCCGATGCAGACGATGGGGATGATGCCGTGCTTGAGCGCAGTGTGCAGCTTCTTGTTCACAATCTCGTCGGTCTCGGCGAAATACTGCCGACGCTCGGAGTGGCCGATGAGCGTATGCGTACCACCTACCGCCATAAGTTGCAGCACAGATGTCTCGCCCGTGTATGCGCCTTCTTCGGCGAAGTGAATATTCTGCGCGCCGACGGCCACATTCGATCCTTTGCAGGCTGGAATCACGGTCGGCAAGAGCACCGGAGAAGGGAACAGCGCGATCTCATCGCGGGTGTGCCCGGCAACGAGCGGCAGGAATGCGTCGACAAATGCTTTCGCCTCACTCGGCGTCTTGTACATCTTCCAATTGGCGGCGATCAGTGCTTTACGAGCCATTTTCTGGTTTCCTCAACTCAATTCTAAGGGATTGAATTCCGCGCTCGGATGATGGCGCACATCAAGCAACACTCGACGGATTTTTGTGGCTGCGTTGCCGAATCACTGAAGGCTGGCTCTAGGAGGCTGATCCCAGCACCGCCGTCAAATCGTCAGGCACCGAGCCTTTCAGGAAAGCAGCTCGATGATCGGGATCGCCAAGATCCATCGAGAAGTGTCGCCAGACGCCATCCTGAAGCACGCCCATCTTCCAGCGTCCCGAAATCGAATCGGAAAACTGCCAGACGATATGGTAGCCATCCTCATTCGTAAACCCCTCGCCGTCGGCTTGAATAATTGCGTCTCCACGTTCCCAAAGTGCCGAGCGCACCGCGTGGAGCGCATTACTGCCTTCGTCCGTTTCCGAGCCTTGCAGATGCTGAATCGCATAGACCGTCTTCACCGAGGCCAGATAATTCTCAAGCCATTGAACGCCACTTTTCGGCCTGCAATCCTGAATGTCCTCGATAAAGTCCGCAACCTCATCCTGACCGGCCGAACCATCCATCACGGGATTGCGTTCAATCAGGGCAACCTCGACCTCATCGGTTCCTGAAAGCAGAAGCGTGTCCCATCCCTCTTCGTTTCCTTCTTCAATTGTTAGCCGATATTCAGGGTGCTCAGCGCGAATCAATTGCGCGAGCTCTTCGAAGGAAGGAATCTCCTCATCTTTCGACAGAACTCGTGTGAAGTAGCTCATAGTTCTCCACCTCATCTTCCAGTGTATTAATTCTCGTGGGGTCGCCGAGCACATAGGGGTAACCCCGGAATGCAGAGATCTGCTACGATATGACCATAGTCAGTGACCATAGGAGGAATCGATGCCAACAACGATTGCGGCCGGAGAGTTCAAAGCTAAGTGCTTGAAAATGTTAGATAAGGTGGCTGATGAGCGCGAGACATTGGTCATTACAAAGCGAGGAATACCTGTGGCAAAGGTCATCCCAATTCCCTCCCAGGGCGATTTTGTGGGTTCGATGCGCGGCAGCGTTATTTGGGAGGGCGACATCGTTTCGCCAATTGACGTTGAATGGGAGGCGATGAAGTGACGCCGATTGTTGATCCCTCCCGCTCGGAGCCGTTTTTGCTCGATACTCATGCGCTGGTCTGGTCGGTCGAAGAGAGCCCGAGGCTAGGCAGTGCGGCAAAGCGAGCGATTAACTCTGCAGCGCAATTCAACCAGCTTGCGGTTAGCGCGATCTCGTTGTGGGAGGTTGCTCTGTTGGTCTCGAAAGGCAGGTTATCGCTGAGCACGGATGCGATCGTATGGGTGCGGGATGCGTTATCCAAGCCTGGATTCAACCTGGTTCCACTTGAGCCAGAGATCGCTGTCGCCAGCACGCGCTTGCCGTTCGAGATGAATTCCGATCCGGCCGACCGGATCATTGTTGCCACCGCCCGGAATTTGGGCGCTACGCTGGTTACGGCCGATCGGGAGTTGCTGAAGCTTTCAAAGAAGGGGCATTTCAGAGGAATCGACGCGAGCAAATAGGAATACACAGGGAGCACCCCATGCCCAACCCAAACCTGAACGCCGAAGAGTTGAAGCTGGCTCATCGATTGTTGGATGAGATTCGTGGAAAGCTGGACGCTCTGGCGGCCGGCGACGCCAACTTACTCTTCGCATATCGCCGGAAGGTTTATAAAGAGCTTATCTATCTAGAACGCGGAAAGCCGATGACGCGGCGAAAGATTAAGTTACAGAAATTCGATCAACAAAGCGGCAAATGTGCTCATTGCAATCTTGAGATGAAAATCAGTTATTCTGAACTCGATCGCAAGAATGCTGTTGAAGGATATACAGTCGCAAACACTGAACTCGTTCACGCGGAGTGCCATCGCGCTCGGCAAGCTGCGAAGGGCTACACTTGACGGACGATCCGAAACAGAAATTGCATCCGGCAGTTTCCGGCCGGATGCGATTCTCTGACAAATCACAACTGATCACTACCGCTTTCTTATTTGTCCGTCAGCGCTTCCACGCCCGGCAGCTTCTTACCTTCAAGAAATTCAAGCGAAGCACCGCCGCCCGTCGAGATGTGCGTAATCTGGTCGGCAACGCCGGCCTGATTAATCGCGCTCACCGAATCGCCGCCGCCGATGATCGACGTCGCCGTCCGATTCGCTGCAACCGCCCGCGCAATCGCATTCGTTCCCACGGCAAAGCGCGGAAATTCAAAAACTCCTGCCGGTCCGTTCCACACAATCGTCTTCGCCGTCAAAATCACTTCTTCAATCGCCGCTATCGACTTCGGTCCAATGTCCAGGCCCTGCCAATCATCTGGAAAGTCAACGGAACAATCCCAAACTTGCGTCTTCGCGTCCGCCGCAAAGTTGTCGGCCAGAATGTTGTCCACTGGCAGCAGCAGCTTGACGCCTTTGGCCTTCGCCTTGGCAATCGCATCTTTCGCCATTTCGATCTTGTCCTCTTCTACAAGGCTCTTGCCGGTCTTGACGCCCAGCGCGCGCTGAAATGTGTAGGCCATGCCTCCGACGATCACCAGCGTATCCACTTTATCCAGAAGGTTGTGAATCACGTCGATTTTGCCCGAGATCTTCGATCCACCGATGATGGCCACAAAAGGCTTCTCCGGATTCTCGAGTGCCTTGCCGAGATACGTGATCTCTTTCTCCATCAGCAGGCCGGCGACAGCCGGTTTCAAATAGTGTGTAATGCCCTCGGTAGAAGCGTGGGCACGGTGCGCCGAGCCGAATGCGTCGTTTACGTAGACCTCTGCCAGCGATGCCAGCGCCTTTGCGAACGCCGGATCGTTTTCCTCTTCTTCCGCGTGAAAGCGCAGATTTTCCAGCAGCAGCACCTGGCCCGACTCAAGCTGGCGCGCCATCTCCTCGGCAATC
>Ga0307474_10002476_pt1 | contig 13295 bp, 11 predicted proteins | sample atmos_gasesECM1C_2_FD_203312 | JGI IMG/M metagenome (GOLD analysis project Ga0307474, IMG submission 203312) | Hardwood forest soil microbial communities from Morgan-Monroe State Forest, Indiana, United States - atmos_gasesECM1C_05 | ecosystem: Environmental > Terrestrial > Soil > Temperate... | reverse complement strand
ACGCTACTCAGCCTACGGCGCGGGCGCGCGGCCCGGCGAGACGGCCGGGGACAGCTACGCCGGGACCTGCGCAGAGCCCGGGCCCGGCCGGGGTGGACCGGGTCCGGCCGGGGTCATCCGGGGTCGCTGGGGTCGCTGGGGTCGCCGGGGTCGCTGGGGGTGCAGGTCAGCGCTCGACCTCGCCGCGGATGAACTTGTCCACCGCGTCGCGGGCCACGTCGTCGCCGTACTGCTCAGGGGGCGACTTCATGAAGTACGACGCGGCGGACAGGATCGGGCCGCCGATCCCGCGGTCGAGGGCGATCTTGGCGGCGCGGATGGCGTCGATGATCACGCCGGCCGAGTTGGGCGAGTCCCAGACCTCGAGCCGGTACTCCAGGTTCAGCGGCACGTCGCCGAAGGCCTTGCCCTCCAGCCGCACGAACGCCAGCTTCCGGTCGTCCAGCCACGGGACGTGATCGGACGGGCCGATGTGCACCGCCGCCCGCTCCATCTCGTGCGGGATCTGCGAGGTGACCGACTGCGTCTTGGAGATCTTCTTCGACTGGAGCCTGCTGCGCTCCAGCATGTTCATGAAGTCCATGTTGCCGCCGACGTTGAGCTGGTAGGTGCGGAGCAGTTCGACCCCGCGGTCCTCGAACAGCTTCGCCAGCACCCGGTGCGTGATCGTCGCTCCGACCTGGGACTTGATGTCGTCGCCGATAATCGGCACGCCGGCCTCGGTGAACTTGGCCGCCCACGCGGGGTCGGAGGCGATGAACACGGGGAGCGCGTTGACGAACCCCACGCCCGCGTCCAGCGCGCACTGGGCGTAGTAGCGATCGGCCTCCTCCGAGCCCACCGGCAGGTACGACACGAGCACGTCGGCCTTCGCGTCCCGGAGCGCCTGGGCCACGTCAACCGGCTTCTCATCCGACTCGTCGATGAGCTGCAGGTAGTACTCGCCCAGCCCGTCCAGGGTCGGCCCGCGCTGCACCGTGACGCCGGTCGGCGGCACGTCGCAGATCTTGATCGTGTTGTTCTCGCTGGCCACGATGGCCTCGGCGATGTCGCGCCCGACCTTCTTGGCGTCCACGTCGAAGGCGGCGACGAATTCGACGTCCCGCACGTGATATGGCCCGAACTGGACGTGCATCAGGCCTGGCACCCGGCTGTGCGGGTCGGCATCCTTGTAGTACTCCACGCCTTGGACGAGGGAACTCGCACAGTTCCCGACGCCAACGATGGCTACCCGTACCGAACCCATTCGGATTGCTCCTTTTTCTCATGCCATGCGGGTGTCAGGGCGGTGCCGGCCTCAGCCGACCGGGCCGCCTGAGCCGCTTTCCGTGTGATCCCTGGCCTGCCCTGCGGGCCCCGGGCCAGCTTCCCGCTCCGATGCGATTAGTTCGTTGAGCCAGCGGACTTCGCGCTCGACCGACTCCAGCCCGTGCCTCTGCAGTTCCAGCGTGTAGCTGTCGAGTCGCTCCCGGGTCCGGGACATCGCCGCCCGGAAGCTGTCCAGGCGCTCCTCGAGCCGGCTGCGCCTGCCCTCGAGAATCCGCATCCTGATGTCCGCGCGGGTGAGGCCGAAAAACGCGAAGTGGACGCCGAACCCGTCGTCCTCCCAGGCGGCCGGGCCGGCCTCGCCAAGCAGGTCATTCAGCCGTTCCTTGCCCTCAGCGGTCAGCCGGTACACGATCTTCGACCTGCGGCCCGCCAGCGGCTTGGCGGTCGGTCCGGCCGGGGCCTCTTCGGCGATCAGGCCCTGCCGCAGCAGCTCCTTCAGGCACGGGTAGAGAGACCCGTACCCGAATGCGCGGAACGCGCCGAGCACCGAGTTGAGCCGCTTGCGCAGCTCGTATCCGTGCATCGGGGTCTCATGCAGCAGCCCCAGCACGGCCAGCTCGAGTACGCCTGACCGCTGACTGCTCATCCGCGCCCTACCTCCTTGCCGCGCTCGCCATGCCACCGCACCGCGCCTAACATGCATGCCATCGCAGCGCCTCGTGGCGAGTGTCTCGGAACGATGTATCGCCCCGATACATCGTCAAGATATGCCGTCCGTACCGGGAGCGCAAGCCCGGCTTGGCCCGGTGCGGCCGGAAGCGCCGGAAACGGTGCTCGCGCCCAGCCAGGTCTCGGCCTAGCCGCGGTTCCGTCGTAACCTGTCGGGCATGAGGCGATCGGTCGTGGACTACGGGCTCGCGCGTCGCGCGACGCTCGCGTCCGTGTTCGCCGGCCGCACCACGGTGACCGACGTCTGCGATGCTCACCCCTACCTGCTGCGTGCGGCCAAGTTCCACGGAGAGGCGACCGACCGGTCCTGTCCGATCTGCAGAAAAGCCAAGCTCACACACGTGACATACGTCTATGGCGACGAGCTGGGCCGCTATGAGGGCCGCGTGAAGCAGGCACCGGAGTTGGCGGAAATGGCCGCTGAATACGCGGAGTTCAAGGTCTACGTGGTCGAGGTCTGTCAGAGTTGTGCCTGGAATCACCTCGCGTCGTCCTATGTCCTCGGCACAGGCGAACCGCAGACCCGGCGCAGTCGGCGCGCCCGTGCTGGTGACTGAGCGAGCAGGTCGCAGGTGTCCTGGTTACTGGATCACGCTGCGGCCACCCGGACGGCGAGGTGTTACTCGCGATAAGTGCCGGGACAGTAGGTACCACCGGGTACCTTGAGGCTCTCGACGGGACCGCTGCGTTCGCGACCCCTAGACCCGACCAGCGAGGACGCGTGAGTAATCAAGATTCTCCCGGGCCGTACTGGCAGGAGCCGTCCGGCACCGGCCGTCGCGGCGCGCGGCGCGCGCCCGGCAGCGAGGATCCATATGCCCGCGACGGCCGTTATGGCCGCCCGGCCGGCCGCGGCTACGGACCGTCGGCTGGCAACGGCTCTAACGGAAACGGTTCGAACGGTTACGGTCCGAACGGCTATGGCGGCTCGAACGGGAACGGCTCCAACAGCGGCCGTTCGAGCGGCCGTTCGAGCGGCCGTCCGAGTGGCCGTTCGAACGGCAACGGTAGCTCGAACGGTTCCGGGTACCCGGCCGGGTACGGCAACGGCCACCGTCGCGCCGACGGCAACGGCCGCCCGCGCGCGGGCGGTGCGCCCGACGGGTACGGCCGCCCCTCCAACGGCGGCGGCTCGTACCCGGATGCCGATGGTTACGGCCCTCGCGGCGGCCGCGGCCAGGACCCGGACGGTTCCCGCGGCGCGCCCGGCGCGTCCGGCGTGCGGGGGCGTGCGGCCGGGGCGCGGGCGCGCGGCGCCCAGATCGGCAATGACCTGAAGTCCAGGCTGGGGATCGGCGGCGCGGCCGCCCAGGGCGGGCCCGCGGCCGGGGGCCCGCGCGGTGCGCGGGCCGACGCCGAGCTGCGCGCCCGGCTGGGGCTGCGCAGCCGGGGCGACGGCCAGGCACACGCGGGCCCGGGTGGTCCCGGCGGCTATCCCGGTCCCGGCGGCTATCCCGGTCCGGGCGGTTACGACGCCAATGAAGGCGACATCGTCGACTACGGCCCGCCGGCCGGCTCCCGCAGCGCCACAGCGCTGCGGGAGCGCGGAACCGGCCGCTTCACCACCCAGCGCCGGGGCGGCGGCTTTGACGACGGGGGCTCCGGCGGCGGCTGGGACGGCGGGCGGCGTCAGCGTCGCAAGGGTGACTGGTGGCGGCACTGGACCTGGCGGAAGGCGCTGATCGTGGCCGCTGCCTCGGGCGTGGGAATGGTGCTCCTGCTCGGCGCGGCCATCGTCTACATGTACGAGAAGACGCCGATCCCCACCGACGTGTCAGAGGCGGCGCTGCAGCAGTCGTCAACGGTCTACTTCAGCAACGGGAAGGCCGAGGTCGGCACGTTCACCGCCAACGGCATCGACCGGCAGATGCTGTCCTCGGATCAGATCCCGGACGTCATGAAGAACGCGATCGTGGCCGCCGAGGACCGGCACTTCTACTCCGAGGGCGGGATCTCGATCAGCGGCATCCTGCGGTCCGCGTACGAGGACCTCAAGGGCGGCGGGAACCTGCAGGGCGGGTCCACGCTCACCCAGGAGTTCGCCAAGAACTACTACACGACGATCGGCACCTCGCGGACGCTGAGCACGAAGATCAAGGAGATCTTCGTCTCGATCAAGCTGTCACACAAGGAGTCCAAGGACTGGATCATGACCCAGTACCTGAACACGGTGTCGTTCGGCAACAACGCCTACGGGGTCGCCGCGGCGTCGCAGCTCTACTTCGGCGAGCCAGCCACGAAGCTCAACGTCTCCCAGTCGGCGATGCTCGCGTCCATGGTCAACGAGCCGGGATTCTTCAGCCCCGACCCGAGCGCGGGGCTCGCGTACACCTCGCTGGTCAAGCGCTGGCAGTCCGTGCTGACCAACATGGTCAGGGACAACGCGATCACCCAGCAGGAGGCCAACGCGCAGAAGTTCCCGACGGTGCTGACGAACAACGCGCTGGCGACCAGCTGGACCGGCTACAAGGGCTACATCATGCAGCAGGTCGAGAGCGAGCTCGAGAACACCTACGGCTATACCGAGCAGGACATCGATACCAAGGGTCTGAGAATCGTCACCACGTTCAACCTCGGCATGATGCGGGCGCTGTACCAGGCGGTGAACTCGAACGTCGCGCGGATGCGGCAGGACGGCACGCCGCTCCCGTCGTACGCCCACGTGGGCGCCGTCCTGGAGAAACCGGGCAGCGGCGCGATCCTGGCCATGTACGGCGGCCCGAACTACGCCGCGAAGAACTGCGCCAAGATCTTCTGCCAGCTCAACATGGCCACCCAGAACCGGGAACAGGTCGGCTCGTCGTTCAAGCCGTACGTGCTGGCCACCGCCGTATCCGAGGGCATGGACGTGCAGAACAGCATCCTCAACGCGATCGAGCCGATGTGCATACCCCCCGACGCAACCCCCGAGAGCCGCTCCGAGTTGTCGCAGCCCATCGATCCCTGCACGATTCCCCTGGGGTTCGAGGTCAACCTCCCGGGCGAGAATTCGGGCCCGCTCCCCGTGGCGAAGGCCGCCGCCATCTCGTCGGACCCCGCGTTCGAGGATCTGATCCACCGGGCGGGCACGGTGGCCACCACGAACATGGCCGCGCAGTTCGGCGTGAACATCAACAAGTCCGGGCTCAAGAGCGACAAGGGCGAGGTCGGGATGGCGCTGGGCATCGCCTCGCTCACGGTGGAGGAGCAGGCGACCACGTTCGCGACCCTCGCCGACGGCGGGATGTACTACACGCCGCACGTGATCGCCCAGATCACCGAGAACGGCAACATCATCCCGTCGAAGGTCACCCACCACCAGGTGCTCACCCCGGCGCAGGCGGCCGACGTCGACTACGCCCTCTCGTTCGACGTCAACTGCCAGAGCGGCGCCTGCGGAACGGCCGTCCCGAACGGTGAGCTGAGCCCGGCCCGGCCGACCATCGGCAAGACCGGCACCACCGACGACGAGAAGTCGGCGTTCTTCCTCGGTGCCATCCCGCAGTATTCGCTCGGGGTCGGGATGTTCACGAACGAGCAGAACGGGCTGCACGCCGGCCAGACGCTAAGCAACCTGGCCTCGGTGAACGGGCAGCCGGCCGGTGACGGCGGCAACTGGCCCGCCACGATCTGGCAGACGTTCATGCAACGGGAGTTCGGGAACCTGCCCGTCGAGGCGCTGCCCACGCCGAACTACGACGGCTTCACCAAGTGGAACCAGGTGCCGCCCAGGCCGAAGAAGCCCAAGAAGCAGCAGAACCCGAACCCGTTCTGCCAGGGGCACCACCACTTCGCCGCTTGCCCGCAGCCGACGCAGCCGAACCCGTTCCCGACGCAGCCCATCCCGACCACGTCACCTTCCCCGAGCCCGAGCCCGAGCCCGACTTCCACCGGCCCGCCGTTCGGTGGCGGTGGCGGTGGCGGCGGCGGCGGTGCCGTGACCACCAACGCGGTCGGCGCGGTGCCGCTGGAACTGGTCGCCGAAGACCCGTCGGCCACGAAACCCGGCGGCGGCTAGCGTTGCCCCGCCAGCGGGCTGCTCCGGACTAGCCGGCCCGGCTAGCCGGCCAGCCGGTCGCGCAGCCAGCGGATGTCGCTGGCCGGGTCGGGCGTCTCGCACACGGCGGGAGCGCCCGCGGCCCGGAGCACGTCGACGATCAGTGCCGGGTCGATCGTGCCCGACTCCATCCCGGCGTGCCGGTCCCGGCCCGAGCCAAAGTCGTCCCGCGAGTTGTTGCAGTGCACGAGGTCGATCCGGCCGGTGATCGCCTTGAGGCGGTCCACGACCGAGTCGAGTTCCTCACCGGCCGAGTTGGCGTGACAGGTATCCAGGCAGAACCCGACCTCCCCGCCGCCGTCGGCGGCATCGGAGACGACCTCCCAGAGCCGGGCGATCTGGTCGAAGCTGCGCGCCATCGCTCCGTCGCCGCCCGCGGTGTTCTCGATCAGCATCGGCAGCGGCCGGTCGATGCGCTCGATGGCCTTGCGCCAGCTGTCGTACCCCTCCTCGGGATCCACTCCCGCGGTCACGTGGCCGCCGTGCACGATCAGGGCCTTGGCGCCGATCGAGGCGGCGGCGCCCAGTTGCTGCTCGAGCAGCTTGCGGCTCGGGATCCGGATCCGGTTGTTGGGCGAGGCCACGTTGATCACGTAGGGGGCATGCACGTAGGCGTCGATGCCCGCGGCGGCAAACGCGGCGCGGACCTCGGCGGGCTCCCCGGGGAACGTAGGTGCCTTCCATCCCTGCGGGTCGCCCAGGAAGAACTGCGCCACCTCGGCCCCGGCGGCCTGCGCCGCCGGCAGCGGGTCATCGTCGTGCAGGTGCGCTCCGATGCGGATCATCATGGCCCCGAGCCTAATGGGCCCCGCCGTCAAGAAGGCCCGCCCGCCTGGCCGCCCGGCCGCCCGGGCGCCGCGAATCAGCCGGCGAAGCCGCCGTGTGCGACGCTCAGGCCAAGCCCCACGAACGCCCCGATGATGCCGGTCATGATCAGGACCCGTTGCTCGGTGGTGTTGGACACCAGTTGCGCGTAGAGCCCGACGAGGAAGCCCACGATGCCGAGGACCGTCCCGACGAAATGCAAGCTGACCACGAACCCGACCGCGAACGCGGCGATCCCCACCACGAAGGTGAACGCGGTGAGCAAGTTCTCGGTCGGGTGGCGTTGCCCGTCGCTGTTCAGCGTGACGCGCGGCGCACGGGCGCGGGACTGAGGCCGTGTGGCCATGGCACTGACCCCCTTGACGACTGCCGGGCGGGTGGTGTCGCTAAGCCTTCTTCCGCGCCGGACGAGCCGGCATGGTAAAGGAATGGTACTGCCGCCCGATGCGAGTCAGCGAGAGCGGGCCGGGCGGCTTGCCCCGTGTTGCGCAATGGGCGCAGAGGGCGTGTACCGACGGGCAAAGGTGACGAACAGCAGGCCGTAGCGTCGGTGCCTGCTGGTAGGCTGACTCAGCCGTGCCCGCCACCCCGTGTGGCCTGGCTCGGCTCCTCCTGTCACGGAGAGACCGTGACCGCGTTAGTCCAGAGGAGGCAGGGTAAGCCCATGCGCCACTACGAGATGATGATCATCCTTGATCCCTCGCTTGAGGAGCGCACCGTCCAGCCGTCGCTTGAGCAGTTCCTGAACGTCGTTTCGACCGGCGGCGGCACCGTGGACAAGGTAGACGTCTGGGGCCGGCGACGGCTCGCCTACGAAATCGATAAAAAGTCAGAGGGCATCTATACCGTCATTGACATGACGGCAGAGCCGGACACCGTCAAGGAGCTTGACCGCCAGCTCAACCTGAACGAGGCGGTCCTGCGAACGAAGATCATCCGGCCAGACCACAAATGACGGTACGGGCGGGGGCGAGCCCGACCTGATACCGCCCGAGCGACCGGGAGGACCCCGATGGCAGGCGACACCCAGATAACCCTCGTCGGCAACCTCGTCGACGACCCGCAACTCCGCTACACCCCGACCGGCCAGGCCGTGGCCAACTTCCGGGTGGCCTCCACCCCGAGGTTCCGCGACAACAGCACCGGGGAGTGGAAGGACGGCGACTCGCTGTTCCTGTCCTGCAACGTATGGCGCCAGGCGGCCGAGAACGTGGCCGAGTCGCTGCAGCGCGGCATGCGCGTCATCGTGCAGGGCAGGCTGCGGCAGCGGTCCTACGAGACCAAGGAAGGCGAGAAGCGCACGGTCTATGAGATCGAGGTGGACGAGGTCGGTCCATCGCTGCGCAACGCCTCGGCCAAGGTCACCAAGTCGAGCCGGTCCACCGGCGGCTACGGCGGCGGGCCGTCCGGGGGCGGCGGCCCGTCCGGGGGCGGTGGCCAGCCCGGGTATGGTGGAGGCGGCGGGCGTCCCGCTGAGGACCCGTGGGCGTCCGACTCGGGCGGCGGCGACGGATTCTCCGACGAGCCCCCGTTCTGACCACCGGTCGGCTCCCGCCAAGCGTCAACTGACCGAACCGCGTTTCACCGACCATCCCCGCTGCTGGCGGGGCTCTGCCAAGGAGCACCACGATGGCCAAACCGCCCATCCGCAAGCCCAAGAAGAAGGTTTGCCTGTTCTGCCAGGAAAAGATCGCCCACGTGGACTACAAGGACACGGGGCTGCTGCGGAAGTTCATCTCCGACCGCGGCAAGATCCGAGCCCGGCGGGTTTCCGGCAACTGCACGCAGCACCAGCGCGACGTCGCCACCGCGATCAAGAACGCGCGTGAGATGGCGCTGCTGCCCTACACGAGCACGGCCCGCTGAGGCCGAGGGAGGCAGCGCACCGATGAGCGGTACGCCGATGAAGCTCATCCTGACCCAGGAGGTCACCGGCCTGGGCGGCCCCGGCGATGTCGTCGAGGTCGCGGGCGGCTACGGCCGCAACTACCTGGTGCCGCGCGGGCTCGCGATGCGCTGGAGCCGCGGGGCCGAGAAGCAGATCGAGCTGATCAAGCGCGCCCGGTCTGCCCGGGAGATCCGGGGTGTCGACGACGCGAAGGACGCCGCGAGCAGGCTGGCATCGCTCCAGGTCCGGCTGCAGACCCGGGCCGGAACTGGCGGTCGGCTGTTCGGGTCGGTATCGCCCAGCGACATCGCCGCCGCGGTGAAGGCCGCTGGCGGCCCCGAGTTGGACCGGCGCCGGATCGATATCGAGAACCCGATCAAGACCGTCGGCGCGCACCAGGTGACCGTGCGGCTGCACCCCGAGGTGACCGCCACCCTGGACGTCGAGGTCGCGGGGGCCTGAGCCCGGGCCCACACCGCGTGGGCCTCTGCCGAGCGCGGCCAGGTTCCGTCCGCATGCGCTGAGCCCGGCCTGGGCGGCGTGGCGGCCTGGGCGGCGCGGCGGCCCTCGCGCTCAGTCGGTCGCGGACAGGTAACCGGGAACCCGTTTGGCCAGTTCCGGATCGGCTTCGGCAACCATGGCCCAGATCGCGGCCAGCCGGGCGGCCAGTTCGTCCTCGGGCCCGGCCTCGCCCGGGTCCGGCGCCGGACCCGGGCGTGAGGCCTGGGCCGGGCCCGAAGCGGCGCTGCGTTCCCGTCCCTCGGGTTCCGCGGCCGCGCCGCCTCCGCGGCCAGGTTGACCGGCCAACTCCTCAATTGCCCGGCAGATCCGGGCCAGCTGGGCGGCCTTTGTCGAACACACGCTCGAATACTAGAGACTCCTCGCTCCGGCTGTCCGCCAAACGAGCGCATCCCGCCGGGCGCCGCTGACGCCTTCGGACCGTGACCAGGCTGTCACGGCGCTGACATCTAACGTCCTACGTGAAATTCCCAATGTGGATAACTTCCGGCCATTGTGGACGCGCCCGGGGCACAGAAGTTTTTCCTGCGCACAACCAGTGGATGCCGTAATCGCAGGCAGCAAGGCCCTTGTGCATCCTTGGCCGCGAATATCCACAGCGCTATCCCCATGCTGCGCACAGCGACGGCGGCGTGTCTGCACAGGCTATCCACAGGCCTGTGCACAGCACGGCTGGACGTCGGCGGGCGCTCGGACGAGACTGTCCGAGCCGTCCGATAGAACGGTCACAATGGCCCGCGCGGGAAGCCGCGGGTACGCGCCGGAATGGGGGAGGTGCCTGGTGAGCGTCACGGAGATCGCGCCCCGTGGCGGCGACGAATTCGAGCGCACGCCTCCGCACGACGTCGCCGCGGAGCAGTGCGTCCTCGGCGGCATGCTGATGTCCAAGGACGCCATCTCCGACGTGCTCGAGGTGATCCGGCCCAGCGATCACTACCGGCCCGCGCACCAGATCGTCCACGAGGTCATTCTCGACCTCTACGGCCGCGGCGAGCCCGCCGACGCGGTCACCGTGGCGAACGAACTGACCAAGCGGGGCGAGATCGCGCGGGTAGGCGGCGCTCCCTACCTGCACACGCTCATCGCCTGCGTGCCGACAGCGGCCAACGCCGGCTACTACGCTCGCATTGTCAGGGAGCGGGCCATCCTGCGCCGCCTGGTGGAGGCCGGCACGCGCATCGTCCAGCTCGGCTACTCCGGCGACGGGGAAGCCGATGAGATCGTCGACCGGGCCGAGGCCGAGGTGTACGGGGTCACCGACCGGCGGGTCAGCGAGGATTACCGGCCGCTCTCGGAGATCATGCCCGGCGCGCTGGACGAGATCGAGGCCATCGGCAGCCGGGGCGGGGCTCTGACCGGTGTGCCGACCGGGTTCGCCGACCTGGACGCGCTCACCAACGGCCTGCACCCGGGCCAGATGGTCGTGATCGCTGCGCGACCGGCCATCGGCAAGTCGACACTGGCCTTGGATCTCGCTCGCGCGGCATCGGTCAAGGCCGGGCTGACGGCCGTGATCTTCAGCCTGGAAATGGGCCGCAACGAGATCACCATGCGGCTGCTCTCCGCCGAGGCCCGGGTGCCGCTGCACTCGATGCGGACCGGGCAGATGGGCGAGGACGACTGGGCCAGGCTGGCCCGGCGGATGAGCGAAGTGGTCGACGCCCCGCTGTTCATCGACGACTCGCCGAACATGTCGATGATGGAGATCCGGGCCAAGTGCCGCCGCCTGAAGCAGCGCCACGACCTGCGCCTGGTGATCATCGACTACCTGCAGCTGATGAGCTCGCCCAAGCGGGTCGAGAACCGCCAGCAGGAGGTCTCCGACCTGTCTCGCTCGCTGAAGCTGCTGGCCAAGGAACTCGACGTACCGGTCGTCGCGGTGGCCCAGCTCAACCGCGGCCCCGAGCAGCGGACCGATAAGCGCCCGCTTCTGTCCGATTTGCGCGAGAGCGGCAGCATCGAGCAGGACTCGGACGTTGTCATACTCCTGCACCGCGAGGACGCCTACGAGAAGGAGTCACCGCGAGCGGGCGAGGCTGATTTCATCGTGGCCAAGCACCGAAACGGCCCGACCGCCACGGTAACCGTGGCCTTCCAGGGCCATTACAGTCGATTCGCCGACATGGCCATGGTGTGAGCAACACCAGGTTGTAGGAGAACCGGGCACGCCACTTGCCCGCCGTTTCCGGATCGACCCGCCGCGCTTAGCGTGCCTCGACCCAGCTTCCCCGAGGCAGGTGTCGCCGACCGAGGCCTGGCAATGCGGCGCGACGGCGGCAGAGGCAGGAAAGCCAGCGCGACTCATTGCGGTACTGCCGTTCACGCCGCTATTGTTGGGTTATTTCGAGAATGTCTATAAATGGGGCGCTTGGGAGCGGGGGTCGCCATGCGGGGCACAAAGCGGGCTGCCAGAGGTGCTAGCCAGCAGTTTTCGGTCGGGGGCGGACGGACGAGCCGCGGCGCGCGCGGGCGCGTGCTCGGCATCGTGGTGGCGGCCGTCGCGCTCATCGGGCTCGCGGCGGCGCCCGCCGCGTCCGCCGCGACCAGTAGCGCTACAGCCGCGAGACCCGCCAAGACCGCGACCGTTAAGCCATCGGCGACCAAGCCGCCGGCGACCACCAAGCCGTCGGCCAAGGCCCAGCCCGCAAAGGAGCAGCCCGCGGCCCCCTCCGTGAGCGAGCAGCGCAGGCTCGCAGCGGCCGCGGTGCGGCAGGCTCTGGCGCACTCCACGGTTCCCGATACCTGCTCAGGGCCGATCTCGCCGGACACCATCTACCCGTGTAGCTCGCCGTCGTCCTCTGGCACCGACACGTTCACGATCACGCTCGCGGATACGACCGACCAGGTCTACGTGCTGCCGGTATCGGTGAGCGGCAACGAACTCGGCTTCACCCTGACCGCGCCAGACGCCAGCACTGTCAACTGCCAGCAGACTAACTCCGGGCAGTACCTCTGCCCCACCAGCCAGGCTGGCACGTACACACTGGCCGTGGGTAACGGCGGCGACTCCTACACGCTTGACTACACGGCGCTGCTATCGGACACGGGCTGCACCGCGATCAACCCGTCGTTCGCCGCCCCGGCCATCGCGGGCTCGCTGGCGGCGGGACAGACGGGCAGCTGCTACACGCTGGACGTGCCCTCCGGCTCCGAGCTGTACCTGATGGGCCTCTCCCCGTCGGCCTTCCCGACCGGGCTGGACGTCTATGACTCCACGGGGGCGAACCAGAACTGCAATCTGCTTGGCGGCAACACCTGCACCGTGGGTGGCACCGGGCCCTACCGGATCTTCATCTACAGCAACGGCACCCCGGACACCTACCAGCTCCAGTTGTACAACCTCACCGACCCGCAGGGCTGTGTGGCGGCGCCCCAGCTGGCCTACGGACAGGTCCCCGATACCTCCTCGACCGACCCGTGCCGGACGCTGACCGTGACAACGGCGGGCAGCTACCAAGTGGTCCCCGTCTATGCGACGGGCGGCCAGGTGGCCGGTACGGTTTACGCCGCCGACGGCAGCGTGGCCTGCCAGTTCAACCAGTACCCCTTCTGCCCGCTCGCCGTCGGCAGCTACGACTTCGTGGTCGCCCCCGGGCAGACCGCCGCGCCGTTCGGCTTCGTCTTCATCGCCGGAGATGAGAGCAGCGGCTGCACCGGCACGGGTGACACTGGCTTCCAGGGCGGGCCGGCAACCGGGAAATTCGCCGGGGTCGGCGAGGAGATTTGCCTGACGCTGCCGACGCCAAACGGGAAGGCCGACTATTTCTTCGAGCAGCAGAACCCCGACGGTACCGCCGAGCCGAACGTTGAGGTGATCGACGCGACCGGCGCACCGCAGTGCGGGTCGAACGCGGACTTCAGCTACGACAGCTGCACGCTCAGCGGCAGCGGCCCGTTCCGGGTATTGCTCTCCGCCTCGAGCGCGCCGGACTCATACCGCATCCTGATCCAGCGCACCGACTCCACCGCGGGCTGCGCGACATGGCCGCAGTCCGGCTTCGGCGGGACTTCGGGGGCGACGGTGACGAT
>Ga0307474_10002475_pt1 | contig 13295 bp, 11 predicted proteins | sample atmos_gasesECM1C_2_FD_203312 | JGI IMG/M metagenome (GOLD analysis project Ga0307474, IMG submission 203312) | Hardwood forest soil microbial communities from Morgan-Monroe State Forest, Indiana, United States - atmos_gasesECM1C_05 | ecosystem: Environmental > Terrestrial > Soil > Temperate... | reverse complement strand
ATCAGGTCCTCGTTCTTCTTGTAAGTGGCCAGCATGTCACGCAAGGTGCCGGCGGACTGGCGATGCGATTTGTCGGTAACGGCGCCCATGACGCGGCTGGCGCTCTCCAGAATGTTGATCGCCGGATAGTGATTCCGCGCCGCCAGTTCGCGCGACAGGATGATGTGGCCGTCGAGGATGGACCGGACTTCGTCGGCCACCGGCTCGTTCATGTCGTCGCCGGCTACAAGAACGGTGTAGATGGCGGTAATGGAACCCTTATCCGAGTTGCCAGCTCGCTCCAGCAGTTTCGGAAGTTCCGCGAACACCGACGGCGTATAGCCGGCGCGAGCCGGCGGCTCACCGCAGGCCAGGCCGATCTCGCGTTGCGCGCGGGCGAATCGCGTCACCGAATCCATCATGAGGATGACTTTCAGGCCCTTGTTCCTGAAGTATTCAGCGATGGCCGTACCGACATAAGCGGCTTTCAGTCGGACCATGGACGACTCATTCGACGTGGCACAAACGATGACCGACCGTTTCACGCCCTCCGGTCCGAGGTCATGCTCAATGAAGTCGCGAACCTCGCGGCCGCGCTCGCCGACCAGGGTGATCACGTTGACGTCAGCTTCGGTATTGCGGGCAATCATCCCGAGCAACGTACTCTTGCCGCCGCCGGCAGCGGCGAACAGGCCAATACGCTGGCCTTCCCCCGCCGTCAGCACCGCGTCAATGGCGCGTACCCCGAGAGAAATCGGTTTAGTCACTCGCTGGCGCTTGAGCGGATCGGGTGGATATCCCAGAACAGGGAAGTCCTCGTTGCACAGCAATGGACCCTTGAACTCTTTGTCCATCGGGTCGCCCAAGCCGTTGAGGACGCGACCAAGCAGGCCGTCTCCGACTTTGACGGTGAGGCAGTTGCCGGTCGGGATGACTTCGCTGTGCGGCCCTACGTTGACGAGTTCGCCCAGTGGCATGAGCAACACATCGCCATCGCGGAAGCCTACCACTTCAGCTTTGACGGGGTTAGGGGAGCCGGGATTCCGGATCAGGCACATTTCGCCGATCCAGGCCTCGGGAACAACCGCCTTTACGATCAGGCCTATGACTTCTTTGACTCGGCCTCGTACTTCAACCGGCGAGGCACGATCAATCCGGTCGAGATACCTGAGAATGTCGGGAGCCCTGGCTGCCATGTTCGTCCACCGCTAGTCCCTGGAACTGCCACTGCCGCGCACAAGAGCTTCCTCGAGGCACTTCAACTGCGTCTCCAGACGCGCGTCGATGATGCCCAGTTCACTCTCAATGAGGCAGCCGCCCGGGGACACCGATCCCGAGGCCACAATTTCGATTTCACTGCTGGTCGAGAGTCCGTCCTTGATGCGATCGATGCGGGCTCGCGCCTGCTGTGCGTCCGCCTGATTCACCTGAATGGTGAGCCGCTTGCCGGGCCGAATGTTCTTCATGACCTCACGAATGATTTCAACGATGGTTTCGGGATGAACGCGCAGCTGTTCGCCAATGATTTTCTCGGCCACCCTCACCGAAAGCCGCAGCATCGTTTCTTCCCAGCTATTGGTAAGCTCATCGGCGCGCTGGTGGGCTGCGGTCAGAACACGATTCCACTCGGCCAGGCCTTGGGCATTTCCTTCCTGCCGTGCCCGTTCCCGGATGGAATCCTGCTCCCGCAGTGCTTCCTCGATGATTTGCCGTGCCTTCTCCTGGGCGAGCGCAACTACGTCACTGGCTTCCCGTGTGGCCTCGTAAACTTCACGCTTCAGAACCTTGGGCGAGGAAACCACTACCTTGTCCGAGACGGAGTCCGCCTTGAGGATCTTCTCATCCATGATTAATGACCCACGAACCACACCACAGCCTCAGAGATGGAGCCAGTTGATCCAGTTGAAGCCCGGTCCGCTCCAACGCCTTCCCGCGAAGAGCATCCCATTCCTGTTCGCGCAACCTCGCCCACCTCTGAATCAGTTCTGCCTTCGGCAAATCCTTTACCGTCGCTAGGAACTTTGTCGCTTCCTCCTTCATTCCATTGGGCAGGAGCGTCAGAGAAGGCTCCAGTTGCTCTGGAAAACGCAGCAAGCCCAGGTAGCAAAACGCCTCGAGATTCAACTTGCCCTCACTGCCTTTGTGGGTGCCGGCGTACCGGAGTGTGGAGCAACGGCGGGGCGCTGCGCGGCACTCTGCAGTTGCTTCTGGAGGGTGTCAATCTTGGATCTCTGCCAACGGGCCTTCGCTACCAAGGCGATGCACCCGATGCTGGAAATTGCCAACAACGCCAGGGCGGCCAGCAGGTATTCCTGATTGCCCAGCAGCGGAATCAGGTTCCGGTCCTCCGGTTGTTTCGCCTCGACCCTTTTGTAAACGACAGCGACATTTTCCGGCTGCAGGCCTTCCACGGCGCGTGCGACCAGTTTCTTTACGTCGTCTTCGGCAAGGGGTAAGTCGTGACCGCGGTATTTGACCAGAACCGACGCCGTGGGCGGAACACGGTCGCTTTTATCCAGCAGCGGACTGCTATCCGGCATCACCACCAGGACGTGGGCGTCGACCACCCCGGCAACCGATTTGAGGGTGTGGCTGATCTCGCCCGAGGTTCCTAACAGGAGCCGCGCTTTTTCTTCGGTGGCAGTGGGGATCATGCCGGAGTTGGAGAAGACGTCATCCAGCCCCTTATCTTTCTGACGCGGCAGGCCGTTCTCTTCCAGCACACGCCATGCCCGGGCAAGGTTTTGATCCCCGCCGCGGATCATCACGTCCCACTTTTCCTCGCCTTTTTTCTCGCTGACGCCCTTGGTTGCGAACGATTCGATGCCGTTCTCGTTCAACAACACAACCACCTCCTGCGCATCCTGCTCGCTCAGCCCGGTTTGCAGGCTGTGCGTCACGCAGGCGCTCAGAAGTAACGTCAGACCCAGGACTACCAGCAGCTGTGTAAGACGTAACCGGCCCACTTTGTCCCCTGTCGACTCGAAGACTTGTAGATTCCTACAGCTGCGTCTGAAGGATCGATTTCACTCCAGACGTAACCTGTTCCACTACCTTGCTCATCAGCTCCAGATTCTCGCTGAGCTGATACATCTGCAATTGGATCTTCATCAGGTCAGCCGAGCTGGCATTGCCCTGGATGGAGCCAATCAGTTTTCCTGCCGACTGATACTGGCTGTCAATGGCCGTCAGCCTCTGCCGAAGCGGATCAAACGGCGGAGTTTTAGGCAAAGCATTCACCCGGCTGGTGAGATTGTCCACCTGCACCTTCGACCGCTTCAGGTCAGGAGCGAAAATGCTGGACGTCGGCGTTGCCCCAGGCTGCTGCAACCGTTTATTGAGATCGGTTTCGAGCGTCTTGATCTGTTCCGGGGAGACTTGCTTGACTTCCGGCGGGATCTCGACGCCTTGCACCTGTTGTTCCTGCAGCCGGGTCCGCACCTGATCGAATTTCGATTCCCCCGACTTTACTGGGGTGGAAGCGCCCTGATCGTCCGGGGTGCTGACTCCCTTGACGGGCATCTTGCTGACAATTGGGTCCACCATGACATCTCTAGTTATCGGATGGCGCCGGGAAAGGTTGCTGCTGGGGAGCGAATTGCTGCGGCAGGCGCCTCGAGAAACTGCTTGCGAAGCATGGCCAGCGACTTGGCGTGAAGCCGGCACACCCAGGATCGCGACAGACCGAGCTTCTTCCCGATCTGATCCAAAGTTTGTCCACCGAAGTAGAACTGCTCCAGAATGGCGCGATTGATCTCGGGGAGCTTCGAAAGCACCCAACGCAGCCGCTTGCATTGTTCTGCCTGGACAACGATTTCCTCGGCTGAGACCTGGTTCTGGTCGGTTGGCTCCTCGACCATCGCCTCTAGCGATAACATGTAGCAGGTCATGAGGTTGCCAGTCTGGTCCTTCAGGTCCTGCAGTTGCGCATCGGCCGAGACCGCCCGGGGAACTTCGCCCGAAGCGTCCCGCAAATATTCGTTGGCCGCCATCTCGAAGCGCATTTGTTGATACTGACCCTTGGGATACCAACCCATTTTGCGCAGCCCGTCATAGATGGCGCCTCTGATGCGGTAGTACGCAAAAGTTTTGAACTGCACCCCGCGCGTCCTGTCAAAAGAGTTGGCGGCCTCTACCAGACCGAGTTCGGCCCAGCCCTGAATATCGCCTTTTTCCAAGTCAGGTGGCAGCTTTCGCAGAACCTCGGCTGCCAAGGCATGGGCATAGGGGACGTTGGCCTCGATGAGCCTGGTGACCTCCGCGGACATACCCGGTTCAGAGCTTTTTGGATCCGGACGACTGGCCGCTTGATGGGGGAACATTTCCTTCGCTCCTGTTTCAGACCGGTAAATCAATCCGCGTCAGCGCGTAGTTTCAGAACCGCCTTTGATGATCGCTTTCGTGATCGCCGACTATGCCAATGACAAAGTCCACTTAAACTCCCTTTTCCAGCCGTAATCGGCGAATGCCGAAAGTTCCCGAAAGAACACAGCACTTTTCGCAAAAATTGGAACTCGCTTCCGCACAGACGTGCAGAAACACTAACGACTTTCTGAGGGGGAAACTGATCTTTGATTTCTTGGGCCCGAATCCAAACGGGGAACGAGGACTACAGAATGGGCTGGACTTTACTCCAGTCGATTATTCTTGTCAAGACAGTTTCGATCACTTCGCCAACTCTCTGTCGTTGAACTCCAAGTCTGGTCGGGCGCTCTGCCAAAAATCGCGCCCAACGAATTTCTGCTGGAGCTGAGGGGCACGGTTGAGGGACTCGGGTTCATCTGTATGGACGTGACCCTTGTCAATTTTGCTGACCGCCCGATGATTCGCCAGACATGCCCGGTTCACCATCGAAAGAGACTCTGGCTTAGAGAAGCGCAGAGTGCGCTCTTGACATAGCATCCCTTCGTTTCTAGTATTGCGCCTCGCTAGTCCGGGCCTTGTCTTCGAACGCATCCCTTCACAGAGGGCGCATGCATCGCGCATTGCTGGTTTTCCTGTTATGGCTGTTGCCTACCGCCGCACGCGCGGAGGAACTTGGTACCTTCACCATGCTGGAAGGCTCTGTGAGGGTGATCCGGGGAACGGCGGTTCTGCGGGCAGTCGAGGGTATGCGATTCGAGACTGGGGACATCGTCGAAACCGGCTCGCCAGCCTTCGTACAGGCCGAGTTCGCCGCAGGAACGATCGCAGCCATCGGTCCCTCGACGCGCGTGTGGGTACACAAGGGTGGGGAGATGATGCTGATGAGCGGTTGGCTCAAGGGAGAATCGGGACAGGGAGGCGGAGGCTTTCGCTACGTAAGCCCCCTGATCACTGCATCTTCCAAAAGCGGTGCCGTGATCTTGCATGCCGAGCCGGGATCGGCGGAGATCTTCGTTGAATCAGGCGCCGCCAACATCGAGGGCGGCGAAGGGAGTCATCTCATCGCCGCCAAGGGTGGTCAATTTCTGACCCATCACGCGTCAAAAGCTATGGCGGTGAATCCCAGGCCAGACGCGGCCTTTGTGGATGGCATGCCGCGACCATTCCGTGACACCTTGCCTCCGCGACTGTCGCATTTCGCCGGCAAGAAACCCGCTGAGCCCAGGCACGATCACGATGTAACCTACGCCGAAATCGAACCTTGGATGAAGTTCGGAAGAACGTGGCGCCGAAGTCTTGAGGAGCGCTTCCAACCGCGTCTGAAAGACGCTGACTTTCGCAAAGAGGTAGAGCGGCACATTAGCGACTACCCGGAATGGGATCGCGTTCTGCACCCAGAGAAATATCAAAATTCCCCCTCGGCGCCCGCCGGAAACCCAACATCGCCACCGGGGAGGTAACGATTATGAAACTGATTGTAAAGTTTAACCTTGTGCTTTTCCTTGTCTTCGCTGTTGGCTTTGGCGCAGTGGGATACTTTACCAACCGATTGCTGCAGCACAACGCGAAAGAAGAGATCATCGAGAATGCGCGCATCATGATGGAGGCGGCCCTGGCGGTACGCGCCTATACGACGACCCAGATCAAGCCTCTGTTGGAAACCCAGATCAAGTATTCGTTCTTGCCGCAAATCGTGCCCGCGTATTCGGCGAACCAGTATTTCGGGCAGTTGAAAAAGAAGTTTCCCGAATACGCTTACAAAGAGGCGACCCTCAATCCCACCAATCCCATGGATCGTGCCACCGACTGGGAAGCTGACGTTGTCAACGTGTTCCGCCAATCTCCTGATCTCACCGAGCAGGTGGGCGAGCGGGAGACGCCCAGCGGCAAAGCGATGTACATGGCGCGTCCGCTGAGGATCAAAGACGCCAAGTGTCTGGACTGTCACGACACGGCCGACACTGCGCCACGCACGGTGATCGAGCGCTACGGCAGCGACAACGGATTTGGCTGGAAGTTGAACGACGTCGTTGGAGCGCAGATCGTCACCGCACCCGTGAAGCTTCCCGTGCAACGTGCCAGGAGCGTGTTCGCGGTCTTCATGACATCGTTGGCCGCAGTCTTCATCGTTCTGGTGCTGGCTCTGAACGTGATGTTGTTCTATCTGGTCATTCGGCCCGTCAACCAGTTGTCCAAGACCGCGAACGAAGTAAGTCTGGGCAACCTCGAGGCGCCCGATTTCGAAATCGCCAGCAGGGATGAGATCTCGGATCTCGCGGAATCCTTCCGCCGTATGCGCAAGAGTCTGGTGGAAGCAATCAAGATGCTCGAGACTTAGAGGCCCTCGGTCAGTCTCGAAAAAACGGAAGAGTGGAATTACGCATCGGGAAAGCCGGCGTCGCGCAGGAAGCGGCGACGGTCTTTCCCGTTTTGCACGTGCTCGGACAGGAGCACGTAGAACGAGCGGAGACTGTCGGCGCGTTGCGCCGCCTTTTTCGCCAGCACTCCGGAAATCGGGCCCACATGCGTGGCAAGCGCCCGCGCCGCGTGATCGATCGCTTCCGGAGTGATTCCCAGTGCGGACGCAGGATTGATCGCTGTCGTCAATGGTGCGGCCGGCAGTGGCGGCGCGGCGGGCGGCTTGTGTCCCTTGCGATGGAATGCATCGCGGCGCGCAAGAAACGCGTCGCGGTCCGATTCACGTTCGAGGCTCTTCGCCAGGATTCTCCACAGTTCGTCGGAATCGGTTGTTTTCGCGGCCGCCCGCTTCACCACGACCCGCGCCAACGGACCAAGAAAAACGACCAACTCCTTCTCAATCGCATGCAACTCTGCGCTTCGTTCCCCAGTGGGGTCAATCAGCATGGTGCGAAGCGAATCGTCGAACGTGGTCGGCACAAATTCGGTTCGTTGCAGGGCCGCGCTGGGCATATCGATCGTAGTCATTTCAGCGGCATTGCTCGCCGGCGGCCTCATCGTCTTTTCGAGCGGTGGATTCGAGCTGGCAACGACCTCGGTATTCTGGGGCCATGGAACGGGCGGCGCGGTTGGAGCATCGCGGCGGCTTGCGCTGGCAGTCCGATCCTGGGCTGGTTGCGGCTGTTCATCGGGGCTGGTTGACTGTAGAGGTTGCGTCGGTGCCCGACGCGGTCCCGGGGCGCGCACCGCCCGTTTTTTCTCCGCTAGCGCACGCGCCTCATCCTCAATGTCCTTCCGTTGTCGCAATAGCCGCGCTTCATCCGGATACTTCCCTAGTCCGCGATCCAATTCACGGAACGCGCCCTCAAGATCACCTGCGGTCCAGATGCGTTTTGCCGCATTCGAGCACTCCTCTATGCCTCGAACTCGTTTCTGCGCTTGAATGTTGGCGTAGAGAGGCGCGATCTCGGAAGATTGCTGATTCACCCGTTGGGCTTCATTCAACAGCATCTCGGCCGCATCGGGGTCGTCGCGCAAGGCCGCTCGACTCGCCTCAAACAGTCCCCGGAAGGTTGCGTCGTTGACCACGAGATCAGCACTTACCGACTCGTTCGCAAGCCGGAAGGATTCAGCCGCCTTCGACCACTTCGCCTTCTCCGCAGCTTTCTGCGCTTCTCGCAGATGCTTCATGGCCCTGGCTCGGCGCTCAGCGCCGTCGCGGACCTTCGCCTCGATCGCGGCGAACTCTTTGTCTCCGGGGAACTCTCGTTTCGCTTCAGCCAGTAACGGCTCAGCTGTTTCAAAGTCGCAGGCATCGAGCGCGGCTTTGAGCTGGCGTGCAAGATTTCCGCGGGCTTCCGCAAGGACGCGCTGTTGCAGCGTTTTGACCCGCTCAAGCTCGCGGTCCACATCGGGATAATCGCGGAACAGGGCGCGCAACGACTCCCACTTTGCCAGAGCCTGCGCATATTTGCGTTCGCGCTCCAGGCTGCGCGCATCTTCCGCGAGGGACGAGACTTTTCTGCTCAGGTCTCGAGCTTGTTCCAACCGCTGCTGAATGCGGCTTTCGCCGGGTTGTTCTCTCAGACCGGCCTCAAGAATCCGAACCCGGCTATCGAGCGAGCGTTCCTGTTCGGCACGCTGCAAGACTCCCGCAACGAAGGCTTCCTTCTCGGCGCGGGCACGCTCCTGCCGTTCCTTCTCCTCGGCCTGGCGGATCTGCTCTTCCAGAGTGTCCCGCATAGACAGCAGTCGTGTCTCGGCAGGATAGGAAGCGAGAGCCTCTTGCACGGTCTTGACCGCGCCGCGCAAGTCTCCAGAAAGCTGCTTCTTCTTGGCCGCACTCAGGGCATCTTTCAGAGTTTCTTCACGCCTGAGCTCGGCAATTCGAGCCTGTAATTCTTTAGGAACGCCAAAATCCGGGTGAAGCTGGGCCAGCCTCGCGAGCAATGATTCGGCGGCACGCCAGTTTCTTTGGAGGACGGCCTTGGACTGTGCCACCAATTCGCTTTGCCCCTGTTCCTGAATGACGCGGTCCTCGCGCGCAGTCTGGCAAGCGCGAACGACGGCATCCGCTCCTTGCTCCCACTGCTCGTTGGCGAGAAGCTTCCGGCCCTCGTTCAGCGCCTTTTCCGCCTTCGCGCGAAGCTTCGCCCCCACTTCCGCTTTTTGACGGAATTCCATGAAATCGGAATCCCATTGGAAGTCTTGCTCGGCTTCGGCAAGCGTGGTGAGGGCTTGCGCGTAATCGCAGGCGATCAGAGCGCTCTGAATCTTGCTGATCCAAACCGATCGAGCATCCGCTTTTGCCTCGTCGCGAAGACGCGTCACCCGGTCGATGATTCCATCGAGGCCTGGATAGTGGCCGTAGGTGGAGCGCAGCGACTCCCATTTCGCCAGTGCCTGGTCGTATTGATGGCCTTGCTCAAGGGTGCGAGCCTCGTTCGCGATCGAGGCGATCAGCCGGCCCAGCCACTGCACCCCGTCCAGTTGTTCCTGAAGTTCAGGTTCATTCGGCGTCTTGGCCAGCGCTTCCTCGAGAATGCGGTAACGCAGGTCGAGAGAGGATTCCTGCTGCGACCGTTTGATCGCCCCTTTGACCAACTCAGACCGTTCCGCACGAATACGTTCAATGAGTTCCGTGATTTCCGGATCGTCGGGCGAGTCTTTCACGCTGCCATCGAGCAGCGTGATCGCTTCGTCATATTCCTGGTTATGCAGCAAATCCGTAGCTTTCCTCAAGCATTCGTTTTTCTGCTGCTCGATACGTTCCCGCTCCAGGTTTTCCTTGACGATCGAAAGCAAGGACTCAAGACGCGGTTCAGGTCCGATTTCCGCCAGGGTTGCTTCGAGGCTGACCAGCAACTCGTTATTCTGTTTTTCCTGCAACATCTGGCGTGCTTGTTCGAGCTTCTCGTCGACAAACTGCTTGCGTTCCGCTAGCTGTTTCTGTTTTTCAGCCAGACCTTGCAGCTTCAGGAGGCTTCGGTCCCCAGGGAAACGGCCCAGGCCGTCACTGGCCTCGCGGCAGGCAGTTCGGTAATCGTCCGCGTTGAGCGCGTCCTCAATGCGGCGCGAGATTGCCTCAATTTCCCGGCGGCGCCGCTCCTGGGTTTGTCCGGTGACCGCCGACTCCAGCAAGGCCTGCACCTGCGGGGCGTCGGGATCAAGCGTCTGCGCCTGTTGCAGAATCTCAAGCGCCGCGGTGAATCGGCGCGCCGCAATCTCCTGCCGCGCTGCCGCCACGAAATTCTCCATCTGCTTCTGACGGGATCGCTCCACCCATTCCCGATGGATCAGCCGATACAGACCTTTGGCATGCGAATCATCCGGAGCCAGAGCCAGCGCTTCTTCCACTGCCTGCTTTGCCTCATCCAGACGTCCCTCGTTGTGTGCGGCTTCGGCACTCTTCAGCGCAGCCTGGAGTTTCTCAGCGCGCACCGATGCCTGCCGCACCTCCTCGCGCAGATTCTGCAGGCCGGTATTGTTTTTATCCAGAACCAGCGCCCGATCCACAGCTTCCTGCGCCACCTGAAACTGGTCGTGCTCAAGGGCTTCGGCTGCTCGCTCCCGCAACATGGCAACCTGCGCATCCACTTCCTCTCTCTGGATGCGCACTTGCAGTTCGCGCAGAAGTTGATTCGCCTTCGTATTCTGCTGATCGATTCGGAGAACCTGAACCAGCCGCTCCTTCGCCTTTTGCAGGTCGGAGCGCTCCATCAGCAACGCGACCTCCTCCATGTTGCGCGCAATGAGCTCCTGCTTGAGGTGCCCCTGCAACTGCCGCAGATCGAGCGCGAACTCATCCGCCGACTGATAACGATCTTCCCGATCCTTGGCCAATGCCCGCTGCAGGATGGCTTCCAGTTCCGGGGGATAGACGGAAAGGAAATTCGCCAGTGGCGGGGGCGGCTCGCGCGTAATCTTCAGCAGCGTGGTGGTCGTGCTGTCCCCTTCGAAGGGAAGATGTCCCGTCACCAATTGATACAGAACCACGCCCGTAGAGAACAGGTCACTGCGCCAATCGACAGGCCGCCCATTCACCTGTTCCGGCGACATGTAGTACAGAGTTCCCATGATCTGCGAGGCGCTCTTGGTTGCGCTCGGGTCCCCGACCTTGGCGATGCCAAAATCGAAAATCTTGATTACGCCATCGCTGGCCAGCATGATGTTGGCAGGTTTGATATCGCGGTGTACGACATTGCGCCGATGCGCGTAGCTCAGCCCCTCGCACATCTGGATGATGATGTTCATCTTGTCGAGCAGGCTGAGGGACCGGCGAGACACCAGGACGGCATCGAGATCTTCGCCTTCGAGATACTGCATGACCAGGTACGGATTGCCGTCGAAGTCCCCCAGGTCGTACACGGTCACGATGTTGGGATGAACCAGGCTGGCCAGCGATTTGGCTTCCACGAAAAAGCGTTTCAACTGAGCGGGATTCTCGGCAAACCCGCTGGTGATCATCTTGATGGCGACAATCCGATCGAGATGCGGATCGTTGGCTTTGTAGACGACGCCCATCCCCCCGCGTCCGATGACCTCCACGACATCGTACTTGCCGATCTTTGCTGGCAGATTGGAGTCCATAGTCCGTTGGTCCGAGGTAAGGCCCGGGGCGTACAAGTCACGCAGCGCTCGCCAATGGCACCGTCGTATCCTGGGGCGCGGGGGACGCGCCACCCCACAGAGCGGCTATTGTGCTACGAACTCGCCCCCGTCGCAACTGATGTTTACAACCAGCACACCAGTCTGTCCCGGAGCGCACTCAATCTGAGACGCCTTGGGCGGCGTTGACGGATTCGGCTGCAACTGCGGGATTTCGCCCAACTCCTTCACCCACATTCCATCGCACGCTTCCCCTCCGTGGTGGAATTCACCGCCCAAAAGCACCCCCACAACAGCAACGGCCACGCAGCGCGACTCACCGCCTGCCGACATACCACCACAGGTCAGCAAGTCGTTCTGGTAGAGGGAACTGCCGAGCGGAAAAATTGAAGGAGGCAGAAAGAGGCAACTAAGGAGAAGAGTGGCTAGGTAAGCTTCTTAATATGTTCACGGATCCACTGGAGGATCTTCGCAAACCTGAACTCATGTCGATCCATCGAGCCACTGATGAACTCATGCCCTTCTTCGGCGATGACGTCGAGATAGAAGCCGTTAATCCGCAGAAAAGTATCGGCTGCGGAGAATGCGATGCGCTTGTTTCCGTCTACGAAACCGTGATTGTTACCAAGCGACTCCATGAGGGCAGCGGCTTCTTCTTCGAGCGAGTTGTAGTACCCGGTTTGGGGACGGAAAACGGCGGCCTCAACTGCGCCCTTGTCGCGGACACCTTGAAGGCCGCCGAATAAATCGATCAATCGCGACTGCATGGCGTAGACTTCCGCGACTGTGAGGTACTCCGCCACTTATCTGGCGAGACGATCGAGTAAGTCGCGGTTGCGTGCTACCGACTCCTCGAAAGCATCCATCACGCCCCGGCGTACAAGGTGCTGAGAAGGCACCACGTTGTGGAGGTAGTGCTCCAGCGCCTTTTCGAGAATGTAACGCTGCGACTGCCCATTTTGCTTCGACACTTGGACCATTTCTTCATAGAGCCTAGCATCGATCTCTGGAGCGAACTTTTTGACCGCCATGCCGACCTCCCTGCAACGATGCCTCTATTATCGCCTCCAGTATAGAAAAATCAACATAAATCTAGATTTACCTTTTACGCTGAAAACAAAGGACTAGGCCTCTCGTGCGGCCGAAATCTGATCGAGGTGGCAATGCTGCGGAGGGACAGCAGTGGCGTCCAACATCGTGGACACGACGCACGAAAAACGCTAGAATCCAAAACTAGTGGACACCACGCCACAGCGCAACTCGTTGCCATCGCGGCAAGTCCCACCTCAACCTCGTCTGCAAAGGCTTGGGCGCTTAACTCAGCGGTAGAGTGCCATCTTCACACGGTGGAAGTCATAGGTTCGAATCCTATAGCGCCCACCATCTTTTCAACATCTTACGAGCCGCTATCGGATCACACTCCTTATTTTCAATAGCTTAAGGACGCGTGGTCCGTCCGGCGACCCGCTAACGAAGGCTCTTTCAGCATTCTGCTACTGGCTGCCAGTCAATTCCGCGTCGAGAGACCGAACCGATTGTTCTCGCCAACTGAGCTTTCGCTGCCAGAAGTTATTAAACACAGGCCGACTTACGGAGACCAACCAGTGTGCGCATACGCGATGGTTGGCCCAACGCTAAAGTTTCGTCTTACCTCGCCGGTGCCCATCATCGGACAAGACACTTCCCAGATACAACGTCAGCACCTTTTTGAATTCAGCCACAACCAGGACTTTCCCTTTGGGATCTGCTTCCCCATAGAGCGTCATCATGCCTCTGACTATCTGGAGAGATACGTTTGCAGCGAGTAGAGACTGTTCCTTCGAAAGCGACGGATTCTTTGCCTGAAAGGCATTTGCGATTGCGATTCGTGAAGCCTTTCGGGCAGCAGGGTCGCGGCGAAAGCGGATTGGCGCGGCCAGCAGGCT
>Ga0307474_10002473_pt1 | contig 13308 bp, 9 predicted proteins | sample atmos_gasesECM1C_2_FD_203312 | JGI IMG/M metagenome (GOLD analysis project Ga0307474, IMG submission 203312) | Hardwood forest soil microbial communities from Morgan-Monroe State Forest, Indiana, United States - atmos_gasesECM1C_05 | ecosystem: Environmental > Terrestrial > Soil > Temperate... | reverse complement strand
AAGACCAAAGCTTCTAGTTCGAACGCTAAAGAAGTTGGCGTGAAAGGCGCAAAAGTGGCGAGCTTGAGATTGGCTTCAAACCACAGCCAGACGAGCTTGCGATTGGCCACGAATCACAACCAGACAGTGGCTTAATAGCAGAACGGGATTTCTTTGCAATTTACCAGAATTGCGGTGAGCCGCCCGGCTTATCGCGATTTCAAGAAGTCTTCATCCTTGAATCCGTTACAGTTAGCGAAAGATATCCAAGCTGCGGCTGACGCCTGCGAAGGCTGCAGTGATTACGCCCAAGCTCGCAATCTGTATCGGCGGTCGCTCCGGCTTTTGCATGGCCAGCCAGCCAGCAAGGCCGCAAACAGCTTGCGAATGAATGGCTTCATCGGCCTTGGTTCGCTCTGCGTGCTGCATGGCCGGTATGAGCAGGCCAAACAGTATTACCAGAAGGCACGGGCTCTCGCTCAGGCATCCTTTGCCGGCAACAGTGTGGAAATGCTTGCGGCCCTGAATGGGCTTGGCGTGGTTTCCAAGCACGTAGGACACTTTGACGCGGCAAGGCGATTCTATAACCGAGTGCTTGTCATTGCGCAGCGAAGCATGGCGAAGGGAATCTTAGGTCCGGACCCCCTGGAACTAGCGAGCCTTTACCACAATCTCGGGGGATTGGAACATTCACTCGGCAGGTTCGCACGGGCTGAACCGTTTGCGCGCCGGGCAGTCGCGATTCGGGAAAGAGTACTTGGACCGGCGCATCCTGAGGTGGCCGCAGATGTGGCGGCACTGGCCCCTATTCTGGATGGCCTGGGCAAATACCGGGAAGCAGAAAAACTGTATAAGCTTGCACTGGCTACGTTTCGCCATTGCTACGGGCCGTGTCACTACGAGATCGCCGTGAGCATGGGCAACTTTGCGGCCAACAGACAAGCACAAGGCAAGCACAAAACAGCCGAGCGGCTGTACCGGACGGCTCTGGCGATGCAAGGGCGGCTGGCAGGGCCGCGCAGTCCTGACGCGGCATTACTCTGCAATAACCTGGGAAAGCTACTTACCAGCGTGGGGCGGCCCGGAGAGGCCGTTCCGCTGCTGAAGTCCGCGCTTGCGATTCTGACAGCCCGGTTGGCGTCTGGGCATCCGCATCTCGGTAAAGTGCGGAAAAATCTGCGAGAAGCGCTAGACGCAACGGCCCGCAAAGTCGAGAACAAATAGGTTAAAATTTAACTCATCTAGGGTTAAAAATTTACTACTGGCAAAGATTTTGCCTTCCGCTGGTGAATACTTACCGCACAATTCAGCCTAAATGGCTGGTTTTTGCTTCTTCGAGAATACGCCCAGGGCGCACGGGAGATTGGCACGCTTATTGCAATAGGTAGTGCGTCGGAACGAAAGACAAAAATTTAGGAGCAGGGAGCTCAAATGTCCATTCAGAAAAAATCCTTGATCAGCACGTTGAAGACGGCGAAAAAGGCCAATGTCGCCAGCACCAGCGCTCACGACGGCGAAGCCAAGGGTTCGAAGGTTTCCTCGATGGCGAGGCTCAGCACCAGGCAGGCTTTGACTCTGAAAAGCGCGAGAATGACTTTCAAAAGCTTCAGAAAAGCATAAATCGTCAAATCTCGAATTTTCATCCAAGCAGGGTCAAAGCGAGGAGAGCGGCGCCCAGCCAGCTCCCCTCGCTTTTTCTTTTTCAACACGTTCCCGTCACCAGATTTTTCTACCGAAGGCGTTGCTTAAGGTCTCGAACCCCAGTCCCGCCAGGCTCATGCGTTGGCCATAGACCCGCGCAACTCCAGTCATACCTGGCCGCAGTCGCAAATCGGAATCGGCCACCAGCAACTCCACCAGATAAAATTGTGGCGGATGAAGCCCTTTGAACTTGGTCTGGTCAATCAGCGTGGGATCACTGGGCTGAGAAACCGGGGTAATCGCCACAGCGCGCGATTCCCACGTCTTCAAGATCCCCTGCACTTGCAGCCTGGCGAAGGCTCCGGCGCGCACTTTGTACATGTCATACTCGGAAACATAAATGCGCGCTCGAAGCTGGTGAAGATCCGCTATCTCAAACAATTCAGTGCCCTGGGTTACAAACGACCCCACACGGTCGGCGGGTCGCGGCGTTAGGACTATTCCAGAAACGGGACTTGCGATTTCCAGATGCGCGGCCTTCTGGGACGTCTGTTCTGATTGGACGGCAAGCCTCTGCCGCTCCTGCAGCGCGGATCCGTAATTTCCGTAATGGATGCCAGCCGAGGTCGCGCGACTTGAGGCGACAATGTATTGCGCTCTCGCCGCAGCGGCATCTGACTGCAAAAATGTGTTGCGTAACTTGGCCAGCGGCTGGCCAGCGGTCACCGCCGTTCCTTCATTGACATAAATGTTTTCAACCAAGCCAGGAACGACCGCGCGCACCACGGTTCGCTGCTGCGGTTCGAGCACAAAGGCACCCGAGGTGGATTGTCGCCACATGGGCAGGAGCGCAAAGACGACTACCGCAGCTGCCGTAAGCATGGACGAGTGCGAGCCAAGCCAGGCACGAGCGCGATCTTTCTTGTCGAGGTATACCAGTTTCATAAAATTCACCAGAAGCCGAATACGAGATTTAAACACCAGCAGCGCTACTCCATATTCTGGAATGAAAGCCCACTCGGGACTGAAGTTCCGCGAAACGTTTCCCGCGAATCGCGCCACGACGTACAGCACCATATAGCTATACGCCCCGGAAAGAAGAGCATAGATCGCGAATCCGGGACGACGGCGCTTTGGCACGTAAGGAATCTCGACCGGCAACCGCCAGATGTGGCGCTTGACCCACGCTGAAAGAAACGCGGTCGAGTCCTCTTTGAGTTCCGCGATACCGATGATTTCGCACAACATGTGGTAACCATCGAGCTTGATCAGCGGATTCCAATTCACGATCAGGGAAACGATTCCGGTCAGCATCATCATGAAGTACGCACCTTCGTGGATGACGGTGCCAGGTTCGCTGAGCCACCAGATGGGAGTGGCGATCGAACAAAGCATCAGCTCCGACCAGATGCCTGCAAACGAGATCACCAGCCGCTGCGAACGGGTGCCCATCACGGCGCCTTCGGTGGTATCGGTATAAAAAGCCGGGGTCAGAAAGATCAGCGCAAAGCCCATGGCGGGTACGCGACCGCCACAATGCTTGCAGGCATGGGCATGCGCGTACTCATGCACCGCCACCACAAACATACCCAAGACGTACAGGACAACGATGTCGCCGAAGGTTTTGTCGGTGAATGTATAAAACTCGGCCGTGTCGCGGCCAATCTCTGACCAGTGGCTGATGGTAAGTCCGGCGGTAAACAGAACGGCCAGAGTGGTCAGAAAGGTAAACCAGCGCGTATAGATAAATCGCGTCCTGGCATGGAGCTTGGTAAGCCAGCGATCCGGGTTGAACGCGGGAAAAACGATGATCGAGAGATCGGAATAGCGATTCTTCGCTTTCAGATTCTTGCGGCGCTCTTCTTTGCTCTGCAGGAGCAAGAGAACGTTTTTTTCCTGCGGCGTGCGGTACCAGAAAGTGGCCGATTCCAATTCCGCGGAAAAATCCATTACCGCCTGCTCGTCATAGAATTGGCCGGTCTGCCCCGAATATGCTTGGGCAATTTCAGAGTAAGAACGCGTGCCGTCAAAAAGCTGGGCCAGAGCCCACTGCGCGCGCGTCAACCTGAACATATAACCGGAACTGGGGATATAGACGCGGACCACGCACTGGCCATCTTCCAGGTGTTCGCGAAAGGTGGCCTTGGGATCAAGACGAGGTGGCCGCAGAGACAAAGTGCGCGCCGGTATTTCCGGCAGCGCGACATCGAGGGCTCGGGTGAGGTTCATCGCAAAGCGGCTAAATGTACGGCGACGGTCATGCCGGGCCGCAATTCGCCGCGCGCTCCAACAATTTCAGCGAGGATTTCTATTGTTCCGCTGGAAGGGTCAACAACCGGACTTACTTCCACGATCTTCGCCGGATGTTTTTCTGCCGGAAGGTCCGGCGATGTGACCTGAAGTTCTTGTCCCTTCTTCAAGTGCCCCAGGAATTTTTCGGGCAGTGTGAACCGGACGCGCAGCGGGCCTTCCGCCGTGATCCAGAAGAGCCGGTCGCCCTTATTCACGGATTGTCCTTCGCGGACGTAGCGGCGAGCGACTAATCCGGGAAAAGGAGCCATGATGCGGGTCTTTTCCAATTCGAACTCCATGGAATGTTCTTCTTCTTTCGCGGTATTGAGTTGCTCTTGCACACGCAGGATGTCCCACTGGTCGGATTCCGCTTTATATTTGGCGTGCTGCAACTGTTCCTCGGCAATGAGCTTTTCGTTCCACAGCCGCTGGGCACGGACATAATCAGCTTTGAGCACTTCCGATTCTGCTTCCCAGTTTTTCAGATCGGCCGCAATGCCGCGGGTCTTGGCCCGCGCCGCCTGCAAATTTGCGGTGAGTTGCCGGTCGTCGAGGCGCGCGAGAATTTTGCCCGCGCTGACTCGCGCGCCGGAATCCGCCGAGATGCTGGCGACGATCCCGTCTCGCTGCGCGGTAACGTCGACCTGATGTTCGACAATCAGCGGTGCGGTAATCGTCAGATCGTCGCTGCTTGGCGTCGGTTCGACCGACGCGGCTGGCGGTTGCGTGGCGGATACCGCTCGCGGAACCGCACTTGACGTCTCAGACTTTGTGTCGCCGCACCCCGAGACGAAAATCGGAGCGGCCAGCATAAAGAAAATAAGTTTTTGCCAACTATTCTTGCTGTTCATGCTCACCAGCCAAACCAGTTCCAAATGCGCGAATACAGCCAGATCACCGGCTTGCGGAACAACACGTAACCCGAAGTTCGCCATCCGGAAGAAATTTTGCCTCTGCCTTCCATGCCGGTCCGCATTGTGCCGTCCGGATTCGACACGGCCACACGGGCGTAAAATACGCGAGATTCGCCTTGCGCTTCGCCTTTCGGACTGAGGACCGCAACCTGTCCGTGAAACGTGCGCGTGGGATAGCTATTGAGTTTGATGGCGGCGTTTTCGCCGGGGCGCAGCAGGCTGAGGTCCGACGCGTCAACCGCAACGTCCACCACCGCGCTTGAAGTGTCCACGACCTCCCCGAAGGTGTCTCCGAACTGCAGCCGGCGTCCCGCAAATGTGTCGATATGCGGTGTAGCAACCACGCCGTCAATGGGAGAACGGAGTTTCGCGCGGCTCAGGAGCTCTTGTGTATTCGCGACTTCGCCCTTCCAGTAATCAGCTTGTACGCGCTGGACTCCGCCCTCGGCGCCGTCGTTCGTGGCCAGCGAATGATTCATCTGCAAGAGTGCCGCCTGGTATTTCGCTTCGGCCGCGGCAACCGCGGAGCGCAGCTCCCAGGCGTCCATCTCGGCCAGAACCTGGCCCCGCTTCACAACGTCACCTTCATGCACGAAAACCTTGGCGATAGTGCCTTCGAATTCCGGCTGCACCTGGGCGCGCTGACCCGGCGCCACCGTTGCGTCGCCGTCGACTCGCATAGGCAGCGGAAATACTATGAGAAAAATCAGCGCTGCGGCGGCGCCGATGGTTATGGCGAGCCGTCGGGTCTTTTCCATGGCCATGAATCTGCGCTTGCGTTCCAGCACCGGCTCGAGCACCGAGATAAAGGGGACTTCCTTATACATTTGCGCATTGCGCAGAGCCACGGTTGCCTGGCTGGCAAGCACTTGCATCAATTCAATGTGAATAGGCGAAAGAAAGTCGGGATCGCTGCTCTCCAGGCTCAGAATGCCGACTCGTCCCGTATCGTCATTTAGAGGCAGCGCGTAAAATCCGCGCATGCCGGATTCAGCGAAATATTGTTTGAATTTGGCGCGCGTCTCTTCGCGATCGCTGTCGATTGCGTCGCCGTGCTGACGAACGTTAACGATTTCTTCCGCCAGTGCCGCCCACTGCAAAATGCTGTTCAAGGGTGCGATGTCCGGTGCGTCAGCATTTACTTGTGTGAGTCCGGTGACAGCGCTGAGCTTGAACCTGCCGCGCTGCTCCAGCGCGATTGCCGCGCGTTCGTAGGGAACTACTGCCTGAGGAGCGTTCACGATGGTCTGCAGCATGCGCTCGAGATTAAGCGTGGAGGTAATCTCGTGGCTGACCGTTACCAGTGTTTCCAGGATTTCGACTTTGCGTTCAGCCATCAGCAGGCTGGCGTTGTGCAGCGCGGTTGAAGCGGTTTCGCTAACGCTCGATAGCGCAAAAACATCGTCGTCATTAAATGGCGTGGCGTCCAGCTTATTCAGTGCCTCCACCACTCCGACCAGCGCGCCGCGATCGATGATGGCGACGACGATCAGCGACGAAACTCCATCCGGCGTTTTCGAAGCACTGCGAGCGCCGAGCCTCGGATCGTCCGGGCTTGAAATCAGAACCGCTTCGCCGCTATCTGAAACATCGCCGGGGATTCCTTCTCCGGGTTTTTGTATGCTGCCGGCAGGGGTGGTCGGGTCAAACCCCGACTGATGCATCAGTTCCAGGCTTTCGTCGCCGCGTAAAAGCCACAGATTGATCGCGGAACATTCCATCACTTCGCGAAATTTGTCAGCGATGATCGGAAGCAACTCGGACATCTCGAGCGTGGACGAGAAAGATTTTTCCAGATCGTAAAGCTGTGTGAGGCGGCTGACGGAGGCCAGGGAATCGTTGCGTTCGCTTTCGTAGCGGTGAGCCGCGCTCAGCGCGAAGGCCGCGACATTTGCCACTTCCTGCAGCTCCGCCATTTCCGCGGCGGTCAATTCATTTTCAAAACTGAGAATTTCCGCCACGCCAACCAGATCAGCGCCGCTCAGCAGCGGCAAGTACGCAAGCGACTGCAGTGTGCGTCGTATGTCCAAATGAGCGTAGTCTTCGCGAGAAAGATCGGTGCCAGAGAAGACCAGCGGCTCCTGCCGAACGGCCAGTTCGGCCAGGGTCCCTCTAGCGATGGGCACTGACGATCCGCGGACAGTTTGCTCGCCGGTCCACGCCCGCGGAATCCAGACATCTTCTCCAGCCAGAGACCCGGCGGTGTAGATGTTCACCGAGCTGCCGGGAATGGCTTCGGCGATGGTGCGCGCGATCATTCGCGCGCGCGGAATCAATTCCAGCGCGGTAAGCAGTTCACAAGAAAACGCGGTGAGGTCAAGTTTCAATCAGGTCTCGGTGCGGTGATCGCGGCAACATCATCTCCGCAAGGGGGGTCCGGCCTGCGGAGACAGGTGGCCGATTCCAACCGACTTGCAAAATTGCCACCATTCTTCTAATTTGAGCGCGCACTTTAACAGACAGAAATCGCCCACGCAAGTATCCCGTTATGACTCAAGGGTTTGGTGCAAAGGAGCGGCCAGTGGAAATTGATGTGCGGACACAGGACCAGGTGAAAATCGTCAGGCTGCGGGGAAAACTCAACCTCGGAGCGGCGCTGGACCGCGCCAATGAGACGTTGAAGGATTTGGTGAACGCCGGAGAATCGCGCCTCCTGCTGGATCTGCAGGAAGTGCCGATGATTGATTCCAGTGGAATTGGGCTTCTGGTTCGTTACCTGACTGCGGCCAAACAGCACGGCGGATCACTGAAACTTTTGAATCCGTCCAAGTTTGCCTTACAAACGCTTAAGCTGGTAAGGGTGTTAAGCCTCTTCGAAGTCTTTGAAGATCAGCAAGCAGCCGTGGCCTCGTTTCAGTAGCATTATTCATCGAAGTATGGCCCGCGGCCGGTTTGGGACGCAGAGTGATGTGTATTGGCCATGCCGCGTAAGCGGTTTTGCACCTTGAGTGGGCATTATCGCTGCGCTGTCGTGGCTGGGACCTTCCTTACATGCACAAGTTCTTCCGGCACCAACCTTGCTGCGGCAAACGACCGTAGCTATTCGCCACTCATGAATGCGTAGCGGCACAGGAAAAGGACGGAGAGAATCCAGATCAGTGGACTGATCTCTTTGTAGCGTCCTGAGCCGATTTTCAGAAATGTGAAGGATAGAAGACCCAAACTCAATCCCGTCGCGATGCTGAACGTGAGCGGTGTGGCGATGACCGTCATGAACGCGGGAAATGCTTCGGTGAAGTCGTCCCATTTCACGCGTGCCACCGAACCGCACATCAATGTGCCGACCAGGATCAACGCTGGCGCGGTGGCGTAGCCCGGCACAGCCGCTACCAATGGAGCGCAAAACATCGCCACCACGAATAGCGCGGCAATCAATACGTTGCCCAGGCCGGTCCTTCCGCCCGCCGCTACGCCCGCAGCGCTCTCGATATAGCTGGTAACGGTGGAGGTGCCGGTAAGCGCGCCCGCAATGGTGCCGAAAGCGTCAGCAAGCAAGGCGCGGCTGGCGCGCGGCAATTTTCCATCGCGCAAAAATCTTCCTTGTTCGCAGACACCGACCAGCGTTCCCACGTTGTCGAACAGATCGACGAAGAAAAAGACGAAGATTAATTCACCAAGACCGATCTTCGCGGCACCAGCAAGATCGAGTTTTAAAAATGTTCCAGAGGGATGTGGAAGAGAGAACAGTTGAGCCGGCCAGTGGCCGACGCCCAGTGGGATTCCTGCGAGCGCAATTAAAGCGATACCTATCAGGATCGCGCCGCTCACTCGACGCGCCATCAGAATGGCTGTCAGCAATAATCCGGCGACGGCGAGCAGGACTTCCCGTTCGGAAATTTTCCCGAAAGCCACCAGTGTCGCCGGATTGGCGACGATCAGTTTGGCATTGCGCAGCCCGATGAATGCGATGAACAGTCCGATGCCTGCCGCGGTTCCGTGTTTCAGGCAATCCGGAATGTCGTTGACGATATGCTCGCGGACTTTGGTCAGCGTCAGCAGCAAAAATAAAACGCCGGAAAGGAATACCACGCCCAGCGCAGTTTGCCAGTGCACTCCGCGTTGAATCACCACGGAATATGTGAAATACGCGTTTAACGACATGCCCGGCGCGAGTGCAATTGGATAATTCGCCCACAGCCCCATCACCAGCGTCGCCAGCGCAGCCGAAAGACAGGTCGCGAACAACACTCCGTCTGCCGGCATTCCTGCCTCCGAAAGAATCCTCGGATTCACCACCACTACGTACGCCATCGCCATGAACGTGGTCAGTCCCGCGAACAACTCGCGGCGCACAGTGGTCTGACGTTCCTGCAGGTGGAATATGCGCTCGAGCAAATCGCGTCTCCTTCGGATTCAAAAACGGTGCGCCAATATAGGTCCGAAGTATTCTGCTGTCAAACGCGGCTGCGAATTCGTTTGCTTCCAACCGCATATTATCTTGGCGATTCTTCCTGCGCGATCCAGCCGCCCCTGCTATGCTCTCCTTTCCCGAAAGCGCTGGCGATAGCCGCTCTAAGGCTACTGGTGTACGCAAGAATCGCTCTCGGAAAAGGAGCGTTGCGACGTCCGACCAGTCAAATAATTGCTTAGCAGAAGAAAGAAAGGAGTCAACTGCGCATGTTCCGCATCAAAAAACTGATCGTGCCGCCGGCCGTCCTGCTCGCGTTGGCTGCGTCTTCCTACTCACAAACAGAAAACAAGTCCGCCAGAACTGGCATGACGCCACTTGAACAGCGTGCTTCGCGCAATCTCGAGGCGGCGCGGTCCAATCCGCTGCAATTGCGCAATTTGCTCTTCAAAATGCCCAAAGGAGCGGACCTCCACAATCATCTCTACGGCGCGATTTACGCGGAATCCTGGATTCGCGACGCTGCCGACGATCATCTCTGCCTCGATCCATCCGCCCTGCAAGGCACAAAATCTGTTTTCTCGAAGCCCGAGAGCCAGGAATCGCAAGCTTGCAGCAGTGGAAAAGTTCCCACTGAGGACGTTTATAAGGACCAGGCTCTCTACGACGACTTAATTGACTCATTCTCGATGCGCGGATTCGTTCCTTCTCCCGGCGTGACTGCCCATGATCAGTTCTTTCGCACCTTCGCCAGATTCGACGGCGTTTCACCCCATCACTTGGGAGAGTGGCTTGACGAAGTGGCGACGCGCGCCGGCCGCCAGAACGAGCAATACGTCGAGCTGATGCACACTCCCGATTTCAGCCGCGTCGCCAATGATGCTTACCGAATTGGTTGGAGGAGCGACTTGAAAGATTTCGCTACTGCGCTCCTGGCAGGGGGAATATCTCGCGATATTTCTGCCGCGATCGCGGAACTCGACAAAGCCGGCGAAATTCGTTCCGAACGCGAACACTGTGGCCAGCCCGATGAAAGTCCCGGATGCCGCGTACAGCTGCGCTATCTCTGTCAGGTCTTGCGCGGTTTTCCCAAGCAACAGGTTTTCGCGCAAACCATTTTTTGCTTCGAACTGGCCAAGGCCGATCCCCGCTTCGTCGGAATCAACATGGTCATGCCGGAAGACGGCTACATCGCGATGAACGATTACGCTTTGCAGATGCAAATGGTCAAATTTTTGCACTCGTTCTATCCCCAGGTTCGCATCAGTTTGCATGCGGGAGAGATCGCGCCTGGACTCGTCCCCTACGAAGGGCTGTGCTGCCACATTCGTCTCGCGGTCGAACAAGGCGCGGCGGAACGCATCGGCCACGGTGTGGACATCATGTACGAAGAGCGCCCACACGAACTGCTGAAAGAAATGGCCGCGAAGCACGTCATGGTCGAAATCAACCTGAGCAGCAACGATTTGATTCTCGGCGTCGCTGGCAAAGATCATCCCTTTCCGTTGTACCGGCAATTTGGCGTGCCCGTCGCGCTTTCCTCGGATGACGAGGGCGTGTCGCGCATTGATCTCACTCACGAATATGTGCGCGCAGTAGAAACCTATGATTTGCATTACATGGACTTGAAGCAGATGGTTCGTACCGGCCTGGAACACGCTTTCCTGCCCGGCGACAGTCTGTGGGCGGCAGGCGACAAATTCACGTCAACTGTTGCGGCCTGTTCAAACGATTCACTCGGCGCGGAAAAACCGTCCGCATCGTGCGCGACTTTTTTGCAGTCGAGCGAAAAAGCTCAACAACAATGGGGACTTGAGAAGCGCTTCCACGCATTCGAAGCGGCACTCTAGCGGCAACTGGCCGAACCGCAGCGCGAATTTGCTCCATCATTTTTTCTCATAACGATTTCCCCTCGGCGCGGCGCAGCCGTGCCTATACTGTAGCCGCCGCAACGGGCGGAATAATTGCTTGCATCCGGCAGAAGTCATGGCGGCAGCCGTCATTGCGAGGAGCGCAGCGACGAGGAATCTCTCTTCGATTGACGCCCCGAGAGGGATTCCTCGCTTGGCTCGAAATGACGAACCTAGCGCCCGGTCTGCGGCGCGTTAATGTCAGCAATCGTACTTTCGAACAGGAAGATCTCGAATGGCCGCCACCGAACCACTCTCGCAAGTTTCTGGATTCGGCCTGCGCCACGAAATCCTTTCTGGGTTGGAGACGCTCGCCCAGTCGGTTTCCACAATGGCTCCTTCGACCACACCTGTGGCCACGATTCCGCTGGTTTGCGCGCTCGCCGGAAACGGCACCTGGCTCGCCTATGTTCTCGCGACCGGGGCTGTTTTTTTGGTGGCGTGGTGCGTCAGCCGCTTCGCAAAATACTCCGCGTCGCCCGGTTCACTCTACACCTACGCCTGCAAGACGTTGCCGCCACCGCTCAGCGCCGCTGCAGCCTGGAGCTTGCTGCTCGCCTATGTCGCCACAGGATCGAGCGTCATCGGCGGCTTCTACCACTACGCAAACATTTTGCTGCACGATGCCTCGCGGCGGCCGCTCTCGACTACCAGCCTGGCAATTTTCGTAACCGCAATTTCCATGGCCATCGCCTGGCGTGACGTAAAAATCTCCGCGCGGCTCATGCTGTGGATTGAAGCAGCCTCACTAACAGCGATCTTCGCCGTGGTGATTCTCGTGCTCTTTCGCCACGGTGCCCATCTCGATGTCGAGCAACTTCGCCTTAGCGGAATGACTGGTTCTGGCTTGCGTCTCGGCTTAGTTCTGGCGCTATTCAGCTACGTGGGATTCGAAAGCGCCACGACTCTCGGTACTGAAGCCCGCGATCCCTTACGCACCATCCCGCGCGCCGTGTTGCAAAGCGCGATTTTCTCCGGCTTGATTTTTGTCGTTTGCGCTTACGCGGAAGTTCTCGGCTTCCGCAGCGCCGGCCTGGACCTCAGCTCCAGTCCTGCCCCCATGCACGTTCTCGCTTCCGTCGGTGGAGTTCCCGCGCTCGGCGTCCTGATCGACGTCGGAGCGCTGGTCAGCCTGTTCGCCGGAACGCTGGCATGCATCACCGCGGCTGCTCGTGTTCTTCTTCTGATGGCGCACAACGGCCTGGCTCACGCCTCACTGCGCGCCACGCACGTTCGCAATGCCACTCCCAGCCGCGCCATTCTGGTTACCGGCATCGCCGCTGTGCTTCCCGTGGTGGTACTCGCAATTCGCGGAGCAAGTGGCCTGGATGTTTACGGCTGGCTCGGCGCGCTCGCTACTTATGGATTCATCGTAACCTACGCGCTGGTCAGCATTTCTCTTCCGCGTTATTTGCGCGAACTTGGCGTGTTGCACCCTGGCTCACAAACCATTCCGGCGCTGGCCTTCCTGGCCATGCTTTTCGCGCTTGCCGGTAATCTCTACCCGATCCCCGAAGGTCCTTATGGCAAACTCCCGCTGATCTATCTGGCGTACCTGGCTCTCGGCATGATCTGGTTCTTTGCCAGCGCAAAGAGCCGGCGTGTAGCGCCGTCCGGAGGTTGACTCGAGCTGTCATCTGCAGAACGTTCTTTCGCTTGCCACTCACTTTTCCACAGGTTGGAAAAATTGATTCGTTCCAGCAAAAGTATGCGTTTCGATTTCCCGCCTCGCTGACCTATTTTTCTTGCAACGTTTTTTCTCGGCTGTTCGAGCATCACTCGTAAAAGGCCTGTGTCCGATTTTTCAGTGAGCTGCTCTGGCCGTGGTGCCCGAGTTTCTTGAAACCCCTATCTCTTTCTTTCAGGAGCAACATTGCAAATGATCAGCAAGAAGAGCATTTTAGTTTTTTCTATTTTGTTCTCGATTCTCTGCATACTTCTCCTGGCTCCCTCCTCTCTGGCGCAACAGACTCTCGGTGGCATTACCGGCTCGGTCTCGGACGCTTCCGGCGCCGCTCTGACCGGAACACAGATCACGCTCGTCAACGACGAGACTCAGCTGACGCGCGCGCAAACCGCGAACACCAGCGGCAGCTACGATTTCGTCAATCTTCCCATCGGCGCCTACACGCTCACCTTCTCGCATGACGGTTTTCAAACTCAGAAACTTCCTGCCATTCCCGTTCAAGCCGATCGCACTGCCACCGTCAATGTCACTCTCAAA
>Ga0307474_10002472_pt1 | contig 13309 bp, 6 predicted proteins | sample atmos_gasesECM1C_2_FD_203312 | JGI IMG/M metagenome (GOLD analysis project Ga0307474, IMG submission 203312) | Hardwood forest soil microbial communities from Morgan-Monroe State Forest, Indiana, United States - atmos_gasesECM1C_05 | ecosystem: Environmental > Terrestrial > Soil > Temperate... | reverse complement strand
TACCGGAATCGGCGGCGAGTGCAAGGTGAGCATGGCAAGAACTTACTGCGGCGACGGGGAGAGTTGGTGGAACGGAGTTTTGCCCACTGTTACGAGACGGGTGGAATGAGGCGCACGCATCTCCGCGCTCACGAGAATATTCTGAAGCGACAACTGATCCATGTGGGAGCCTTCAACCTGAGCCTGATCCTACGGGTGCTGCTGGGTTCGGGCAAGCCGCGGGAGTGGAAGGACCAGCAGGCAGAGCTGTTTTTGCGCCTCTTTTTCTTGCTGCCATGCTTTAATGGGCCGAATCGCCCGGCGGAACTCCGCATCTTCGATTCTTCTCGATGTCTTTTGACACAAACCAATCGAAGAAGCGGCGGCGCTCGCGCTTCCGAAATTCAGATCCTTGCACCACGGGCTGCTAGGGGCAATTTACCAAGGAAATTTGGGAGGATTCTAACGGAAGGCTCTGGCCGTGACCGATTCTTAAAAACGAGCATCAAATTTCGCACCTGTGATCTACACCTGTGGCGTTTCCGTTTTGCAGGACTTACGACGTACCACGGCAGTTCTCAGCGGCTTGTAAGGCGCTGAAAGTACTCAAAACCACGGTTCTGAAAAGGCTGGCGTCGGCGATTCAACTTCGTCCCTGGCTACCATACTTTGCACTCGATAAGGATTATGCATGCCTCGAATGGTGCTCTTGGTTCTGTTTGTAGTGGCTCCTATTACGAATTCCTCTGCTGTGGTCAAAGTTGAAAGGACAAACTACAAAGGTTGGTCTAACTGCTATCGGGTCAGCAACGGTGAGATCGAGCTAATAGTGACTGGCGATGTAGGACCAAGAGTAATTCGGTTCGGGTTTGTCGGCGGACAGAATCTGTTCAAAGAGTTTCCGGACCAGGTCGGAAAGAGTGGAGAGGAGAAGTTTCAGTTGCGTGGCGGTGATCGGGTCTGGAAGGCTCCAGAAGATCCGGTGGCGACTTGGGCGCCCGATAACGTTCCGGTTACGGTCCAGATGACACCGGCAGGCCTGGTGGCTCGGGAGCCGATCGAGCCGCTGACGAGTCTGCAAAAGGAGATAGAGATCAGAATGGCTTCATCGGGCACGAGCGTGACCGTGTCACATCGGATCACCAACCGTTCCTTATTTATGCTCGAGTTCGCACCATGGGCCCTGACCATGATGGCTCAAGGCGGCGTAGCAGTCACGGGATTCCCGCCACGTGGAAGGCATCCGACTAACCTCGAAGCCACGAATCCGCTGGTGATGTGGGCCTACACCGATCTCTCCGATCCCCGCTGGAAATTCACAAAGAAGTACATGACGCTCCGTCAAGATCCCAAGAACAGCGAAGCCCAGAAGCTCGGGTTGTTCAATCCGGACACCTGGGCCGCATACATCTTGAATAATGAAGCATTCGTGAAGAGGAGTAGTTCGGATTCAGCCAAGACTTATCCGGATTTCGGTTGTTCATTCGAGACCTTTACGAATAGCGATTTTCTCGAGATGGAGACCCTCGGTCCTCTGACGAAAGTGGCGCCGGGTCAGACGGTCGAACAGGTAGAACACTGGGGCCTTTACCAAAACGTAGCGCTAAGCAACTGGAACGACGAGGAATTGGATCGTGTGCTTCTTCCGCTGATTAAGGCAGTTGGGAGTGCCCAGTAAAAGCTGGCAGCGTGGGACAACATCGTGTGACGCTGAATGGAATTCTATGGGGCACTTAGTGGGCGCCGCTACGGGACGACAGTCTGTTGTAGCGTTGTACGAGCAGCCTTTTGTTGCTCGGCGAGAACTCGGAGCCGTTCCGATTCCGCGAGCGCTTCTTGAGCTTCTTTCGTCTTACCTAGCTTCTTATAGAGGGAATAGAGTTGATAATGCAGTTCTCCGGTACTGTCGGATGGCAATGCCACTACCAACTCCTTCACTGCTTCCGGCACACGGTCTGTATGTGCATACACTTTTCCGAGGTTGGCGTGGGTCAGAAGCAGCCCTGGATCTCGAGCTCCGACTTTAAGCAAAAGAGGCAAAGCCTGTTGGAACTGATGCTGGCGCACAAGAATGTCGGCGAGCTCTGAGCAGGCTTGTACATTGTCCGCGTCTAATAAGAGGACCTTCTCGAGTTCCAATTGAGCCTTATCGAACAGTCCCGTTTCCCAGTAGATAGTCGCCGCCCCCAGATGGGGACCTGGGCTGTCTGGTTTGAGCTGAGTAGCATTGGCGTAGTGCGAAATGGCTAGGTTCCATTTCTTTTTTTGTCGATACAAGTCACCTAGCAAAAGCTGTCCTTGCCAGGTCTCATCATTGAGGGCGACGGCCTTCGAAAATGCGGCCTTCGCTAGTGCTCGAGCGGCTTCCGAATGCCAATAGAGGGCCGCCGGGCTAGATGAAGCTCGGCTCTGAGCCGTACCCGTAACCTCTAATGCCGACTCAAAATGCCCAGTAAGAGTGGCGCACCGTGCCAGCAGGATCTGATCTCTTAAGGAAGTGGGCGATGCAACCTCAAGATGGCGAAAGCATTCTGTATATTGGCCGTTTTCGTTTTCTATCCGGGCACCTGACAACGTGCTGCTCGATACAGGCTTTTTCGCAGTTCTTTGGAGTGAACCGAAGATGCGATCGTCAACGCCCCCCGCCAGTCGATCCTTAAGGTCCGCTACAACGGTATCGATCGCCGATGAACATCCAATGACGTTCTGAGGTATCTGTAAATATCCAATCATGCCGGCTTTCGTTTCGTCGGAGAGGGAATCCATGAGCAAGGGGATATGAATCGTGAAAAAGTCAGTATCCGTTTGATGTACTTTACACAGCTTTGCAATTCCTTCCTCAAATCTAGCATTAGTAAAATCAACTCCAGCTAAGCCCAGCCTTGCTGTCTGGCTGTGTGGGTTCAACTCGATCTCACCGCGAAACTGATGATCGGCGTTCGAAATCTGATTAGCACGGAGCAGCGCGAACCCCATTTCGGCTCTCAGATCCTCCTCTCGCCCCGAGGAGGCAGCCAGAGCCTTAAGAAAGGCCTCTTCCGCATCAACCGGCAGATCTTGCTCGAGAAGAATCCGCCCTATTAGTCGATAAAAATATGTGGAGTCTTTACCGACGGAGGACAATTTGCGCGAAGTTTCTTCAGCCACATGTTCAAAAGATGTCCCGAGGCCATACCAAGCATCTACATCGTTTGGCCGGAGCGTGACTTCGCGGCGAAAGTTCTTCGCAGCTTGTTCGAAATCACCGAGAGCAAAATGGGCCGTAGCCAGATCAATTAAAGCGTCTCGGTTGTCAGCCTGTTGATCGAGTACCGCCTCGAAAAGAGAAATTGCCTCCCGAGACTTTCCCAGCCGCACGTAGTCGATGCCAAGAATCAGATTGGCCGGAACCATTCGAGGATCCATCTCCAACGCTTTCTCGAGGGCGGCCACAGCTTCTTGGATGTTGCCGGCCATGTGACACGCGACGCCGTAGTTACTCCAACCCGCGGCTGAGTTGTCCGTTTCTAGAAGGCGCTTAAAATCGCGGCACGCCATAACATAGCTAGAGTTCGAATATTCACTCTCGGCCTGTTGATAGAGACCTTTGTCGTGAGGTTCCACCCTAGGTATACTTTCTTGCGCCAGTACTACGCTCACTGCTGTGATGAGAAGCACCGCCACATTGAGAGAACCCATTGCGGCTGTCAAGCCCCCGAAATGCCGAGATCGCTCACGGAAGCGAGCCGCATTCTTAGATGTGTAATCTAACGGTCGTTTTTCTTTCGTAGGGCCTCCGACTCCTGCAATGCTTTTGCAGCAGCGCCGTTATTTCCTGATTTTTTGTAAAGCTGAGCTAGCTGATAGTGAAAACTTCCATCTGTGTCGGCGGGCAGAGATTGCTGAAGCTGGTCGATGGCTAAATCGGTGATCCCCCGGGAATCGTAGACCTTGCTCAGCAAGGCGTGGGTTTTGGTAACAGTCTCAGGCCGTCCAGTTAATGCTAGTTCCAGGTGAGGAAATGCATCCTCGAATCGGTGGCGCTGAACTAGAATGGCACCAACCATATAATTTGCTTCTGGATCCTGCGGCGTGCTTGCAAGAATGCTTTCGAGGAGGGGGAGTGCCCTGTCGAATCTTGCGGTGTCCCAGTAAACAGATGCCAATCCGAATTGCGCAGGCGTAAAAGTGGGCTCTACCTCGAGTGCTTTCGAATATTCCGTTTCAGCTCTGGCATAGGCGCGGGTCTCGCGGAGCGTCTCCGCGAGGAGGAGATGTGCGCGTGCCGATTCCGGATTTGCCGCTATCGATTGGGCCAATGCCGCAATGCTGAGACGGGAAGCACTTCTCGCTCTCCAGAATAGCGCAGGTATCAAGGTTGGATTATGCGCAAGCAAGGACAAGCTCATCTCGAATGTGGTGTGGTAGTCCCCGATGTCGAAGGCGCACTCAGCAAGAATCAATTCATCCGCAGTACCGCGGTGAGGAGCATTTTGCAGAGCCGAATCGCATTCTGAAAAGTGCCCCTTCGAGAAGAACTGCTCTGCCGAGTCTAATGGTACGTTCGATTTGCGCAACTGTTGCTGCGCCTTTTCAGAGTAATAGCTTAAATCTCCGTTCAACCAGCCTTTCAACGACGAGGCCACAAGCGAACGCACGCCGGTGTCGCGGCTGTCGCTGGCGTCGGTCAGCAATCCGTAAGCCTTACTCAGTTCCTCCGCCGTAAGCTGTTGCCAAATCCTTTCCAAGTTTGCATCTAAGAACCGGTGATCGATCTTCGAAACCTTTTCCAAATGATCAAGCGCGCCGTTCAAGTTACCACTGAGAAGGTCCAGCGATGCGAGTCCGAGAGACGCTCCCAAGCATCCGGGGCTATTGCTGAGCGCCCTTTTGAATTCCGCAGATGGCGTCGCAGACTCCCCGTCTCTCAGGTGTGCAAGTCCAAGAAACCAACACATGGAATTCGGTAGAGACCCAGAGTTGAGGAGAGCTCGATATATGGCAGCGGCCTCCTTCGTTTTTCCTTGATCCAAAAGCGCCTCGCCAGCCAGGGCGCGGGCCAGAGGGTCTTGCGGATTCAGCTGCCCTATGTACTCTGCGGTAGTTCGAGACAAGCTCAGGTAGGTGATGCCGAGTCCGTAATACGCTTCGGAGTTTCCGGGTGCGTTGACGGACGCTAGAAAATAGGCGTGGTTCGCTTTGTCAAACTGCTGAAGCGCGGAATAGGCTTGGCCTAGGCCAAGAGCTGCTTGACCATCCTTCGGATTAATTCGTTGAGCTCGAAGAAGATAAGGTAAGGCCTCTTTGGGCTGCTTCAATTTGAGTAGGGCAAAACCGGAAAATAGATTCGGTACGAAGAGATCTGGCGAGCCCTTCAGCACAATCTTGAAATTCGCCAGAGCCCCCGCGAAATCGCCCGAAAGATGCTCGACCAGTCCTAGCCGGATCCGCTCGTCAGTAAGACCTGGCCGAAGCCGCAGCAGCTCTTGGTATTGCCGAATCGCTTCAGGGTAGTTGCCAGCCTGTGCCGCGCTTTGTGCGCGGTCTTCCAGTCGCTGCAGCTCCAGTTCATCGGTTTGTCGGTGGCCGAAGGCAAACTCGCAACACAGCATTACCACACAAAGGAACGCAGGGCGCTCCCCAAGTCGCCGGAGAACGTGGAAAACATTCTTCATGCCGGTGCCAAGCAATTGAATCGAGAAGAAGTCTTCGTTCTTTGGGACGCCGGTGACTTGCTTGCCGCTCCTCGTCACCACGCATCACTTTCTTGCTGATTGTCTCACGGTTCTGCATAATGGTAAATACGTCTGCAGTGCAGAAGTTTGTATTAACGCAATACCCTAAGGAGGTCTTGGCGGATCGTCGGTGCGAGTCGATCAGTGGGCTGCCGCTGGAAAATTTCGAGCGGCACAAAAATCTTCTGTTACCGATTTGATGCAGGTATATTATTTCCGTATACTAGCAAAGAATCCCGTAATGCAGAACAGCCTCTATTGTACTTTTCATGGCTTCCGATGAAGGTTCTTATATGAGCGGCTCCAGCGTTTTGGTGGACGGGGCTACTCAAGTTGAAAAATTTCTGCGCGAGGTCCTATGAGCGAGCGTTTCAAGAATTGCATCAACGGTCAATGGACAGAGGGCCGGTCGGGCCGGACGTTCGAGAATCGAAATCCGGCGGACTTTGATGATGTGGTCGGTGAGTTTCAAGCGTCCGGGCCAGACGACGTAGCCGCTGCATGTCAGGCTGCTGCGAATGCATTCCCAGGGTGGAGCAGCATGCCAGCGCCACGACGAGGAGAGTTTTTGTTCCATGCGGCAGAGGTTCTGGAGGCTCGTCTTGATAAATTGAGTGCGGAAATGACTCGGGAGGAAGGCAAAACCTTGGCGGAGGCCAAGGGCGAGATCGGACGCGCCATCAATATATTTCGCTACTTCGGCGGCGAGGGGGCGCGTCAGTTTTCCTACCAGATCCCCTCCGAACGCGAGAATGTTTTCTGTTATACGGTCCGGAAGCCTCTCGGCGTGGTGGCGTGCATCACTCCTTGGAATTTCCCGAGTGCGATTCCTGCCTGGAAAAGTGCTCCGGCGCTGGTAGCAGGGAATACTGTTGTGATCAAACCGGCTTCGCAGGCTCCTCTGAGCGCGCTTCGCTTGGTCGAAGCGTTGCAGGAGGTTGGGATTCCCCCCGGAGTTCTAAACTATGTTTCGGGTGCAGGCTCCGATGTGGGTACGCCACTCGTGGCCAACGAGGCAATCCGCGCCGTTTCATTCACTGGATCCTGTGAGGTAGGTTCCAGGGTCTATGACCTGGCCACCCGCAGGAGAATCCGGGTGCAGCTCGAAATGGGAGGCAAGAATCCCACCGTGGTTCTCAGGGATTCGAATCCTGCCTATGCCGCGGACATTCTTGTAAACGGCGCTTTTTTTTCCACTGGGCAGAAGTGTACCGCAACGAGTCGTGCCATTATCGAGAAGGACATCTACGAACCGCTAATGGAACAGCTCATCCTTAGAACACGCGCACTCAAGGTTGGGAATGGCCTTGAAAAAGGCACTCAGATCGGACCTGCCATCGATGACGCCCAGCTACAAACGAACCTTGATTACATTGACATCGCCAAGAAGGAAGGTGCGCGCTTGGTGTGCGGTGGCAACCGCGTCACTGGACCAAAGTTCGATCGTGGATATTACATCGAGCCTACGATCTTCACCGATGTCACGCCCAACATGCGGATTGCGCAGGAAGAAGTCTTTGGACCCGTATTGGCGGTTATGATCGCAGACGATTTTGAAGACGCCATGCGCCTGGCCAATTCTATTAGGTTCGGGCTTTCCGCGGCAATCGTTTCGCGTGACCTGACCCGCGTGCACCAGTTCATCAATCGCATTCACGCTGGATTGGTGACCGTCAATCTGCCAACTGCAGGGGTGGAGTACCAGTTGCCCTTTGGGGGCACAAAGGAGTCCAGCTTTGGCATGCGCGAGCAGGGCCCGCAGGCTCTAGATTTCTATACGGAAAGCGCGACAGTCTACCTGAAATATACTCAGTAGAAGACTTGTTGCAGAGCCATCAAGGCCATGGCGCGAGTCGATCTCGAAGATCTTGCAATCATCGCTCCGCCCCTGGACCTGAAACTCGCATTCTGATTCTGATAAAAGTGCGCCTTGGAAAAACCTCCCAACCTGCCGAAGGCCTCGGCGTTCACCAATAGCCCTTCACTCCCAACTGGACTTGTCTTTGTAATCCAGCGTTCTGGATGCTCCCAAAGGTCGGACTGAACAGGTTTGAGTCGGGCGCAAATAGGTAGACACGATTGAACGCGTTGAATAATTCAGCCCTAAACTGAACCCGTGCCTTTTCTTTTATGTTAAACCACTTCTCTACCCCCAAATCCCAGTTGTTGATTCCTTGGACCCGCATGTTTGACAGCGTTCGAGGTGCGTCGCCCAGTGTAAATGCGGCTGGTTGAGCGAAAGCTGAGGTGTTAAACCAGCAGTTGACGGTATGAACAGGAATGGGGGGGCCCCCGTTGAGACCGGGACATGAACCACGATTCGGGTCTCCAACAAGGTTCGGCCGTTGTCCCCCGCTAATCGTACCGCTATTGTTGACCAAGGTCCCGATCGCGACCGGAAAGCCGCTCTTGAACGTTGTGACGCCGGATACCTGCCATCCTCCCACGAATCCATCCACCACCTTGTTCATACTACTTCCGAACTTCTTTCCGTGGCCAACAGGAAGCGCGTAAATGTAACTTAACACCAAGCTTTTTGGAATGTCATTGTAATCAAGTGATCTCTCTTTAGCGAGGTCGTAGCTATTCAGAATTTGGGTGGAGTTTACCGTGGCCCATCCCTCAGGGCCGGACGATTCGTCGAGGTACTTCGACCAAGTGAACGACGCTAGAACTTGCAAACCACCGCTCCAGCGATGTGTGTAATTGGCACGGAGAGCGTTGTAGCTCGAGGAGTCTGAAGGCTGCTGGACAACACTTATATTGCAGAACTGCGGAAACGGCCGCAGTAACTGCTGCGCCGCCACGGTTGGTTGATCCAAGCCGCAAGCACTGTTGGTGATAAAGCCTGCAAAAGGATTCGCAACGGGATTCAACAAGGCTAATCCCCGAGATAGATCCTGAATTGGCAATTGATTTTGCTGTACAGCAGCCCCCGTGGGACCAAAAATAAGCTTCACTCCGTGATTGCCAATGTAGGAAATGTCGATATTATCGTTACGACTGGGCGCGAATTGAAAGCCTCCCATCCACTGCTCAACGTACGGTGTGTCGCGTTTCGGCTGTATCGCGCTAATGTCCTCTCCGACCTGCGTTAGCAGGCCGTCTGCCTTGCCCGCTGGCTGGATTAGCCCTGTCGGAAATGGGTTACTCAGGAGATTGTTGGGGTGAATCCCATCCAAGGTCGCCACCCAGGATGTCGCCTGGGAGAAGCCATACAGGTTGAGGCCTTGGTAGTCCCCTTGTTCAATGGCAGGTGTGTAGTAGATGCCAAATCCACCTCGCAGCACAAGTTTCTGAGCGGCTTGGTAAGCCACTCCTAAGCGTGGAGCAAAATTGGTGAACTGCGGCTCGTATATTCCGCGACGATTAGGCCCGCCGACGAAGTTTAACGCTCCGTTCACAGGAAATTTTACATCCGCGCTAAGCGGATTGGTTTCATTTGGCTCAAAATAGGTCAAGCGATTGTAGCGTTCGGTTGGCGCTAGCTGGAAGTCGTATCGAAGACCCAGATTCAGGGTCATCTTCTTGCTGACCTTCCAATCGTCTTGAAAATACCAGCCGAACATCCTTTTCTCGATCGAAGCATTCGCGTTTAAGGTTGCGGCTCCGCCAGCGTCACCGGTGCCCAGTAAGAATGACGCAAACGAAGACCCCGTGCCCAACGCGGTAGCGGTGGGATCGGGTCCGGCAGTCATATCAGGACCGAACGGGAAAACCGCCGGGGTGGTGCCCCCGTCGTTGAGGGTCAGCCAAATTCCAGTCCCTCCCATTGAAAACAGATGATTTCCGCGGACCTTCGTGAAGTCGATAGCAATACTTCGTGCCTCTCGCGGAGCAAAGCTCTTTGCCGAACCGTTCAATCCGTTGTTGAGACCTAGGAAGCCTGCTGGAGCGACCGTCGGAAAGATCTTGTTCGCATCCAAGGATGCCGGCAAGCCCAGTGTCGAGGGCGCAAAACCGTATCCTTGTGGGTTGAAAATTTCAACCCACCGATTCCAACCGCCCGTTATATTCATGACAAATGTCGGACTGAACGTGCGCGTGTAACTTCCGGCAGCATCCCAGCGATCGTTCGGTGTCGTGCTCCCCGGTCCGGCCGGATTGGTAGCACCGTAGAACGCCCCGCTAATGTCTCGCACCAGCCACTCTCTGGACCAGCGCGCAAAAAGGCTTGATTTGTCACTCAGTTTTTGATCAACCCTGACGGTATAACGCGTACTTCTGACTGGCAGATTTGCAGAACCAGAAAAATTATTGGTCAGTGCGCCATTAGTCGGCTGCGGCCAAAAAGGAAGCATGTTCGTTGCAACTTTATCCACCATACCTTGCGGAATTAGGTTTCCGGGGAAAGGATCACGAATAACGCCGGTCTCCTGGGCCTTGAGACCCGTAACAGGATCTACCTGACCTGCGGCGATTGCACGGGTGCTGAAAGGATTGTATATGGCACCACTAAGGATCGGGCGTCCCAGGGCGTCAGTTCCAATTTGACTGCCGAGTTGTGCTGAGAAATCTCCTTTCCGAAAGGCGTCTGTAGGGATTGTTCCAACTTGTGTGTACGGGTATTCTTGGCGCAGAAGTTCAAGCGCTCCGAAAACATATGTCTTGTCCTTGCCGTTGTAGACACCCGGAAGGATGAGAGGTCCGCCAACCGTGAATCCGTACTGATTCCGCGTAAAGCTCGGCTTGGGTATGCGATTGACGTCGTTAAAGTATGTGTTGGCATCCAGCGCGCTGTTCCGATTAAACTCATACCCTGAACCATGAAAGTGGCTGTTTCCGGATTTGGTGATGGCATTTACAACATTGCCGGTAGACCAGCCATACTGGGCGCTGAAAGCATACGTCTGGATTTTGAATTCCTGTACTTCATCAACCGAAGGCACGTAGATTAGCGCGTCCCAGTCCCCCGCGGCGTCCCAATGTCCGTCAAGCAGGAAGGCCGTCGTTCCAAACCTGCCACCTCCAAAGTTGAACAGGCCACCATCTTGCTCAGCGTTCCCGGAATTCCCCCCCACACCGGCGACTTGGCCGACGTTACTGTTTTGTACGCTGGAGTCCAGGGTCGTAAGCTGGTAAATGTTCCGCCAGTTAAGCGGCAGATCCACCGCCTGCCGCGCAGTCACGGTGGAATCAATATTCGCGTTTGTCGCGTTCAGAAGGGGAGCAACGCCTTCCACCGTAACTTGATCTGTAACCGCACCAATACCCAAAGCGACATTCTGCGTGGCGGATTCCGCCACGCCGAGGACAATCCCCTTCTGAAGATATGGCTTAAATCCGTTCTTTCGTACCAACAGATCGTATTGACCGGCGGGAATCAGAGTGAAAGCGTAGGTGCCGTCGGTCGCAGTCGTGAACGCTCTGGAGAAATGCGTTTCAGCATTGCTGAGGGTGACTGTTGCTTCCGATACCGAAGCGCCCGTTCCATCCTGCACCCTTCCGGCGAGGACAGCGCTGGCAGATTGTCCTTGGGCCCACACCTTCTCAGGCAACCCAGGGACCATTACGAAGAGGGCTAATAGTCCCGCTATAACAAGATCTCCCGCAGTTCTCAGCACCGTGAAACGATTGGGTCTCATCAGCACGGCCCTCCGTCACTTGCATTTCAGCTTTCTGCAGTTCTATAACATGAAATGCAGTTCCTCAATCCGGCAACGAGACACGTATAGCGCTGCTGATTGACCGTTGTCAAGGGAAAAACGATAGAGAGCTGAGAACCTGCCCGTGGCTTCGGTTCGTGAGTTTGTCGGCCATGCATATGGCGTTTGCCAAAGCACAAGCGGGACAGGGATTGTGTGGCGACGACGAGGTTGTATCCGAAACGCGTCGTAATAATCGCAGCGTTTTCGCATCCAGGTGAAAAAAGTGAGGCTCTACCGAACCAGCTTCGTTGCTTTCTCGAGAGCCAGAATCGCTTTTTTTCTCCGTCATGCGCCGGCATTGATGATGCATGATGGGATTCTCTGGTTAGCAGGCACGATGTGCATGAACACTCGCTGCGCAGCATTGGGGAGCGAGTCTGGCAAGAAGAAACAAGAGCAAGTTTTGACGACCTGCGGGCCCTGCCTGCTGAAGGCATTTACGATTTACATTCACGTATGTCTTGAGGGCATCCGTAGCCCACTCGCTGCGGAATCAAGAATGCCTGTCAGCATCCAAGGTCGCTTGAGGCGCGCAAGTAAAGGGCGTCAAGAGTGATTTGTGCATGCCAGGCAGCGCCGAAATCGCCTCAGTCTGAGGCGCAATCGTTTCTGTACTATTCTGTCCTCTACGTAAGTAGTGGTAAGATGCGGCACGAAATCAAGGGAGGGTAAGCGCATGGCAAGCAACCGTGGGGTGGCTTATATGGGTCCCGGCGTCGTAGAAATTCAGAGTATTGACTTCCCAAAGCTGGCGCTCGGGAATCGCAAATGCGAACACGGCGTCATTCTCAAAATTGTTTCCACCAACATTTGTGGCAGCGACCAGCACATGGTCCGGGGCCGGACTACCGCGCCCAAAGGACTTGTCTTGGGGCACGAGATAACCGGTGAAGTCATCGAAGCCGGGCGGGACGTTGAGTTCATCAAGGTTGGCGACCTGGTCTCTGTGCCCTTTAACATCGCCTGCGGCCGGTGTCGAAACTGTAAAGAGCGCGCCACTGGAATCTGCTTGAATACAAACTCAGCTCGTCCTGGCGCGGCTTACGGCTATGTCGACATGGGCGGATGGGTTGGCGGCCAAGCCGACTATGTCATGGTCCCTTACGCCGACTTTAACCTGCTGAAGTTCCCCGACAAAGCTCAAGCAATGTCAAAAATTAAAGACCTGACCTGCCTGTCTGACATTCTGCCAACCGGCTATCACGGCGCCGTCAGCGCGGGGGTCGGTCCGGGAGCCACGGTTTATGTTGCCGGCGCAGGTCCGGTCGGACTCGCATGTGCGGCTGCCTGCCAGTTGCTGGGGGCCGCGGTCGTGATTGTAGGCGATCTTATCCCCGAGCGGCTGGCGCAAGCGAAATCTTTCGGGTGTGAGACTGTGGATGTCTCCAAGGATTCCTCTGTCGGCGAGCAGATTGCCCAGATCCTTAAAGTTCCGGAGGTGGACTGTGCCGTGGATTGTGTTGGCTTTGAAGCTCGCGGCCACGGCCACGATGCGAAAACGGAAGCTCCCGCCACGGTACTGAATTCGCTGATGACGATTTGTCGTGCGGGCGGGGCCCTCGGCATTCCCGGTCTGTACGTGACCGACGATCCAGGAGGAGTGGACAAGGCTGCCCAGCATGGAAATCTCAGTATCCGCATCGGCCTGGGATGGGCGAAATCGCACATCTTTACCACTGGTCAATGCCCCGTGCTGAAGTACAACCGTCAGTTGATGATGGCAATCCTGCACGACAAGATAAAAATCGCCAAGGCGGTCAACGTCACTGTCGTAAAACTGGAACAGGCTATTCAAGGTTACAAGGACTTCGATAGAGGTGCGGCGAAGAAGTTTGTACTTGATCCGCATGGTATAGTCGCGGCGGCGTAACTGGACCTCAAGAGCCCACGCCCGTTTTCTCATGGCCGTGGGCTCCTTCCGGTTGCCGGCACGTGCGGAACATTCCCTTAATTTATTTTTGTATTGAA
>Ga0307474_10002470_pt1 | contig 13312 bp, 12 predicted proteins | sample atmos_gasesECM1C_2_FD_203312 | JGI IMG/M metagenome (GOLD analysis project Ga0307474, IMG submission 203312) | Hardwood forest soil microbial communities from Morgan-Monroe State Forest, Indiana, United States - atmos_gasesECM1C_05 | ecosystem: Environmental > Terrestrial > Soil > Temperate... | reverse complement strand
GGCGCGCCCGCATAAATGGCGAACGGTTGCAGCGTGACCACAGCCAGAAGAAATACAATCGTCAGGCCAGCGAGCAGGATGTTCAACGCAATCTCGTTCGGAGTTTTCTGCCGCTCCGCTCCTTCTACCAGCGCGATCATGCGGTCAAGAAACGTCTCGCCCGGATTCGAAGTGATCTTCACCTTCACCCAATCCGACAGCACGCGCGTTCCGCCGGTCACGGCCGAGCGGTCGCCGCCCGCTTCGCGAATCACCGGCGCCGATTCCCCGGTTATCGCCGATTCGTCCACCGACGCCACCCCCTCCACAATTTCGCCATCGCCCGGAACAAACTCGCCTGCCTCGACCAACACCATGTCTCCCGAACGCAATTTCGATCCTGGCACGGTTTCTGTCTTCCCGTCGGGCAGCAGGCGGTTCGCCATTGTTTCCGCCTTCGCGCGCCGCAGAGCATCAGCCTGCGCCTTGCCGCGACCCTCAGCCATGGCCTCGGCAAAGTTGGCAAACAATACCGTGAACCACAGCCAGAGCGTGATCTGCAGATTGAAGCCAAACCCAGGCTGCCCGTGCATTCGATCGATAATGAGGAGCACGGTGGTCACCACGCTGCCCACCTCCACCACGAACATCACCGGATTGCGCATCATGGTCACGGGATGCAGCTTGACCAATGAATCCCACGCCGCACGGCGCACAATCTTCAGATCCCACAAGCTGCGTTTTGATTTCTTGCTCGCCATATTTACCTAAGAGTCCTGCCTAAAACGTTTTGCCCGCCTGCATCAACAAGTGTTCAAGAATTGGCCCCAGACTCAGCGCCGGGAAGAATGTCAGCGCTCCCACAATCACCACCACGCCGACCAGCAGCACCGTAAACAACGGTCCGGTTACCGGGAACGTGCCCAGCGTTGCCGGCGTCTGCTTCTTGCCTGCCAGATTTCCCGCAATCGCCAGCATCGGCAAAATCATCATGAATCGCCCCAGCAGCATGGCGAAGCCGAGAGACGTGTTGTACCACGGCGTGTTCCCGCTCAGTCCGCCGAAAGCCGAGCCATTGTTGGCCACCGCTGAAGTGAAGGCATAAAGCACTTCACTGAAACCGTGCGGCCCGGCATTCGCCATGGCAGAAGTGCCGAAGCTGTACAAAACCGAAATCGCCGTAAACACCAAAATCACCAGCGGAAAAATCAGAATCACCAGCATCGCCATCTTCACGTCGTAGGCTTCGATCTTCTTCCCCAGATACTCCGGCGTGCGCCCCACCATCAATCCGGCAATGAAAACGGACAGAATGACGAACACGAGCATCCCATACATCCCCGCACCAACTCCGCCGAAGATGACTTCGCTCAGCATGAGGTTGATCAGCGGTACCATTCCACCCAGCGGCGTAAACGAGTCGTGCATGGAGTTGACCGCGCCGCAACTCGTGTCCGTGGTCACGGTAGCGAACAGCGCCGAGTTCGGCAAGCCAAACCGCACTTCTTTCCCTTCGAGATTGCCCGTGGTTCGCACAGTCGAAGACGAATGCAGCGGACTATGCAGCGCCGCTGAGGTTAAGAGAGGGTTGCCCCGCGCCTCCGCCCAATACGCCGTCGTAACTCCCGCCAGGAACAGCAAAGCCATCGCTGCCCACACGGCCCATCCGTGTCGCGGAGACCCGGTCATCTTTCCCAACGTGTAGGTGAACGCGGACGGAATCGCCAGGATGCAGAGCATCTCCAGGAAGTTCGTGAACGGCGTGGGATTCTCAAAGGGATGCGCGCTGTTGGCATTGAAGAACCCGCCGCCATTGGTTCCGAGCTCTTTGATGATCTCCTGTGAAGCGGTTGGTCCTTGCGCGATCGTCTGCTGACTTACCGTCTGCATCACCGGTTTGCCATCCGGTCCATTCAGCGGCTTGCCATCGGATCCAAGTTGCGGCGTTTGATACGGATCAACCAGTTGCACCGTGTCATACGGCTTCAGGTTCTGCACCACGCCCTGCGATACCAGCAGCAGCGCACCCGCCAGGCACAGCGGCGCCAAAATCCACAACGTTCCCCGAACCAGGTCCACCCAGAAATTTCCGATGGTTTTTTGCTCGCGCCGCGAAATACCGCGAATGAAGGCAATCGCCAGCGCCATTCCCGCCGCCGCCGACACCCAGTTGTGATAGGCCAGACCAACCATTTGCGTCAGATAGCTCATGGTGGTTTCAGGCACGTAATTCTGCCAGTTCGTGTTGGTTGTGAAAGAAGCCGCCGTATTAAACGCCAGAGCCGGAGCCACTCCGGCCAGCTTTTGCGGATTCCCCGGCAGCCACAACTGCACTCGCTCCAGCAGATAGAGCAGGATCATGGAAATGCCACTGAACAAAATCAGCGCCAGCGCATATTCCTTCCAGTCCATCTCGTGGCTTTCGTCCACGCCTGTAAGCTTGTATAGAATCCGTTCGACTGGCCGCAAAATCGGATCCAGCCAGGTTCGCTCACGGCTAAAAACCCGAGTCAGAAACCCGCCCAGCGGCTTGGTGATCAGCAACACCACCAACAACAGAAACAAGATTTGCAGCCATCCGTTTGCTGTCATCAGAATTTCTCCGGACGCAACATGGCGTACACCAGATACGCCAGCAACCCCGCGCAAATGATCAGCATGATGATCGGTCCCATATATCCCTCAGCGCACGCGCTCGCAGAAATGAACGTAAGCCAGCGAGGCCACAAAAAATAGAATGGTAACCGCAAGAAAGATCGCGTCCTGCATCACAAATTTCCTTTCTGTCCGAGTTTAAACTTCTCGGAAAACATTCTTGCCTAACTCGGCTCCCCTAAAACTTGACCAAGATGGAAATGTCGATGAACTGCTCGTCTCGCCGCAAGTCGGGAAACCACACGCTGCTTGCTCCGCCGCCGCAAGCCGTTTCCGCCGCGCCGAGGCTGGTTTGCCCAGACGACGCCCCACTATTGCACGCATAGAACTGCGGAAATCCGTTGTTACTACCCGGCGGCGGCGTGATTCCACCCGCGCCAGTCCAGTACGGCACGCTGGCATGGCGATAATCGTATTCCCAGCGAAAAGTGAGGTACTGGCTCGGCATGTAGTCAAAGGTAGCGGATGTGTCCCAGGCCTTAAACGGGTCTCCCGGATTCCCCGTAAAGTAGGGCGAATTCAGCGCCGCCGACGACGCCGATTCTCCGTTGATCGGGGGGATTAGGACCAGATAGCGTCCGGGATTGTTGATCTGGCCGCCGCCAATCGTAATTGCATACTTGTCTTTCTTGAACCACGCGCGGTTGTACAGCATGTAGCCGATAAAGCTCTGCTTCGGCCCGCCGGCGGTATTCCCATGGCAACTTACCCCGCCGCCGAATTCACATCCCATATCGCCAGTGAACGTAAAAGCCATCTTGTCGAGCGTCTTCTCGGGTTTGTCGTAATACTTGATCTCGATACTGTCATCGGTGTGGATACGGCTTCGATTCGGGATATAGAGATCATCGTGACCCAATCCGTAATTGTTGGAGATTACGTTCATCCATGGTTTCGGCGTCCACTTGATCTGTCCGCCCAGCCCCTTCCGCGAATTGGAGGAGCCGTAGGATTGCCAGCCATTGATAAGCCACGGCTCGATCTTCAAATGAGGGGTTGGGAAAATTTGAACTCTCAAGCCGTTGAAGAACCATGGCGTGTTCGAGGAAACATACGATGGTTGATAGGCCCAGTTATCAAAGTTGTAATAGCTGAACAGCCCGATATACGACATGAAAATTCCGGCGTCGATATTGATCCCGTTCAACGCATTGATGTGGTAACCGCCGTAAGCTTCGGAGATGTAGCGGTAGGCATTGCTCAGATCCCATTGGCCCTTCGCCGGACTCGGGTCGTTGCGTGGGGTCGCCGTGGAATACAAGCCGAACTGGGTCATCAACCGCGCCCGCACATTGTCAAAGTGGAAATCCCCTCCCACGCCAAGTTGCTCCAGCTGGATTTCGTTGGACCGAAACAGTTCGCTCGAACCGCCCATGGAGTTGTCCTTTGGTTTGTTGAAATCGTAGACGTAATTGAGATCGGCACGGATTTCCGGGGTAAAAAACTTCGAGTCGAAAGCTGGAGTTTTGGTGCGCGGGTTGCCGTTCAGCCAGGTCCAATCCCAGTCTGAAAAAGGATCGATCTTCGACTTCTTTGCCGCAGGAGAATCGGATGCGCCAGCCGCCGTCGCTACGGCAGGCGGCCCTGGGGGAGCGGGCGCAGCCGGATTGGCAAGACTTGCTGCCGTCACGGAAGGAATGCTGGGTCCTCCAGTAGTCGCCGGCACCAACACGCCGCGATCGTCGGCGGAGGCCGCGCCCCTGTGTTCCACCTCCGCGCGCAACCGCTCAACTTCGGCTCGCAGCGCCTTCAGTTCATCCCGCATCTCCTGTTGTTCGGTTCGCTCAGCCGAACCAGAACCGGCGTTGTCTGAGAACGGCATTGTGCTTGGCGTTGATTGCGCGCCAGTCCGCCCGGCCAGAGACGTCACGAACATCGAGAGCAATAAGACCTTGAGCGTACTTTCCCTCATCATGATTTTCTTTCTCCAATACTCCCCGGTAGGGCGCACTACGATTGGCTCCAGTCGCGCGGCAGCTTTCGTCGACATAGATGCGGCCCAAAGCCTCGAGGTCCTCCCCTTTTTCTAGTTTCCGGCAGACTGGTGCCACCCTGTAACAGACCGACGGCGCCCCCTCGCGTAGCAACGCCACCAGAAAGCGGAGCATGAACGCAGCTGCGCCAAAACCGATGGCTGCAACTACCGAAGCTGCGCCCATAACGTGGCCTCCCGCAGCGGTGCCCTAAACTGCGGCGCAAACATTTCAGTGAACCATTTCACGCGTAAGGGTGGTTTAAGGAATTCCTAAAGAATTCGTAAAGACGAAGCGATGGCTCTTCTCTCGGCCAGTAATCTTTGTGGGCCAAACAGATCGGTCCGCTCAGCAACCCCATTCCGCCTCGCCCGGCTGCGCGAAATACTGCCGCGACTTTATGTTGTCACTCGTCATCGATTCCAGTTCGAGCAGCGTGAGGCGAGCCGCTGAAACCATGCGGCTTTTTTCCTGTTGCGGAACTTCCTTCCATGAACCCCGCCCTTCGCTGCCCTTACCCGAACTTTGCGGTGTCAACGCCTGATGGTAGTGATGGAAAAGCTCTGCTAACCGCTCCGGGGCGACTTCATTAATCCACATGATCTTTGATCTCCGTGATCGAATCTTTCTCTTCGGGCCATTTTTCTGACCACGACTATTGGACACGGAATCTCAGAAGATCCGAATAAGGGGTCCATAAAATGTTTGTAAGGACGGGAGAGTTTAATAGGACGGCAGGGCTTTATGAGCCGGGTTCGAACCGGTATCCTACCCAAGGCTCGGTCAGCAAGTATTTTGGCGACGAAGGGTCGCTCTCAATCTTCTTGCGCAACTGTCCTATGAAGACGCGCAAATACTCAGGCTGCTCAGTACTATTCGGGCCCCAGATAGCAGCCAACAGCGTTCGATGCGTCACCACTTTGCCGGGACGCCGCGCCAGATAAACCAGTAGATCGAACTCTTTCGGCGTGAGATGAAGTTCTTCTCCCCGAACCTTCACCGAGCGTGCATCTAAGTCTATGGAAAAGTCTCCAACGCCGATCAGGCTAATTTGTTCTTCCGCAGCGGGAGTCCGCCGCAACTGCGCCCGAATCCGTGCCAGCAATTCGTTCATGCTGAAAGGTTTCGTGACGTAATCGTCTGCGCCCGCATCCAACGCTTCCACCTTCGAACGATCTTGTCCGCGCACCGAAAGTACGATGATGGGTACCTGGGACATTTGTCGCAGCTGCCTGCACAGGCCCACCCCATCCATATTTGGCATGGCCAGGTCGGTAACCACCACGTGCGGCGTCCAGTTCTTCATCAGCTCCAGCGCCATCTCCCCATCGTTGGCAATGCGGATGTCGTAACCCTGCGCGGAAAGAGTCGTCCGCAGCACACGCGTGATTTGTGGCTCGTCATCCACCACCAGGATTCGCCTGTGCTCGTTGGTCATTCCGCTCACCGCATTTCCTGGGTCACGATGTGCACGTCCACAGCCGGCGTGTCGCGAAGAAACTTATGAATCGCAGAAAGATAGAAATATCTCTTCCACCCCTTCGTAGCTGACCGTCCGAAGACGACTTGCGTAATATGATTCTCACGCACGAATTCCGCCACTTTTTCCGCGACCACCTTGCCTTCGGCCTTCACCACCTTCGCACCGACGCTTTCGGCAAAGCGAACGTTATCTGCCAGAGTTCGCTGGGTCTCGTCGCTCTCATCCGAACCCGTGTCAACGTAAAACACGAACAGATCGCCATCCAGCGCTTGGGCCATGCGCGCACCGCGAGCAATCAAATACTGCGCCGCCGGATTCGAGCTGATACATACAGCGATGCGTTCGCGCACCTGCAGCAGTTGACCATCTTCGGTCTTCAATTCTGAAAGTGTGCGGTCGACCGCCTGCGTGACCTGCCGCAATGCCAATTCTCGCAATGCAACCAGATTCGCATTCCGAAAAAAATTCGCCAGCGCCCTCTCCACCCGCTCCAGTGGATAAATGTCTCCACGCCGCATTCGTGTCTGCAGCGCTTGCGGCGTCAAGTCCGCCATCACAATCTCGCCCGCTCGTCGTATCACCCAATCCGGCACCGTCTCGCGCACCTGCACGCCGGTGAGACCGCGGATCGTCGGTGCGAGGCTCTCGATGTGCTGCACGTTCAGCGTTGAGACAACATCAATCCCCGCATCCAGCAACTCAAACACATCTTCAAAACGCTTCGCATGCTTGCTGCCTTCGATGTTGGTATGCGCCAGTTCATCCACCAGCACCACGTGCGGCTTGCGGGTCAGAATGGCGTCCACATCCATCTCCTCGAAAATGGTCGATTTGTATTCCAGCTTCTTGCGCGGAACCGTCTCCAGTAGCGACGAAAGTTCCACGATCGGTTTGCGACCGTGCGTTTCCACCACTCCGATCACAACTTCTTCGCCGCGGCTGGCCCGCCGCACGCCCTCGCTGAGCATGGCATAGGTTTTTCCGACGCCGGGAGCATAGCCCAGAAACAGTTTGAAAACCGCTGGCCTCTGGGGGGGATCACATTCCTTCAGCCACTCTTCAGGACTCTTAGGCATCGCCGCTATTCTCCACGTCGGGAAAGAAATTGTCGAATTTGTTTGTCATCGCGAACATCCAAGAACTCTTCACCACAGAGTCACAGAGAAAAACCTCTGTTGTCTTTTTCTCTCCTTCGCTTGCCTTCTCTGTGTCTCTTTAGTCTCTTTAGTCTCTTTTGTCTCTTTGTCTCTGTGACTCTGTGTCTCTGTGGTGAAAAGCTTTTCTTGCGGTTACAATCGTGCCCGTGAAAGAACACTGGCCACAGCACACATTCCGCTACATCGCTTGCCTTGTGGCCCCCGAGCTGGTGGCCCAGATTTACCGGCGTCTCGTTCACGTAAATCCAACGACCGTAGCACTGACCTTCTTGCTGATGGTGCTGTGGGTAGCGGCGTACTGGGGATTCCGCTTCTCCGTTTTTCTCGCCATACTCGCCACGCTCGCCTTTAATTACTATTTTCTTCCTCCCGTCGGAACCTTCACCGTCGCGGACCCCCAAAACTGGGTTGCGCTCTTGGCCTTTCTCATCACCGCCGGAATCGCCAGTCAACTCGCGGACCGCGCCCGCCGCCAAACCGCCGACGCCATTCAACGCCGCCGCGATGTGGAACGCCTTTACGCCTTCAGCCAGCGTCTTCTTGCCACCGATAACGTTGCCGAATTACTGAACGCGATTCCCGCCTATGTCTGTGATGGATTCAGTGCAAAATCCGCCGCAATGTATTTGCTCAGTTCCCAGCAGGTCTATCGCACCGACCCCAAAGCAACATCGTTTCTACTGCGGGATCTTCAAATGGTAAGTTCGCGTGGCGAGCCGGTAATCGATTCGCAGCGCGGAATCTCTCTCACGCCGTTGCATCTGGGTACGCGCACCACGGGAGCTGTCGGCATCGCCGGACCGGTACTCTCGCGCTCCACTCTTGAGGCTTTGGGCAGCATGATCGGCATCGCTATTGAGCGCGCCGGGGCCATGGAAAAACTCTCTCAAACCGAAGCCGCGCATCAAAGCGAAACCCTGCGCGCGGTCTTACTCGATTCCGTTACCCACGAACTCCGTACTCCCCTAACCGGCATCAAGGCCGCGGTCACGGGCCTGCTCTCCGATTACAACCTGGACGAGGCGCAGCGGAAGGAGTTGCTCACAGTCATCAATGAGGAAACGGATCGCCTCGACCGCCTGGTTGGCGAAGCCACGGAAATGGCCCAACTCGACGCTCACAAGGTGGAGCTCCACATCGCTCCCGTGGATATGGCCACCGTGATCGAATCGGCTGTGGAAGAATCAAGAACAGTTCTCGGAGACCATCCTCTGCAAGTACACGTCCCCCCAGAACTGCCCCAGGTGCGTGTGGATTCCGACCGGATCGCCGAAGTCCTCAAACAGTTAATCGAGAACGCGGCAAAATATTCTCCCCCTGCGGCGCCCATCACCATCACCGCCGAACATCGCGGGGACCGCCTCATCACCAGTGTCACCGATCACGGAAGCGGCATTGATGACTTCGAGCAGTCGCTCGTCTTCGATAAGTTCTACCGTGGACGCGACCAGCGCTACCGCGTGCAAGGCACGGGCATGGGACTCGCCATCGCCAAAGCCATCGTCGAAGCCCACAACGGCGTAGTCAGCGTCACCAGCCAACTCGGCCGCGGCTCAGTCTTCTCGTTCGAACTACCAACCACTTGAGCCTGGTGTGGTCATCCGAAACGGCTGTCATCCCGAACCAAGCGAAGGAAACTGGTTCGCCCGCGGCCATGCTTTCGCCCGCGTGCTTTGGGTGGCGCACTGGCTCAGCACCGCGATAAGAATGGCCACGGAATGAGGGTTGTAGCCCCCGACATTCCTCAGTTCTTCAGCTTCGGCCGCTCGCAAGTGTCCACAATCTTTGTGGGATCAATTGCATCTTTATCCACCTGCTCTTCCAGAATCTTCCCATCTTTTCCAATCAGGAAGTTCACCCTGCGCGCCGCTTTATATTTATCTACGTAGATTCCATATTGCCGCGTTACGTCCCCACCCCAATCACTCAACAAGGGAAATGTAACTCCAATTTGATCGGCGAAGGCTTTGTCGGCGAAGGCACTATCCATGCTCACACCCAGGACCTGGGTGTCGGTAGCTTCCAGTCGTTTCAAATCCTGCTGGAGAGCTTTCATCTGCGCTGTTCAACCACCGGTGAAGGCAAAAATGAAGAAGGCCACCACCACGTTCTTTTTCCCCCGGTACTGGCTCAGCGAAACATCTTTCAGGTCGTTGCCGTCAAAATATTTTAGCGTGAAATCCGGCGCCGTGTCCCCCACCTTGGGCATGCGTAGCGCCGCCGTCTCGCCGGACTGCTGCTTGGTCTGCGCCGCCATCGATCCCACGCTACCCGTCGCCAGCAAAACCGCGAGCAAGCCGGATAGTACGTGCCTTTTTCTATGCATTACGATCCTCCTAGGCAAATAATAGCCCACCGGCTGGCGGAGACATTGTAATTTCGAATGAGGGCGCACCCGTACAGGACGCTAATCAGTACCTGCCCTCGCCGCCTTTCACATTTGCCGAATCAAACCCTAAACCAGTAAATTCAGTCTCAGACCAAATACAGCAATGAGACTTGCCACTCTGAACGACGTCTTCTTCGCCGCCGCCGAGCGCAATCTCGACCGCGCCATGCTGCACCGCCAACAGGGAAAGTGGCGGCCCATCTCTTCATCAGATTTCCGTCGCAATGTCGCCCGAACCGCCCACGCGTTGCAGGAATGGGGAATCCACCAAGGGGACCGCGTTGCCATTCTCAGCGAGAATCGGCCCGAGTGGTCCATCGCGGATTTCGGCATTCTGCTGCTCGGCGCCGTCACCGTCCCGGTCTACGCTACGCTGACCCCGGAACAAACCGCGAACACTCTGCGTGATTCCGGCAGCACCGTGGTTTTCGTTTCCACCCAACAGCAACTGCGCAAGGTCCAGGCAATCCTCTCCCAAACTCAGGTCCGGAAAATCGTGGTTATGGATCATGTCGAGATCCCCGGCGATCTGGCCGCAAGCTGCGTGCTCATGGACCAATTCATGACCCAAGGGCCGCTCACACTCGATCCTAAAACCGAGTCGTCAGCCCGATCCACTCAGCCTGACGATCTCGCCACCATTATCTACACGTCCGGGACCACGGGAACCTCCAAGGGCGCGATGCTGACTCACGGCAACATGGCGTCCAACATCACCTGTTCGCTGCTCGGTTTCGACATGCGCCCCGGCCAGATCAGCGTTTCGTTTCTTCCCCTCTCGCACGTCACGGCCCGCCACGTAGATCTCGCCATGTTGTACCACGGCGTCACTCTCGCCTACTGCCCGTTAATCGAACAGCTTCCGGAAACTCTGCTGGAAGTTCGTCCCACGGTCTGCGTTTCCGTTCCCAGGGTCTACGAAAAAATCTATGCCAAGACGGAGATGACCACCCGCGGCTTTCCCAAGCACCCTATCTACCGCTGGGCCCTGTCAGTCGGCCGCACCCACAAGCCCGAAATTCTCGCAGGAAAAATTCCCACCTCTTTCGGCTGGAAGCTCGCCAACAAACTCGTCTTCTCGAAAATCCGCGCCGGTATGGGGGGCAGAGTCGAAACTTTCATTTCTGGAGGCGCGCCTCTGGGCCGCGAACTTGCCGAATGGTTCGCCACCGTCGGCATTCGGATTCACGAAGGCTACGGCCTCACCGAAACTTCCCCGGTGATCGCCGTCAACACGCCCATCCATCACCGCATTGGAACGGTGGGCAAGATTTTGCCGAACCTCGAAGTCCGCGTCGCCGAGGATGGCGAAATTCTGGTGCGCGGCCCTTCCATCTTCAAAGGATATTGGAACCTTCCGGAAGAAACTCAGAACGCTTTTCTCGACGGCTGGTTCAAAACCGGAGACATCGGCCACATCGACGCCGATGGATATCTCTCCGTCACTGACAGAAAAAAAGAGCTCATCAAAACCTCAGGGGGAAAGTTCATCGCCCCGCAACCCATCGAGAACTCCCTGAAGCTCAGCCCGCTGGTTGGAGCCGCGGCCATCGTTGGCGACAAACGAAAATTCGCTTGCGTCATCATCTCTCCGAACTTCGCTTTGCTCGAATCCTGGGCCCGCGACAACCACATCGCTTTTGCCTCGCGCGCAGAACTCGTAGCCCATCCCAAAGTCCAAGCGCTCTACGAAGGCATCGTGGAAGAGACCAATAAGAATCTCGCCCGTTTCGAAAAGCTGAAACGTGTTCTCCTCGTACCCGACGAATTCACCGCCGACAACGGCGCTCTCACCCCCACCATGAAACTCCGCCGCCGCGTAGTCGAAGACCGCTACCACCGCCAGATCGACGACCTCTACGCCCGTGCGGAGGCGACCATCGCTCCATAGTCTCGGCGCGGATAGAATCGATGTGGGGACAGCCGTCCCGGCTGCCTGCCCTGAGCGAAGTCGAAGGGTCCGTCGAGCAACCAGCTCGACATTTGCGTCCCTCGATTTACAATAGAAAATCATGACCGATCCCCTCCTCATTGCTGGCCGCTCGTTCCGCTCCCGCCTCATCGTCGGAACGGGAAAATACAAATCCTTCCAGGAAACTGCGCGTGCGCTCGAGGCCAGCGGAGCCGACATGGTGACCGTCGCCGTGCGCCGTGTCAACCTCGACCGCGGCAAGGAATCGCTGCTCGATTACATCGATCCCAAGAAATATTTCCTGCTCCCTAACACTGCTGGCTGCTACACCGCCGACGAAGCCATTCGCGCGGCTCGCCTTGGCCGCGAAGTCGGACTTTCCGAGTGGGTGAAACTCGAAGTGATCGGCGATCAGGCCACTCTTTACCCTGACGTGCAAGCTACTCTCGAAGCCACGCGCGTTCTCGTCAGTGAAGGCTTCACCGTTTTGCCCTATACGTCTGACGATATTGTCTTCGCCAAGCGGCTGATCGACGCCGGTGCAGCCGCCGTCATGCCCCTGGGCGCCCCTATCGGCAGCGGCATGGGCATTCAGAATCAGGCTCATATTCGCATCTTGCGCGAGATGATCACCGCCGTGCCCCTAATCGTGGATGCCGGAGTAGGAACCGCGTCTGATGCCGCCATCGCAATGGAACTCGGCGCCGATGCCGTCCTCATGAACACCGGCATCGCCAATGCGCAAGATCCCGTTCTGATGGCCCAAGCCATGCACCACGGCGTCCTAGCCGGGCGCCAGGCCTATCTCGCAGGTCGAATGCCGAAGAAGTTATACGCCACGGCGAGTTCGCCGCTCGAAGGCGTTATCCGTTAGGTATGAGCAGCGCCGCGTCCTTGCCGGATGTCCCGGCGGCGTCTCGCCGCTGGAATCACGGTGGCCGAACTGGAGTTAGCATCTCTTAAGCTATGAACTCTTCCTCTCAACCCGCCACGCCGCCGACGAACACTTCCATCGCTCCCATGCTTTCGGTTCGGAACGGAGCGAAAGCGGTCGAATTTTATAAGACGGCATTCGGTGCCGCTGAGTTGTTCCGCCTCGATAGCGACACCGGCGCAGTGGTGGCACGGCTGTCCGTCGAGACCGCTGAGTTCTGGGTCGCTGACGAGTCTCCCGAGCACTTCAACTTCAGTCCTGAGACTCTGGGTGGTAGCTCGGTGCGGATGGTGATGATCGTCGAAGATCCAGACGCTGCCTTTGCAAAGGCTGTCGCCGCAGGAGCCGCAATAGTTGTACCGGTGGATAACCAGTACGGTTGGCGCCTAGGGCGGATCGCGGATCCGTTCGGGCATCATTGGGAAATTGGAAAACCTGTGGCAGAGACCTCTTAAACTTCCATCCCGCAAAATAAAAAGGCGGCCGCAGCCGCCCTTCCTCTCCGACGCAAACCCTTCAGAGCATCTTCGCGCTATCCACGTGAATGGAATCCCCCATCACGTGTCCGGTCACGGCAATGTGGTGTCCCACATGGTCTTTCAGCGTATCCGGATTGTCCACCATCAGGACCTTCTGATCCTTGTCGGTGACGATCACCATCTTCGCGCCCTTATCCAGGCACTTCTTGGTGCACGACTCCGCTTTGTCGTTGGCACCCTTGGCGCCGCACTTGTCATCGCTCACCCACCCGTTGACGGTGGCGCTCTTCCCCATATCGTCAAACGCCATCGCTGTCAGCGCGAAAACGAAACAGATCGCAAGACACAGCA
>Ga0307474_10002469_pt1 | contig 13313 bp, 8 predicted proteins | sample atmos_gasesECM1C_2_FD_203312 | JGI IMG/M metagenome (GOLD analysis project Ga0307474, IMG submission 203312) | Hardwood forest soil microbial communities from Morgan-Monroe State Forest, Indiana, United States - atmos_gasesECM1C_05 | ecosystem: Environmental > Terrestrial > Soil > Temperate... | reverse complement strand
CCGACGACGACATGATGAACGGCAGAAAGGTCAGGGTCGCCACCATGGCGTTCGGCAGCAAATGCCGGAACATAATGACGGTGTTGGAGACGCCGAGTGCGCGCGCCGCCTGGATATATTCGAAATTGCGGCCGCGCAAAAATTCCGCGCGCACAAGGCCGACAAGCGAGACCCAGGAAAACAGCGCCATGATGCCGAGCAGCACGAAGAAGCCCGGCGGCAGCACGGCCGAAATGATGAGAAGCAGATAGAGATAAGGAATCGAATTCCAGATTTCGATGAAGCGCTGGAAGGACAGATCGATCCAGCCGCCGAAATAGCCCTGCACACCGCCGGCGGCGATGCCGATGATCGAGGAGATGATGGTCAGACAGAGGCCGAACAGCACCGAGATGCGAAAGCCGTAGATCAGGCGGGCGACCACGTCGCGGCCCTGATCGTCAGTCCCCAGCCAGTTGTATTCGAGGTCGCGGCAGCTCTTGAGGCCTTTCTTCTCCACCACTTCCTTGCATTGCGCTTCCGTCAGCCTCCAGGTCGGTGGCGATGGCGCAGGCGTCGGCAGATCGAGGTTGTGCGTGTCATAGGAATAGCGGATCAACGGCCAAACGATGGTGCCGCCTTTCTCCGCGATCAGCTTCTGCAAATATGGATCGCGATAATCGGCCGCGGTTTCGAAATCGCCGCCGAAGGTCGTCTCCGAATAGGTGATGAAGGCCGGCCAATACAGATGGCCGTCATACTTGATCAGGAACGGCCGGTCGTTGGCGATCAGTTCGGCAAACAGCGAGACAAAGAACAGAAGCAGGAAAATCCAGAACGACCAAAAGCCGCGCTTGTTCGACTTGAAATTCTGCCAACGCCGCCGATTGAGCGACAGCGGCCGCACCTCATGGCCGGTCACCGGTACGGCTTCGCCGAGCGGAGCCGGCGTCCGTGTCTCGGGTGGTGGGGTGGTGATCGTCATCACACCTCCCGCGCCTCGAAATCGATCCGCGGATCGACCCACATGTAAGTGAGATCGGTGATCAGGTTCACCACCAGACCGACCAGCGAAAAGATATAGAGCGTTCCGAACACGACGGGATAATCGCGGTTGAGCACGCTCTCGAAAGAGAGCAAGCCAAGTCCATCGAGCGAGAAAATCGTTTCGATCAAGAGCGACCCGGAAAAGAAGGCGTGAATGAATGCGCCCGGAAAGCCTGCGATCACGATCAGCATCGCGTTGCGAAAGATGTGATTGTAAAGCACTTGCCGCTCGCTGCACCCTTTGGCGCGAGCCGTCATGACATATTGCTTGCGAATTTCGTCGAGGAACGAGTTCTTGGTCAGCAGCGTCATGGTCGCAAACGCGCTGAGCGACATCGAGACCAGCGGCAGCGTGAGGTGCCAGAAATAATCGATGATCTTCCAGTACCAGGGAAACTGCGCCCAGCCGTCGGAGGTTAATCCGCGCAGCGGGAACAGGTTGAGGAATGATCCTCCGGCGAACAGGATGATCAGGAGGATCGCAAACAGAAAGCCAGGTATCGCAAACCCGACGATGATCACCGCCGATGTCCAGGTATCAAACGGCGAGCCGTCCTTCACCGCCTTGCGGATGCCGAGCGGAATCGAGATCAGATAGGTGATGAGCGTCATCCAGATGCCGAGCGACATCGAGACCGGCAGCTTCTCCTTGATGAGCTGCACCACGCTGATGTCGCGGAAATAGCTCTTGCCGAAGTCGAAGCGAGTATAATTCCACACCATCAAGGCAAATCGCACCGGCGCCGGCTTGTCGAAGCCGAACTGCTTTTCCAGGCTCTTGATGAAGTCCGGATCGAGGCCTTGCGCGCCCCGATATTTCGAATTGACGGCGTCGGCCGCAGCTCCACCGGGGCCGAGGGGACGAAAATCACCGCCGCCACCGGAAACGCGCGAACTCGCGCCGGTGTCAGCCCCGGACAATTGCGCGATCACCCGCTCGACCGGTCCGCCCGGCGCAAACTGCACCACCACGAAGGCGACGAACAGGATTCCGAGCAGCGTCGGCAGCATCAGCAAAATGCGGCGGGCGATATAGGCGCTCATGATTTATTTCGCCTGATCGAGTTTGGCCACCTTGGCGGCATCGTACCACCAGATGTCCGGGACGCCGGCGCGCGGCGCATAGCGTGGCAACTTTTCAGGATGGTCGAACACGTCCCAGTAAGCCAGCTTGTGCGTGTTGGCGTACCATTGCGGAATCCAGTAACGCCCGGCGCGGAACAGCCGATCGATGACCCGGCAGGCAAACGTCAGGTCGGTCCGCGTTTCGGCGGCGATCGCCTTGGCGATCATTGCGTCCATGGCGGGGCTCGCGATCCCCGCCAGGTTGTACGATCCCTTGGTTGCGGCGGCTTGCGACGAGAAATACGGCCGCAGGCTGTCGCCCGGCGTTGCCGACATGCTCAACCGCTCGACGGTGATGTCGAAGTCGAAGGACTCAACGCGCGCCCGGTACTGGACAGCATCAATCAGCCGCGGGGTAGCCTCGATCCCAAGCAGGCCGAGATTTTGGATCAGGGATGCGTGGTGCGGTAGAAACGACTGCTCGTCGAGTAGAAACTCGACTTTGAACGGCTCACCATTTGCCAAAACCCGCTTGTTGTCCTTGATCGCAATCCCGGCGTCGTTGAGCAATTGCTGCGCCTTGCGCAGCAGCGTGCGATCCTGTCCCGACCCATCCGAGACCGGCGGCACGAAGGGCTCCTTGAACACTTCGTCCGGCACCTGACCACGGAACGGCTCGAGCAATTTCAATTCTTCCGGCGACGGCAAGCCGGTTGCGACCATGTCAGAATTCTGGAATGGCGAACGAGTGCGCGCATAGGCGCCGTACATCACCGTCTTGTTGGTCCATTCGAAGTCGAAGGCATAGGTCAGCGCTTCGCGGACGCGCGGATCCTTGAACTTGTCGCGCCTTGTGTTGATGAACCAGCCCTGACCGCCGGACGGCGTTTCATCCGGCACCAGCTCGCGCTTGACGCGGCCGTCCTTCATGGCAGGAAAATCATAGCGGGTCGCCCAGATCCGCGACGTAAACTCCTCGCGAAAAAGGTAGCTCTTGCCGGAAAATCCCTCGAAGGCGACGTCGCGGTCGCGGTAGAACTCGTAGCGGATCGTATCGAGATTATAGCTGCCGCGGTTGACCGGCAGATCGGCCGCCCACCAATCCTTCACCCGCTCGAACTCGATGAAGCGGTTAACCTCGAACTTGCCGACCTTGTACGGCCCCGATCCGAGCGGCGTATCGAGCGAAGATTCTTCGAACGAGCGCGTCGAATAATACGTCTTGGAGAAAATCGGCAGGCCTGCCACGTAAAGCGGAACGTCGCGCGCGCGGTTGGGCGCGAAGGTGACGGCGAGCGTCGTATCGTCCACGGCTTCCGCCTTCACCATGTCGCGCAACTGCACGACGATCAGCGGATGACCTTTTTCCTTCAGCGCGGTGAGCGAGAAAGCGGCATCCTGCGCCGTCATTTTCGAGCCGTCGTGGAAGCGCGCCTCGGAGCGTATCGTAAAACGGTAAGTCAGTTTGTCGGGCGAGATCTGCACCGACTTTGCCGCCAGACCGTACATTGCATCGGGCTCGTCGGCGGCGCGCGCCATCAACGACGCGAATGTCATGTCCATGCCTTGCGCGCCCTCACCCTTGAGGACGTAGGCATTGAGCGAATTGAAGGTGAAGAAGGATTGATTATAGGCGCGCGTTGGCGGGATCAGCGAGAACAACCCGCCTTTCGGCGCATCGGGATTGACGTAATCAAAGCGCTGGAAATCGGCCGGGTATTTCAGATCGCCGAACACCGACAGGCCGTGCACCTCTGGGCTGGCGTCCGCCGCCTGGGCCGCGCCCAACCACGGCGCACTGATCGCGCCGACGCCCAGGCCCAGGCCCAGCACATGCCGGCGGGAGAGAGACGCCATGCGCGATAGATCCCTCAAGCTTTTTTGCCGATCCTGGCGGCCTTGTCGGCATCGTACCACCACAGGGACGGTAGACCCGAGCGGCCGTATTTCGGCAGTCCGGCATGGCTGAAACGATCCCACCGGGCATAGCGGGCATAGGGATAGGTATACTGCGGCACGACGTAGAAATTCCAAAGCAAGACGCGATCCAGTGCTTTGGTCGCTGCGACCAGTTCGGCACGGCTCTTGGCAAAAATGATCCGATCGATCAGGGCATCGACTGCAGGATTCTTGATGCCGGTCAAATTCTGCGAACCGGAAACATCAGCAGACTGCGATCCCCAATATTCGCGCTGCTCATTGCCGGGTGAGAGCGACTCCCCCCAGGTATGCGTAACGATGTCGTAGTCGAAGCTGCGCAACCGATTTTCGTATTGGGCGCTGTCGACTATGCGGATCGAGGTTGTCACGCCGATCCGTTCGAGCGACGGCTTGAAGAACAGCGAAATTCGCTCGACACTTGGGTCGTCGACCAGGATTTCGACCGCAACCGGCTTACCGGAAGGATCCACGAGCTTGCGATCCCTGATCTCGTAGCCCGCCTCCTTCAACAACCTCGCGCTTTCGCGCAAATTGGCGCGGACCGACTCGGGATTGCCGCCAACGGGGGACTCATACGGTGTGGTGAAGACCTCGGCCGGCACCTTGTCGCGCACGGTCTCGAGGATCGCCAGTTCTTCGCCTTCCGGCAGACCGGACGAAGCAAGGTCGGTTCCGAAGAAGTAGCTGCTGATACGCTTGTACTGTCCAAAGAAAAGCTGCTTGTTCATCTCCTCGAAGTCGAATGCGAAATTGAAGGCGCGACGCAGCCGGGCGTCCTTGAACTGCTCGCGGCGCAAATTGAGAACGAAAGCCTGCATCCGGCCGGAATCGCTGACCGGAAACTCCTCCTTGATGGTGCGCTTTTCGGCCATTGCCGGAAAATCGTAAGCCGTCGCCCACTGCTTGGCCGAGTTCTCGGCGATCCAGTCGACCTGGTCGGCCTTGAAGGCTTCGAGTGCGACAATGTTGTCGCGGAAAAATTCGAAGCGCAGTTCGTCGAAATTATTCAGACCGACCTGAACCGGGAGATTGGCGCCCCAATAGTCCTTCACCCGCTCGAGGGTCAGCGAGCGCCCGGCAACAAAGTCCTTGATGCGATAGGGACCGGAGCCTAGCGGCGGCTCCAGCGTCGTCTGCGAGATATCGCGCTTGCGGCCCTGGCTATCGGTGCCTTCCCAATAATGCTTCGGCAGCACCTGAAGCTCGCCGACGATGTGCGGCAGTTCGCGATTTCCGGGCGCGTCGAACGTAAACTTGACCTCGCGCTCGCCGGTCTTTTCAGCCTTCACGACGTGGCGATAATACGACGCATACATCGGGCTGAGTTTCTTGAGCTGCTCGAGCGAATAGATGACGTCTTCCGGCGTGACCGGCTTGCCGTCGTGCCAGCGAGCTTCCTTGCGCAGGCGATAAACCACCCAGGCAAAATCCTGGGGATGCTGCGCGGCCTCGGCGAGCAGGCCATATTCGGTTGCGACCTCGTCCTGGGAATTCTCCATCAGCCGTTCGTAGATCAGACCATCGCCGGGCGCGATCGAGCCCTTGATGCCTGCGACAGCAACGTTGAAATTGTCAAAGGTCCCGATCGAAATCATGCGCGCGACGCCGCCCTTGGGCGCAACCGGATTGACGTACTCGAAGCGTTTGAAGTCCGCGGGATATTTGAGTTCGCCGAACAGCGACAGCCCGTGCCGCCAGGCCGGCTCGCTTGCAGTCTGAGCTTGTGCGCTGCTGACAACGGTAAAGCCGGGTGTTGCACCAAGCGCCGGGGCGAGCGCGGCAAGCGCGCTACCTTTCAAAAGATGTCTTCGATTCAGATCCAAAGGAGAATCCTGTGTTTGCTTTGCACTGTCCCCGACGCAGTATAGGGCAAGGTTCCGGCCGATTAAGTTGCTTTTTGCTCATCATAACACCCCGTATGCGGCGAAAGGTCCCGCTCACGAAAACGAGATGCCGCTGCCGGATTTGAAACCCGGCGGGAACAACGGCCCAATGCAAAAACGGCCGGGATCAACCCGGCCGTCGGAAACCAGTGCCCGAATAAGCAGCTACTTCGCCGCGGTCGGCAAGGGCTGCGGGTTATCGGACAGCGAATTCAGATAGGCGATAACGTCGGCGCGTTCGCTGCCCTTCTGGATACCGGCAAAGCCCATTGCGGTGCCGGGGACAAAGCCCTTCGGATTGTCGATGAACTTGTCGAGGTCGTCGATGGTCCAGGTGCCGCCCTTGGCCTTCATCGCCGCCGAGAAATTGAAGCCGCGGCCCTCGCCCTTCTTGTCGCCGACGATAGCAAACAGATTCGGGCCAACCTTGTTGGGGCCGCCCTTGGCGAAGTCGTGGCAAGCCGCGCACTTCTTCGCCGCAGCCTCGCCCTTCTTCACATCGGCGGTCTGCAGCAGCTTCTCGATCGGCACAGCCGGTTCCGCCGCAGCACCCTTCTCACCGCCCGTCGCGGTTTCCTTCACGGCGATTTCGAACCCCGGCTTTGCCGGCTTGTTGGGAGCAAAAAGCGCGCTGGCAGTGAAGCTCGTCACCAGCAACAGGATGCAGGTACCGAGAATGGCGCCGAGAATTTTATTGAGTTCGAAGGAGTCCATTTTGGATCAGGCTCCGGGGCCGGAAAATGTCGACTTTAGGCCGGGGAGAAACGGCCGCGCTTGGCTTGAGGAATCGGACTTTCGCGCCGCACCCCAAGTGCGCATCAGATATCGGTTTGCCCGTGCTCTGGCAACCCGTATAAACGCCTCGGCTTTCGAGCCATCCCCATTATTTCCGGCCACTATTCGACCGGGTCCAAGACCGCATCAAGACCGCATTCTGATGACCGATTCCCGCATTTTGGTGCTGATTCCCGCCCGCATGGCTGCCTCGCGCCTGCCGGGCAAGCCGCTGCTGGAGATGGGCGGCCTGCCGATGATCGTCCACGTGCTGCGCCGGGCGGAGATGGCCGGAATCGGCCGGGTCGCGGTCGCAACCGACACCGCCGAGATTGCGGCTGTCGTCACCGCCCACGGCGGAGAGGTGGTCATGACGAGCCCGGCCCACCCGTCCGGCTCGGACCGGATTTTTGAGGCGCTCGGGGCACTGGATCCGGGACGCGCGGCCGAGATCGTCGTCAACCTGCAGGGCGATTTCCCGACCATCAGCCCCGGCGATATCCGCGACGTGCTGGCCCCGCTCGCCGATGCCGAGGTCGACATCGCGACGCTGGCGGCGGAAATCCATACGACGGAAGAAGCCTTGAACCCGAACGTGGTGAAGGCGGTCGGCTCGCCGATCGGCCCGCGACGGCTGCGCGCGCTTTATTTCACCCGCGCCACGGCCCCCCACGGAGACGGGCCGCGCTACCATCACGTCGGCCTCTACGCCTATCGCCGCCAAGCGCTGGAGCGCTTTGTCAGCCTGCCGCCGTCGCCGCTGGAACGGCAGGAGAAACTGGAGCAGTTGCGGGCGCTCGAGGCCGGCATGCGGATCGACATCACCATTGTCGACACCGTGCCCCGCGGCGTCGATACCCCGGCCGACCTTGAATCGACGCGTCAAATACTGGCGAAATCCTGAACGGCTGATACAAGGCGCGTCATGACCAACACCAAGAAGCTGAAAATCGCATTCCAGGGCGAGCCGGGCGCGAATTCCCATATCGCGATCGCCGAGGCCTATCCCGACGCCGAGGCGCTGCCCTGCCCGACCTTCGAAGACGCGCTCGCCGCGATTTCGTCCGGCGAAGCCGACCTCGGCATGATCCCTATCGAGAACTCGGTCGCCGGCCGCGTCGCCGACATTCATCATCTGCTGCCGCAATCCGGCCTCTTCATCGTCGGCGAATGGTTTTTGCCGATCCATCACCAGTTGATGGCGCTGCACGGCGCCAAAATCGCCGGCATCAAAACGGTCGAGAGCCATGTCCACGCGCTCGGCCAATGCCGGCGCATCATCCGCAAACTCGGTATCAAGCCGATCGTCGCAGGCGACACGGCCGGCAGCGCCCGCATCATTGCCGAACGCGGCGACAAAAGCTCCGCCGCGATCGCCTCGCGACTGGCTGCCGAGATTTACGGCCTCGAGATTCTTGCCGAAGACATCGAGGACGAAGATCACAACACCACGCGCTTCGTGGTGCTGGCGCGCGAGGCCGGCTGGGCCAAACAAGGTTCGGGACCGCTGGTCACCAGTTTTGTTTTCCGCGTGCGCAACCTGCCTGCGGCGCTCTACAAGGCGCTCGGCGGCTTTGCCACCAACGGCGTCAACATGACCAAGCTCGAAAGCTACATGGTCGACGGCAATTTCTTCGCCACGCAGTTCTACGCCGATGTCGACGGCCATCCCGACGACAGGGGCCTTGCCTTTGCGCTGGAAGAATTGAAATTCTTCTCGCGCGAATTCCGCATCGTCGGCGTCTATCCGGCCCATCCGTTCCGCGCCACTTTCAGCGAGACGCAGGACTGATTCACGCCGCAACCTTCGCGCTCAGGCCGAAAGCCTCCGCGAGCAGGCTGTAGGACTTCTTGCGCGCCTCGTGATCGTAGATCGCGGACACGACCATCAATTCATCGGCCTGGCACTCCTTGATCATCGGCTCGAGCCTCTCGCGCACGGTCGCGGGACTGCCGACAAACAGCCGCGAGCGATTGCGCGCGATCGCGGCGCGATCGGCGTCCGTGTAAGGATAGGCCTGCGCCTCCTCGACGCTCGGCAGCGGATTATACTGGCCGCGGTCGCGCAACAGCCGGTTGAGATCCATCGATGCGGCAAGCCGGTCGGCTTCCGCGTCGGTCTCTGCCGCGACCACCGCAACCGCAAGAATCGCATACGGCGTCTCGCGCCAGCCGGTCTGCTTGAAACGGGCGCGGTAATTCGTCATCGCCGCCGTCGCGTCATAGGACGCGAAATGATGCGCGAACGCGTAGCCCATGCCGACCTGCGCAGCCAACTCGGAACTGTAGTCGCTCGAGCCGAGCAGCCAGATCGGCGGCAGCGGCGTATCGTCGGGCATCGCCACCACCTTGTTGAAGGGATGGTCGGGCGGAAAGTTGCGGGTCTCCCACAGCGTCAGTTCATGCAGCCGCTCGAGGAAATCATCGCCCTCGCGGCGATCGAGCCGGCTGCGCAGCGCATAGGCCGTGGCGCCATCGGTGCCCGGCGCACGACCGAGCCCGAGATCGATCCGGCCCGGAAACAGCGCCTCCAGCATCTTGAAGCGTTCCGCGATCACCAGAGGCGCGTGGTTCGGCAGCATCACCCCGCCCGAGCCGACGCGAATGTTTTTCGTGACCGCCGCGATCTGGCCGATCATGAGATCGGGTGCGGGGCTCGCAACAGAGGCAAGGTTGTGATGCTCCGCGAGCCAATAGCGCGTGAAGCCGAGCGCATCGGCGTGGCGCGCCAGATCGATGCTATTGCGAAGCGCCGCGGCCGGTTTGGTGCCAGTGGTGACGACGGAGAGATCGAGGACGGAAAGCGGGATCATGGCCGTAAACCTAGTGCGGTGAACCGACGGCACAACAGCCCGCCACGCAGATCAGACCTCATGACGGTTGCGGCGTCATATTCGGCTATGGTTAAGTGGGTTTCTGGTCTTAGGTTTCTTAATATCTTCATCTTGCCCATCAATTTTCTGGTTGGGAGAATACAAAAAAATATATTATATCAATAATATGCACTTCTTGGTGCTCGCCCATAGGGTGGAAATCCATCCTCTAATTCGAGCATTCTGCGAATTATTGGGCAATTTCCCATCTCCGGTGGGCTGTTGGAGGTAAGGCTTTTCACTTATCTTGGCCCGATAAGTTTTGGCCCGGGAAAAACCAGTGCCGTGCGCGGCCCAAGGTTCGTTGCGGAGATTTTCGAAAGTCATGAGCGAAACCACCCCTGCCACCTCCCGCGCGCCCAAGCAGCCGGCAATCTCCTTCGAATTCTTCCCGCCGAAGACCGAGGAGATGGAAAAGAGCCTGTGGGAGACCATCAAGCGCCTGGCGCCGCTCACGCCCAACTTCGTCTCCGTGACCTATGGCGCCGGCGGCTCGACCCGCGAACGCACCCACGCGACCATCGCCCGCATCCTCGGCGAGACCGAACTGCTGCCGGCCGCGCATTTGACCTGCGTGGGCGCGGAGCGCAGCGAGATCGACGACATCGTCGCGCGCTATCACGACACCGGCCTCCGCCACATCGTGGCGCTGCGCGGCGATCCGCCCGGCGGCATCGGCACGCCTTTCTCCACCCATCCGGACGGCTACCAGACCTCTTCCGACCTCGTCGCCGGCATCAAGAAGCGATTTCCCGATATCGAGGTCTCCGTCTCCGCTTATCCGGAGAAGCATCCGGAGAGCCCGAGCTTCGAGGCCGACATCGACATGCTGAAGGCGAAGGTCGACGCCGGTGCGACGCGCGCCATCACGCAGGTCTTCTTCGATAACGACCTCTACTTGCGCTACCTCGACCGCGTCCGCGCCCGCGGCATCGATATTCCGATCGTGCCCGGCATCATGCCGATGCACAATTTCAAGCAGGCGCGCAATTTCGTCACCCGCGCCGGAACGACCGTGCCGGATTGGCTTGCGGAAAAATTCGACGGCCTCGACGACGACGCCGAGACCCGCAAGCTGGTAGCCGCCACCGTCGCGGCTGGTCAGGTGCAGAAGCTCAGCAAGCACGGCGTCGAGACCTTTCATTTCTACACCATGAACCGCGCCGATCTCGTCTTTGCGATCTGCCATCTGCTCGGCATCCGCCCCTCGGGCGCGCAGAAGGCGGCCTAAACCATGGCTGTCCCCGTGTCTGCGAAGCGTGCCGCCTTCCTTAACGCGGCGAGGGATCGCATCCTCGTGCTCGACGGCGCCATGGGCACCATGATCCAGGCGCTGCAATATGACGAGGCCGCGTTCCGCGGGGCACGATTCGAGGACTTTCATCGCGACATCAGAGGCAACAACGACCTTCTGATCCTGACCCAGCCGAAGGCGATCGAGGACATTCACGCCGCCTACTTGCGCGCCGGCGCCGATATCGTCGCCACCAATACCTTCTCCTCGACGTCGATTGCGCAGGCCGACTACGAGATGTCGGACCTCGCCTACGAGCTCAACCTCGAAGGCGCCAGACTTGCGCGCGCCGCGGCGGATCGCGTCAGCGCCGAGGACGGCAAGCCGCGCTTCGTGGCAGGCGCCATCGGCCCGACCAACCGCACGGCTTCGATCTCGCCGGACGTCTCCAACCCCGGCTACCGCGCCGTCACCTTCGACGATTTGCGACTTGCCTATGGCGAGCAGATCAAGGGGCTGATCGATGGCGGCGCTGACTTGCTGCTGGTCGAAACCATCTTCGACACGCTGAACGCCAAGGCCGCGTTGTACGCGATTGCCGAGATCATCGAACAGCGCGGCATCGACGTGCCGGTCATGGTGTCGGGCACGATCACCGACAAATCCGGCCGCCTGCTGTCCGGGCAATTGCCGGAAGCGTTCTGGAATTCGGTGCGGCATGCGAAGCCGATCACGATCGGCTTCAACTGCGCGCTCGGCGCCGAGGATTTGCGCGCGCACATCGCCGATATCGGCCGCGTCGCCGATACGCTTGTGTGTGCCTATCCCAACGCCGGCCTGCCCAACGAGTTCGGGCAATATGACGAGAGCCCGGACTATATGGCGCGGCTGATCGGCGAGTTCGCTGCCGCAGGCCTCGTCAACATCGTCGGCGGCTGCTGCGGCACCACGCCCGAACATATTTCCGCGATTGCCGCCGCCGTCGCCCCGCACAAGCCGCGCATCGTTCCAGAGATCGAGCCGCGGTTGCGGCTCTCCGGCCTCGAGCCGTTCGCGCTGACGCCGGCTATCCCTTTCGTCAATGTCGGCGAGCGCACCAACGTGACCGGCTCGGCCAAATTCCGCAAGCTGATCACCGCAGGCGACTACACGGCTGCTTTGCAAGTGGCGCGCGACCAGGTCGAGAACGGCGCGCAGATCATCGACGTCAACATGGACGAGGGCCTGCTCGATTCCGAAGCGGCGATGGTGACGTTCCTTAATCTCGTCGCCGCTGAACCGGACATCGCTCGCGTGCCGGTGATGATCGACTCCTCGAAATTCCCGGTGATCGAGGCCGGCCTGAAATGCGTGCAGGGCAAGCCGGTCGTTAACTCGATCTCGATGAAGGAGGGCGAGGAGAAATTCATCCACGAGGCCAATATCGCCAGGCGACACGGCGCGGCTGTCGTCGTGATGGCCTTCGACGAAAAGGGCCAGGCCGACACCTTTGCGCGCAAGACCGAAATCTGTCGGCGCGCCTACGACATCCTGGTCAATCGCGTCGGCTTCCCGGCAGAAGATATCATCTTCGATCCGAATATTTTCGCGATCGCGACCGGCATCGAGGAGCACAACAATTACGGCGTCGACTTCATCGAGGCGACGCGCTGGATCCGCCAAAACCTGCCGCACGCGCACGTCTCCGGCGGCGTCTCCAATCTCTCGTTCTCGTTCCGCGGCAACGAGCCGGTGCGCGAAGCCATGCATTCGGTGTTCCTGTATCACGCCATCAAAGCCGGCATGGACATGGGAATCGTCAATGCCGGCCAGATGATCGTCTATGACGACATCGACCCCGAACTGCGTCAGGTCTGCGAGGACGTCATCCTCAACCGCGATTCTGGCGCGGCCGAGCGGCTGCTTGCCTTGGCCGAAAAATTCCGCGGCAAGGAGAAGAAGACCCAGGAGCAGGACCTCGCCTGGCGCGAATGGCCGGTCGACAAGCGGCTCTCCCATGCGCTGGTGCACGGCATCACCGAATATATCGAGGCCGACACTGAAGACGCACGCAAGCTTGCCGCGCGACCGCTCGACGTCATCGAGGGCCCGCTGATGGCCGGCATGAACATCGTCGGCGATCTCTTCGGCGACGGAAAGATGTTCCTGCCGCAGGTGGTGAAGTCTGCGCGCGTGATGAAGCAGGCGGTCGCTTATCTGATGCCGTTCATGGAAGAGGAGAAGGCGCGCAATCTCGCAAATGGCGTCAGCAATGACGGCCGCAGCGCCGCCGGCAAGATCGTGCTTGCGACCGTCAAGGGCGACGTCCACGACATCGGCAAGAACATCGTCGGCATCGTGCTGCAATGTAACAACTTCGAGGTGATCGACCTCGGCGTGATGGTACCCGCCGCGAAGATCATCGAGACCGCCAAGCAGGAGAAGGCCGACATCATCGGCCTGTCCGGCCTGATCACGCCCTCGCTCGACGAAATGAGTTTCCTTGCCGGCGAAATGCAGCGCGAGGGACTGACGATC
>Ga0307474_10002468_pt1 | contig 13313 bp, 13 predicted proteins | sample atmos_gasesECM1C_2_FD_203312 | JGI IMG/M metagenome (GOLD analysis project Ga0307474, IMG submission 203312) | Hardwood forest soil microbial communities from Morgan-Monroe State Forest, Indiana, United States - atmos_gasesECM1C_05 | ecosystem: Environmental > Terrestrial > Soil > Temperate... | reverse complement strand
TTCCGGCAAAATTGAACGCCAGCGAGGTGCCCGTATAGCGGACCGGTGTCGGGAACAGGGTCGCCAGGGCGCTTCCCAGCGGCCCATAGGAAAGCCCGCTCAAGCCGAAGCCGAACGCTAAAAACACGAATACGGCGGCCGTCTGGTGTGCGCTGAACAGCGCGTTGAAGCCAAAACCGTAGGCAAGGATCAGCAACGTGGCGACGATTAGCATCCTGCGGCCGCTGATGCGATCGGCCATTGACCCCGCCAGCGGGATCATCAGGCCGAAGACCACCGCCGCCAGCATTTGCATGATCAGGAATTGCTGCCGCGGAAACCCCAACGAATTCGTGCCCCAGCCCAGCGCGAAGATATTCGCCAGATAAAACACCACGAAAGTGGTCGTCGAGCCCAAGGTCCCCAAAAGAAGCGGCAGGGGGAATTTCGAAAACACCACGTTGAACGGCAGGCGTACGCGTTCGCCTTGGGCGATGCTGCGCTTGAAGGCAGGCGTTTCCACCAGTTGCAGGCGGATGTATAAGCCCACCGCCACGAGCACGGTGCTCGCCAAGAAAGGCACGCGCCATCCCCAGCTGAAGAACTGCGCCTCGGACAATCGATTGCCGATCAGGAGAAATGCGCCGATTGAAAAGAACAGGCCGAGCGGCGCACCGAGCTGCGGGAACATGCCGTACCAACCGTGTTTACCCGCCGGCGCATTCTCAGTCGCGAGCAGCACCGCGCCGCCCCATTCTCCGCCCAAGCCGATCCCCTGCCCAACGCGGCACAGCGCTAGAAGCAATGCCGCATACACGCCGACGGAGGCATAGGTCGGCAAGAGTCCGATGCAGATGGTCGAAATACCCATGGTCAAGAGTGCCGTGACCAGGGTGGTTTTGCGTCCGACACGATCGCCGAAATGCCCGAAGATCGCCGCCCCAATGGGCCGCGCGACAAAGGCTAGCGCGAAGGTCGCCAGCGATTGCAGGGTCGCGACTGCCGGATCGCCCTTGGGAAAGAACAGGCGTGGAAAAACCAGCACCGCGGCAGTGGCATAAATGTAGAAATCATAGAACTCGATGGTGGTTCCGACCATGCTGGCCAGAAGGATGCGGCGCGCGGCCCTCGCATCGGGCACAAGGTTCGAGTCGAGCAAAGGGTAGTTCCACGGCAACGTTTGGGAGTTGCCGATACTACACCAGCGCTCGAACCGAAGATCACCGGCGTAGACCGAAGATCAGCGGCTTGAGCCGAAGATCAGCGTGATCTGGAGCGGCTCGGAATGGACGGCGCCGATCGCCCGGCCGGCGCGGGGCGGTAAGCCGGTGCGCGTCCCGCGTGCCCTCGGCCGACATCGTGGTGATCGTCGCGATGATCGCAGCATCGTCCGGGGCCCACGCGATAGCCGGCACCCCAACCGCCGTAATCATAGCCGTAGGGCTCGTAATAGCCGCCGTCGTATCCAACGCTGCCCTCAACGCCGACACCCGTTACCTCACAAGCACACAACAACAGCGATGCCATCGCACCCAGACCACTCGCCATCAATCGACCACGTGGGATTTTCATTTCGGCTCCGCCTTGGTGTCGCTCTCGCTCCACTCCATCAAGCCGATCGGCGCTCCGGCGGGATCTGCGACCACCGCCAGCATTCCGCCGTGCCGGTCAGCACGCGGGGGGACCAAAACGCGACCTCCCATGGCCACAACCTTGGCGGCACTGTCAGACGCATTCTCGACGCGCACGAAATTCAGCCAGTGAGAGTGACGGCGCGCTGAGTCGCGCTCCAGATCATTGGCGCTGGCGCGGGCATAGTTATCGGTCGACAGGATGAGATGTTCCAGTCCATCGTCACTCGGCTGATCGAAAACATCATAGCCCAGCAGATTTTGGTAAAAGGCCGCTTCCGCTCCCGCATCCTTGGCATGCAGCGAGGTCCAGATCCAATCGCCGGTCGCCGGCAGGTAATCCGGCGTATCGCCACTGCTCGAGGCGAGAAGCGCGAACACCGCGCCCTCCGGATCCGATAACACGCATTGACGGCCGCGCAGGGGATAGCTCTTGATGTCTCTCAGGACTTTTGCCCCGTGAGAGACGGCGGCCTTTTTGCCGGCCTCGACATCATTGGTCGCCAAAAAGGTCAGCCAGGCGGACTGTTGATGCTGACCGGCCGGGATGGCCTTCTCGACTATTCCGCCTATCGGGCGTCCGTCGAGCATCGCCACCGCGTAATTGACCTCGCCGGCGCGGATGCGCTGAAACGTCCAGCCAAACAACCCGCCATAGAATTTCTCGGCCGCGGCCAGATCGGGAGTGACCAGATCGGCCCAAATCATTTTTCCCGGGTGGTGCTCGCTGCTGGGCGGCGAATTGAGTGCAGGCAGCTGGAAATCAGCTGCGCGAGCCAGTGCCGCGCCCCCCAAAATGAGTACCGAGGCCATGAGGCTCGTCAAGCCGAGCGACCGCCGGTGTGTGCACTTCATCGCGAATTCCTTATTGTTTGCCCGACGGATCGTGCGCGCAATGACTGCGCTATGCTGTACGGTATCTCACAGAGCGGATGTCAGAAATCGCTTACTCCAGCGGAAAGAGCATGCGTATCAAGTCGGCTGACTATCGAGTGAAACCGGGAACCCACGTCGACCTCAAGAAGTGGCCGACGGCGGTGCGCCCCGCGTACGAAAGCAAGCGCCGGTACCGCGACATGCTGGGCACACACGTCAAAGAATTGAGCGCACGGCAAGAATTACTCTACGCATCGAATGGCTACGCTCTACTGATCATTTTTCAAGCCATGGACGCCGCGGGCAAGGATGGCGCCATTGCGCATGTCATGTCCGGCGTCAATCCGCAGGGTTGCCGCGTTAGCAGCTTCAAGCATCCTAGCGCCGAGGAACTGAAGCACGATTTCCTGTGGCGCACGACCCGCGAGCTGCCGGAACGCGGCCAGATCGGCATTTTCAATCGGTCCTACTACGAGGAGGTATTGATCGTCCGCGTGCATCCCGAAATCCTTCGGGCCGAAGGTCTGCCCGATGAACTCATGGATGAAAAAGGCATTTGGCATGATCGATACCGCTCCATCGTGGATTTGGAACGGCATCTGACTCGCAACGGCACCCGGGTCGTCAAATTCTTTCTTCATCTCTCCAAGGAGGAGCAGCGCAAGCGCTTCATCGATCGGATCGAGACGCCCGACAAGAACTGGAAGTTTTCTTCGGCCGATATTGCGGAGCGCCGCTATTGGAAGGATTACATGAAGGCCTACGAGAAGTGCCTGAGCGCGACCAGCACCCATGACGCGCCGTGGTATATCGTGCCCGCCGATGACAAGCTGAATGCCCGCCTCATCGTGTCGCGCGTGGTGCTCGACACGCTCGCGGAGCTGCGCTTGAGCTATCCCAAATCCAATGCCGGCCGGCGCCGCGAATTGCGCGCGCTACGCAAGCAGCTCGAAGCGACTCCCTAGGGCTTGCGTGCGCCGACCACGATGAGCACGACACCGGCCGCCACGGCGGCGCCGCCCGCCCAGGGCGGAATCACGTGATCCTGCGATACCTTGGCTTCCACGTCGCCGATTTTGAGCACGCTCTTTTGGCTCGAATAGGACGGCGACTTGATGAGCACGAACAACCCGCCGAGGATCAATATCGCGCCTAGGACTTGCAGCACACGCATGGAAAACCTCGCTCACTTGAGAACCTTGGGCGGCAGTGTAGTCCCAAGCGCCTGTCCCCGTATTCCATGAATTGGCGCCGGATGGACGTAGTTCACGTGTATTCTCCCGGCTCTGGTGTTATGTTTTGGGGGTGATGGCACGCCTCCGGACTCCTTCGATGACGCTCGTGCTGCTGCTGGCGTTCATTCTGCCGCTGCAAAGCTTCGCCGCGGCGTGGAGTTGCAGCGCGCACGATACGGGCGCCGCCACCGCGCACCATCACTGCGCCAACGATTCGGGAAAGTCACAAACCGGCGCCGATCAGCACCATCACTGCGGCACCTGTTGTGCCGCCGCGGTTGCCTTGGTGCCGTTTAGCTGGACTCCTCCTCGCTCGGCAAGCCTCGAGGCTTCCCTGCCCTCGCACCGCCCTCCTCCGACGGTTGCCCTCGACCGCCTCGATCGCCCTCCGCGTCGCCTTTCCTGATTTGCGGCGCTGTCGCGCCGCCGATTACCGACTGGAGAGGAGGACGATATGCGACGCGCATTTCTTCTGTTGATAACGCTGGCCGCGCTTGGCATCGACGGCTGCACCGGCTTCACCCAAGACGGCGGCTTTGACGCCGTTGCGGCCGCGGCACGCCGGCGCCTGGCTCAAGATATCCAATGGCCGCGAACGTCGCAGGAACGAGCCAAGGCCGACGCTCGAGTAGCCGAACTTCTGGGACACCCTTTGTCGGCCGAGGATGCCGTGCAAATCGCCCTGCTCAACAATCGCATGCTGCAGGGGGCATTCGAGGAGCTGGGCATTTCCGAAGCGGATCTGGTACAGGCGGGGCGCCTCCCCAATCCCCGCTTCGATCTGCGGCATGCCACCGCCGCGGGGCAATACGACGTCGAGGAGACCTTAAGCCTCAATGTGCTGTCTCTATTGACGCTGCCGTATGCCCGCGACATCGAAAAGCAACGCTTCGCGCAGACGCAGCGTGCCGCGGTTTTGCGCGTGGCGCAGCTCGCCCAGGATACTCGTGAGGCTTATTACGCGGCGGTTGCCGCACGCGAGGCCCGCGGCTATCGGCTCAAGGTCCGCGCGGCGGCTGAAACCGGCGCGACGCTGGCGCACAGAATGGTGGCCGCCGGCAACTGGAACCGGCTGGACCAGGCTCGCGAGCAGAATTACTACATCGATGCCGTTCAAGGCGATACCGACGCAGAGCTGGCCGAAGCGGCCGCCCGCGAAAAACTGATCTCGGCCATGGGACTGCCGGGGGAAAAGAGCGGCACGCTGAACCTGCAGCTCGCGCAAGTCCTGCCGACTCTGCCGGCAAGCCTGGAGAATCTTCCCGATGTCGAAGACGCGCTGCTGCAGAACCGGCTCGATCTGCAGCTGATGCGAATGCACATGGATGAGCTGCAGCGCCGCCTCAAGCTCACGCGCAGCACGCGCTTTGTCAACGTACTCGACGCCGGCGCAACGCGCGTGAAACAGGGCTCGCGCGATGCTCCCTATGAACGCGGTTACACCATCACCCTGGAAGTTCCGATATTCGACAGCGGCTCCGCGCGCGTCAAAAAATCCGAAGCCCTCTACGCCCAGGCGGTCGATCGTTTCACGCAGGCCGCGATTGACGCGCGCTCGCAGATCCGGCTGGCCTATGCCAACTATCACGCGGCATTCGAACTGGCCAGGCAGCAGCGCGATGAGGTGCTGCCGCTGCGCAACGCGATCGCGCAGGAGAACCTGCTGCGTTACAACGCAGCGCAGATCAGCATTTTCGAATTGTTGTCCGGCGCACGCGAACTGGCGGCCGGTTTCGAGAGCTACATTCAACGCCTGCGGGATTTCTGGATCGCCAAATCACGGCTCGACGCGGCATTGCTGGGCAATGTCGGCGCAGCGGCGCCTTAAGGAACCATCATGCTTTCACGACGAAGATTTTTCAGCAGCGCAGGGCTTGCCGTCGCGGCCGGCGCGGTGACAAAAGCCGCGCTGGCGGCGCTCCCCGAGATCGTGTCCACTGATTCGCCGGCCATGCAGCCGCCCTTGACGCCGCCCAACGGCAGACCCTATCGCGCCGTCTCGACATTGAATGGTTGGTCGCTGCCCTGGCGCATGCGCCATGGCATCAAGGAATTTCACTTGGTCGCCGAGCCGGTCATTCGCGAGATTGCGCCGGGCATGAAGGCACATCTCTGGGGCTACAACGGCCAATCACCCGGTCCCACCATCGAAGTCGTCGAAGGCGACCGCGTGAGAATATTCGTCACCAACCGGCTGGCGGAACCCACCAGCATTCACTGGCACGGGCAGCGCCTGCCCAACGGCATGGACGGCGTCGTTGGCTTGAATCAGCCGTCGATCAAGTCGGGACAGACCTATGTATACGAGTTCGTCGCGCAGCGTGCCGGAACATTCATGTACCACCCGCATGCCGACGAGACGACGCAGATGGCGATGGGCATGATGGGATTTTGGGTGACACACTCGAAAGACGCCGGCTTCATGCCGGTCGACCGCGACTACGTGTTTCTGTTGAATGCCTACGACATCGCGCCCGGCAGCTACACGCCGAAAGTCAGCACCATGCTCGACTTCAATTTATGGACCTTCAACAGCCGCGCATTTCCCGGCACCGCGCCGATGGTGGCGCGCCTCGGCGAGCGCGTTCGAATTCGTGTCGGCAATCTCACCATGACGAATCACCCGATTCATCTTCATGGCCATGAATTCGTCGTGGTCGGTACCGACGGCGGTTGGACGTCGCCGGCGTCGCGCTGGCCCGAGGTGACGACCGACATCGCGGTCGGGCAAATGCGCGCCATCGAGTTCACCGCGGCGGCGCCCGGCGATTGGGCCTTCCACTGCCACAAGAGCCACCACACCATGAACGCCATGAGCCATGTCGTGCCGAACAGCATCGGCGTCGAACAGGCCGACCTGGAGAAGCAGATCGCGGCCCTGGTCCCGGGTTACATGACCATGGACCCCGACATGAGCGGCATGCAGATGAACATGCCGTTGCCGGCGAACACCCTGCCGATGATGACGGGTGCAGGCCGCTACGGCGACATCGAGATGGGCGGCATGTTCACGGTGATGAAGATTCGAGCGGACCTGGCGCATGGGGACTATCGCGATCCCGGCTGGTATCACGCGCCCGCCGGCAGCGTGGCCTATGCTTGGGAGGGAGATCCGCCGCCCGCCGTGCGCGGCGCGGCGCCCGCGGCCTCCGAAGGCGCGGCCTACACTGTCCGCAAGCCCTCGGGACCGATGGACCATTAGCTAAAGGAGGATGCCGTGATGCGAAACCCCGTCCGCGTGTCGGTGAACATCGACGCGCCGCCAGAGAAAGTATTCGCCGAGTTGTGCGACGTCGAGCGCTGGCCTGAATGGACCTCCACCATGACCCGCGTACAGCGTATCGATCAGGGCCCGTTTGCGGTCGGCAGCAGCGCTCATGTTCGCCAACCTCGGCTGCGTCCCGCCGTTTGGCGGGTCACGGACCTCGAAGATCAGCGCAACTTCACCTGGACCACGCGCTCGCTCGGTCTGTCCATGTCGGCCTCGCACATGATCGAGCCTCAGGGCGCAGGCTGCCGCGTGGTGCTGTCCTTGGAACTGTCGGGCTTCATCGCGCCGCTGGCCTCGCGGCTGTACGGCGGCCTGATGGAACGCTATATCACCACCGAGTCGCAAGGACTCAAACGGCGCTGCGAGCCGGCCGCTGCTAAAACGACTGGCGCGGGCGCAATCGATCCCGGCAATAGATGAACAGGCTATTGCCCGCAATGCTCACGGCGAACAAGGCCAACGACGCCGGAATCACTTCGAACACCTTGTGCAAGCCCAGCCAGCTCACCGGCGAGGCCCACCATTGCAAAAAGCCGGCAAAGCGCCCCACGGCGAGGTCCCTGACACAGCAACGCACCAGTGTGACTCGAATGCCGTCACCCATGCCGACATGCATCCATTCTCCCTGGCGAAACCAACCGTACAGTTGCACGCCGATGAGGCAGAGAAATGCCGCAAGACAACCGTAGCCGATGATGGCGCCGATGAGGCTGGTGACGCGCAGCACCGCCGTTCGAGCGCTCATGTCTGACCCGCCGAAGGACAGCCTTTGACCTCGAGACGAACGATGCGGCCGGATTCGCCCTGCAGGTCGGAGGGATTCAGCAGACCGTCGGTGGGCTTCAAGTCGATATCGATCCAGTAGACATTGCCGTTGCGTTTGCGATCGGCGATGCCCGGATTGAATCCCAAGGCCTGCGCCTGCGCCACCCGGATCTGAGCTCGCTTCGGTTCGCTGTACAACCCCAGGGAAATCACCGATCCCTCGTTCGGTCCCGGCATTTCCAGGGCATCGTCGATCCCGCCGGCCTTGAGCTTGGCCAATGTCTGATCAGCCACCGCGCGCACCGCCGGGAGCGGCAGGTACACCCACACCCCGGCCCAGACCTCGCCGTCGGCCACGCGCTGGCGCGGATCGTATCCGCCGCCGCGCAATGTCGAAGCCGCGTGGGCGGCTTCCGATACGTCGCGAAACGGTCCGACGCTGATGCATCGCTTCACATTGGTCAAAAGACCGGAACCGCCGCCGTCCCGTCCGCCATCCGGCGCCGCAGGCGCGCCGGCCGCGGCGGGGGGCGCACCCGTTGCACCGCTGCCGGGAACGCTGCCGCTCGATTCAGTGCGCACCGCGTCCGGGCTTTCGGAGGCAAGCCTCAGTGTGCCCGGTGTTGGGGGCGCCACCACGGTCTCGGGGGGTTTGGCAACGCCGTGCTCCCACAGGAAATAGCACACATTGGCCAGCACCAAGCACACGACCAGAGCCTTCAGTAACGTCAAGCGTTCACCCATGAATCAAGCGCAAACTCGCTTCGCCGGAAACGAAGCGTTGCATGCGGTCCTTTGTTTCGAGCAAGAGCGCTCCATCAGCATCCACACCGCGCGCGATACCCGCGACCGCGCCGTCTCCCACCACCACTTGTGCGGCGCGTCCGTACAAGCCATCCAGAGCCGTCCAGGCATCGCGGAACGCGGCGAATCCAAATCGCTCGTACTGCGCCAGCATACTCAAAAGTTCGTCCAAGATGGCCCCTGCCACCATATTGCGCGAAGCGGGCGACCGGCAGGCGTCGGTCAGCGCGGCGACCGCCGTCCCCTCTGTCTCGATTTCGCGGCGTGCCTCCGCCGGCAGCGACACATTCACGCCGACGCCGATCACCACGTGCGCAGGCCCCCCCGCCTCGGCGCGCAATTCAATCAGGACGCCGCCCAACTTGCGATCTTCGAACCAAATGTCGTTGGGCCACTTGAGTTTCACCCGTGCCGCGCCGGCGCGCGTCAAGCCCCGCGACACGGCGACGCCGACCCCCAAACTCAATGCCGGCAAGGTACGCACCACATCGCTGCAGGTCCAGCCCAGCGACATGGCGATGCCCCCGCCAAAGGGGGCAACCCAGCGCCGGCCCAGGCGCCCGCGCCCGGCGTGCTGCAACTCGGCAATGCAGACGTCCGCCGTGCTGGGCGGCGGCGGCGCGCTGCCCAGTAGGCGGGTGTTGGTCGACCCGACCTCGAACAGCAACTCCAAGTTGTGCAGATAGGGCTTGCGATCATCGGCCAGTTCCGCGCGGATTTGGGCGAGATCGAGCAACTCAACCGCTCTTGCCAGACGGTAACCGCGGCGCGGCAGCGCCTGCACCTCAATGCCGATTGCCCGCAGGCGTTCAACGCCTTTCCATACGGCCGCTCGGGTCTGGTGCAGCTCCGCCGCCAGCGACTCGCCGGAGTGCACTTCGCCGTCCGCCAGCAGCTGAAGCAGCGGCGGGTGTGTCAGGACTAAGCCGCTCGCGATCGAAACAGCCATAAACGCCGCACACGATTTTCTTTTCCCGCGCGCATGCGCGCGATGTTGCCGCGATGGGTAAAGACCACAAAGACCGCAACCGCGGCACAAAATGTGCACAGCGGAACATTGTTCGGCTCGAGCACCAGCACAGCCGCCGTGAGCGCGACCGTCGAGAGCATGGTGGCGAGACCTACATAGCCGGACAGCAACAACACGATGATCCAACTGACGAGCAGCGGCAGCAGCAAGCGCAATTCCAGCGCGGCGACCACGCCGACCACTGTCGCCGCGCCTTTGCCGCCGCGGAAATCGAACCACACCGGATAGACATGCCCCACGATCACCGCAAATCCGCAGGCCATCGTGAGCCACTCGCGCGAGACGCCGGCATCGATGCCGATGCCGGGCAACGCGGCAGGAGCCAGCCACCACACGGCGATCATGCCCTTGGCGATATCGATCAGCAGCACCAGAAATCCGAACAGCTTACCCTGGGTGCGCAGGGCATTCGTGGCACCGGCGTTGCCGCTGCCCATGTTGCGAATATCGACGCCGCGCATGCGGCCCAGGATCAAGCTGCCCAGCAGCGTCCCGAGCAGGTAGGCGATGAGAATTTTGACGCCGAGTTCCAGCATCCGCCAATTATGACCCAGGAGCCTTCTTCGGCAGGTGAATTTCCGCCAGCATGCAGCGCACGCCGCCGCCGCCGATGCGCTCGATGGTGGGAATCTCCGCGGGAATCAGCCTTGCCTGAGATTCCAAAGCGCGGCGCTGCGGCGGAGCCAAGCAGCCCAAGGCGGTCGTCGACAAGGCAATGAGTTTGCCGTCGGGCGCCGCCAGTTCCAAAACATTGGCGGCGAACTGCGCCATCTGCGCCGGCGTGATTTCGACGATTGTATGACCCGTCGCGCGCAGCTTGGACAACACCGCCGCACGGTGCGCATCGCCGACAATCGACTCGGCGCAGACGACGGCAAAGCCGGTGCCGATCGCCATCAAAACGTTGGTGTGATAAATGGCGGTGCCGCCGGCATCCACGGCATCGAAGGTCATGAGCTCGTAGTCCAGTTGCTGTGCGAACTCGCCGAGGACATCGAGGTCAGTCCGAGGCGAGGAACAGGCGTATGCGATCCTGTGCACGCGGTCGAGAACCACGCTGCCCGTGCCTTCGAGATATTTGTCCTCCGACTCGCGATGCGTAAGATCCACGGTGCGCGAAACGCGAAAAGCCCCGTGGCGCACGACCTGCTGCAGGACTTCGTCGCGGCGCTCGAGGCGTCGGTTCGGCGCCAGCATGGGATAGAGTGCCACCGTGCCGTCGTGATGGAAGCTGACCCAGTTATTGGGGAATATGGCGTCGGGCTTGGGGGGCTGCGCGCTGTCGGGTGCGATGAGCACTTCCACGCCGGCGCGTTCCAAGGCCTCCGCCAGTCCGTGAAACTCGTGCAACGCAAGGGTCTGTAGGTCTTCTCCGCCAAGCGTTGTGGGCTTGGCTTGGAAGGCATTGCTGTCGGCCGTTTGCGCATTGCAGCCAAATCTCGCAGGCCGCACCATAAGCACGGCCCCGGCGCTTTGTGGTTCCCGGCCAGGGTGATCTGCGAGCGACATAGAGCAGGCACTATACTAGCGGTTTTTGGGGGGATGCTTTGCGGGGATCGATTGCCAAACAACTTCGGGTGCTGACGCTCGTGTCTGCCGTGATCGCCTTGCAGGCTCACGCGGCCAATGCTGCCGCGCCCGCGAAACCGCTGCCAAAACCTCCCGCGAAGCCGGCGGCGACCTACCCCTTCAGCTTCGATACCTTGCGCGAGGATGCCAAGCGCAGGGCCGCCGCGCCCTACGCGCCGCCGCGCAACAGCGAGCCTTCGGCGCTGGATAAATTGAGCCCGGAACAGTATCGCAGCATGCATTTCAACGCCGACGCCGGTATCTGGCGCGAGGAAAAATCGCCCTTTCGGCTCGAGTTGCTGCGCGCGGCGGCCAATCTGCCGACGGTGACGGTCTCGACCGTGGAGGACGGCCTCGCCAAGGATGTGGTGGCCTCGCCGGCGATGTTCCAGATGAGAGGGACCACGCCTCCCCAACTCGCCCGAGTATCGGTGCCGTTGTCGGGTTTCCGGGTTCGCAGCCACATCAATTCGAATAAGGTCTGGGATGAGTTCTTGGTGTTCCAGGGCGCCAGTTACTTCCGAGCCGTCGCCAAAAACCTGCTGTACGGATTGTCGGCGCGCGGCCTCGCCATCGACACCGGCGAGCCGGGCGGCGAAGAGTTTCCCGTGTTCACGCATTTTTGGATCGAGCGGCCGGGCCCGAAGGCGAACGCCATCGTCATCTACGCGTTGTTGGAGAGCAAGTCCGCGACCGGTGCCTACAAGATTACGGCGCAGCCGGGTGTCGAGACCCTGACCGAGGTGGAACTCACGCTGTTTCCGCGCGCCGAGTTGCGCGTGCTCGGCATCGCCCCGCTGACATCGATGTTTCTATTCGACGAGACCAATCGCGGCCATCTCGATGACTATCGACCGGAAGTGCACGATTCGGACGGGCTGCAGATCGCGACGAAATCCGGAGAGCAATTGTTCCGACCGCTGGCGAACCCGCTCAAGCTGCAGGTGTCGAGCTTCACGACGCAAGTGCCGCAGGGCTTCGGGCTCGTGCAAAGATCGCGGCAGCAAAGTGATTTCGAGGATTTCGACGCTCAGTATGAGCGCCGTCCCAGCGCTTGGATCACACCCAAGGGCGATTGGGGTTCGGGGGCGGTTGAGCTGGTGGAGATCCCTTCGGGCCGCGAGACCAACGACAACATCGTCGCTTTTTGGCGCCCGGCGGCGGCGCTGCTGCCGGGGCATCCGGCTCAGTTTGCCTACACCATTACTTGGTGTGCGGAACCGCCCTTGCCCAAAGGCTTGGGCAAAGTGGTCTCGACGCGCTCCGGCGCCAGCATCGACCGCAAGCGGCGCGTATTCTTGCTGGATATCGTGGGCGCCGGCGAAAAGCTCGATGGCTTGCGTCTGGATCTGAGCGCCTCCGCCGGCGCGATTTCCAATTCGACCTTGGTTTCGAACGGGGAGATGCACGGCCTGCGCGCGAGCTTTGAAATCGATCCAAAGGATGCTGAGGTGATCGAGATGCGTCTGCGAGTCATGCGCGGCGACACACCGGTTTCCGAAACATGGTTGTACCGATGGACCTCCAGCTAAATACCGGCGCCGCATTCGAGAACGACTCGCCGGGCGGCATGCCGCCGGAGGCTCCCGTGAGCATGCCGCCGCAGGACCTGCACTACAAGTCTTGGCGGACGATCCGGCAGCTCATTTCTCCCGAAGTGCTGTATGCGCGCTTCATCCTGATCGTGGTGACGGTGGGCGTGACCACCTACGGCGTCTATCAGATGCTGCAAGTCGTGCGCTTCGCAAGTGCGACGCTGTTGCAGGGCACGATGATATTTTTCTTCGCCATCTCCTTGGGTTGGATTGCGTTTTCAGCCGGATCGGTGTTGGCGGGTGCGTCGAAACGGCGCGATCCGCTCCCCCTCGGGCCGGCCGCCGCGGGCGCCTCGCTGACGGCGCTGGTGATGCCCATCTACAACGAGGATCCGACGCGCACGACCGCCGCGCTGCAGGCGATGGCGGAGGGACTGCAGCGCATCGATGCGCATCGCGGATTCGAGATCGTGATGCTCTCCGATTCCACCGAGGCCGACGCATGGATTCGCGAGACCCTGAAGGCTGCCAAGCTGCGCGCCGCATTGCATTCGATCATGCCGGTCTGGTATCGGCGCCGGTGGCGCAACGTTGCGCGCAAGTCCGGCAACATCGAAG
>Ga0307474_10002467_pt1 | contig 13313 bp, 11 predicted proteins | sample atmos_gasesECM1C_2_FD_203312 | JGI IMG/M metagenome (GOLD analysis project Ga0307474, IMG submission 203312) | Hardwood forest soil microbial communities from Morgan-Monroe State Forest, Indiana, United States - atmos_gasesECM1C_05 | ecosystem: Environmental > Terrestrial > Soil > Temperate... | reverse complement strand
GGTACTTGGTGAAGCGGCTCCAACAACTCGGGCACAAGGTAACTCTAGAGCGGATGGAAGCTGCTTAACCCACCGATTCCCGCAGTTGTTTTCGAGGGAGAAGGTCGATCCCCGATCACGGATGGCGCTAAGCTAGCAGTGATCAACGCACTCTGGTGGAGCCCAAGACTTCAAACCGGACCTGGGAAATTCGGCTGTCCGGCATTATAGGGGGGCCTTCGAAAACGTAGCCATGGTGGAAATGAGACCCCCAACTCGCCATCGAAGAGCGGGCTTGGTAACCCTCCACCTACAGCCGGCGCGTCGGAGTTCTATCCCAACCCATCGACTCGCTTTAGCTTATCGCGGTTGCTCACAGGGGTTACGCCACTCAAAATCACTGCCCTTCGCACCCGGTAGAAATCGATATTTTCGCCCATCGAGGGTGCCCTGCCCCTCTCCGAACGCAAGGTGTTGTCCACCTGCCGGAGGAGGTCATTACCTAGGTCATCTTGGGGAAGGTGACGTTTCGGTTCATCATAGGCAAGCTTGTGAGGCAGAGCGCCTCCCCGGAAATCCTTCGATGAATATTGATGATCTGCTGCGGATTGCGACGGAACGCAAAGCCTCCGACTTGCATTTGAAGGTGGGAAACTATCCTCACCTGCGCATTGACGGCGAACTGGTGCCGTTAACGGAACAACCGCGTGTGAGCGCCGAAGACATGCTCAACATGGCCTTCAGCATGATGTCGGCTCGGCAAAAACAGAAATTTAAAGAGACCACGGAAATCGATATGGCCTACGGCGTGGCCGGACTGGGACGCTTCCGTGTCAATATTTTCCAGCAGCGCGGCAACGTGGGACTGGTGCTGCGCGTCATTCCAACCAAGATTCGCGCGCTCGACGAATTATTTCTGCCGAAAGTTGTAGAGCAGATTTGCGAGATGCCGCGTGGTTTGGTGCTGGTGACGGGAGTGACTGGTTCTGGTAAGTCAACCACGCTGGCCGCCATGGTCGACCGGGTCAATTCCAGTCGTGCCGAACATATCATCACCATCGAAGATCCCATCGAATTTCTGCATCGCGACAAAAAAGGCTACGTGAACCAGCGCGAAATCGGAGTGGATACGCCTTCGTTCAGCGCGGCGCTGCGCGCATCTCTGCGTCAGGATCCGGACGTGATCCTGGTCGGCGAAATGCGAGATCTGGAAACGATATCGACGGCGCTCCATGCTGCCGAAACCGGTCACATGGTTTTCTCTACCCTGCATACGCTGGACGCAGTGGAAACCGTGAACCGAATCATTTCAATTTTCCCGCCCCCAGAGCAGAAGCAGATTCGATTGCAACTGGCGGCAGTGTTGCGTGCCATCGTTAGCCAGCGTCTGGTCCGGCGCTGCGATGCTGAGGGGCGCGTGCCCGCAGTCGAGGTCATGATCAATACGGCGTTCATCCGTGAGTGCGTTCTGGTACCTGAAAAAACGCGATCCATTCGCGACGCGATTGCGGCCGGAACCTCGCAATATGGAATGCAAACGTTTGATCAGTCCTTGTGGGACTTATTCCAGGCGGGGCTGGTCGCCTACGAAACGGCACTCGAAAACGCCTCAAACGCCGACGACTTCAAGTTACGCATGCAAGGCATTGCGTCGACAGCCGACCTTTCCCGGCAATCCATGCAGTCGGCTGGATTCGGCGGACGGTAAGGTTCAGCTTCCGGTTGCCGGCATCCGGCTCCGGGGAATATTGGATTGACCTTCTCCGGAAGCGGGAAGCCTCTTCCTATTTTTGCCATTCTCTTTTCCTCTCCAGTCATCAATTGCGCTATCGTTACCAGCATGCCCTTCTCGCGACCAAAGAAGAGGTCGTATTCCGAAGACGAGCTGTACGAATACGCTGTAGGGGCACTGGCGCGGCGCATGCGTACGGTTGCGGAATTGAAACGTTTATTACGGGCGCGGCTGGAGGACGCCGAGTCGGAATATGGGCAAACGCTTATCCAGCTGGTGATTCGGCGGCTTAAGGATCGCGGCTATCTCAACGATTCGCAGTACGCTGCTTATTTCTCCTCTCTGCGCCGCGACAACCAGAAGTTTGGGCGCGGGCGCGTGGTGACGGATCTGAAAGTGAAGGGCGTGCACGGTGACGTGATCGAAAAGGCTGTCGACGCGGCTTTCGAGGGTGTGAGCGAAGAACGACAGGCACGCGAATATCTGCGGCGCAAGCGCGTGGTGAAGCCCAAGGATCAGAAGATGACCGCACGCGTCTTCCGGCAGCTGGCTCGCGCTGGATTCGGCGCGAAGACAATATTCAGCATCCTGAAGAGTTGGGATGTTGATGAAGAAACTTTGAGTTCGCTGGAAAGCGAGATCGCCTGAGTTTCGTGATTCGATCCTCATGATTCTCAGCCGCCCTATCCGAAATTCTATTGGTCAGGTCGGCGCGCTAACCTGGCGGTTGCACTTGGCAAGAGTCGTCCGGATGATGCATACTCCATTTCATTCCCAAAATAACCGTTTTTCAGGAGGAGCTATGAAGGTCAGTTTGAAGGCGATTCTCGCCGCCGTGTTGCTGAGCGCGGTGCCGCTCGCTCTGGCGCAGGACGTTAGCTCGGACGTGAAGAAGACCACCAAGGATACTGGTACCGACACCAAGAAAGTGGCCAAGAAAACCGGCCACGCCACCGAAAAGGCAGCCGACAAAACTGGCGAGGCCACCAAGACCGCAGCCGTGAAGACCGGCCACGAGACCAAAGTAGTGGCCAAAGACACGGGGAAAGGCACTGAGAAAGCTGCCCAGAAAACCGGCAGCGGCGTCAAGAAAGGCACTGAGGCCACCGGACATGGAATAAAAAAGGCGGGAGAGAAGACCGAAGATGCGGTGAAGTAGCAAAAGCAAAACCGTTCCTACGTTGAAGGGCCACAGCGGAATTCTGCGTGGCCCTTGTCCTTTGAAGCAACTTGTTGTGATTTTGTTTTCCGCCGCTAAACCTCTGTGTCCCTGCGCTATCGTTTAGAATTGATTGTTCGCAATAACTGGCATGCTGACTGGCTCTGAAATACGCCGCAGGTTTCTCGACTTCTTTGTGCAAAAGGGGCACAAGGAGGTGCACTCGTCGTCGCTGGTACCGGCGAACGATCCTACGCTGCTGTTCACTAACGCGGGCATGAATCAGTTCAAGGACGTTTTCTTGGGACTGGAGAAGCGGGACTACTCCCGAGCGACGACTTCGCAAAAATGTGTGCGCGCCGGCGGCAAGCACAACGATTTGGAAAATGTAGGGTTCACCAACCGGCATCACACGTTTTTCGAGATGCTGGGAAATTTTTCCTTTGGTGATTATTTCAAGAAAGATGCCATCGCCTATGCGTGGGAGTTGATCACTTCTAAGGAGTGGTTCGGGATTGCGAAGGAAAAGCTTTACGTAACAATTTTCAAGGGCGAAGGTGGCGTCGAGCGCGATGTCGAGGCTTACGACCTGTGGGCCGGGCAGGGCGTGGAGAAATCCCGTATCTACGAGATGGGATTGAAAGACAATTTCTGGCAGATGGGTGATACCGGCCCGTGCGGGCCGTGCAGCGAGATCCACTACGATGCGGGTCCGTCGGCGTCCGAGCAGGGTCACACGGATTGCGCGTTCCCCTGCGACTGCGGGCGGTACGTCGAGATTTGGAATCTGGTGTTCATGCAGTTCGACCGGGACGCTTCCGGGAAGTTGAATCCGCTGCCCAAGCCGTCGATTGATACAGGCATGGGGTTGGAGCGGGTGACGGCAGTGCTGGAGGGCGTGATCTCGAATTATGAGACGGACCTGTTCACGCCGCTGGTTAATCGCGCGGCGGAATTGACCTGGGGTGGGGGCATCAGAACAGCGGACTCCGCCGGACAGCCGAGGGCGGCTGTCCCCCCCCAAGCAGTCAGGACACAGAATGTTCACGCGGGCCTAGGCCATGGGGGGACAGCCGCCTCGGCTGTCCGGGCCGAACAAAGCCGGGCAGGCTCTCCCGGCGACAAGTCCGCCGCCTCGCTTAGGGTGATTGCGGATCACTCCCGCGCCGCGACATTTTTGATTTCGGACGGAGTGCTTCCCTCGAACGAAGGCCGCGGCTATGTTTTACGGAAAATTATCCGTCGCGCAATAACCCACGGCCGACTTCTCGGACAAACGAAACCGTTCCTGCACGAAATGGTCTTCTCCGTTCGCGATCTTATGCAGGATGCCTACCCGGAGTTGAAAGAGACGGCTGAGCGGGTGTCTCAGGCAGTTTCAGCCGAAGAAAATCGCTTTGCTCACACTTTGGACCTCGGGTTGAGGAAACTCGAAGAGGCGCTCGGCTTCCAGATTATGGAGCAACACAGCCGGGAGCTTGCGATGAGTCGCAAAGACTCCAAAGGCCTTCCCGAGCGAAGCGGGCTGTCGACAATTGCAACTTGCGTCGCCGACCTCAGGGATATGGGGGTGACTCCGGTGTTTCCAGGAGAGAGCGCGTTTCAGCTTTATGACACATTTGGGATGCCGCTCGACTTCATGCAAGACATGGCGCGCGACCAAGGCATCAGTTTTGATCAGACAGGCTTCGACCGCGCCATGGAGGAGCAGAAATCCCGTGCTCGTGCTTCCTGGAAAGGAGCCGCGAAGCAGACTGCGAATCCGGCCTACCAACGGCTGCCGAAATCCGTCTTCGAAGGCTACCGGCAGACTCGCTCGGACGGCTGCGAAGTGCTAGCTATCATTCACAACGGCCAGGGCACGCAGGAACTCAAACCGGGCGACCCAGGGGAAGTCATCCTTGATCACACGCCGTTCTACGCCGACTCCGGTGGGCAGGTGGGCGACAAGGGATGGTTTTACTCGGACGATCACAACACCGTTGTCGCCGAAGTGACGGGATGCTATTCGCCGATTCAAGGCGTGCGGGCACATCAGGTTGTTGCTAGGCAGGCGATCCGCGCCGGCGACAAAGTGGATGCGGTTGTGAATGCTGACATTCGTCAGTCCACCATGCGAAATCATACGGCCACGCATTTGCTTCATGCTGGACTGCGTGAAGTGTTGGGGAAGCATGTGAAGCAGGCGGGGTCGCTGGTGGCGCCGAATCATTTGCGCTTTGATTTTTCGCATTTCACCGCAGTCGAGGATGAAGAGTTGCAGGATATTGAGGACGTCATCAACAAAGAAGTACTGCGCAACCAGATTGTTGAGACCATGACTGACGTCCCTATCGACGAGGCCATCGCCCAGTATCACGCTATGGCGCTGTTCGGGGAAAAATATGGCGATAAGGTGCGCGTGGTCCGCATTGGCGATTTTTCGACGGAGCTTTGCGGCGGCACTCATACCGGTGCGACTGGTGAGATTGGGCTGATCAAAATCCTTAAGGAAGGCAGTGTGTCGTCGGGCGTGCGGCGCGTCGAGGCCGTTACCGGCGAGGGATCGCTGGCACACTTCCGCAAGGATCATGAACTAGAAAAAGTGGTGTCGGCATTCGTTTCGCCCACCTTTGCGCAAAAAACTGCTGAAGACGGGGCCCCCTCATCTGAACAGGATTCGGCATCTCCCGCTGAAGCCCTCCGGCTCGAACTCGAAAAGAAAGATTCCGAGATCAAGCGCCTCGGGCGCGAACTGGATCAGGTCAGGATGAAATCGGCGTCAGCTTCGATCGGCACCGCGAACATTGCCGATAAGGTTAAAGAGGTGAAAGGCATAAAAATTCTTGCGCACCGCGTGGATAATTTGGAGCGGGCGCAGTTGCGGACATTGGTCGATCAGTTGCGCGACCGGATTGGGTCGGGCGTGGTTGTGCTGGGGTCGGCTTCGAACGGGAACGTGTCGCTGATCGTCGGCGTCACCAAAGATCTGATCAGCCGGGTGCAGGCCGGCAAGGTGATTGGTCCGGTGGCGCAGAAAGTTGGCGGAAAAGGTGGGGGGCGTCCCGATCTGGCCGAGGCCGGAGGAAAAGACGCCGCAGCGCTGGATGCCGCGCTGGCGGAGGTGTATACGGTTGTGGAAACGCTTTTGGGGACTTAGCTTTCAGCCATCGGCAGGTGCACATGGTAGACCGCATCGGCTTCGTCGAACACCGGGGCAAACAGATCCTGCTGGCGGACATGTCTCACTGCACGCCGCGGGAAGTCGAAAAGATCGCCCTGCTGGTCCCGTCTTATGTGACCAGCGAACCGCATGGCTCCGTGCTGCTGCTTGCCGACTTCACGGGGGCGGCGTTTGATCGCATCGCGTTCGAACGCCTGAAGGAGAGCGCGGTCTTTGATCGGCCGCACCTCAAGCGTTCGGCATGGGTCGGAATCGAGACATTGCCCAAGGTGTTCTACGAACACATCAAGAATTTCTCCCAGCGCGATCTGCCTGCCTTTGCGACCCGCGAGGAAGCGATGGACTGGCTGGTGAGCAACGAAGAGCTTCAGTCATCAGACCGCACACTGGGGGACCTGTCTAAGCGCCGCCCTCCTCCATCCTGACGCAAGTGAGAGAGACCCCCCGGCGCTACTCCAGAACAGAGAGGCGGTACAACGGGCTCTAGATCGAATCACAATCAGCTTCTCCACTTCAGCGTGACTGGCCCGTTCATCGGATGCTTCATCTCGCTGCCGGTGCGTTTGGCTTCGAGATGAGCGGCCTTCAATTGAAAATACCATTTCGCGGGACGGTCCGCATCGTCGATCAGCATGAGATGCGGATTGTGCCTCAAGCCCGCGGACTGCAGTTCCATGGTGCGGCGATCTTGCTCAACGAATTTCGCGAAGACAAACTTCAGCAACTCCGTGCCAAAAGGCAGCCAGCGAAACATGTTCCACGCTGCGACGACGTCGATGCGGCACTGATTGCGGGTGATCGGCGTTACTGTCGTTAGCGAAGAAAACCAGTACTTCCCCGCTCGGATTGTTTCTCTGCGCAGGTTGGGCAACACGAAGTCGATCGTCGTGGTGATGGAATCGGCGGCGGCATAGAGCCGCAGAAGCTTGTAGGGCGCGGAATTTGAACTGGGTGTGTGTGCGCTCATGCGGAAGCCGTTGGGAATTGGCTCAAAGTTTTTCTGTTTCTCGTGAATGCTATGGCGGCCGCGCCACCACCAGGCTTGATGAACGAACGGTCCGTGCGCGGGATCCATGAGTCCTATAATGCCGTGATCGATGCTGACCGGCAGTTCCGCGGTGAGATAGGCGAGGTTGTACTTGTCTTTTGATGTTTCCCCGGATTTCTCAATCCCATATTTGTCGATCCGGGGCGCGGGCTCGGGAGCTTCGTCTCGCTTACTGAATCCCGCACCTTGCGGGCCGGGATCGGGAACGTAGACCCAAACGAAGCCATCCTGCTCTTCGCAGGGATAGCTCCCGGCGTAGATGCGATCGACTTTCAGATTTTGATCCACGGTGAGGGAGGGGATGAGCCGGCACTGGCCGTTGTGCGCGTCAAACTTCCAGCCGTGGTAGCAGCATTCGACAATTTCCCCGTCAAACTGACCGCCGCTGAGGGGCATGCCACGGTGCGGGCACGCGTCCCGCAGCGCGAAGGGACGGCCAGCGCGATCACGCCCAATTACCAGTGGAATTTCAAGCAGCATGGCTTTATGAAGCTGATTGCGGAGCGCCCGGTTCGCCGGCAGAGCTCGATACCAGAAGCCGGTGAGCATCAATGAGTCGGGCGCCTGGCGCTGGGGTGAATCGAATTCAGCCATGGGAAATTATCGATTCCTTGATTGTCGATTGAACCCAATATGCTAGCATTCGCAGAACTTTCCGGCGCACAGCAAGGGCCGGAAGGACTATCAAATGGAATTTCTCGGCCATTTCCGCAGGCTCACGCCCCCGCAGCGAAACACTTTCGCCGCCTGTTTTCTGGGCTGGTCGCTGGACGCTTTTGACTTCTTCCTTCTGACATTCTGCGTGAGCGCAATCGCGACCCAGTTCCAGACCAAGATTTCGGTGGTCGCGGAAGCGATTTTCGTCACCCTGGCTTTTCGTCCGGTCGGCGCATTTTTGTTCGGACTGATGGCCGACCGCTTGGGGCGGCGTCCTGCGCTGATGGTCGATATCATCGCGTACTCGGTGTTTGAGCTGGCGTCAGCTGGCGCTCCTTCCTTGAAAGTTTTCCTGATCACGCGGGCGTTTTTCGGAATCGCGATGGGAGGCGAATGGGGCGTTGGCGCGGCGTTGGCGTTCGAAACGCTGCCGGCGGAAGGCCGGGGATTCTTTTCCGGGCTGTTGCAGGAAGGCTATGCCGTAGGCTATTTGATGGCGGCTCTGGTCTATGGGACGGCGTTCCGTTTTGTCGGCTGGCGCGGAATGTTCGTGATCGGAGCTCTGCCTGCGTTTCTGGTGATATACATTCGCGCGAAAGTGGATGAGTCCCCGGCGTGGGTGCGGGGTCAGGTATCGAGAAACGCGAAGAGACGGTGGGACAAGGACATTCTGACGTACCTGGGCACTTTTGCTCTGCTTGTCGTACTAATGTTTGCCTTCAATTGCTTTAGCCACGGCACCCAGGATCTGTATCCGACATTTCTCACCAAGGAGCATCACTTCGAGCCGAAGACGGTAATGTTCGTCACGGTTGTGGCTAACATGGGGGCGCTGCTGGGCGGGGTTTTGTTCGGAACATGGTCGGAGCGTATTGGCCGGCGCCGCGCGATTGTGATAGCCGCGCTTCTCGCGATTCCCGTGATTCCCTTGTGGGCTTACTCGCGTACCGTCCCCATGCTTGCTCTGGGCGGTTTTCTGATGCAGTTCATGGTGCAGGGTGCGTGGGGAGTGATTCCCGCGCATTTGAATGAACTTTCGCCGCCGGCGGTGCGAGGAACGTTTCCCGGGTTCGCTTATCAATTGGGTAATCTGCTTTCGTCGCGCAACGTGGTGATTCAGGCAAAGCTGGCAGAAAACCGCTATCGCGGCCTGTATCCGCCAGTTCTGGCCTGGACTGTGGTGATAGTAGCAACGCTGGTCGCCGTGGTTACGTGGAGCGGGCGCGAGCGGAAGGGCACAGATATGACGAAGACAGATTAAGGCTACGACGAAGACAAATTGAGGCCGAATCTTGGACTGCGCAAAGTATTAGCACTACGCACGGGACTGGCACAACCGTAGCATTGTCATGGCGAGACTCCTGTGGTACGTTAAGTTAAATTTCACGCCTTCGTAGTACTTTCAAAGGGCCTTTACTTGTTGGGTTGTGCGAGCGCGTGTGCAGGAGCAGCGCCACTATGAAAGAAATCATGGATCCCACTCCGGCCAAACCTCCCGCCGACGAGGAGAATTTTGCTAATCGCAAGCTGATCCGCCCGGCACTGCCGCGCTTGGATCATAACCACGGCAACCATAATTCAAACCATAACTCAAACCATAACTCGAATCACATGCCGGTGACGGAGCGCCGGGATCGGCATGAACGTCCGGAACGTGGTCACGATCGCGGTCACGGATATGATCGCGGCGACCATCCCGGGCCGGGAGTTGCGGGGGGACGGAAGACGGCTCCTCCGGAGCAGACCAACGCCGAAAACTTCTATTATCAGAAACAGATGCAGTCGCGGACGCCGATGGTGATCGTCCTGCGCGACGGGGAAGAAGTCCATGGCATCATCGAGTGGTACGACAAGACTTGCATCAAGGTGATCCGCGAAGACGGCGGACCGAATCTGATGATTTACAAGCTGGCAATTAAATATATGTTTAAGGAAGACGAGAACGGGCGGTAGTCGCTTAGCTAATCGATGACGCTGCCCCGCCCATTCGCCTCTCGGTTATAACTTCGGCAACACAATCCCTTGCTGCGACTGGTATTTGCCTTTACGGTCGGCGTAGCTGGTCTCGCAGACTTCGTCGGACTGGAAGAACAGAATCTGGCACAGGCCTTCGTTGGCGTAGATGCGCGCCGGAAGCGGCGTGGTGTTCGAGATTTCGAGAGTCACGAAGCCTTCCCACTCGGGTTCAAATGGGGTGACGTTGACGATGATGCCGCAGCGGGCGTAGGTGCTCTTGCCGACGCAGATGGTCAGGATGTCGCGAGGAATTTTGAAATATTCAACGGAGCGGGCGAGAGCGAACGAATTGGGCGGAACGATGCAGATATCGGTACGAACGGTGACAAAAGATTTTTCGTCAAAATTCTTGGGATCGACGATGGTGCTGTTGACATTGGTAAAGATCTTGAATTCGTCGGCCACGCGCAGGTCGTATCCATAGGACGACAGGCCGTACGAGATCACGCCCTCGCGGACCTGCTTTTCGGAAAAAGGATTGATCATGTCATGTTCGCGGGCAGTCTTGCGAATCCAGCGGTCACTCTTCAGCATGGAGCTCCTTGGGTTCCGTCATAGGAAAATCAAAAAAATACAGCCCTAGCCCAGAGGAAAAAATTCCCTCTGAGGCCCGTCTTCAAGCCGAGAAAAAGGGATCCTTCGACTAGGCATGACCGTCCGTTGGACAATCATGCCTCGCTCAGGATGACAAGTCAGCATGGCCTGAAAGTGGTTGTCAGTTTACGGGAGAGATGCTCCCGTTGACAATCTCGGTTATCTCCCATAGCATCAATAACTTGAACCACGATCATCACACCGCATGCGGGAGCCGTTCGTGATTAAGCTCGACATTATCAACGAAGTGGTGGCCAGAACCGGAATCACCAAGACCAAAGCTGAGTTGGCGGTAGAAACCGTCTTCGAAAGCATGAAAAATTCGCTGGCCCGCGGCCAACGCATTGAGCTGCGCGGATTTGGCGTATTCAACGTTCGCCCGCGTAAGACCGGCATCGGACGCAACCCGCGTACGGGGGCCGAAGTGTCAATTCCTCCCGGCAAGGCTGTGCGCTTTAAACCGGGCAAAGAACTGCAGTCGATTGATTGAGACAAGCCGCCTCGGCCGCAAGTTCCCGGCTTCCGGCTCGAGGAGAGTGTGCGTTTTCTTGAATTGTGCAGACTTCGCGGCCAGCAGGTGCTTCCTTCCGGCAGTAGTAGCATCTTAAGGAAAGGCCTTGCGTGAAATTGCGAGGCATAGGATCGCATGTCGGAAACCCCTCCTCCCTCAGTTTCTTCCACGGTTGAATATTACCGGCCGCTGCCGCAGTGGGTACCGAGTCCGCCGAAACAACGCTACTGGTTGCATCTACTGCTGATGCTGGCGACGTGCTTCACCACGCTGGTGATGGGCGCGCGCATGCAATACAACTTCCACCACGACCGGCCGGCGCTGTCGTTCAGCGATGAACCGATCGTCGACCAGTCGGGGCAGCGTGAGGCGATTCCTTTTTTTCCTGCGATCTGGGTGCGCTCCCATCCCGCGCGCCTGTTGGGTGGACTCCCCTTCATGGCCACGTTGATGCTCTTCTTCCTGGCCCACGAAATGGGTCACTACTTATATTGCCGGCGCTATGGCGTCTACGCGACGCTGCCGTTTTTCATTCCGATGCCGACTCCGATCGGGACAATGGGCGCCGTCATTTTGATCCGGTCGCGGATTCGTTCGCGCACCGCCTTGTTCGATATTGGAATTGCCGGGCCCATCGCGGGTTTTGTGGTCGCTTTGGCAGTGCTCGTGGTTTCCTTGGCATGGGCAAAGCCGATGCCGGCAGCCCTCGGCCAGCCAGATTATGAACTCGGCTATCCTCTGATTTTCAAGATTGTCTACCGCTTGCTGGCGTCGAGTGGTGTGATCCGCGGACCGGCCGCCTTGACATTGGGCAACCTGCTCTTTCACCCCACCACGATTGCGGCTTGGGTAGGAATGCTGGCTACTTCGCTCAACTTGCTGCCCGGCGGGCAACTCGATGGTGGCCATATTATTTTTTCGATTGCGCCGCAGGCCCACAAGCTGGTGTCGCGGCTGACGATTCTGATTCTTTTAGTCATGGCGTATTACCTGTGGGGCGGGTGGCTGCTGTGGGCCTTCTTACTGTGGTTAACCAGTTTTCGGCATCCGCAAGTGGCGGAGTGGCCGCGGGTTTCCGGGGGGCGATTGTGGCTGGCGGTATTTGCTCTCTTGATGTTGGGGCTCACTCTGACGCCGGCGCCGCTGGCGCACTCGTCTCTGCCGGAAGCTGTGCGGCAGTTCCAGGGAAGATGATTTCCTGGATTTTTCGGCTGTCGCGTCTCCACTCCTAACAACCAGGGAACATTTAAACAACAAGACTCGCAGAGATCTTCCGCTTTTTCTCGTATACTGCCCTATTCAATCGTTTCAATTAATGGCCTGAGGTGGTCTCGCCTTGAAACACACTACGCCTTTCCTCGCGGTTCTTTTTTGGGGGTGTTTTGCTTTTGTTAATACTGCCGCAACTCAAACCATCGAAGTTGACGTCTCCCATCCCACGAATCAATTCGTGCCCAGGGAAACTCTGGGAGCGGGCGTCGACCGCATTGCCGTGGAAGCGATCGACAAAGATCTGCTGCAGCCGACGCTGGAGAAGACTCTGGCGTCAGGCTGGCAGCCGGTGACCTACCGTCAGAATACGGAACTCGCCATTGAGGCCTGGCACTGGAATCCGCAAGGGACGTGGAGTGACGGGAGCAACGCTGGTGGCAGAGGATATTTCACGGGCTCGTCGACTTCGACGGAAATGATTCGTTATTCGTACGGGTATGGGCTGCCGCGGCGCGGTACTACGCGCAATGACGGTACCGACAACGTCGGTTTTTCGCGGCTGACCGATGGCGATCTCAACACTTTCTGGAAGAGCAATCCTTATCTCACGCAACACTTCACCGGTGAGAGCGACGCACTGCATCCGCAGTGGGTGGTGCTGGACCTGGCGCAAATTCAGCAGGTGAACACCATTCGCATCGCGTGGGGAGAACCATATGCCCGGCACTATGCGGTCCAATACTGGACGGGCGAAGACCCCATCAAGGCTGTGACGCGCGGAGCCTGGCAGACACTTTCCCAAGGAACTATTACCGACGGGAAGGGCAAGACCGAAACCATACGATTGAGCCGCAGTCCCATGAGCGTGCGATTCTTGCGTATTTGGATGACAGAATCTTCGAACGCCTGCGGCGCCGGCGGCGCGGATGTAAAGGCGGATCCGCGGAATTGCGTGGGCTATGCCATCCGCGAGCTCTATCTCGGCACCAGCACGGAGGACGGCGCGTTTCACGACATTCTGCGGCACACTCCCGATCAGGAGCAGACGACGACATATTGCTCGTCGGTTGACCCGTGGCATCAGCCGTCAGATCTGGGGTCGACGAAGCAGGCGCAGATGGGATTCGATTTGTTTTTCACCAGCGGCGTCACGCGCGGATTGCCCGCGATGGTTCCAGTCGCGATGCTGTATGACACTCCCGACAATTCGGCAGCGGAGATTGCGTATCTGAAGAGCCGCGG
>Ga0307474_10002466_pt1 | contig 13317 bp, 13 predicted proteins | sample atmos_gasesECM1C_2_FD_203312 | JGI IMG/M metagenome (GOLD analysis project Ga0307474, IMG submission 203312) | Hardwood forest soil microbial communities from Morgan-Monroe State Forest, Indiana, United States - atmos_gasesECM1C_05 | ecosystem: Environmental > Terrestrial > Soil > Temperate... | reverse complement strand
GCGTGGGTGCAGGATCACCAGACCTCGATCCTTGTCGGGGCCGCGCTGGTCACGTTCTTCTGGTCGTTTTGGGTGACCTGGGCCGCGCCGATCATCCTCTACATCCGACGGATGGAGCGCGTCCCGATGCTGACCTTCGCGTCGCTGGCCAACGTCGGCGGCGGCGCGGCGGTCATCACGACGATCGCCGTCTCTTGGACCGTCATGGCCTTCCGCGCCGAGAACCCGCTGATCGTTCAGGCGTTCAACGACCTCGGGTTCTTCCTGTTCCTATACACATGGCCGCCGTTCGCCATCTGGATGGTGATCCTCGCGACGGCGATCTTCCGCGACATCAACCCGGTGCCGATCTTCCCCCGCTGGGTGGCCTACTACAACCTCTACGCCGCGTTGCTCATGGCGCCGGCGAGCTTTATGGGCCTGTTCAAGAACGGCCCCCTCGCCTACAACGGCGTCCTCGCATTCTGGCTCGTCGCGATCGACTTCTTCGTCTGGATGGTCGTCATGTCGGTCGTCATGCTAAAGCTCATCAACCGTGACGCGGAGCGGATCCGGCTACTCGGGGCCTAGCTGCTAACCATCTAAAGCGCGAACAGCTGGAATAGCATTCTCCCCCAACGTAATTCACAACCCCACCGCGTTGTCGGGGACGGAGAACCTCAGCCCACCCAGTCGTAGCCCAGCAGCATGCGAGCGAAACGGTCCATATCAGCGTGCAGTTCATCCACTGTGCGCACCGCGCCCACATACCCCGGCACGCCGACGAACTCGGACAACGACGCATCGAGCCGTTCGCCAGGCACGCAGTCTCTTTCCCTATGCTGTCGACGATTACGTTGCGGTCAGCTCACGTTCGGGCTCGCCAGTTCAGATCTGTCACCGGTGAGCCAGTCATTCATGCCGGCTTGCGCCTGTGCACGCTCGTCATCACCGATGGCACGCAGGAGCAGCACGACCATCGCGACGAACCAGCAGAAGTAGACGCACAGAGGGACCCACCAGGCGAATATTCCGTTCCACGCCAGGGGGCCTGTTTTGAAGAAGGGGATGATCGCCGCGGGCACCCAGATCATCGCGACCCAGATGTTGAAATAGCCGGCCCAGCGCGGGAAGACCGGCTTGGTGCCCTTGTCGAGCAGAATCGCGACGCCGAGTGATGCGACTTGAATGCAGGCCGAGGAGATGATCCCGAGGAACATCAGCCAGGCCATGTCGTTGAGCATTTGGACGGTTTCGGGACTCCATTCGTGCAGCCGGTACAGTGCGGTCTGCCAGATCGCGAAGGGCAAAAGGAACTCGACGCACAACAGGCCGCCGGAGACCAGCTGCGACTCGGCAAGAACCGACCGTACACCTTCCATCCGGCGCATCTGGGCGGCGATGACCGCGCAAAACGGCACCAGCATCGCGCAAGAGAAAAGGCTGATCACCAGGCCGAGCCGGATGAGGTTGGTGTGGTCGCTGAACTGAGCGACGAGGGCGGCACGTGACTTGGCGGGGCTGGGCGGCGGGATGAAGTGGCAGAGGAATGCGAACGCCGACGCCCAGATGACGATCATGATCGGACCGCACCATACGCACAGCCGTTGGGCGGTTAGGTTCATGTTAGGCATCGGCCGTCCTCCTCATTCACATCGAATTGCCTTGTCACGTCTATTCGTTACGGAGTGCGTGCTGGGCGGCCAGCCGTCCCGGCCACCCGACCACCCCACCGGTTGGATGCGTGCCGGCGCCGGTCTGGTAGAGCGCCTTGATCGGGGTGTCGTAACCGCCGAGGCCACGTGCTGGGCGATTCTTACCCAGCCGGGTAACCAGCATGTCGACGTGGAAGTACGCGCCCGCCGGTGCGGCGAAGCGGTTCTCGAGATCCTGCGGGGTTGACACGATCCGCCCGATCTCGGTTTCTAGACCACCGAGGAAGCGCAGACCCGATTTCCAGATCTGTTCGGTGTAGGCGTCTTTGTTGACGTCCCACCCGTTGCTTGGATAGCCGGGCACATTCGAGTGCAGGTAGAGCACGTCCCCTTCGGGCGATGCGATCGATCGATCGGGCGCCGACAAGATAGCCATATACACCGGCGGAGTGTCCACGTTGACCCCTCGCTTCATCGCGTACATCTGCCCAATGTGGTCCTCGAGGGTTCCGGTCATAAAGGTTGTGGTACGGATGTGCTCCCCATCACGCTTGGCTCGGGCCGTTTCGGCCTTCGGGTAGCCGACGCGGCCCGCCGTCGCAACATCGATCTTGAACGCGGCGGCGTTAATCGAATTCGCCGGGATAAGTGCGACCTTGTTGCGGTCTTCGCGGCTCAGCTGCTCTTGCGGGACAAGCTTGCCCAGGGTGACTTGTGCTGCGGCGTTTGAGACGACCCCGCGCCGGGCGGCCAGCTCGGTGCCGTCATCGAGTAGGACTCCGGTCGCTCGTCCAGCGTCGACGAGGATTTGCCTGACCCCGTTGCCCAGCCGCACAACGCCGCCGTGGCTCTCCAGCTTGCCTTTGAACGCCTCGACCAAGTTCGTCATGCCGCCGCGGGGCCGCTGGACACCGAGGTGGCGGTGTACGCCGGCGAAACCCAGGAAGTAGGCGCCCGAGCCGACGGAGTCCGCCGGGCCCACCATCGACGACCAGTAGGCCCACAGACCACGCATGGCGTCGGACTCAAAGGTTTCCGAGATGAGTTCGAAGACGTTCAGTGCCAACATGCTGCCGATGAAGCGGCGCGTGGCCCGGTCAGGGCGGTGCCGCAGCAGGTACCTGGCAAAATCAAGCTTCCCCCATGCGGAGGGGTCCTGGACCGTGAGGATGTCGATGAGATCCATTACCCAGTCGATCGGGCCCCGAAGCTGCTCGTAAGTGCGTGCGTCCTTCGGGGAGAAGTACCGGATGTCTTCGAGCGTGCGGGCGAAATCGCCCCACAGCAGCAACGTGTCGCCGTCCTCGTTCATCCAGCCGTAGGGGTGCGCGAGCGGGACTGTGTCATAACCGAAGTCGGCCAGTCGCATCTGGCGGGCGAGCGGCGTCTGTGCCATGAAAAGGTCATCCATCGCTCCGATGCTCAGCTTGTGCTCCGGCGCATCCTGCAGGTACGGGTAGCTCGCGGAAAGACCGCCGAGCACCGGCAGTCGCTCGACGACACACACTGAGCGGCCTTGCTCGGCTAGGGTCGCCGCCGCACAGAGCCCGTTGTGGCCCGCACCTACTACGATGTAATCGAACGTTTCCATAACCAGAATCCTAGGTCAGTCGGATAGGGCAGTAAAAAAATTCAGGAAATATGGTTTTCTTCATGGGCTTTTGCTGTGCTCATCGCCAGCTCTCGAGGGTAGTCGCGCAGATCGGTCGCAACGATCGTTCCGCAGCGGCTTAAGAGTGCGAATACGCATGCGTTCGGTTCTCGGTGGCCGTATCGGCCAGCTGCGGTGGCAGGAGGCGCCACTGGCCGGTTCCTATCCGGATGAGACCGTCGATCGCGATCAGCCCGAGCGCCATGCTCAGCAGCGCCGCCGCCATCCGCACGCCGGTAGGCATGTCGGTGTTGGTGATCGCGAAGTGCGGCATCGCCAGCACCCAGGACGCCATGTAGGTCGCGAACGGCACGAACACAACCAACAGCTGACGCGCGCCGGTGAAAAACCATGCGAGACGGACGATCACCACGGCGCCGAACAACGATCCCAGGCTGTTGATCACCAGCCAACTGACCGGGAAGCCACCGATCGCGAAGGGCTGGTTGCCGTAATACACGTACAGTCCCGCGCGCAGCATCGGTATCTCCAGCAAGACGTTGAGCACGCCGAAAACGGCGATGCCGCACCACATCGCCCGGTGGCTGGCGCCGTGCTTGAACGCCAGCGCCATCAAGTAGGACAGCCCACCGAAGAAGACGACGTACGCCAGCACCACCCACACCGGAATGGGTCTGCCGAAGGCGGTATAGGCGATCACCCCATCGACGGGGAAGAAGCAATGGCCGAGCACGTCGACCGTCGCTTCGTTGAATGAGCAGACGTAACCACTGACCAACATAAGAAGGAATGCCGGCGACCCGGAGCGTCTCCAATCGATCAGCGCGGCAACCACAAAGGCCGCCACCACCACCGCGAGGACAAGGGTGATGATCGTCTGCGCCGTGCTTGGGGTGGTCATCTCCCAGGGTGGCTGTGCGATCGCGAGTACTGAGTTTGTCATAGCGTGCTTCCCGTCCTTTGCGATACCGATGAGGCGCGACTAGCCGACGCTCGCAGACATTTTGTCGGCGAACAGAGCCGAGACGCGGGCGGCCGCTTCCTTGCCGCTGACCAACCCTCCGTTGAGGCCAGGGATGCGGTCCAGGTCGCTGGCGAACTGAACACGTGAACTGCGGTCGATCTTCCTGCGGAAATCGGCTATTCGCTTGAAGCGACCTTTGTCGATGACCGGAACAGATTCCGGCCAGCGGACCACGGCGTGTTGCTCCAGGTTGCCGGGGAGCTTGCCGTAGTAATACTTGACGCGGTCGAGCGCGTGGTCGATCAGGTAATCATCGTCGCGGTCGTCGGTCCGGTTGAGATAGGCAGGCGACAGCAACACCGAGATGAGGCCCTTGCCTGCCGGTGCCCTTCCGGGCGCCTTATTGTGGTCGGCGATCACGGCGATAGTGTCGGGATCGTCGTAGGGGGAGACCATCGAGAAGGTTCCGGGATCATTCGGTCGCGCCGAAAACCCGAGCGACACATTGCCCAATCGGTGGTACCGGGCGGTTTCGTAGAGGTTGCGATGGTTGTCGTCCATCTGCGGAAACATGCCCAGCGCGGGTTGGGCTGTCGTCGCGATTACCGCGGTGTCGAAGGTTTGAGTCTGTTCACCCGACGACGGTGTCACGTAGCTGACTTCGACCGCAGAGCCGTTGTCGGTGACGTTGGTGACCGTGTGCTCGAGCTTGGTGTCGACCAGCGTCGCCAACTTTTCAGGCAGCCCGGCCACTCCGGATGTCAGGTTGAATACCGACTTGACCAGCATGTTGCGGACTGTCCAGTGCAGCAGGGCCACCGAGGTGTCGTGATCCTCGTGTACCCAGGTGCCGCTGACCAGCGGCGCGCCAACGTAGCGGGCAAGTTCCTCGTCGAGCACTCGGTGGCAGTAGTCGTACACGGTTTCGTTGTCGATCTGAGCCAGCTCGTCGTAGGTGTCGTAGCCGAGGCTTGCCCGGTGCTTGAAGACATCCGCGAACAATCGCAGGGCTTTGATCTTGGCGGGCCAGGAAATGACATGTGTGCGCAGGCTTGCCCGGATCGGCTTGGCCAGATCGAGATAATGCTGCTTGCCTTGCCGGGGCATCCCGAATATCACAGGTGTTTCAACGAACTCGTTGGTCAACCCGACCTCATGGATCATCGCGACCGCCTCGCGGTAGGTTCCGAGATACACGGCGGTACCCAGATCCATCAGGAAGTCGCCCTTGCGTACGGTCCAGATCCGCCCGCCCACCCGGTCGCGGCTCTCTAACACCGTGACTTGGAAACCCGCCTTCGTCAGCTCGTAGGCAGCCGCCATCCCGGCGATCCCGCCCCCGATTACCGCCGCGGTGCTGTGCTGTGTCATCGATGCCTCTCTGGTAAGAGCTCAGGTCGATCCGGTGCTGATCGACGTGAGATCGGCAGCTTCGGGTCAGGACAGTTGAAGGCGGTCGTCGGCCCGCACACCCCACCGTTACGCCATGCCCGTTCGATAAGCGGCTTGGGCATGGGCCCGGAGTGCAACGCGTAGAACGAGTACGGGATGTTGAAGGCGATCAATATCGCCAATTGTGACGCGCCGGCGATCGCGCAGAACCTTGCGAAGGTCTTGGTGCCTTCGCGCTTGAACTTCAGTTTGTCGATGCCGCGTTCGGGCCAGGACCGGCCACGATCATCGCGGAAGAAGTGCAGGCAGCTCAAGATAATGAACGTTCCCGGCCAGCTCAGCGGCTCATAAAGCGGGAACTGGTGATCGGTGCCGGCAAACAGCGTCAATGCTGGAATGGTCGATGAGTAGCTGATCAACCCGGTCCTGGTCATGATCAACTCGACGATGACGTCGCCGACGATCATCACGAGATAGGTCTGCACGATGAGTCGAAATACGCTGCGCGATGGTTCTTTTCGGCGCTGATAGGCCATGTACCGGGATCCGGCATAACCCGACATCGCGCACATCCACAGGTAGGCGGTGAAATACACCATGGGCACCGGAATCAACTGCCCGTTTCCTGAACTCCAGCCCGGAACGTGGGGCAGCCAGCTCCCGAAGTTGACGAACGTTGTGGCGTACTGGAACTGGTAAGTGATCCAATCGATCCAGGGCTCCTGGAAAAACATCAACCAGCCGGCAAGGAAAAACAGGCCGTCGAAACTGAAGCGGCCGGTGCGCAGCTTCGGCCCGATCACAAAGTGCCACAGGATCCAGCCGGTGATGAAGATTCCGAAGATCACTTCGACGCAGCGAACCAGTACCACGTACCAGGTTGGCTCTTCACCGCGGCCGAGTGTGTTGGGCGTGAAGTCGCCGCTGACGACCCACATGGTCCAGCAGTAAGCGATCAGTGCAAGCCACAGAAATCCGTGAACGATCCAGACCTTCGCCCATGTCCGCTGAGCCGCGACCGGATCCGGGCCCGTCGCGTCGACCCCCACCGGCTCCTTTGCCGTGAACGGGCGTTCATGGAGCATGTGACCACGGTAACAGATCTATCTGTCGATGAACAGATATCTATCTGTCTGCCGACAGAATTGTCGTACACTCATGACGTGTCCAGTGCGATCAAACGCCGACCGCGGACCAATCAGGAACGGGTCGAGGAGTCGACGCTTGCCCTCATCGCGTCGGCGATTCAGCTGTTCGCCCGTCAGGGCTACGAACGCACGACCGCCGTTGAGATCGGCGTCAACGCCGGGTTTAGCCGCAACATGGTCCGTGACCGTTACGGTTCCAAGGAGGCGTTGCTGCAGTCGGTCTTCAACACCTTCGCCGAACTCCTGCTTCCCGCCATGCGGCGCGAGCGCGGCGGCACCGGACTGGACCGCGTCCTGAGTCAGCTCGACGATCTTCTGGACGCGGTTGAGCGGGAACCCGAAACGATGCGGGCGATGATCGTGCTCACCTTCGAGACACCCGCTGCGTTGCAGAGCTTTGCCGGCTGGTTCGACGGTCTTATTGCCGAGTACGAGGCGGAACTCGCCGACCACCTCGCCGCAGGTCAGGCGGACGGCTCGGTCAGAAACGACCTCGACCCCGCGCGTGAGTCCGAAATCTTCGTGTCTTACGCGATCGGCCTGTGCTTCAGGTCAGCCCTGCGCCGCGATGGCTACGACTTCGTCGCAGAGATCAAAGCCTGGCGCGCCCGGCTCGAGCGGCACTATTCCGTCTAACGGGGCCTGCCTGGGGTCGTTCGGATGTTGTTGTCTTACATTTCTATTCGAGTGCGCGCGTAACTGAAGTTCAGCGCGGTCATCTTCACCGGCTCCAATCGTAGGAACACAGCGCCCGGAGGCCCGCCATCGCGCAGATAGCTTCGGTAGTCGTCCGGTGAGTCCGACCACGAATCCTCGTCGGGGCCCAGATAGCGGTACAGCAGTCGGCGGGCGCGCTCGACGTCGTAGTCGTGGATCTGTACAGAACCGTGGGCGATTACCTGCTTAACGATGCCGTTGTCGAAGTCGCCGATATCGACGCAGAAAGCGACGCTAGGGTCCTTTTGGACACGCTGATGCAGCTTCGCCCATGGGCCGCTGATGATCCAAAAGGCATTGTCCTCCCACTGATACCACAGCGGTCTGATTGTCGGGCCATTGGTGGCCAGCTGTCCGGTGAGCGGTCCCGACAAGAAGTCATCGACTTCCTCGGGTGACATGGCGAGATCTTCCATGGGCACTCCTTGCGGCTACACGGGCGTGAGAGTAAAACTACCACCAGGCGTGAACGAACGTTCCAAGTCGAGCACGCGGGAGCGCGGCCCAGGAAAGGGGCTGGTGCTCAATGGCTCTGGCCACGACGACGCTTCTCTCGGCAGTGCGATCGGGCGCGGCATGATCTCTGGGCCGAGTGCGGCGCTGTTTACGTTGGCCTCACTGGGTTTGTCTGGCGCTAAGCGTCAAGGCGTTTTCCGAGGCTGGGGGGTGTACGGCAAGCGCACTGACATAGCCGGAGACCGCTGCAAGGCGCCGAAAGAATCCAGGTCGTCGATCATGTTCGTCATTCGCTCAAGGTTGGCCAGCGATACTTCGTCGGGCTGCATAGCCGGCTGGAGACGGCCGGCGCCGATGGTATACAGCCAGAACACCAGACCGTGGAAGGCTTGTTGACGGTATCCCAGCCAGGCTTCCTCGAAGGAGAGCGCGGGTCCTCCTGCCGCATGCAGGCGGTCGATGTACAACTCGATGAGCTCCCGCTCCCAGGCGCGCCGATCATTAACGGTTAGAGCTGAACTGAGCGCGTAGGAGACGTCGAGGGCCCATACGCCGCGACTGATTAGCTGCCAGTCGTACAGGCCCATGCCACCGTTCGGGGTCAGATACCAGTTGCGGGAATGCACATCGGAATGCAGCAGCGTGTTGGGGGCGGAGTCATGCATCGCTAGGGAGGTCATCGTCGCCGGGAAGACCTCGGCCCGGCGACGACGGAACCCGGCGGGGAAGACCGTCGCCGCGCGGTCGAAGCCGATTAGGGTGCGACGTGGAAAGTCGATTGTCTCGTTGACGTCGATCTGCCACCTGTAGGCATCCTTGACGGTGGCCAGATCACCGGCGAAACGCGGGCTCTCCCACAGTGTTCCGTGGACGGTACCCAACGTGGTAACGATCGCTTCGGCCCGGGTCCGGTCGATGTAGTGCTTGGTCGGGTCGCCGAAAGTCGCGTTCTTGGTGCTCGCCACGTCTTCCATCAAGAACATCGAGCGCCCGGATCTGTTATCCACCGCCATGTAGTAGCCACGGGGGGCTTCGATGTCGAGGATTGGGCGGATGCGGTCGTAGAACAGCGCCTCGCATGTCAACGCTGCCGACGGAACCGTCACTGCGCGGGACGTGAACTTGGGCGTCGACTTGGTAAAGACCGACGTCGGCAGCCCGGCTTGGCGGCCGACATCGTTGTAGTCGATGGTCAGCACTCGCCTGGTGGTCGACCCGTCGCTTCCTGAGGCGGTCGACACCGTGGTCACCCATGCGCCCGGGTGTCCGTGGCACAAGGCGGCTGTCAGCCATTCGGGTGTCAGTGCGTCCACGGACGGCGGGATCTCGGCCAGAGTCGTGGGTTTGGGACGGCGTAAGCGCTCGTTGACGATATGCGCGCCGATGCGCCCCAACTGGCCGGCAACCCTGAGCTTGTGGGTAAGCGACTCGGGCATGAAGTGTTCTTCTTTCGCGCTGACGAGACCGATCGTTTTATTGATACCAGTTATATCAAAATAGTGATCCTGCGAGTAGGGTCTGCCACCGCGGAGCGTTCGTTTCGCTATGCGTGGTTGTGGTCGCCGACGTCGTCGCGGCTAGCCGATGCGGGTTCGTCAGCAGCGTCTAGTGGTGGTGTCAGCCACTGTGCGCTGCCGCGGCTGCCGCGGTGGGCGGCGCCAGAATGGAAACGCGCTCGCGGTGGATCGCTTGACGCAGGACGACGAAGTTGACGATGAAAAAGCCGCTGAAGACGACGACCGGGATCCAGATGCCGAACAGGCCGTTCCATGCAAACGGGCCCTTGTAGAAAAAGAACAGCAGCTGATCGGGTAAGACCGTCAACGCCAACCAGCCGTTCGTGTACCCGCACCATCGCGGAAACACGGGCTCTGCGCTTTTATCGCACAGCGAGGCGACCATCACCGAGAGCGGCATGGCCAGGTACATGGTTACGCCGCCGAGGAACTGCAACCACGACATGTCGTTCATCAGGTAGATCAGCTCGGCGCGGCGGTCAGGGCGAAAGGCCGCGGTCAACCACCAGACCGCCGGATAGAAGGTCAGCACCATGTTGCCGGCCGCGCCCAGCAGGAAGGTGTAGGTCAAGACGCCCGCGGTCCCCTCGATGCGTGCGATGAATTGTGATGTCACCGCCGCGAACGGGATGAAGATCAACGCGGCGAGCATGACCACCAGCATGCCGATGCGAATTCGCGTGTAGTCGCCGTGGTAGAGCGCAGCGATCTGGGCGGCGTCGGCCGAGGGGGCTGTCGGCGGCAAGAACCCGGCTATCGCGCCCCAGCCGATGAACAGGGCAACCAGATAAGCGATGGCACACCACACACCAAACATTTGGATTCGTGATTTGGTCAGGGGCTCCATTGGCGTCTCCTTCAGGTTCGCCCGCGGCCGCCGCGATGAATACGGCACCCGTACGAGCGCATCTCCTGCGCGAATGGTAGACCGGGTTAACGTTCGTTCACAAGTACCGGTCGGACTAGGGCGTAGTGACCGAAATGCGAAGGATCCGTCGATGCTTGCCGAGGGCGAGTCTCGTGGCCTTGTCGCTTCGTCGCAGGTCAAAGCCCGGTACGCCCGATCAGCGGGCCATACGCGCCCTGCGGGTGCGCAGCGGTGTTACCTCAGGCCGAACGATCGGAGGGTCTTTTTTGCCGAACGCTCGTCGGTTTGGACGTGGTGCGCGACGCGTCGCTGCCCAACCACTCCAAACCTTGCAGAGCCATCCCGGCCAGGATGTCAGCGAGCCCGGCGGTCCGCAGCGACTTCTCCGGCCACATGGAGGTCGAGTCGATCAGTCCGTGAGTCGCGTGGACGGCCGCAGTGAGCACATCGCGCGACTGGTCCGGGTAGCAGGCCTGAAGGCAATCCACCCACCGGTCGATGTAGCGTTTGATCCGGGTGTTCAACCTGGACCGGTACGCCTTGGGAATCGAATTGCGTTCTCTGGTCCACACGCTCATGAGTTCGCGTTCCTCGAGGGCCCGCTGTACGTGACCGCGCACCAAGTGCTCGAGCTCCTCTCGTGGATCATCGAACTCGCCACCTGTCGACATCAGGACCCGGTCGATCGCCTCGTCCAGAAGTGTCATCAGGATCTCGTCCTTACCGCTGAAATAGCGATAGATCGCCGGCCCGGACACACCCGCTTTCTCGCCGATGAGATCCACACCGACGCCGTCGAAGCCACGTTCGTGGAATAGGTGCATCGCTGTGCGCAGGATCTGTTCTGAACGGTCGTTACGATTGGCCATTTCTCAACGTTAGCGCAGATGGACCGGTGAGCCCGGCATCCGCCCGACCGGCATACCCCGTGAAACTGGAGATTTGCCAGAGCTTCCTGGTGACCGCGTCTGCTATCGGTGGCCTCTCATGTCACCTCGTGCGGTCTGGGGGCGTGCGTTCGGTCAGCCGTGGTGGCCGTTTTGCGGCGAACGCCTGTGTCGCCTCGGCGAAATCGGGTTGCTGCTGAAGCCAACCCTGGGTCTCTGCTTCGTAGTTCAGTTGACTGGTGAATTCGGCTTCGAGGGCTCGATGATGCGCTTGCTTGATCGCGGCCACGCTCACCGACAGTTCGGCGAAACGCCGGGCCATTTCGACGGCATCAGTAAGCGCTTGACCGTCCTCGGACAGGCGGTTCACCAGGCCCCAGTCACGTGCCTCGGCTGCCGACAGACGCCCTCCCAGGAAGGCTAGTTCGTTGGCGCGTCCCAGGCCGACGACACGTGGAAGCAACCACGTCAGGCCCGCATCGGGCATCAGCCCAATCTTGGCGAACGACAACTCGAATCGCGCCGACGTCGCGGCAACACGCAGGTCGCACGCCAGCGTCAGCGACACTCCCGCGCCCGCCGCCACACCGTTGATCGCCGCGATGATGGGTAGCTGTAGTGACCGCATCGTCATCACCAGCGGGTTCCACGCCTCCAGGAGCACCTGGCGGGCATCGCCCACATCGCCGGAAATGTCGGCGCCCGCACAGAATCCCCGCCCGGCGCCGGTGAGCACGACAGCGCGGACCCGGCTGTCGGCCTCCAACTCGAGGAAAGCCGACCGCAGCGTGTCGCCAGCCGCCGGAGTAACCGCATTGAGTCGCTCCGGCCGGTTGATCGTGATCACGCCCACTGTGCCGTCACGCTCGACGAGCACATCCGCCGTGGGCTGTGTGCGGTCGGGGGTAGGGATCGAAGAAACCATCGGTACTACCGTCCTAAGAACTGTCGGACATAGTCATGCCACTGCACTTGTTGTAGGTCGCCATAGCAAACCTGTCCTTCACACTCCCACCGTGCGAGGCAGACCCAGGTATCCATATTTGGCCACACGGCAAGGCGATTGGCCGCAATGACCTCGCCGCGGATCTCATAGTCACGGCCGCTGGCATCCGTCATCACCATCTCGGCGGTGGTCGGCGCCAGCGTCGAATAGTCGTTGTGGACACGCTTGCGGGTCGCTACGACCGGAATCAACCTGCCCTCGCGGTAAACCCAGCCACCCTTTGTCGGATCGCCTCCCGGAACCTGCAGACGCCTCTTCCAATCGGGTTCGAGATCTGGATGGTCGTATGCGGTACAACCGAACATGAAGCTCTCACCGAAGACACCGGTCATCCAGTCGATCGGCGGCGTCGGGGCATGCTGCTCGGTGCGGCTTTGCCCCCACGACCGATCGCGGACATGCGTGCAGTCCACTTTGTACGTCGTGCCGCGCAACGTGAGTTCGCCCCGTGCGCGCACCGCCTGCTCGAAGTGCATGCCGGTCTGCAGCAGCATCGGCTCCATCAGGGCTTGTGTCTCGATGTCGAATGCATTCTCACGGCCCTCGTCGCTGTAGCGCAGCCGATGCCTCTTGAGGGGTTCGATCGTCTGCACGTGATAGCCATTGTCGAACTCGTAGTCCCACAAGTCGTTTGCGAGGACGTCCTCGCTCATGAAAGAGGTCCAGTTGAACAGCTCGGATTGCAGCACGTGTTGTTTAACGCCCTGCCACACGCAGGCCCCACCGCTTACGACGCCCAGGTTTGGGTGATGCCACAGATAGGTCAGCGCGTGGATGTTTTCCTCCGGGACGCTGAAGCCGAAGAACTGTGTTTCGGTCAGGTTCGGTGATCGATTCGCGTCCTTGAACTGCCGATGCAGTAGGTCGTCCTCGGGTGTGGCGGTCTTGAACGATAGATTCTTTTCTTCCCAGAACGCCGTCTCGTGCGTTGCCCCGTGTGTTTGAACGGACACTCTCAATCTCCCTTCACGATTCCACGAGCTGCCAACTCGGCTGTAACAGCGGCGCCTGGGCCTCGCGTTCGGTTTCCGTCATGTTCCGCTGCAGAGCACTGACCGCGACGATGATCATGTAAGCGGCGAACTTCTTGAAATAGTCGAAGTTTCGCAGGGCACG
>Ga0307474_10002465_pt1 | contig 13320 bp, 12 predicted proteins | sample atmos_gasesECM1C_2_FD_203312 | JGI IMG/M metagenome (GOLD analysis project Ga0307474, IMG submission 203312) | Hardwood forest soil microbial communities from Morgan-Monroe State Forest, Indiana, United States - atmos_gasesECM1C_05 | ecosystem: Environmental > Terrestrial > Soil > Temperate... | reverse complement strand
TCTTCTTCAATTTGAACGTCACCGACATGTCGCTGAGGTTCATGTCCTCGGCGAGCTCCGGCTTGAACTTGTCGCGGTCGTAGGACAGCGTGCCGTCGCTCAGCGTCTTGGTTTCATGGCCGATCAGGCGGTCGTAACAATTCCACGACACCTCGTAGCCGGCACGGTTGGTGCCGACGCCATGGATGTCGAGATTGTTGGGACCGCCTTCGGTCACAACCAGCAAGGTTTCCGATCGCGCATCGGCCTTCGCCGGCGAGAAGATCGCGGGCGCCGCGACGCCAACGGCGACGCCGGAGACGGACTTGAGAAAATCGCGGCGCTTCATCTGATGCTCCAACACAAAAGGGGTCGGTTTTGGAGCAGGCGTCGCAAGGTTCGTGCCAAGGCTTAACGATTGGTTAACCAGCCGCTAAATCCATGATTTGGCTGGCGGATCGTGAACTACCCGCAATTGCGGCGACGCGCCGTGACGCAAAAATCCATTGCATACAGCCGGATAAACTTGCTGAATAATTGAGCAGGCTATCGGCGCCCATCATGGCCGTCGCGGCCGTCCGACGGCCGGCCTTTCAGGGGTGCATCCAAGCGCAACAGCGGCGGGTTGCGCGAATTTATGCTTTAAATCCAGCAACGAGATCGCGTTGAACCTTTTTTCCAAGCCATCGACCTTAGTACAGGGGGTTGACTTGCCAGTGCCCGCTTTCCGAAGTTCGTGTTACGCCTCAGCACCCACTTTTCACGAACTTCGGAAAGTTACGGGCACCGAGAAATTTACGATTCTGGTGCCGCGTAGCCATTTGAAGTTCCTGGAACGAATTTGCCGCTTGTGGCGCAGGAACTTCAAATGGGCGGCGCCAGTGCTTATCCGCGCCGGCCTTTTGCGGATCGCCGCGATCGTTGCCACGCTGTTGCTGACGGCCATTACGACCAATGCCCCGGCGCGCGAGTTTCGCGCCGCCGACACCCAGAGCGAGGATTATCCGACCGTCCAGGCGCTTCGCTTCATGGGTCGGCTGATCGAGGAGAAGACTGGCGGCCGGTTGCAGATCCGCGTCTTTCATTCGCGGCAACTCGGAGAAGAAAAGGAAACGATCGAACAAACTCGCGCCGGCGCCATCGATCTCAACCGTACCAATGTGGCGCTGATCGGAACTTTTGTACCCGCCATGAATGTGTTGGCAATGCCGTTCCTGTTCCGCTCCATCGACCATTTGCAGAAAGTGCTGGATGGCCCGATCGGCGACGAAATCCTCGGCAGCTTCGAGCCGTACGGTTTCGTCGGCCTTGCCTTCTACGATTCCGGTGCACGATCGATCTACAACAGCGTCAGGCCGGTGCGCTCGATCGCCGACATGAAGGGCTTGAGGCTGCGCGTCCAGCAATCGGAATTGATGTCCGACATGATCAAGGCGCTGGGCGCCGAGCCGATTGAATTGCCTTATGGGCAGGTCCGCACTGGCCTTGCCACCAAACTGATCGACGGCGCTGAAAACAACTGGCCGTCCTACGTCACTACCGATCACTACAAATATGCCGGTTTCTACACGCTGACCGAGCACACCATGAGCCCGGAAGTGCTTGTGATGTCGCTCAAGGCCTGGACCAGCCTGTCGGCGGGGGACCAGGCGATCTTCCGCGACGCCGCCAAACAATCGAGCCACTTCATGCGCGAGCGGTGGAAAGACCTTGAAGCGCAATCGCGCCGGCGGGCGGAAACCGCCGGTGTCACCATCGTCAGCGACTTCGACCGCAAGCCGTTCGAAGCCGCGATGGCCGGGGTCTATGCCAAGGCGCGGCGCGATCCGGCCGCCGGCGCGCTGATCGAACGCATTCGCAAGTTCAATTGAATTGGTTCAGGCAAGCGACCAGCACGAGACGATGGAGGCGCCGGCGACATTCGTCGATCGCATCTATTCACGGCTGGTTACGCTCGTCCGCGCCGTCCCGATCCGCTGGCGTATTCTGTCGATCGCAGCGCTGAACTCGGCGGTGGTCGTGGCGCTGGTGGCATTGATCTGGAACGGCGCCCAGGTGCTCGGATCGGCCTGGGACGATGTGCGGCAGGTGCGCGAATCCGACAAGATCCTGGCGACGCTCGAAAGCGAAACCGGCCATCTGCAAAACCTGATTCATCGCTATATCAATCAGCCGAGCCCCGAAATGTTCGGAGAGATCTCGCGCTCGCGCGAGACGGTTCTCGGCACGCTGAAGACACGTGCCGCAACCGACCCGGTGCTGTCGGGCTCGGTGCAGCAGCTCGAGCGCGTCACCGAGCGCTTCCTCAACGGCTTCGGCGAACTGCGCGGCGTCCAGGCGACGATCACCAAGACCTATGAGGAAGAAGTCCTCAATCCGGCCCGCGACATGGCCGGGCTTTATTCGATCATCGAAGGCGCGACCGGCCATCGCGACGCGCTGATCTGGCCCTCGCTCGGAAAATCCCGCGAGGCATTCACCGCGATGCTGGTCGCCGCCAACTCCTATTATCTGTCGCTGGCAACCGCATCGGCCGAAGAAGCCAGCCGCAACACCGAGACGATCCAGCAGACCATTCCCGTGATGAGCGACCTCGCCGACAACGACCTGCAACGCATGGCGTTGCAGCGGCTGGGCGCACGCACCGAGGCGCTCAGCGAAGGACTCGCCAAACTGTCGGCGCAACTCACCAGCCGCACCGAATTGCTGCGCGATGCGATCGACGCCAGCCAGGCCGAAGCATCCGGCATCATCGACGAGCTCTCCGAAAAAATGCGGCAGCGCGAACAGAAAGCGCAGGAGACGTTCGACCAGACGCTCGCCGACATTTCGCGCAAAGTTCTTTCGGTCGCCGTGATCTTTCTAGGGATCATCATCACCGCCGGCGTCCTGATCGCGCTGTCGATCCGCCTGCCGTTGCAGCAGATCCTCGCCGCAATGCACGCGATCACCTCAGGCGACCTCAATCGCAAGGTTCAAGGAACCGGCGCCAGCGACGAGGTCGGCGAGATGGCGCGCGCGGTGGACGTGTTCCGCGAAAACGCCATTGCCAAGCGCAAGACCGAAGACGAGTTGCGCGCGTCCAAGGAAAAGGCCGAGAACGCGCTGCACGAACTCAACACTGCGCAGCAAAACCTGATCGACGCCGAACGCCTGGCGGCGCTGGGCGGCCTGGTCGCCGGCGTCGCCCATGAGGTGAACAATCCGATCGGCATCAGCCTCACGGTCGCCTCGAGCTTTGCGCGCCGCACCGAAGCCTTCGAGGCCGAATTGAAGACCGGCGCCAGCTTGCGGCGCTCGCAGCTCGAGGAATTCGTCAGGACCTCGCGAGACGCCGCCCAGCAACTCGTCGGCAACCTGCATCGCGCAGGCGAACTTATTCAGTCGTTCAAGCAGGTCGCGGTGGACCGCTCGCATGCCGAACGGCGAACCTTCAGCTTGAGCGAGGCGACTGACCAGATCATCGCCAGCTTAAGGCCTGCGCTGAAGAAGGCGGCGATTGCGCTGTCGGTCGAGGTACCTGAAAACCTGGTTATCGACGGCTACCCCGGCTCCTATGGCCAGATCCTGACCAACCTGTTCCTCAATGCTGCCAATCACGCTTTTCCGGATGGCCGCTCCGGCACCATCACGATCACGGCGAAGCCGCGCGGCAACGACGATGTCGAAATCAACTTTGCCGACGACGGTGTCGGCATGACGCCCGACGTGCAGCGTCAGGCCTTCGATCCCTTCTTTACCACGCGCCGCAACGAAGGCGGCACCGGACTTGGCCTGCACATCGTTTATAATCTTGTCACCCAGCAGTTGGGCGGACGGATGATGCTCGATTCAAGGCCGGGACAAGGCACCACGTTTCGCATTATCATGCCCAAGGCGGCCAAGGGCGGTCAGCCTACCGAAAACCAGGATCGCGACAGGACCACTGCATGGCCGAACAGGACGATGTCCTCCACCTGATCGACGATTCAGGTACCGAGCCGGAAACTCCCGGCGCGCGCAAATGGAAGATCGCGGTCATCGACGACGACCAGGCGGTCCATGAAGGCACGCGCTTTGCGCTGAGCGACTACAGCCTCAACGGACAGGGCCTCGAAATCCTGTCGGCCTATTCGGGCAGCGAGGGCCGCGCGCTGATGCGCGCGCATACCGACATCGCCGCCGTTCTGCTCGACGTCATCATGGAGACCGACGCAGCCGGTCTCGATCTCGTTGAGTATATTCGTAACGAGCTCCACAACGAGACGGTCCGCATCATCCTGCGCACCGGGCAGCCCGGTCAGGCGCCCGAACGCCGCGTCATCGTTCAGTACGACATCAATGACTACAAGGCGAAGACGGAGCTGACCGCCGACAAGCTGTTCACCTCGCTCACCGCGGCGCTGCGCAGCTACCAGCAGCTCGAGCGCATGGTGCAGACCCGGCGCGGGCTTGAAATCATCATCGACGCCGCCTCGACGCTCTACGACTTCAAGTCGATGCAGCGGCTCGCCGAAGGCGTGCTGACGCAGATCGCTTCGCTTCTCAATGTCGATTGCGCCGGCATTCTGGTCCTGCGCGACAGCGGCGATATCAGCGGCGATTTTTCGGTACTGGCCGGCTCCGGCTGCTACAGCCGTTTCATCGGCACGTCCGGCGTCCAGTCGCTGGACGCCGATTTGCGCTCGATGGTGGAAGCCGCCTTCCGCCGGCGCAAGCATGAATTCGTCGATCAGCGCACCGTGCTCTATATCCGCACCGGCTCGGGCCGCGAGGTCGTGGTGCTTTTGCAGGCCGAGCGCCAACTGTCGGAGACCGACCGCTCGCTGGTGGAGATTTTCGGCAGCCGGTTGTCGATCGCCTTCGACAATGTGATCCTGTATCAGCAGCTTCAGGAAGCCAACACCCAGCTCGAGGATCGTGTGGCGCAGCGCACCCGTGCGCTGATGCAAGCCAATCGCAGGCTGTCGGCGCAATGGCTGCGACTGCAACGCGCCAACGGTTTCAAGAACGAGATTCTGGGCACCGTTGCGCACGACCTGAAAAATCCGCTTGGCGTCATTCTCGGCCGCACCGAAATGCTGACCGAATTGATCGCAGCCGGCTCATCACGTGACGGCATCACCGCGCAGGTCGATCACATTCGCGACGCCACCAAGCGCCTGACCTCGATGGTCGATCACCTGATCTCGGATGCGATGGCGGACGCCTTCGACATCACGATCCGCCGCGAACCGGTCGATATCGCGGCGCTTGTCGGCGAAGTGGCCGATGCCAATCAGCCGCTTGCCGTCAACAAGCAGCAATCGATTGCGGTTTCGGTCACGCCTCACCTGACGACGACGTGCGACGCCGATCGTATTCGCGAGGCGATCGACAATCTCGTCAGCAATGCCATCAAATACAGCCCGATCGGCGGAAAGATCTCGGTGCAGGTCGGGCAGGAATCGAGCAAGGCCGTGATCCGTATCGTCGACGAAGGCGCAGGCCTGTCGCCGGAAGATCTCGGCCGGCTGTTCGGTCGCTTCCAGCGGCTGTCCGCCAAGCCGACCGCGGGCGAGAGTTCGACCGGCCTTGGACTGTCGATCGTCAAACGCATTATCGACATGCATGGCGGCGAGGTCACGGCCAACAGCGCCGGGCCTGGACAGGGCTCGACATTCACCATCACATTGCCGATAGCAGACGCGTGATCCCATGAGCCAAAACCCGCATATCATCATTGTCGATGACGAGGCGCCGGCCCGCGAAATGGTCGGTGACTATCTCAAGATGCACGGGTTTGCCGTGACGCTGTGCGACGGCGGCAAGAGCCTGCGCGGGGCGATCGAAAACAATGTGCCGGATCTTGTGGTGCTCGACCTCAACATGCCGGAAGAAGACGGGCTTTCGATCATTCGCGATCTGAAGAGCCGTATCAATGTACCGGTTATCATGCTGACCGCGACTGCAAGCCCGATCGACCGCGTCGTCGGGCTGGAGCTTGGCGCCGACGACTATGTCGCCAAGCCTTGCGAGTTGCGCGAACTGATGGCGCGCATCCGCTCGGTGTTGCGGCGAAGCACGCCGGCTCGCGCGGCGGCCGATGCAGGCGGCGCGAAGGCAGCGAAGGATGCGCTGGTGCGGTTCGGCACCAAATGGCTCGATCTTCAGGCGCAGGCGCTGCGCGACGATGAGGGCAACGAGCATCCGCTGACAGCTTCCGAATTCGGACTGCTCAAGGTATTTGCAGCCAATCCGAAACGCGTGCTGTCGCGCGAGCGGCTGCTGGAACTCGCCAACGCCCGAGACAGCGAGGCCTTCGATCGCGCCGTCGACCTTCGCATCATGCGCATTCGCCGCAAGATCGAGATCGATCCCACCAAGCCGGCCGTCATCAGGACGATACGCGGCGGCGGTTACCTGTTCTCGCCTGCCGGCGACAAGGCCTGAACGCATCGGTTGCAGGAACCTGCGGGGCCAGGCGCAATAGCCCTCGGCAAACTGTCGCAGTCACGCGTTCTGGATTTCGATTGACCGATGCAGTAGTCATTCCATCCGATCAGGCGCCGTGTCGTATGTTGAGGATTCCCATGCTTTCCCTCGTCCGCGCGATTTTTCGGTTTGCAAATCGCGGTCTACTCGTCGCGCTCATCGTGGCGGGCGCGGCACCGATAACGTCCGCCGCCGCCAGTCCGCACAAGAAAGTCTACCTTCTGCGCGGCTTGACCAACGTGCTGTCACCGGGGATCGATCAGCTCAGCGAAGAACTTCAGCGGCGCAACGTCGACGTCACGATCGCCAATCATGCGTTTTCGGATTCGCTGGCGGCCGAGGCGATCGAAGGCTGCAAGAGCGGACGGATCGGCTCCATCGTGCTGGTCGGCCATTCGCTTGGCGCGAGCGCCGCAGTGAGCATGGCCGAGCAGTTGCAGAAGGCCGGCCTTCACGTTGCCCTGATCGTGACGGTCGACCCCGTGACCAAGATCGTCGTTCCGGGCAACGTCCACCTCTTGAGAAATTACTATCTCTCAAGCGGTGTCGGCACCATGGTGGAGCGCGGCGGACACTTCCACGGCACGCTGCAAAACGTCGACATGGGCAGGACCGAATACGGGCATGTCTCGCTGACGACCGCGCCGGTGGTCCAGAACCAGGCCTTGCATGACGTCCTGGCCGCCAATTCGAGCTGCCACTGAGGGTGGCCGCAGTAAAGCTGACGAAGGCGGCCGTCAGCTTTCCACGCTTTAGTTCCCTCCAGGCCGCCTTCGCTGCCGCAACAACCGGCAAAAATTTATCTTCTTAAATTTGCTGGCTTTTTTCTGCCAATTGTTTCGTCGCCCGGCTTGCGACGAAACAATTTTCCCGGCGACGAAACCATTTTTCCCTTTTCAAGCAGACGTCCCGAAACCGTCGCTGACTACCAATGGGTCAACGAAGCGCCGCCCACAGGGCGACACCGGGAGACCGTCATGCCGAAAGTCGTAGCCATCAACGCCGCTGCTCGCCAAGCGATTGCCGCCGCTCAGGCGACATCAGACGACGCGCTGCTTGAAAGCATTGCCCAGCGCGGCCGCACCGCGATGCATACGCTTTATTCCCGCCACAACGTGCGGGTTTACCGCTTCATCCTGCGGATGGTGCGTGACACCACCACGGCGGAGGATCTGACCAGCCAGGTTTTCCTCGACGTGTGGCGGACCGCGGGCCAATTCCAGGGACGCTCCCAAGTCTCCACGTGGTTATTGTCAATTGCGCGCTTCAAGGCGCTCACCGCCTTGCGCCAGCGCCGGCACGAGGACATCGACCAGGAAGAGATGCTCGAGATCGCTGACGACGCCGAGACACCGGAAGCCTGTCTCGATCGCTCCACCACCAGCGTGATCCTGCGCGCCTGCGTCGCCAAGCTGTCGCCGGCCCATCGCGAGATCATCAACCTCGTCTACTATCATGAGAAGTCGGTCGAGGAAGCGGGCCTCATCATCGGCATCCCCCAGAGCACGGTGAAGACACGGATGTTCTATGCCCGCAAGCAACTCGCCGATCTGCTCAAGGTCGCAGGCGTCGAGAGCCTCGCCGCCTGACCGATCCAGCCTCCTAAAGCGTCACGCGGCGAGCCCCTCAAGGCTAAATGCCGGGGTTCGCGCCCTCCTTGAAAGCTTCCTGAACATCGCGGGCTTGGCTATAAGCGCAGGTGCCTGGGCGCCTGACGACAAGCTTGCTTGCCATCACGCTGCCCCTGAGATTTGATGGGAAAGGGCGGCCCGCGACGGGAGAAGCATGATGACAAGAATTCGTCACCTGATCTGCATGACGATGGCCGCGGCAGGCCTGATGCTTTCCGCTCCGACGAGCTTCGCGCAACAGCCCGATCGGGGCGACGAGCCCGGCCTGATCGCGGACGACTCCTACGAGCTCAATCCGGAGTGGCAAAAGCAGATGGTGTATTACCGCACCACCGAGCCACCGGGCACCATCATCATCTCCACGTCCGAGCGGCACCTCTATCTGGTGCAGCCGGGCGGGCGCGCACTCCGTTACGGCATCGGCGTCGGCCGCGACGGATTCCAGTGGCAGGGTCTGGTGAACATCACCCGCAAGGCCGAATGGCCCGACTGGGTGCCACCGCCGGAAATGATCGAGCGGCAGCCCTACCTGCCGCGCTTCATGGCGGGTGGCCCCGGCAATCCGCTGGGGGCGCGGGCGATGTATCTCGGCACCACCGTTTATCGCATTCACGGCACCAACCGGCCCGATACGATCGGCACCAAGGTTTCCTCCGGCTGCTTCCGCCTGGTCAACACCGACGTCGCCGATCTCTATGACCGGGTGCCGGTCGGTACCAAGGTCGTGATACGGCAGAAGCCGGAACTGTAGTCGCAACCAGTTTTGCCACAAGCATTTCAACTTCCTTTGGGGTAAGGGACAGATCATGCGTACATTCCGAGGCGGCCTGCTGATCGGGCTTGCGGCCGCAGTTGCGGTTGCGGCCGTTGCCGCGACGTACGAGCTCTACGACACGCGCACGCTCAAACGCACCGTCCGCCGCGGCGAGGTGCTATGCGGCGTCAACAAGGGGCTGCCCGGCTTCTCGATTCCCGACGACAAGGGCAACTGGACCGGTTTCGATGTCGATTTCTGCCGCGCGGTCGCCGCTGCAATCTTCAACGATCCGAGCAAGGCGAAATTCGTTCCGCTCGATGCCAGCGAACGCTTCAAGGAATTGCAGAACCGGAAAGTGGACATCCTGTCGCGCAACTCGACCTGGAGTATGTCGCGCGAGACGTCGTACGACCTGTATTTCCCGGCGGTCGCGTATTATGACGGCCAGGGCTTCATGCTGCCCCGCGCGCGCAACATCGATTCCGCGCTCGATCTCAATGGCAGCAAGGTTTGCGTGCAGGACGGCACCACGACCGTTCTCAATCTCGCCGACTACTTCCGCACCAACAACATGAAGTACGAGGAGAAGAAGTTCACCAGGCTGGATGACGTCGTCAAAGCTTATGAATCCGGCCAATGCGATACGCTGACCGCCGACGTATCCCAGCTCTACGCGCTGCGGCTGAATTTTGCCAAGCCCGGCGAACATACCATCCTGCCTGACGTGATCTCGAAGGAGCCGCTTGCGCCCGTGGTGCGGGAACGCGACGATGACTGGATGCTGATCGTGAAGTGGACGCTCTATGCGATGATCAATGCCGAAGAACTCGGCATCACGTCCAAGAACATCGACGAGGCGCTGCAATCGAAAAAACCGGATGTGATGCGGCTGGTCGGCACCGAAGGCAATTACGGCGAGGAACTCGGACTGACCAAGGACTGGGCCGTCCGCATCATCCGCCATGTCGGCAATTACGGCGAGGTCTATGAGCGCAATATCGGCTCGGACTCCAGGCTGAAGATCCCGCGCGGGCTCAACCAGCTCTGGAATGCCGGTGGCATCCAATACGCACCGCCCATCCGCTAGGCCTTCCCTCATCGTGAGGAGCGCGCGCACCTGAACAGGCCGAGCAGTGGCGAGGCTGTTGCGAGTGGTGCTAGATGGCGCGCGCGTCTTGAAGGATGAGGCCATCAAGCGAGCCTCATGGGTTCGAGAGGCTGCGCAAAGAAGCGCAGCTCCTCACCATGAGGGATAAGCCAAACAACAAAGAAACAAAAAGGAAAAACCCGATGCGGCTGACATTGCTTTCGCCCGACGAGATGAACGCGGATCAAAAGCAGACCTACGACGAGGCGATCGCGGGCAAGCGCGGCCGGCCACCGGCGCCGATGATGGCTTGGCTCAACAGCCCGGAAATGGCCCGCCACGCCACGCGGCTCGGCGAGGTGATGCGCTTCAACACCATATTCCCGGCCAAACTGTCCGAGATCGCGATCCTGGTGACGGCGCGGCACTGGACCTCGCATTACGAGTGGTTCGCCCACAAGAAGCTTGCGCTCCAGGGCGGCATGGACCCGAAGCTCATCGACGACATCCGCGACCGCCGCACGCCGCAATTCGACGATCCCAAGGCGAAGATGATCTACGATGTCGCGAAATCGCTGCATGAGGGCCATGGGCTGACGCAGACGCTCTATGATCAGGCCGTCGAGGTGCTCTCGGTCCGCGGTGTCGTCGAGGTGATCGGGCTGTGCGGCTATTACACCATGGTCTCGATGACGCTGAACACGTTCGAGTTCGGCTTACCGGACGGTCAGGCGTCGGAGCTTGCGTGAGCGGCATTGGTTACCTACCTGTCCCGGACGCGACGCAGCGCAACGCGGTGTGTCGCTGATCCGGGGAATGACAGGAACGAGACCATGCCGCAAAATCCGCCGATCGTCGCAGGTGCAAAGATCGGCCATGTCCATCTGAAAGTGGCCGATCTCGAACGTGCGCTGGGTTTCTATTGCGGCGTGCTCGGCTTCGAGCTGATGCAGCGCTATGGTGCGGACGCCGCCTTCATCTCGGCAGGGGGCTATCATCACCACATCGGGCTGAACACCTGGGAAAGCAAAGGCGGTCGTCCACCTGCGCCGGGAACGACCGGGCTGTTTCACACGGCAATCCTCTATCCGACCCGCGCGGCATTGGCGGATGCGTTGCATCGGGTCACCAGCGCCGGCATTGACCTCGATGGCGCCAGCGACCACGGCGTCAGCCAGGCGCTTTACTTGCGCGACCCCGACGAGAACGGCGTCGAACTTTACTGGGACCGGCCACAAGCCGAATGGCCACGCAACGCCGACGGGTCGCTGGCGATGTTCACGCGCCGGCTCGATGTCGAGGACCTGATGCGCCAGCGCGTGGTCTAGCTCAAGATACGGATCCTTGTGTATCGGTCGACTTCCCGCGCGCCATCACCAAGGCCGCGGCCGCCAATTCCAGCGCGATGCAGCCATAGAACGGCAACGCATAACTGCCGGAGAGATCGCGTAGCGCGCCGACCACGCCGGGGCCGAAGGCAAACGTGATCTGCGTGATCGCGGTGAGCAGGCTGACCAGCACGCCGAACGACCGCGAATCGAATTCACGCTGCACGATCAGCGACGGCAACGTGATCAGGTTGCCGACCGAGAAACCGAACACGGCGCAAGCCGCGATCAACAGCACCTCGCTGCGGAAATTGATGACGACCAGAAGCGCCAGCGCCTGGCTCGCAAACGAGATCGCCGACGCAAGCCGCTGATTGAGCCGGTCGATCACGGTAGAGAACAGCACTCGCCCGACCACCGCCATGGCCGTCAGCAGCGCAACCGCCACCGTGGCGCTGGCGCGTCCGACGACGGGATCGAGAAACGCGATCAGGTGGACGATGAAACCGACCTGTGCAAACAACACCAGCGCAAATGCTATGGCCACCGACATGAAGCCGATATCCCGTAACGCACGCATCCGGATTTGCGTGGATGACACCGCCTCGGCTGCGGGAGCCGGCCCGCCGCCGAGATGCAACGGCGGCCGCCCGACGAACAGAAGCACCACCGGAATCACCAGCACGACCATGACGGCCGCGGCCCCGATCATTGCGCGCGAAAAGCCAAGATGGCCGATCGCGATCACAAGCAAGGGAACACCGGCGATACCACCGAAACTTGCACCGTTCAGCGCCAGACTGATCGCCATGCCGCGCTTCCGGTCGAACCAGAGCCCAAGCGTATTACTGATCATGCCGAGGCTGGTGCCCGCCCAGCCAAAGGCAAGCATGACGTTTGCGAGGTAAAGCTGCCAGAGCGAGCTGACCTGCCCCATGACGATGACCGCAACCGCCATCGCGATCGTTCCTGCCACCAGGCAATTGCGCGGGCCGAATTTCCGGATCGCTTCGGAGACGAAGATGACGAGCAGCGCGCCGAACAAATAGAAGAATGTCGTCGCGGCTGAAATCAGCGAGGTCGGCCAGCCCTGTTGCCGGTGCAATTCGGCAAGATAGATACTCTGGCCGTAGAAGCCGAACGCCCAGCCGAAGGTTGCGACCAGAAAGCAAACGGCGACGATCCGCCATCCGTCGTAGCGGATCGAGCTCTCATCGATCTTATGCTGCATTGACGCGTCCAAGCGATCGTCTCCCGTTTCGGGAAATCAAATAAGCCCGGAAAAGTCATCGCGCCAAGCCGATTGCTTCGATCCGGATCGAAGTGTCAGCAGCTGGCATCAGCTGGTTATCTTGGTCGGATCGTAGAAGAAGCGCTCGCGGAAGATTTTATCGCCACGCCATTCCTGGAAGGCGATCTCGTCAAAACGACGCACCAGACCGGATTTTTCGGTGAGCACGAAGTTCCAGTGAATGGCAACACGGTCGCCTTCGACCACCGACGACACGCATTTCGAAGTGACATTCGACATCCGCGCCAGCGCGGCCTTCTCATGGGCGACCAGCGTATCCCGGCCGACGCGCGGTGGAGCAGCGTTCTCCTGCATCGTCGCGTCTTCGGTGTAGAAGCGCTCGATCGCGCCGGCATGATCGTTTGATTCAACAACGGCAATGAACTCATCGAGGCGGGCACGCGAAGGCATCGATCTCTCCTGTCGAACAAAAATGGATGTCGAGCGGATTTAGGTATGAGCGGACATCAACACAACGCCTCGCCGTTTCGCGAGCGAGACGACGGGCGCACGCGATGCAAGGGCATCGGACCCGCAATGTTGGCTAAACTAGATCCGCTCGAACACCAGCGTCAGATTGTTGGCGGGCATGTCGGCAACGTCGATCAGCGAAAGGCCGGCTCGGCCTGCAAGCTCGTTCACGGCATCGACATCGCGTACACCCCATTCCGAGTCTCGCTCGCGCAGGCTTTTGTCGAAAGCCTCGTTGCTCGGCGCGGTATGCCGGCCGCCGCGGCTGAAAGGCCCATAGAGGAACAGCATTCCGCCTTTGCGCAAGTACGAGCCGGCACCGG
>Ga0307474_10002464_pt1 | contig 13326 bp, 16 predicted proteins | sample atmos_gasesECM1C_2_FD_203312 | JGI IMG/M metagenome (GOLD analysis project Ga0307474, IMG submission 203312) | Hardwood forest soil microbial communities from Morgan-Monroe State Forest, Indiana, United States - atmos_gasesECM1C_05 | ecosystem: Environmental > Terrestrial > Soil > Temperate... | reverse complement strand
GGAGAAGTGACGCTTGCGCAGCAAGCGTCATTCCTTGGCGATGCGTGGCATCGAACTATGATGTGCAATTGCACATCAGAGAATCTCGAGCCGCGGCCCGCGTCCCGGCCATCCACGTCTTTGCAGACCGTTTAGGAAGACGTGGATGCCCGGGATAAACCCGGGCATGACGGAAGATGTCAGCGGCGTGTCAAACCTTGCCCGCGGGCGCCCCCCTGCCGATGGTCCCGAGATGGGTGAAGGCAAACCCTTGCGAATATTTCAGCCCATAGCCGAGCGCGCGGTCCAGACCGATATGCGCAAGCCAGATCATCGCAACCGAAAGCACAATGGGTGGGGCGAATGCGAAGCCGAACGTGATCATGGCCATCGGCGCCATATAAGTGTGCGCTGCGTTGTAAAAAAACGCACCGATTTTCGGACCCGCAAGATAGCTCAGAAAGCTGAGATCGGGCGCCAGGAACAGGACGGCGTAGAGCCACCAGGGCCCGCCCCAAACCCCGTACATCAACGTCATGGTGGCAAACAACGTCAACCCCTCAAGACGAAGCAGCGTTCGCGGGCCTCCGGAAACGGCGCCTTTGGTCACCTGGTAGTCGGATTCTGGCATTCGCTTCCCCTCCCGGCCGGTAGCTCGATTAACCCTCGAAGCCTCCCGATATTACGTGGGCCCGTAAAAGCCGGGAAGGCCGTTTCCCGCCGCCAAAGCGGCGTGTTAGAAATTGACCAAATCGGGCAGGAAATGGCGAAATGAAAGACATTTTGGACAGGCTTGAGGAAAGGCGCGCTGGCGCGAAATCGGGGGGCGGCGAGAAGCGGATCGAGGCGCAACACGCCCGCGGCAAGCTGACGGCGAGGGAGCGTATCGAGCTGTTTCTCGACAAGGGCAGTTTTGAAGAGTTCGACATGTTCGTCGAACACCGCTCGACCGAATTCGGCATGGAAAAGACCAAAGTCCCGGGCGACGGCGTCGTCACCGGCTGGGGCACCGTCAACGGCCGCAAGACCTTCGTCTTCGCCAAGGATTTTACCGTGTTCGGCGGCTCGCTGTCGGAGACGCACGCGCTGAAGATCACAAAACTCCAGGACATGGCGATGAAGGCGCGCGCCCCCATCATCGGCCTCTACGACGCCGGCGGCGCGCGCATCCAGGAAGGCGTAGCGGCGCTAGCGGGTTATTCCTACGTGTTCCGTCGCAACGTCATCGCCTCGGGCGTGATCCCGCAAATCTCCGTCATCATGGGGCCGTGCGCCGGCGGCGACGTCTATTCGCCCGCGATGACCGACTTCATCTTCATGGTGAAGCACACGAGCTACATGTTCGTCACCGGACCCGATGTGGTGAAGACCGTGACCAACGAGGTCGTCACGGCGGAGGAACTCGGCGGCGCATCCGTGCATGCGACGCGCTCCTCCATTGCGGACGGCGCGTTCGAGAACGACGTGGAGGCGCTGTTGCAAATGCGGCGCCTGATCGACTTTCTGCCCGCCAACAACACCGACGGCGTGCCGGAATGGCCGAGTTTCGACGATATCGAACGCCTCGACATGTCGCTCGACACGCTGATCCCCGACAATCCGAACAAGCCCTACGACATGAAGGAACTGATCCTCAAAGTCGTGGACGAAGGCGACTTTTTCGAAATCTCGGAGATGTTCGCCAAGAACATCGTCACCGGTTTCGGCCGCATTGCAGGCCGCACGGTCGGCTTCGTCGCCAACCAGCCGATGGTGCTAGCCGGCGTGCTCGATTCGGACGCCTCGCGAAAGGCCGCGCGCTTTGTGCGCTTCTGCGACGCTTTCAATATTCCGATCGTCACCTTTGTCGACGTGCCGGGCTTCTTGCCGGGCACCGCGCAGGAATATGGCGGCCTGATCAAGCACGGCGCAAAACTCCTGTTCGCCTATTCGCAATGCACGGTACCCTTGGTGACCGTGATCACGCGAAAAGCCTATGGCGGGGCGTTCGACGTGATGGCGTCGAAGGAAATCGGCGCCGACATGAACTACGCCTGGCCGAGTGCGCAGATCGCGGTCATGGGCGCCAAGGGCGCGGTCGAGATCATCTTCCGCGCCGACATGGCCGACCCCGAAAAGATCGCCGCGCGCACCAAAGAATATGAGGACCGCTTCCTGTCGCCGTTCGTCGCCGCCGAGCGCGGCTATATCGACGACGTCATCATGCCGCACTCGACCCGCCGCCGTATTGCCCGCGCGCTCGCGATGCTGCGCGACAAGCGCGTCGAAATGCCGGTGAAGAAGCATGATAATTTGCCGTTGTGAGTGCAATGAATCGTGTTGATGAAAGGATTATGAATGAGCTGAGGCAGCGGCGCGAATGGCTGCTGTCGGAGGAGGCGCGAGCGCAGGATATATTGATGCACTTGCGGCGTGAAATGCGATCTCTCACTCGAAATATTTATTTCCTCGGCTCGATTCCAGAACAATACGAGGATCTATATGATTTCCTGATTGATGCTGACACCGTGGTGCGCGTCGAGATTCCACGCGATTCGCGAAGCGGCGAGGTGGTATTCGAGAAGTGGAGCACTAAGGACTATCGAAGGCGTCTTTCGGGAAGAGAGTGCCACCGATTTCAGCTTGCGTTGAAGCTTGCAATTCCTGAGCGAAAGGCCGCTCGTCAAGGACGTGAAGCACATAGGGTGGGTTAGCGAGGCGTAACTCGCCAACTTTTTGTGACGCCATATTCGGTGGGTTACGGCTTCGCCTAACCCACCCTACATCTGGACCTCCGTTCATGCTCCTGTCTTCGATACCAAGTCCGATGACCGACGACGACGCGACCGACGAGATTTCAGAGGTCGAAGCGCGGATCGAGGCGCTTGCCGAGACGGCGGAGCGATGCCGGAAGTTTATTCTGGCGTCCAGGATAGCCATCGCCGGCGGATTCGCTTTACTACTCGTCATGATGCTCGGCCTGTTCGGAGCCGGTTTAGTCGCGCTGCTCGGGTCGATCGCTCTGGTGCTGGGCGGAATCGTCTCGCTCGGATCGAACATCAGCACCTTGCGACAGACCAATGCCGCTATTGCCGCCGCCGAGGCACTACGGTCGGAACTGATCGGCGGGATCGATCTTCGCCTGGTTCATGATGCGCCGACGAAGCTGATGTGATGCGAGCATCGGGCGTCGGTTGTAACCCTCTCCCCTTGCGGGAGAGGGTGCCTTCGATGCTTTGCATCGAAGGCGGGTGAGGGGTTTGCCGTCATATCGTACGCCTAAGATACCCCTCATCCGAAATGGGACTGCGGCAGCTCACGGAGATGCCCTCTCCCGCAAGGGGAGAGGGCACATCGATCTATGCCGCGCGCTCGGCGAGCGAGTGAAGAGAATTTGCTAACGCCCTACGATCGACAATATGGCTCTGGTAAGCTGCGTAGGGCGGATTAGCGTTAGCGTAATCCGCCATTTGTTTTCCGGTTGCGACGTCCGTGGTGGGTTACGGCTTCGCCTAACCCACCCTACGATCGCCCTAACCTTGTATTCGCTCTCACGTTGCCTACAATTCATGGCCAAAGGGAGCCCCGCCCGATGTCCACACTCTTCGCCTTCCTCCACCATCTCTGCGCGTTCACGCTTGTGGCGGCGGTTGCGATCGAGTTCGCGCTGATCCGGCAGGACTTGACGCTGGCCTCGGCGCGGAGACTTCAGGTCACCGATCTCGTGCTTGGCGTCGCCGCGGGCCTGTTGTTCGTGATCGGGCTGTCGCGGGTGTTCTTCTTCGAGAAGGGCGCGAGCTATTACTGGCATAGCCACGCGTTCCTGCTGAAATTCGGCCTGTTCGTCATCCTCGGCCTGTTATCGATCATCCCGACCATGGAATTCCTGTCCTGGCGCGGGGCGATCAAGGCAGGGCAGGTTCCGGTGATCGAGGCGAGCCGGCGCCGGCGGGTCACGGCCGTCATTCACGCCGAGCTTGCCGCCATTGTCGTCATTCTGCTTTGCGCCGCCATCATGGCGCGCGGCGGCTGGGTTTAGGCTAATACGTCATTCCGGGGCGCGCGCCAGCGCGAACCCGGAATCTCGACCTTATAGCCTCCGGATTCCGGGTTCGCATCTGCGATGCGCCCCGGAATGACGAGAGAAAAAGCGCACCGGGAGAAACGCCAATGCCTTTAGCCTATCTCGTTGTCCGCGCCACCGTCACCGACCCCTCCAAACGCGCGGCGTTCGACAAATGGTACGAGAACGAGCACCTGCCGGATGCGGCGAAATCGTGGGGAGTAAAGAAGGCGTGGCGATTCTGGAGTCTTGCCGATCCCGCCGTGCATCAGGCGACCTATCAATTCGATGACGAGGCCTCGCTCGACCGCGCGATGAAAGGCGAGGACCTCAAGCGCCTGATTGCCGATTTCAATCGCGACTGGCCGGATATCGCCCGCACGCGCGACACTTTGGTGCTGGCGCAAGAATTTGGAGCGGATTGACAGGGCCTTCGCTTCGATACGGGAGCGAAGCTATCGACGTTATTTCTAAGCCAAAAGTCTGCCAAACCAGTCAAGGTTCCGGACCGCAGGCGGCATATTCTCGCCGTAAACGTTTTTATATTCGACCTTTATCGTCAAACCCGACAATATTTCTCGCACCATTTGTCTTACGGCAACAAAATCTCTGTTTTTTTCATCACCTTCCAGCAAAATAAGAGGAATGTTGTCGTTTCCGGGAATAACCCGATTGGAAATATCCCCGACGAAAGTGCTCCAGGGAAAGTCGTCAGGCAATTTCGGCATAAAGCCAATTATCGAGGGCTTTGGTTGCTCTCCCTCTCTTGCGACGACAACCCTTTTGATGATCATCGGCCCAACGCCGTAGTTCCAAAGACGCACAAAGATTTGGTTGTTATAGTCTCCAACGCTAACATGGCCAATCGGCAAGACACTTTTGCGATTGTGTCTCCGCTGCATCGTCATGTTTATCGCTGCGATCGTTACAGATGTCAGGATCGCCAGGATTGCTGTCCAGCTCGTTATGAGATCCTTATTTGCCGCCATCCACTGAGAAACGTCATGCATGTTCGTTGCTCCAGCATCTGGTAAGCATCACTCGACGATCTATGGCCGAGCATTTTGAGTAAAAAACTCGATCGCTATAAAGCGTGAACGCTGGCGTCGCCAAAGGCAAGGAAGTCCAGGAACAGAACTACCTGGTTTTCCATCTACTGAGGACGAGATTGACTGCGCTCGCCCTACCAATCTCTCAACCCAATCGACCTATCGTGAAGTGCACTCAACAATGCTAGTGCCGATGTTCCAGAATCTAACAATAACGAGGCGGCGGATGCTTGCATTTCCCGCGAAGCTCGAATTTCATTTCCGTACCAGGTAGTCAACGCTTTCGTAGTCGGGCCTACCGGAATTGTCTGTGAAATGATCCTTTATTCTTATTTCAAGTCGATTCTCTTCCCCAAAGGTTAGAATCGCATTTGTGGTAGAGAATCCATGGTCCCACTTAACCCGAAGGCTTCCATAATTTGCGCCAGAGGCCTTTGTTTGAGCAGTCCCCCAATCGCAATCAGTTGGGTGGCACGCGCCCCAGGCATGTACGATCGCTTCGTCTAACCGCTGATCGATCGATATCCGAGTAATCCCCGCTGCCGGATTCTTGTTTATCCATTCGCCCGTAAAATCTGCAATTGTTCGAGTACCCCGCCCGCACCACGGGAGCGAAATCCCGATACCACATGTTACAGACTCTGTTTTCGTGAGTACCGTAGTAGCCGCATCAATAAGTCCCGCAAACGCTAACAGCGATGCAGTCCAAACAGCTATTCTTGCTGCCAAGCTCTTCGGTGTTGGGTCAGCTGCGCTTGCAGGCATGATATTGAACCACGCGCTCAGATCTCCAACCTAGCATTCGCGCATGGAGCTGAAAAGGATGGTTGCGGAGCCTTGCCACAACAACCGTACCCAATTGCGCGGGATAGCGGCGAGGTAATTCCGGAGTTCTAGACTGCTAAAATAAATCTAAGTATCTGGTGGTACGCTAGAAAATCGCCGAGGGCGCGTGACGTCATAATGACCAATCAAAGGAAACGTCCCTAAGGGCTATGGGTTGCCTTTCTCGCACGAAGGCAGGCGACCTATCAATTCGATGACGAGGCCTCGCTCGACCGCGCGATGAAAGGCGAGGACCTCAAGCGCCTGATTGCCGATTTCAATCGCGACTGGCCGGATATCGCCCGCACGCGCGACACTTTGGTGCTGGCGCAGGAATTCGCAGCGGATTGAACAGTTCGGGGCGGATTGATGATGCCATCCGCCGGCAAAAGACCTGTCCGCGCAGAAAACGGCATCCTCACTCGATCACGTCGTCGGCAACAAGCAGAAAGGCGCGGCCAATCGTCAGCCCCAACTCTTTGGCCGTCTTCAGGTTGATCACCAGTTCGAATTTGATCGGTTGCTCTACGGGCAGCTCAGCGGGCTTTGCCCCTTTCAGGATTTTGTCCGCATGCGTGGCGGTCTGTCGGGCAAGATCGGGCAGGTTCGCGCCGTAGGACATCAGTCCGCCAAATTCCGCGAATTCCCTGGCTGCCCCCATTGCCGGCAATCTGCTGTCGGTTGCCATGCTCGCGATGCGTTTGTATTCGCCAAACAGCATCGGGCTTGGCATGACGATGACAGCCTCGGCGCGCTCCCGGACGATCGCGGTGAAGGCGCTATCGAAATCGTCGGGACCAATGGCCGGCACGAGTTGAAGCTGTAGTCCGAGCGTGCGGGCCGCAAGCTCGACCTCGTTCCGAACGCCTGCCATGGTGCGTTCGCTGTATGCATCGGCGTGCCATAACGCCGCCACGCGGGTGAGATCGGGAACGACCTCACGTAGCAACTGTAGACGTCTGGCGACAAGCTCCGGGCCAAGAAAGGTTGTCCCGGTCACATTCCCGCCCGGTCGTGCAAGGCTCCCCACCAGTTCGTCGGCAATCGGGTCGGCCATGCCGATGGCGACGATGGGGATAGTGCTGGTCGCTCGCTTGAGCGGGAGTGCTGCTGTCGTACTGAGCGCGACAATGATGTCAGGCTTGCGCCTGATCAATTCGGAAGCCAACTCCTGGAGCCGATCGGAACTTCCGTTGGCATATTCGCGCTCAACCGTGAGATTCTGTCCTTCCTCAAACCCAAGTTCCTGCAACCCCCGCAGGAAGGCGTTGACCGCGTTGAAGGTCGGATCGTGAAGCTCGGCGCCGCCAGGCGACAAAATGGCGATCCGGCGCGTCGGCTGTTGCGCGTGTGCCGGCCGCATTGCAGTTGCAAGCAACAGAGCAGTCAAAAAATGTCGCCGCCTCATCGCACAGCGCCTGTGGTCTAAGAGCAATATTTCGATCGTATCAGGTTACGATGGCGTGGCGCACGGAAAATAGCCGCATCTCGGGTTGGTCATTTTCAGCCCGTACGTGGCTCTTGGCCGCTCCATCTCCGATCGCTGGCGGGTGTGCGTCCGGGATTGCGAGCATTGGGAGGCTCATGACATAGCCGGCGCAGATGATGGAAACGTAGCGCTGCTCTTTGTCGAAGGCGCGTGCGCCGCACGACCTGCGTTCATCTTGATGAAGATTAAGTTCTGATGATCGTCTGAACGCCGGATTCAGTGAACATTCATCTTCAAGCTGCAAGACTTCTTCCAGCATCACGATTCGAGAAACGATTCGAGAAAGGAAGGACGTCATGGAGCGCCGATACTTTTTGGGTCTGACCGTTGGAGTGATCGCAGGCTGCGCGGCGCTCGCGGGAAGCGCGCAAGCAGTCCCGCTGGCGCCGATTTCGGCGCAACAACTCATGCGGACATCGCCGGCAGGCGTGGAACCCGCTGTCGTCTCGCAGGACGAAATCAACCGCATCAAGCCTGAACAGGTGCGCTGGGGCCATCACGGGCACCGTCACTGGGGTCATCACCGACATTGGGGATGGCATCGCCACCACTGGCACCACCGGCATTGGGGATGGCGTCACCACCACTGGCACCACCGGCACTGGCATCATCGTTATTGGTGATCCAGCTGTTTTTGTCTTGAAAAATTGTCACAGAAAAAACCCCGCCTCAGGCGGGGTTTTGGATTCGTAAACAGCTCCGCGCTCAGATCGGACGGCAGCGTCCATAGGCCCAGACGAAGCCGACCGGGCAGACTCTTCGGACGGGCTCAACAACAACGGCTGGCGGCGCTACCACGACCGCACCGGGCGCCACGACGACGGGCCGGTTGGGTCGGCACTCGCCGTAGGGGTTACGGTGAAAGCCGGGGCCGCAGCCGCCTTCGGCATTCGCGCTGCCAAAACCTGCAACCGTGGCTGCGATCAAGGCTGCCCCGAAAACATACCTCATGTTTGCTCCCTCCTTTGATGGGCCGCGACGCGGCGCCTGCAAAATCAGTCAACGATTAGACAGATCAGTACGCGTCTGTCCAGCACACAATCAGCCCTGGTGCATGAACGCGTCATGAACGTGGCGCAACAAACTATTTTGCCAGAAAACCGACCATCAATTCGTTGAATTTTTCGGGCGCGTCGAGAAACACGAGGTGACCGGCGTTTTCGATCACCTCGGCCCTCCCGTTGGGCATCTTCGTCGCGAGCGCCTTTGCGAGATCGGCATTCTGGCCCATTTTCGGCCGCAGCGCTTCCGGTGCATTCGGCTTGCCGGGCGCGTTGTGATCGTCCGCGCCCATGACGAACAGGGTCGGCACGGAAAGGAGCGGAATTTCGTGCACCACCGGTTCGCGGTAAATCATTTGCGCCGAACTGACAAAGGCGCGCAGCCAGCGTTGATAGTCCGCCGCGCCCTTGATGTTGAAGCGCGCATCGATGAACGGCGTGATCTGGTCCGGCGGGATTTTCGGCGAATAATTGTTTTCGAGCTGCTTGCGGTAGCCTTCGGCGGTGAGCTTGTCCTCGTTCTCAAGAATCTTTTCGGTCGGCGTCGGCGGCACATACATCCGATAGTCCTCAAGCCCGATCGGAGCGGCCAGCACGAGATGGTTGACCCGGTCCGGATAGGCGCGCGCGATCCGCACCGCGAGCATTCCGCCGAGCGAATGCGCGACGATATCGGCTTTCGCGATTCCAAGATGATCGAGTAGCGCGATGGTGTTGCGCGCGAGCGTGTCGAAATGCAGTTCGCCGGCAGGCTTTGAGGATTTGCCGAAACCGATCTGGTCCGGAACGATCGTGCGATAGCCTGCTTCCGTCAGCGTCTTGATGACAGGAGCCCAATAGCTCGCGGGGAAATTGCGTCCATGCAGCAGCACCACCACGCGGCCGTTCGGCTGCGCAGCTGCCACGTCCATATAGGCCATGCGAAGCTGCTCGCCGTCGTTGACCAGCGGCAGCATGTTGACGGGATAGGGATAGGGATAGCCTTCAAGGCCGATGCCGTAGGGCTCGCGCATTTCCGCGGCACGGGTTGGCGCGAAAGATAATGCGAGGAAGAGGGCGAGGCTCAGTCCAAGAAGGGGTCGGTGCATTCAAGACTCCTGCGGCAATCGTCATGCCCGGCCATAGCGGTCTGCTTACGCAGACTGCGTAAACTTGTCTGCGCTGCCGGGCATCCACGTCTTGGTGATGGGACATAAAGACGTGGATGGCCGGGTCAAGCCCGGCCATGACGCACGAGAGGGGCTACCTGGTCTCCCCGAACAGCGCCGCAAATCGCCTTTCGCCGAGGTGGCTGAAATTCACGACGCGGCTGCCGGGCGTCGAATCGCGCGAGGCCCATTTCAGCTCGGCAAACCGCGTCATCAGCGCGGCGCCGAGCGTGCCGGCGAGGTGATGCCGCCGCTCGCTCCAGTCAAGGCATGCCTTGCAGACCGGGCGACGCGGATGCGCAAGCATCTCCTCGTCGATCTGCAACGCCTTGGCCATGAAACGCCGTCCCTCGGCGGTCAGCTCGATGTCCTGCTTTTGCTGGCGCACGAGTTTTTGCCGCTTCATGCTGTCGAACATCTGCACGCCGAGATCGCCGGCGAGATGGTCGTAGCAGACGCGCGCCCGGCGCAGCGCCGGATCCTTCGGCCCGGTGCGCACGCGCATATGGCCGGCACGCGCGGCGAGCCCGGCAAGGCCCTCCAGCACGCCGGCGACGTCAGGGTCGGCGAGGCGATAGTATCGGTGCCGCCCCTGCTTTTCCTGTTCGATCAGGCCGCCGGTCTCTAACTTGCCGAGATGGGCGCTTGCCGTCTGCGGCGTGATGCCGGCCTGGTGGGCGAGTTCGGTCGCGGTCAGCGCGCGGCCGGTCATCAGCGCGGTGAGCATGTTGGCACGGGCGGGGTCGCCGACCAGGGAGGCGACCATGGCGATATCGGGTCCTGCTTTCATAGTTCGATGATAAGCGAAGCATCGACGTTGATCAAGGGGCTATAGTTGGCGGAAACAGAAAGGAAGTTCACATGTCCGTCACTGTCTTCATTCGTTATCAGCTCGATCCGTTCAAGCGTGCAGACTTCGAGGAATATGCCAGGCGCTGGCTTGCCATCATCCCGAAATGCGGCGGCGATCTCGTCGGTTACTGGATGCCGCACGAGGGCACCAACAACATCGCGTTCGCGCTTATTTCCTTCGAAAATCTCGCCGCTTATGAGACCTATCGCACGCGGCTTCGCAGCGAGAAGGAGGCGATGGCCGCTTTTGGCTTTGCCGAGGAGAAAAAGTTTATTCTTGCGGAGGAAAGGACGTTCCTGCGGCAGGTGACGGCATAGAGCATGATCCGGACCCGAAGGGCCGCGTTAGCGCAAAGTGGAGACCGGTTTTCCCTTAGCTAACAAACGCGGAACGCGTTTGCGCGGAGATCATGCTCAAATAAAGAGATGAGATCATGATGCGATTCCACTTAATCGCATCGTGATCTATCATGCATCCCACGCACCTTTCGTGCCTCGCCTGGCAAGCTTAAGCTTGTGCGAGCAGACGTTTTCGAAAGAAGGAGGAGATCATGCCGATCACTGTGGCCGACAAGCGCGCAACTTTCCGCAAATTGCACGAAAAGGGATGCTTCGTGATCCCCAATCCTTATGACGTCGGTTCCGCCAAGGCGTTGCAGCAATTGGGGTTCAAGGCGCTGGCCTCGACCAGTGCGGGCTTTGCGTGGACGATCGGAAAGGCCGACAACCACGTCACCGTCGATGACGTCTGCACGCATCTGGCTGCACTGTGCGGTGCGGTCGATCTGCCGGTCAACGCTGATTTCGAGGGCGGCTTTGCCCATGAGGCGGAAAAGGTCGCTGCCAATGTCGCCCGCGGCGTCAAGACCGGCGTTGCGGGTCTCTCGATCGAGGATTCCACGGGCGAAGCCGCCAAACCGCTTTACGATCGCGCGCACGCCATCGCGCGCATCAAGGCGGCGCGCGCTGCGATCGACGCCGACAAAAGCGGCGTGTTGCTGACAGGCCGCTGCGAGGCATTTCTGGTCGGCCAGAGCGACCTGAATTTTGTGATCGATCGTCTGTCGGCCTATTCGGACGCGGGCGCCGATTGCCTCTACGCGCCCGGTATCAAGACCAAGGAAGAGATCGCCGCGGTGGTAAAGGCCGTGGCGCCCAAGCCCGTCAATCTTCTGATCGGTCCGTCGGGCTTGTCAGTTGCGCAAGCGGCCGAGCTTGGCGTGCGCCGGATCAGCGTCGGCGGTTCTTTGGCGCGCGCCGCCTGGGCCGGATTCCTGCGCGCGGCGCGCGAGATCGCCGAGCACGGCACATTTTCGGAGATGGCCAAGGGCCATCCGGCCAGCGAGCTGAACAAGATGTTTGGCTGACGGGCGTAACTTGCCGCGGACAGAGGCCTGTCCGCGGTGCATTCGTCACGTCGTCCGTTAGCCGCGGCCGAGCTTACTTATTTGCAGGAGCGGGCGGAGCCGGCGGTGGCGAGGTCTGCGAAGGCGCAGAGCCCGTCGTTGTGCCCGCCGGGTTTCCCCCCGGACTCGCTTTAGGCGATACGGGTGCAGTGTTCTGCGCGGTCGTTGACGTGCCGTTCTGATGCGTCGTCGAACTGTTCAGGCCGTAGAACACCGCGCCCAGAAGCACGGCGATGGCGACCGCCGCGATCGCGATCTTGGCGCTGCTGGCGGGGCCCTCGGCGAGTTCGGGGTCAGCCTGCAGGTCATTGTCGAGACGGGACGCGCGAAGCAAGCCGTCATCCGCAAGGTCCGGTCGCGTCGGGTCGATCGGACGATAGGGATCGTTGGCGCGATAGGTATCGTCGTCACGGAAGGGCTCGCGAGGGTCGTTCGGATTGCGTACAGCCATGATATGTTCCTCCTCGAATGTCCCGGACAACGGCTGGTGGCTTGGTCCGTTCCGGGAACCATCTCCACTTTCCGCTACCTCCACTTTCGGCAAGCGCGTCTGTTCAGGATGGAACCCGAAAAGTAACGCCGAAACTTCGACCGCGAGGCCAAGATGTGGGCTCTGCCGCCAACCGTTACTGTGTTGCACGTGCTCTCCCTCGTGGCGCTCACGGCGCAGGCGATGACGGCGGCGCTCGCGGCGGGCCGTCGCAGCATGGATTGGGTCGGCGTCTGCATGCTCGGCTGCATCACCGCGCTCGGCGGCGGCACGATCCGTGATGTCGTGCTCGGGCATTATCCGCTGCCGTGGGTTGAAAACCCGTTCTATCTGGCGCTCACGGCAGCTGCGGCGTTTGCGACCGTTCTGATCGCCCGCCTCGTGCATCGCCTCAATCTTGCATTTCTCGTCCTCGATGCGATTGGGCTCGTGGTATTCACCATGGCCGGCTGCGACGTCGCCTGGCAGATGAACCAGTCGCTGCCGATCGTGATCATCTCGGGCATGATCACCGGCTGCGCGGGCGGCGTGTTGCGTGACATCCTTTGCAACGACGTGCCGCTGTTATTTCGCTCCGAACTCTACGCCAGCGTTTCCGTCGTCACCGGCCTGTTTTACGCGACCGCCTTCGGGTTGAAGCTCAACGACGAAGTGTGGACTGCGCTCACCTTCGTGCTCGGCCTGTCGTTTCGTCTGTTGGCCATTCGCTATAAATGGGAAATGCCGAAATTCGTGTTCAACGAGGATCGCCGCTAGTCGGGTCGCGTGCCCCGGATGCTGCGCAGCGCGCTGCACTTGCGGAGTGGTGCGCTGCTGATCCGGGGTCCAAAAAATCGAGTTGGCGGAGCAGCGCGAAGAGCGCTGCACCGCGTCCGGGACACGATGCACGACTTTTACCGGCGCGCCTTTGCTACTTCTTCCGCGGTCACGGCGGAAGCGGAATTGCCCCAGGCGTTGCGGATATAGGTGGTGACGTCGGCGATCTCCTGGTCCGACATCTTTTTGGCGTAAGGCGGCATCGATCCCTTGTTGGGCGCGCGCTGCG
>Ga0307474_10002463_pt1 | contig 13328 bp, 9 predicted proteins | sample atmos_gasesECM1C_2_FD_203312 | JGI IMG/M metagenome (GOLD analysis project Ga0307474, IMG submission 203312) | Hardwood forest soil microbial communities from Morgan-Monroe State Forest, Indiana, United States - atmos_gasesECM1C_05 | ecosystem: Environmental > Terrestrial > Soil > Temperate... | reverse complement strand
TTCTTTAAGGGGTGGCGGCCCTTATTGGGAGGGCTTAAACATCGGAGAAAATACAATAATTTATACATTTACCTTATAAAATTGAATTAATAAAGAATTAAAAGAATTATAAAACTAAATTAATTACTAGCCCCCCCTCCCTTCTTGCCAAGCGAAGCTAGACAAGGTGTCTGGCTACGACTATTGTCCTATTGTAAGGGAAGGAGAATCCATCATTATCAAGAGGACATGTTCCTTACTCATCATCAAAAAAAATAAGTTATAAATAGATTTAATGTAATATGACATTACATTTTTAAAAACGTATGTCCAATCAATTGTATCTATTCTTTAAATGGTTTAAAGACTCAATGTAGTGATTCTAAACGGCAAGAATCCAACTATGAACGCCCTACCTTTAAGGTATAAGCTAAATGGATTAAAAAAACGAAAGATTAATAAGGAAGATACTCCTTATACAGCAGCTCTCATTTTTTAACAAAAGTGATAAAAAAAAAATAAAAACGCTACTTTATAATTGTTACACAACCTTAAACTAAATGTAAAAAAAAAAGGATTTTTTTTTTTATCTTTTCCACAAGGGCCACCCGTTTTTTTACGTAGATAGAAATAATCCTTAAGTATATAACGCCCATCCTTTTGTTAATCTCAGCAAAAAGGGCACCTACTTCTTCTTCAAATGATCCAATGATCTAATGACCCAATGAGAGACTTCTACTCTGACAGAGATAAAGACATAGACAAAGATAGAGACAGAGACATAGACAGAGAGAGAAAGGGTTATTCGTTTGGGGGCCATTGTTTACATGGCAAAAGTCTACGTAATTAGTAGAAGGATCCATGTAAGAAGCTTTGATTAATAAGGATAGGTAATATGAAGCAAGAATTATTAATAAGTAATATAACAATTAATCGTTGAATTATAGATACAAATTTATATAGTACGAAATTATAAAAATATCCTTTAATAAAAATGAATTTAAGTTAAAGTTATGCCTATTAACGTAGAAGCTGTATCTATGCCTGATTATTTAAGTTGGTTAGCTAGTACCGCAGAATAATATATCTATAATTTACTAATTCCATTTTAATGTCTTAAAGATCAATTAAAATCAATAAATACCTCTTCGATTCAACCATTGCTTATTCATCCTAATTTGAGCAAAGAAAGAAAGAAGCAGATCCATTGAAACACTCAAAAAATAAATGGATCCTTGTAGAAGGTATATTTATCTAAAACTGTATCCATATCTAAATGATGTGGCTTGTTAAAATAAATATTAAATATAAATTTTCACTATTTAAGGGGGTAATGCATTTATTAAAAAGGAGCTTAGCCCTCTTACGAACATGACAATCTATTCTATAGTTCATTATAAAAGTCATTTAAAGTTATATTTTTATAGTGGTGTCTTTTTAAAAGACTTGTATTAGTACGATGATATGTTTCCACCCTAATAAAGGCAGGCCTGCCCACAACAAGTGTCCTTTTTGGATGGGCGGGCGTTCGTCGGCGTCGGCGAGTAGTTGAAAAAAAAAACCAGGATCCAGAAGATAGTGTATAAAATAAAGTCATCTTCTATTTTCGGCGAGTATATTTTAAAATTATATATTAACTATACATATAACACCATTTAACCCCTACTCTAAAGGATTGGTATTCAAGGTGGCAAAGAAAACTATTTTATCTTAACTACCTTAACCTATAACCATTCGATACAAGCTTCGAGTTTTAACCTTTTAAATTAAAATTTTAGGATAAAGTCTTCTCTCCATTGAATAAAGTTTTAATTTGGAGATGTCCACACCACCCTGCCCACAACAAAGGTGGGTTTTTGTGGCCGTCGTGTAATTAAGTATTAGTTTGTATAAAATTTTACTTACAATATTATTTTATTAATGATACACTCCTACACTTGATGTTCCCCATCCCAACAAGGGCCGCCATCCCTTGAATAAGGGTCTAGCATCGCAAGAAGAGCTTCGCTTGGCAATAAGGGAAGAAGTAAATCTGTTAATTCGTTAGAATATAAAAAACTTAGCAAAAGCGCCTTTTCTTTTTTTTTATATCCCCATTGAAGCATAGCGTGTTTTTGTTTAAAGGTACCTCTACAACAATGGCTTTTTCTGGGACCCAAAAGGTCGAGGGATACTCAAGGGATCCTTGCCATTGTAACTACCCTTTCTGGCCAATCCAAGCCGGCAATAGGTAATGGCTGGTTTAAATCAGAGCAGGTATATAGCACATTTTTTTTTTAGATAATGTACATCTGCCGATTCGTAGTTCGTAAACTCTAACTCTAACAAAAACCGGTATAAATATAAAAAAAATATAACAGAGAGACACAATTATCATCATTTATAGTATAAATAGTTTAAAATTTATAAGTAGTATAAATATTATAATCAGTATTTATATTTTTATTAGTAATAGTTTATAATAAATAAAATAAATAAGTTTAATTTAGATATAACAATATTTTTATAATAGTTATTTATATAACTATTGATTTATACAGTTATTATTTAAGTTTAATTTCTTAATTAAGATTGGGTTCTGCTAAACGGCCCCTGCTACGAACGCCCCACCCCGCTGCAATGGCTGCAATAGTCAATGGAAGAAGGGGCACCCTTTCTTGCCTAGCTAAGCCGGCAATAGGCATTGGCTGGGTAGAAAAACGAAAAAAAAAGTAAGCACCGTAATCATAAACAATCTACAACTTAAATCACTGTATAAAAAGGCTGAATTAATCTTAAAAATCCTATATTAATTCTCCCTTTCCTTAACAAAGGCACAAAGGTCAGCCTAACTATAAACAAAACAATAACAAATTCTTTAAATTTAAGAAGGTAGGAAAATAGTTCTTTAAGAAATCAAGATTCGGCGAATAAAGGGTAGTATGAAGAAGGGCTGGGTCAATGATCCAACCATGGGTCCCCTTGTCAGGGTAATTAATCTCATCTTCTTTAAGGTTTCGCCTGCCCCAGAAAGAAAGGGGTGGGGCAGGACAAAAAAGTATATAATGAAATATCCAGAAAACAAGTAATGATCTTTATAAGTATCTTAATTATCATAGTGGCGATAGCTCTACCTTCATTAAAATCGGAAATTGCTTCTTTATTTATTATTAGAATATCTGCTATCATATTTATCTTTTCTGGAGCATTAGCTTTTAATGCTTTCTTTATTCAGTCAATTGGATCAGGAATTGGTATATATAGTGGATTATTCCATGTGACCATCATCTCTCAATTATTAGATGGATTTTTATTGTCATTGGCTGGATTAATTTTAATCTCTTGACCTTTAATAAATTCATTTTATATTAATAAAGTCTTATCATTAGTATCTTTATTAAAAGATGGTTCGTCATCTATCCCTAAAACTAATCCCATCGGAGACGGTAAAGGGAAACAGTATAATTTAATCGGATTATATACTCCACGAACAGAATATTGTTTAATAATATTATTTAGTGGATTAGGTTCTTCATTATTAATATCATCATCAGATCTCTTATCCATGTTTTTAAGTATCGAATTACAATCGTTCGGGCTTTATATTTTAGCAACATTATATAGAGATTATGAATCATCTACTGCATCAGGTTTAAAATATTTTTTATTAGGTGCATTATCAACCTGTTTTATTTTATTAGGTGCTGGTTTAATATATACTTTCACAGGTTTAACTAATTTTGAATCTATTTATAGTTTAATATCAGTTGCTAATTTATTTAATACAGCGGCGACAGCTGCTATAGCAGGAGTTCCAACAAGTATCTGTATGGGTATAACACAACATCTTACAATTATAAGTGCTGTAAGTTTAGGTATGATATTTATTTTTATAGGTTTTTTATTTAAAATAGCTGCTGCTCCTTTACATTCCTGGTCAGGTGGCCCTCTTTCTTTCACACTCTTATCGATTAAGACTATTCGGTAGTTCGGTTAGAAGAGAAATATTACTATATGCAGGAAATTTTTATTAACTATTCTGCACTCGCCCTGTACTCCTATAAAGGGGGACGGCCTAGTGAATACACATGTTAGGCCGCTGCTTCTTCTTCTTCGTGCATAAGGTGAGCGAACCGTAGCAGAGTCAAATAAAATAACCAGCAGGGTTGTTAATAAAATCAACCCTCAGAGGCTTTACGTAAAAATGTATATTTATCTACTCACGCCCCAACCGTCCCTCTCTTCGAAGAGAAGGGTAGTGCATCCCGTTAGGGTTCGCTTCACTCAACTCGTATCACGCGCTCCTCTACCTGCTACTTTTTAATCCTGTGAGTAAGAAGCCTAGTGAATCGAAGCGAGTCGAGTAGTTGAATTAATAATTAAGAGAAAGTCCAACTTAGTCAAAAAAAGCTAAGAATCAAAAATATTCGCCCGTACACATTACTTTGACTTGAGCGAAGAGATGTTCAATTTGTATTTTATATTGGGGCTTTGATGTTTTTATCATTTGTATTGGTTTGCTCCACTTACTCTGCCGATTCGAAGCGAATGAATTTCAACTAATTTATTTCATTCGGCCGAATGAAGCGAGCTAATTAGTATATCATTCTTGAATGTACCATTAATGAAAAAGCGACTTAAAAAAAAAAAGAAAGAGAAGCTTTTATTATTAATGAATATTTAAAAGAAATTTTAGTAGGGTTACTTCTTGGTGATTTATATGGTAGGCAAAAAAGTGCATATGCAATGTTTGTTTTTAAACAGGGGCTAAAGAATCAAGATTATCTTCATCATTTGTATTCAATTTTTAATGAGTATAGCGCGAGTGCACCTAAATCAACTACTAGTTTACCTAACCCTAAAACTGGAAAATGTTATACAAGTTTTATTTTTTATACTTATAGTTTACTTTGTTTTAACGATATATATAATATGTTTTATATTTCAGGTAAAAAAGTGATTCCAGTTAATATATTTGATTTGTTAACACCTATCCGAAGGGTGGGTTTAGCTTATTGGATAGCTGATGACGGTAGTTGGAATAAGGTTAATAAATATGTAACTTTATGTACTGACTCTTTCACTTTAGTAGAGGTGCAACAATTAATTGAAGTATTAAATACAAAATTTAATTTAAGGTGTTATAAAACGAAGTCTGGTAATAATTTTAGAATTATAATACCATCTTATTCAATTCCTACTTTAAGATTAAGAGAATTATTGTATTCGCATATCCCTCCAATGATGAAATATAAAATTGGTTTGTAATTGTGCATTTTCTTCTTTTTTAAGCGGATGCATTACTCAATTAGGCTATCGAAAAAGAAAGCAAGTATATTTGTGACTTTACTTCATTAGATTTTTTAAACTAAGTTCGCACCGGATGTTTATGATGAAACCCCAACACAAGTAACTATCTGATTAACTATAATACCTAAAATAGCTATATTAATTTTATTATTAGAGTTCATAAGTGGATTTTCTATTAATGAATATATTTCAACATCTTTACCTTCTTTATTAAGTAAAATAACCTTTGATTACAGTATATATGATATAAGTATTAATACTACATATGGTTTAAAAATGTTATTATTAATAATATCATTATTTTCATTAATAATAGGTACAGTTGTAGGTTTAGCTCAAACTAGAATAAAAAGATTGTTAGCTTACAGTACTATTTCCCATATCGGATTTATTGTATTAGCTTTAGCTATTAATACTGAACAATCAATAGATGCGTTTATATTTTATATTATTCAATATTCTATAACTAATTTAAATATTTTCTTAATAATAATAGCATTAGGATTTATAATTCATAAAGAAGGTATAAAAATGTATTCTAATTCTATGAATGTATTCTTATTTGATTACGATATAAGATTATTATCCACATTAAAAGGACATATTGTAAATAATCCTATTCTAAGTTTAAGTTTAATAATTTGTTTATTTTCTATGGCCGGTATTCCACCTTTTGTAGGTTTTTTCTCTAAACAGTTTGTTTTATTATCTGCAGTAGAGAGTGGTTATTGATTTATGTCAATTGTAGCTATAATAACAAGTGTTATAAGTGCTTCATATTATTTAAGAATAGTAGTTTTATTGGTAAGTGGTTCAGCTAAGGAAAGCAGTAATGGTTGAACATATTTTTATAAAACAATATCTAATGATGTATCACCCTCAACATTAACATCTTTTAATTCTAGTTTACAACATGTTTCTTTATTAACCAATGTTCATAGTTTCTTAATTTCTACTTTAACTTTATCAATTCTATTGTTTATATGTAAACCAACTTTAATACTAAATAGTACACAATTACTTTCACTTTCACTATTTAATTATTAAAGATGAATAACCTTAATATTACTTTATTAGTTTTTATTTTATTTATACCTGTTTTAGCTTTAATTTTATTAGGTTTAAATACTTTATTAGCACCCCATAACTCAAATGAAGATAAATTATCTACTTATGAATGTGGAGTTCCAGTTATTAGTGGACAAACTAGAGAATCTTTCCCAATTCATTTTTACTTAGTAGCTATGTTATTCTTAATATTTGATATTGAATTATTATTATTATTACCTTTAAGTGTTTCATTACATGCAGTAGGTTTGTTTGGTTTTATAATAGCTATTATATTCTTTATAATATTAACAATAGGATTTATAGTTGAAATAGCAACAGGAGCTATAACTATAATACAAAATAATAATAAAAAGGATAATACAACATCTTTAACTCCATCTCAACATTCATACGGATCCTCCATTTCTTTCTTTCCCTACCCCTCTCTGCTCCGCAGAGGGTGCCTTTATAGAGGGATGGATGGTGGACAAAAAAATAACAATAACCCGAATAGAAATATCGAGGTAGTATTAAAACCAATATCAACTAATAAATCTATTTTATCAAATTTACACATAATTAATACTAGATTTATGATATTTGACACTACACATTGTTTTTCAATATTTACAAACATCTATAGAATCATTGTTTTAATAATTATTCCAATGATAACAGGTTTATTATTATTATACTATTTTTTAAATTTATTTAAATATACAGGAATATTTAATGAAGAAGAAATAATTAATATACTTGATACAATGGCTAAAACACATATGCCTTAATATAGTTGTATCAGTTATACTGAAAATGTAAATTATATTGATTTTATAATACCAACTTGTAACCTATAACTGACTAATATATCTTTATTTCTATATATACAACATATCAAAACAAAAAAGGATACCGAAAGGAAGGATGACACTTTATATATTAATGTATGTGCTTTTAGGTCTTATTTTACTCTCACTATTTCGTTAGGCTTTCATATGTATATTATCTTAAAAAAGAAAAATACTTTACTTTTTTTTTTTTTTTTTGAAATATGTTACACTTTAAGTATCATTGATCACTCCTACCATCTTGTCGGGCGCTCGTTTTCTCCTCTTCATGGGATAAAACGAGGCCGTAGGTGGGCAAATTCTCAATTATCCTTGTTAAAAAGCTAGCTCCTTTTGAATCGAAGCTTTTATTCTAACCAACAAACCTTTTTATAATGTAAGGGATGTAGCAAACTTAGATAACTAATATTTCTTTTTATAATCAGACTTTTCTTGTTTAGGCTTCTGACTTCTATTGAAATATCGTCCTTACCCTTTCGCCGAAGGGGGTGTTCGTTCCCACTTAAAGCAAAGCGTGTGCCCCCTTGTAGACGTGTCAAGGGTATACGTAGTTAACAGAAGGTTCCCTGTGAAAGAAAGGGAAGGATTTATCATAAAAAGTGATGAAATTATTAAGCAGCAACGCTACTTTTTTTTATTAAAAATGTATTACAAATTTATAAATAAAGAGCATCACATCTTAAAAGTGTCGGCTTTAGCAACAATCATATATTTAAAGTATAATATGTTAACATACTATAATCCTACGATACAAACCTAATTTTTTAAAATTTCAATTTAAATTTAACCCCCATACTCTTACAGTTTTTTTGTTCTTATCCTACATGGGTAGTAATCCTAACAGCTTCGCGCTTCTTCGAAGAAGAAAAAAGGGGTGGCCGATTCTTGACAAAGCCAAGAAAGGGGCATGTTCCTCTCAACAATTTTTTAAATAACTAACTACTACGCATTACGCAATAAATTATGTTCTGCTTTTGTTATTAAATATACAATAATTTAATGATTCAAATAGTTACCCTGGTTCCAAAGATTATTGTGAGTAAAATTATAAAAACTTTCTTTTTTTTTTCTTTTTTATTTCTGTTTATGCTTCTGGTTTTTTATATAAAAAACTATCCTTTCTTTTTGCAAATAAACAGGCTTCCCTACTTCATTCTAGTTCAATAGGAGGTTAAATGGGGACGACCCTGCCCACGATGGGTTAAAAAAGAACGGCCGCAACAGGGATGGATGATTCATTTTATAGATTAGTTTTCCAAATGATTTATAGATAAAATAGTAAAATAAGATGAATAATAAATAAAAGAAAGGAATAAAAATAATTCTAAAGATGTATAGAAGCGCTACCATTTTCTTCGAAGAGAGGGCTTTAAATGGGATTCAATGGGTTTTAATGGATGCGGATGGCCAAAAATTGTCTTAATATATTTAATTTCGATACGTATTCCGCTATGTACCATTAGGACTTTTTCATCTTATATTCCTTAGGTTTTTAGCACTACTTAATTTAAATCCTCTTAATTTAAATATAAAATACTTAATTTTAATAGAACATTGAGAAATATCAGTGGAAGTCTGATAGGGGTTGAGTTTCAGTTAATAAGAGTAAAAACTGATAATCTCTTTATTGTCTCTTCTAAATTTTTACACTATAAAAAATAATTATGAATAATCCATCAAATAATAATTCAGCTCTTATGAATGCAATTCAAAACACTCAAACTAATTTTGAAAATGATAGTCCTGTTACTGATAAATCTATGGTTAAGTATGTTCAACATGTGAAAGAAACTGTATTAGATAAGTATATTAACAACAATCCTCCCCAATCTGAAAGTTTTGCTGAAAGTTTTCCTAATTATGGTGATGATAAAAAAGGTATTTTTGCCTCGCTTAAACACCTTTTTAAACAAATCAATGAATCTAAAGAATATAATAAATTAATAGAAAAAAATAAAGAAAAAAGTCTATCTGATTTAATAGCTGAAAATCTTAAAAAGAGTGATGATTCTACAAATACAAATCCTTTTAACACTTTAGAAAGTTTGACCTCATGAAAAGAACGACCTTTTGGTCATTTTGGAGATTCAAGTTTGAATTCCATAGTATCTAATATTATAAAAAAAGATTACACTTATGTAAATGATATTATAAATATAAGTGTTAAACCTTTATCTTTAATTCCGGCTGGTTTAACTTATACAACATTAGTCAGATTATATCTTAATAAAATGAATCAAGATAATTCTATAAATTTTATGAAAACTGCAGAAGAAAAACTAAGATTTTTAAATAAACGAAATAGAGAAATTAACATAGTTACGTTTTTAATTGCACCCATAGTAACATTAACACTAGTTAGTGTTTTTAATCATTCAATATTAGATAGTTTTAATATAAGTTTAAATAATAACAATAATTTACCTTATTTTACTGATCAATTAAATGAAAGTTCAGTAGTTAATTCTAGTTCTAGTTCTAGTTCTAGTTCTAGTTCTAGTTCTAGTTCTAGTTCTAGTTCAATTGAAAAAATTAAACAATTTGGATTTTTTTTCTTTTCTTCAAAAAAAATTTACAATAATAGTTCTAATTGATTAAAAAAGATAATGACTATCATTCTATTATTAAGTCTATTAATTGGTCTATTAATTTATTTAATAGGTTTGAAAAGTGTATTAGTATTAATATTCAATATAAAATTAACTTATGTAAAACTCTTCATTATTTTATTGCTTTTTTATTTATTATTATATAAAATCTTTGAAATATTTTTATACTTTTTATTTTCTAAAAATGATATAACTATACCAGATTATTTTCCTAATTCTGTTAAATATAATTTAGATACCATTAAATTGTTAAGTAAATCTGAAGGATTTTGATCTATTATAAAATTACTTTTTATTGATCTTTGTATTTTAATAGTAACTTTATTTATGATGCTCTATTTTTATTTTTAGATTTAACAGGCAATAATATATCTTTTTTTGCTTTTGCAGCAGTGATTCTATGATTAAAAAGGATACCACACCTTTGTACTACTAACAGACTAACGGATTCAAAACTAATATACTAATGGACTTAAAAATTAACGGATCTATTTTTTGTTTACTTTATAAGAGCGTAGCAAGCAACAGATAAGTTATCCTTGCTTCTTTCAATAGGGGTATTCACTACGTAGATCCCCATGAAGAATAAGGGAGCGCTTAATTTCAAAGCCTACTTATTTGCAGCTTAAATCTGTTATTGTTAAATTGTGGTAATGCTTATATTCGTTGTTTATACTACTACCCCTGCTTCTCCAATTGCCAATGACCATTGGCCCCTCCGAAGGCTTGATGTAGGGGGAGCACTTCTTCTTAAAAGAGTATAAATAAATACTCTTTTTATACAATATTAGATATCTTTTTTATTTAACCCCCTCTTTAATAGGCAATGGCTCCTTCTCCTTTTTCATGGGCCATTTGCAAAAGCCAACCATCCTGCCCATAAAGGGAGGCTTCAATGGTGGGGGGTGTGAGAAGACGATCGTTTTCTACGGTAAAGATCGGTGTCATTTCGAAGGGGAGCTGCATTGGGAATGGGAATCCTCTTAATTTAAAAATAAAATACTTAATTTTAATAGAACATTGAGAAATATCAGTGGAAGTCTGATAGAGGATAAGAATCATTTAATAAGAATAAAAATAAAATAAAAATATTAAATGATTTAATTTTCAGTTAATAAGAGTAATAACTTGAATAACTTACATGTATTTTCTCTTCTAAATTTTTTCTAATTACACATAAAATATATAATAATGAATTGAGTAGAACAATTAGCACATTTTTACATTATAGCTTCTTTCGCACCTTTACCTAATACAAAAATAGAGGTATTAAAACAAAAACCATTAAATATGGTATCTTCAATTGTATGATATACAAAAGATATAGATTATAACAAGTTATTAACACTAAGTAATTTTATGGATAAAAACACATCATTTTTTAAAAATAATAAATATATAGTAATAAATGTTAGTCAATATGTTGATATGAAGATAAAACTAAAACATAATTCACCCTATATTAAAGTAGTAGACATACATGTTTATTATTTAATAAAATTATTTCAAGATTACCTAAATTATAATTATAAAAAAACTATGTATGCAAGGGAATATACTTATAATAAACACCATCACTTCAGAAAGGTTAAATCTGAATATGAATTAGATATAAATTATTATCTAAAAATTCATATTTTTAATTTATTTTTAAAAAAAACTCATAATCGTACGACCCTACCCTGCGATCCGTTTTACTTCAAGCCTTCGGAGGGGCGGGGCCCGTTGGATGAAAAAGAGCAAAGCGTAGAAAATATTTCAGATTATAATGTAATATTTATATTTAATGATATAATTTGAAGTAATATAGTGTTGATGTTTAAATCAATAAATATTCAAGTTTATGGGGGTAGTGGTACTAAAAGACATTTATTATCAACAGTTCAAGCACGTTTAACTGGTTTTTTATATTTATTAAATGATATGAATATAGATAAGTCAATAATATATGAAAGTTTTAATAAGCCATCTTCAGTTAATAGTAAGATAACTAAAAAAATTGATGGTTTAAAACATAATCTAACTAATTGAGAAAAATTTAAAAATGAATTGCCTGTAAGCATTTATAATACATCTGATGAAAATATCAATTTTTTTTGATTTTTAAACTTAATACCCAATATAATTTCAACTATCCTTAAATTAATAAATGAACAGAAACTTATACTTAAAAAAATAGATGATATAAGTAAAAATATTTTAACTGATCAAGAAAGACACAAAAAATACTCGAGCGCTCATTTAACTAGTGACTGAAGTGAAAAAAAACTAAGAAACATAGATAAGAATAATATTTTGAATTTAGAATCTATAAAAGAAAATAAAAAAAAATTAGAACTATTATTATTAGACATAAACTATCACACAGACAATTTATATAAACTAGATAAAAATTTATTCGATTCAAATGGTATTTGTAAACTATATTCAGAAATAAAAAAATCTGATGTATTATAGTTTAATAAGAAATAAGTCCCGCCCTTTTATCTTATAAATCCGACGCACTTATAATTACGTTAAGGTTACCCTTTTTTTAACATTAACAATGGTACAATGGCTGGGTTAAAAAAAGAAGTAGCCTTTTTATTAAAAAGCCCTAACTTCAATAGGCAATGGCTCCTCTTTAAGTAGAGGATACACCAGGGATCCTTGCCGCCAATTATAAAAAGAACGACCCTCTGTTTACGAATTCTACAAAATCAATGAAATCTCTTAAGTTAACAAAGTCTACAAAGTCTATGTAAATTACGTAATATTTTTGTTTCATTTTTTTGTAGTCCAATCTGAATTAAAATTTAACAACCGTCGGACTAATTAATTCTGAATTTGTCCTATGCTCAGATTAAGGATTAAAAAGTAGCAGTGACCCTAAACGAGCAAACTCTCAAACAAAGGCTACTAAATTAGGGTTCGTAGTTGGGAAGTAGCCTAACGCAACAAATTATATTTAACTTTTATATTAGCAGATTTTAGAACACATTCAAAAAAAAAACTCATTAGAGGCTATATCATAATGGATCCAGTAATTAAAAAGTTTTTCTCTCTTTTTATTAATATTCAATAAGAGAATTATAAATACATTATTGAATGGGTAGAAGGATATAAACATAAAAATAAGTTTTTTTATGATATAAAGGCCCCCTTTATAACCCCCTATTAAAGCTAAAATATATATATTTCCATTTAATATTTTATATAACTTACTTACACAAAACAAAATAAAACTTAAATGCCCCACCCTACTGCAATGGATCTTTTCGCAGAAGCATCAACTCCCCCCGTTTTTTTTAACGAAGATAGAAGAAAGAGGGGACCCTTCAATTGACGCCTTGTTGGTGGGGCGCTCCAATTGAAAAAAAAAAGTCATTATAGTATCAGGAGCCCAAAAATTAAGATGCTCCCTTACAATAATCATTATACGAACTACGAAGACCCATACCTTCTTCCCCTTTTTTTCTTAAGAATCCTAATCAGGCTTTCCTTTCCTTTCAGGTTGGCAGATGGAGAAGGGTACCCCTTTAAGGTACGGTAGGGGTGATAAATATTAAGCCTT
>Ga0307474_10002462_pt1 | contig 13330 bp, 25 predicted proteins | sample atmos_gasesECM1C_2_FD_203312 | JGI IMG/M metagenome (GOLD analysis project Ga0307474, IMG submission 203312) | Hardwood forest soil microbial communities from Morgan-Monroe State Forest, Indiana, United States - atmos_gasesECM1C_05 | ecosystem: Environmental > Terrestrial > Soil > Temperate... | reverse complement strand
AATACTGGCGACTTTACGGCTGAGGAACGAGAGAAGCTTGATGGAGCTTATGCGGAACTTAAACGATTTGGAGAGCGCCTTACTATATGTGACTCAACTTCCCCTGATATCCGACAAGTCACGCGCACTGCAAACAAAGTTATACCAGACCTTGTGATATATGACCACATTCAGCACATTGGCGGTGAGAACGACAGCGCCAGGTCAAACGTTTCCAGATTCATGCGCGGCCTTAAGGACATCGCGCGGTCGCTTGGCTGTTCTGTGCTTGCGCTTAGCCAGATTAGAAGGCTCTATCGGGACCCTAAGACAGGGGAGGAGATTCGCCCGACTCTCAGCGACCTCAAGGAGAGTGGCACGATTGAGGAGGAGAGCGGAGCGGTGCTGCTGCTTAGCATCCTTTCGGACGAGCCTGACAATCCCGTTAGATGTCTATATTCTGAGCTTGCCAAGAACCGCTACGGACCTCTGGCGATTATTGGGATCGAGTTCAACAAGCTTACAGCAACTTTCAAAAACATGGAGGGGGAGCCGATAGCATGAACGTCTGCCCGAAGTGCGAGCGCCCCATCTTGGACGGGGAGCATGTTAGGTTCCAGGGGCTGGCCGTGCTCCACACTGCCCCCATACCAAACTCCCATGCCGTGGATATTTACCAGGAAGAGTGGATTGAACACCTTAGCTGCAGGCAACCGGAGGGATAGATGATCAAGGCCTACACAGCCCAGTCGATGACCGGCAGGATGTGCGACGAGATGATCGTCGAGGCGCATATGCTTGAGCGGGTATTAGGCAACTACGGCATCCGCATCCTCAACCCAGTGCTGGCAGAGTTGGACATCATCCCGAACGAGCACATCCGTCTCCCTAGCGTGCCGCCTGAGATATTGGAGAAGGTCTGGTACATGGACAAGCAGATGATCCGCGAGGCCGACGTGCTCATCGACTACAAGACGCACAACAAGAGCGACGGCAGCAACAACGAGGTCGGCTATAGTCGGTTCTGCCTGTGGAAGCCCACCATCCGCGTCTGGGAGGGCCCTGGCGCCCTCATAAGCCGCATGGAGCACGACATCGTCGTGCCGACGCTGATCGAGGCCGTATGCCTGATAAACGAGCGCTGGGGCGACTACGGGAAACTGAGGAAGTGGCGCACGGAGATGCTGATAGAGAAGTACCCGAGGTGGCTCGCCCACCAGAGGGAGCTGCAAAAACGCTACAATATGGAGGAAATACTATAATGCCTTTCATCAAGCCAGAAAGACGTGATCTAGCCGGAAAGGGACAACTGACTGACGCGCAGGTAGGGGACCGCTGCTACTTCTTCTACAAGCCAATGGTGGATGAGTGGAAGAAGGACCCGCGATGGACGACCGCACACAAGATCAAGAAACAGATGCTCCACGGGCTGCACCTTACCCATGTGGGCGGCCTAGCCTGCGACGACTGCGTTGCACGGCACCTGGCCTGGGAAGTATTCTTTCAGAAGTACATCCTACCTTATGAAAACCAAAAGGAGCTGGAACATGGGACCATTTAACGATACACTAACCGCCCCACCATTGCGGCCGGAGGTGTACCGCGTAATTGACGCAGGCGACTGCGTTTTAACTACCTTGGACCCGCGCAAGGCGCTATTGTCCCTAAACAAGCTGATCGAGAAGCACGACGTGACCGTCTGCTGGGCGGATGTGGAAATCCTGAGATGAAGGCCGAGGAATCGAGGGAATTGACGCTGTACGAGGTCAAGATGCTCCTGCTCTTGGAGCGCATCGCGAACGCGCTTGATAGGCTGGTGGATAACGATGATGACCATCTTAAGTAAAAAATACCGTCTAAAGGACGGTAGGGTATACTGGCACCAGCTATATTTTGCCATTGCACCTCGGTGGATGAAGGCGTATTCGCCTCCTGGCGGTGACTACAACTACGCGTTCTACCTCTACCAGCCACATAAGTATCTCATCGCCCTCTACGACCATGTGAGGTACTTTATTCAGCGCGGATACCGAGGTTACTCGGACCGCGACGTGTGGAGCATCGACTACTACCTGAATAGCTGGATGCCACAGGCATTGGAACAGTTGAAACGGACCACTCATGGCCATCCCATCGGGATGACCAAAAAACAGTGGGAGCACAGGTTGGACCAGATGATAAACGCGTTTAAGATCGCTAAGAATATCGACTACTATACGTACGTCAAACCGGAGGAGTGCCGAGCCGCGCGAAGGCAGTTTCGTAAGAACTTCGACGTGTTCAAAAATTACTACTTCAGTTTATGGGCCTAGGAGAATAGATGGAAAATCTGCAACTAAAGCCAGGACAGGTTGTTATAGTTGATGACATGAAAGCTATTGATCAGACAAATCCAAAGGATGTGCTTGGCGTGACAAAACCACGGATTGACCTCATTCCGCCCGCCAGCCTGATCTACCAGGCCATGGCGATGGGCCTGGGGGCGGACAAGTATGGGGCGTACAACTGGCGGTCAAAGAAGGTCAAGATGACGATCTATATCGCCGCGACAATGAGGCACCTGCTCTCAGTCCTGGACGGCCAGGATGACGATGAAGAGAGCGGCTCACCGCACATAGGCCATGCCCTTGCTTGCCTTGGAATCCTGGCTGATGCCCGAGAAACTGGTAACCTTATCGACGACCGCCCTGCGAGAGGCGTGGCGGCTGATCTGATCAAGAAGTACACGAAGAAACGCGTAACCTAGTGGAAGGGACATCTACCATCGATACACCGGCCCAGCCGACCTTCGGCCCACCGATGTTTGGGGTTGAGCTGCACCTAAACCCCGAAGGAGTGCCAGATGGAACGACAGCCGTCATTGACGTTGAGACTGATGAGAAGGATAACTTTGTTGGGGTTGGGATTATGTGTGGTCCCTCTTCTGTTAGCTACTATTCTTCTCTGCGTCCCGACCTTGTTGCTTATCTTGGTCATGCTAACCTTATTGGCCACAATATCAAGAGTGATGCGCATTGGCTTAAGCGCTGGGGAGTAGACATTCATCCAAGCCGCCTTGCCCATGACACGATGCTAAAGTCCTATGTGCGCAACAGCACGAAGGAGAGTCACGGCCTGAAGGACCTCGCCAAGGAATTCCTTGGCATGGAGTGGCCGACCTACGAGCAGATGGTGGGGACGGGGAAGGCCAAGGTCACGCTGGACAAGCAGGAGATTGGGCGAGTGGCGGCATACTGCGGGGCGGACTGTGTGGCCACGTATCTCCTTAATGAGTACCTGGACAAGGCGATGACCCCCACGCAGAGGGGCTACTACAGCAAGATCGAGCTTCCGACCATGCAGCTCCTATTTTCGATGGAGAATACGGGTGTTACCGTAGATGTCCCTTATCTGATGGCTTTGAGGGAGGACTTCACGAAGGACGCCAATATGCTCCTTCAGGACCTCCTGAACCTCGTGCACGAGCACGGGTTCATAGTTCCTTGCCGCAAGAGCTGCCCCAAGAAGGTGCATTCTCACGAATTCAACCCAGGGTCCCCAAAACAGGTTTTAGAGGCCTTAAACGCCTTCGGATTCGTCCTTGACAGCACTGCAAAGGAGGCCTTGGAGCCTCATAGGGGGGATGAGTTCATCAATATGCTCTTGGAGTACCGAAAGATCAACAAGGTGGTGTCCACGTTCCTGGACGCGTGGCTGGAATTGAAGACACTGCCCAAGATACACACGACATTCAGCCAGGTCTCGTTTGACGACGAGTCCGGCGACTGGAAGGGCATACGGACTGGCCGTTTGTCCTCCAAAGAGCCCAATTTGCAACAGATTTCAAAGGCTGGGGATGTGGACCAGGAAACAACCGGCAAGGCGCTCCGCTCAGGATTCATCCCAAGCGACCCCGAGAAGGAGTTATGGGTCTACGACTTCGACCAGTTCCAGTACCGCATCCTGGCGCACTACACGAAGGAGCCGGTCCTACTTAATGCCTTCAGGAACGGGGAGGACGTACATGAGGCGACCGGCAAAGTCCTATTTGGAAAAAGTTCCATCACGCAGATGGAGCGCGGGATCGCCAAGAACTGTAATTTCGGCGCCGTCTTCGGCGCGCAGGCGGAGAAAATCGCGCAAGTTGCGAAGTGCAGCCTCGAAGAGGCTGAGAAATTCCTCGCGCTCTACTGGAAGCGACTCCCAGGCGTGACTTTTTGGATCAACCGGACGAAGATGCTCGCGCACGCGCACAAGAGCGTGAAAACGATCTTCGGGCGCGTCATCCCGCTGCCGGACATCGACAGCCAGAACATATTCGATCGTATGCACGCCGAGCGCACGGCTGTCAACTACATCATCCAGGGCGGCGAGGCAGACATCATCAAGCTGGGCATGATACAGGTCAACGAGGCCGGATTCATGCCGATACTTCAGGTGCACGATGAACTTCACTTCGAGGGCTACCCAAAGGACCGAGAGAGGGACATGCCAAAGATTCAAGGTATATTAGAGAACATCGTGAAGTTGGACGTGCCCATCATCGCAAACGGCGGCTATGGGCGCACTTGGTTCGAGGCAAAATAATGACCAAAGATGAATTGGCTGGTTTTGTGCTAACACTTGAAACAGCGGAAATATATTTCTCTCGGTGTACAGCAGCTGAGAAAAAGATGGGTCCATTAAGTCAAGCAGAACGTGTCGTAATATTGAAATCTTTGGGCACTCCATTAACATTAGGAGAACTGAGGGATACTATTCAGGGCAAACGAATTCTTGTTATAAAGGACAAAAATGAAAAAAGCCAAGACGCTTGAGGTTAAGCTTCGGTCCGCTCTTAGACTAATTTGGAGTCGTAGTGCGGAACGTCGTGCCATCTTGAAAGCAGCTATCCTTGTTCCTGAAGCTAGTATAAAGCAGTTTCAGTGCCCAGCATGCAAACAAATCTGGCCCATACAGATGGCCGAGGTGGACCATGAACCTCCGATTGGTACACTAGAGAGTTGGAAAGATACAGTAAAGTTTATTGATAAGCTATTTTTTGGGCCACAATGTGCCATTTGTAAGCTTTGTCATAAGACGAAGACAACGCAGCAGAGAAAGAGGATCAGATGATAAAGAAAACGCCGCTGGGCCTGAAGGACTTGCTTCCAAGATGGCACAAGAGTGTCCTGAGTGATATCAGGCGGCTCAGCTTGCCTGAGCCGGACCATGAGTACGGGTTTTCTACTCTTTTGTTGAAAGAGCACCTGCCAAGTGCTGAGTTCAATAAGTTTTGTAAATGGATGGACGGTCAAACTGGCATATTGGATGCCAAGCTTGGGATGATAAACTATACTAATGATGTTATTCGAGGAATTGACTTCATACGACATGGAAAACCGCCCTACTGGGACTAATATGTTAGAAATAAATAAAATTCACTTGGGTGACTGCATGACGTTAATGCCGCAAATTCCTAATGAATCTATTGATCTGATTCTTTGTGATTTGCCTTATGGAATAACTCAAAATACGTGGGATTCAATAATTCCTTTACCATCCCTTTGGGAAGAATATCAACGTATATTAAAAAATAACCGAATAATTATTCTTACTGCAATGCAGCCTTTTAGCAGTCAATTGGTTCTAAGTAATTTGAAATTGTTCAAATATGAGTGGATATGGTCTAAAAATAAATCCACAGGATTTTTAAATGCTAAAAAAGCCCCTCTTAGGGCTCATGAGCAGATTTTAGTATTTTCCAAAGGAAAGGCACGTTACTATCCCCAGAAAACGTTTAATCACGCCCCTGTGCACTTCTACACAAAACATACAACTGATGGAACTAATTATGGCATGACAAGGCTAAACATTTCTGGTGGTGGTAGTACTGAACGGTATCCAACATCAATTCTTATTTATCCTGTTGAAACACAGAAGATGCATCCCACGCAAAAACCAGTAAAATTATTTGAGTACCTTATTAAAACATACACTAATGAAAATGATATAGTGCTTGACAACTGCATAGGATCAGGAACAACAGCTGTTGCAGCAAAGAATTTGAAAAGAAATTTTATTGGTATAGAGAAGGAAGAAAAATACTGGAAACTGGCTATCGAAAGAGTTAATAATATCAAAGTTTGACAATAAGGCATTTAAATGGGACTATTAAAGACGTGGTATTATGATCATAAGGAACAATAATGGCTGATATACCCTTGAAAATACTTTGTCTGGACATCGAAAATTTCCCCTGCCTCGTCTACTCTTGGGAGCTGGGTGAGGTCCACATACCTTTGGAGTTCCTTGTGCGCGACTGGACGATCAGCGCATGGGCCGCCAAGTGGGTGGGCAGCGACGAGATCATGTACATGGATAATCGTGGACGGCGGGATATCTATGATGACAAGCACCTAGTGAAGGGGATCATAAGGCTGATCAACGAGGCTGATATAATCATCGGCCAGAACGTGAAGCGCTTCGACCTTCGCAAGATTGCGGCCAGGGCTGACTTCCACAAGCTCAAACCCTTCCGGCCATGCAAAGTCGTGGACATCCTGAAGGAAGAGCGGCGCGTGTTCGCCTTGACCTCGCACAAACTGGCCTACAAGACAGCGCGAAACGAGAAGTACAAGAAGCTCAAGCACGAGAAGTTCCCAGGCTTCGACCTGTGGAAGGGCTGTATGGCCGACCGACTCAGCGCATGGGTTGAAAAAGAGCGCTATTGCAAGTACGACGTTCTCTCGACTGAAGAGCGGTACACGGATGTTCGCGGTTGGATAACGGTTCCGAGCCTCGGCCCCATCGACGGAAAGGACCGCTGCAAGTGCGGCAGCCAGAACCTGGCTCCAAAAGGATATGCCTTTACTGACGCGGGGAAATTCAGGGTGTACCACTGTCGAAACTGTGGCAAGTGGCCACGAAGCTCAAGAAATATCTTGACAAAGGGACAAAAGTCTGGTAGGCTTAGGGAGGTCTTGTAATGCATCTACACTCATACCCTTCCATCTACAACATGGGCCACCGTGCCGTAGCGGGCCTTCTAGATGACCCAGTCTACGTGCAGGAGAAGGTGGATGGCTCGCAGTTCTCCTTTGCCATCGATGGGGAGGGTAACGTCATGACGCGGTCCAAGGGGGCCGAGATTTTCCTCGAAACCGCAGACAAACGGTTCAAAGGAGCCGTCGAGTATGTCCACTTAATCAAGGATTGGCTTATCCCAGGGTACACTTATCGTGGTGAGGTTCTTTGTCACCCTAGACACAATACTCTTGCTTATGATCGCGTACCAAAACATAACATCGTCCTCTTTGACGTCAATACTGGCGAGGAGGCGTACATGGGCTATGGCAGCGTTTGCGAGGAGGCCGAACAGCTCGATCTCGAGGTCGTCCCCCTCCTCTACACAGGCAAGGTCAGCACAGCGGACGAGCTGCGGGCCTTCCTCGACACTCCAAGCTTCCTCGGGGGACAAAAGGTCGAGGGAGTGGTCGTCAAGCCCGTCGGATACAACATGTTTGGAGTAGACAAAAAAGCATTGATGGGAAAGTATGTGTCTGAAGCATTTAAAGAGATTCATGGCAGCGAATGGAAGAAAAACAACCCCTCCAACAATGAGATCGTGGAGAAGGTCGCCTTGCGGTATAAGACTCCGGCCAGGTGGCACAAGAGCATTCAGCATCTTAAGGAATCGGGCCAGCTTGAGGACTCCCCGCGAGACATAGGGAAGCTCTTGAAGGAAATCAACGTCGATGTGCTCAAAGAGTGCGAGCAGGAGATCAAAGAGGAGCTTTTTAAGGCAGCTTGGCCGAAGATTGCTCGAATCATTACTGCGGGTTTTCCAGAGTTTTACAAGCAGGAACTTTTGAATAAGCAGTTCGATGGGAGCGTGAAATGCGAGAGCCAAGACAGCGTTGCGTGAAGTGCAAGCACCCTACGAGCCCCGCGCATTTAGCGGATGGCTTGTGTAGCCGATGCCGGAGGCCAAAGTGATGGACGAATATCCGCTTACGATCAAGATCGCCAATGAGGCACGCCTAAACATCAATCTTTCAGCTGAGCAGCTGAAGGACTTAGCACAGCAGGTAGCGGAAATTTTAAGGAGCCAAAAATGAAAATTATCTTCACGGATTTTGATGGTGTCCTCAACTCAGAGGCCAGCTTTAGATATGAGGATCGACGGAAGATTTTGCACGTGAACGAAACCCTATCCCACATTGCTTGCTCGAATTTGCAGTACATCCTTGACCAGGATGCTGACGTTAGGCTGGTCATTTCGTCGACCTGGCGTAAGATTTTCTCGATGGAGAAGATAAAGAACATCCTCAACTCCTACGGGGTCAACCCGTCCAGGATATTGGACAAGACGCCTGCGGTGTTTAGCGGCGACCGCGCCCACGAGATCAACCTGTGGCTTCAGGACCATCCGAATGTCACGAAGTTCGTCATCCTGGACGATGACAGCGACGTGCTGAACATGAAAGACCCACGAGGGCACATCTTCCAAACCACACCGGAAGACGGCCTGCTGTTCAAACAGGCCAAGCAGATAGCGAAGCTTTTCCGCGACATGAACGTGGAGGCAAAGTAATGGACATCATCCAGCGCTCCTTGGATAACGACCTAATTGAGGCACAACGGCTCTATGACTTCCGCTCTGATGTGTTGTTGCTTCTTCAAATCGTCCGTCTACTGCGTGGTAAGCCCATGTCGGTAGTAGAAACGCCCGTCAAGGGATGGTCGCCCGATGGGAATATCTGGTATCCAAGTGAACCTGGTACATTTGATGACCAAAATAAATAAAAGTCGTTTAATCGGACTTCAGTGCTCATTTTGTAGTATACCATTCGTAGCTGACATATACAATGTACTAGCTGGATATGTCCAATCCTGTGGATGTTTACGCTTAAGGAATAAATTTGCTCAACCGAACAGAAATAAAAATAATTACACCACAGGAGACCGAAAATGAGAAAAAGTAGTGTAAGAAGAGAACTGGAAAAATTTTTAATAGTTGGCACAATGTTGCTGGCACCAATGACGGGATATGCCAAAACACCACTTGAAACGGCTGAAACGGCCACAGTGCTCCTCAGTGTAGAGGGCTTCGAGGGGGGTTGGCGCGGGTCAGGCGTTATGATCGACAGCCATACCGTTCTTACATGCGCTCACATGGTTCAAGGCAAAAATGATAACTTATGGGTCTATATCTATCCTGGCAACCAAGTTATCAAGGGTATTCCCTCTGCTGGGAATATCGGTAAAGATTTGGCACTCATCGAATTGGTCACCCCAGTGATCCTGCCATCATACGCGATATTTAGCACATCCTCGACGGTGGGAGAGCCCATTCGCGTCATCGGCAATACGGGTGGCGTCATGCACTGGTTTGTGACTTCAGGCGTGGTTTCCTCATATGAGAACAACTTCATTCTGACAGATGCAGTGATCCATGGTGGAAATAGCGGTGGTCCATGGATAAATGGGAGTGGAGAGGTGATTGCGCTTACAGACTGGGGCCTTGACGGCCAGAACATCAGTGGCGGCATCAGTGCCACGGATGCCCTGGACTTTATCAACAATGTTCGACATCCGAAGCCAGGCATGTTCCACAAGGATGAGGACGCTACTCTCACTAAATACAAGTGACCTTTGTCACAGGATGGGAAATAAAATGAGACTTTACGTAGATGATCTAAGGAGATGCCCTGATGGATGGAAGCTTGCGCGTACCATCACGGACGCCATTGCACATCTTTACGCTGGAAGAGTTCATGAGATTAGCCTTGATCACGACATCGTGTTCATTCGGGGGTCGGATATACGGATGCACAAGGAGTCGTTCATGTCGGTGGCTTACTTCATGGCTGTTATGCCCAGGGATTTACGTCCTGAGAAGGTTCGCATCCATACTGCGAACGTGGACGCCGGATGGAAGATGCACGACCTATTGCGAAACGCCGGATACCAGAGCATCGAGGTTGTCCCATTGGGCGACGCGGTCCTGCAAGAAGACGTAGAGCAGATTAAAAAGGACCTACAGTGAGGGTTTACAAGCTCGATGAGAACTTGACATGCTGGTGTGGGCATTCGTGGGAAGAGCACCATCATGGTGCCGTCATGAACCCTCAATACTTTGACTATCCCCTGACGATTGGCGGCATGATTGCCAATGAGTGCGAACACAGCCAGGTCAATGGGAGCTATTTCCTTCGCAAGGGTGAGAAGAAGCATTGCCTGTGCAATAACTTTAAGCCGAGGGCACGGAATGTCCAGAAACTTGTAGACGAATGGGTTAAGAAACATGGATGATAACGATATTCTAGGTGGTAATCCAGTGACGCCAGGTCTTGGGACCAACCCTCCCGACCTGTCGCAGGAGATAGAGAGCGCGGCGCAGGCGGGCATAAACGCGGCTGAGAACGTTGTGGCCGCCCGCATCGGCCAGATACAGATGATTAGTATCGCTTCCTCTGACATCTCGGCATGGGGTTACGACCCAGTTGAGTTCAAGATTCAAATTCAATTTACGAACAACCGAATATATGTCTATGAAAATGTATCTCCCGCGGATTTCGAGATGTTGTCTAACTCGCCATCAAAGGGGAAAGCCTTTTGGGCTCTGATCCGACGCAATCCAGTCGGGCACCCGTTTACTCGTCTACAATAGGAGATTTTAATGACTAAAAAAGAGAAAGCCATTAGGAAATTTGCCAAGGCGATGCGTTCAGCTTGTGTAGAATACTACGCCGAAAAATATGGTGATACACGACTCAATCTGACTCCGAATATGCAGGAAGCGTGGTACGAGTTCATTATTGGGTGTATCGCGGAGGCCAAAGATGTCAAACCCACAAGATGACATTGTTACGGAACGGAGTTGGAACGAGGCCGACATTCTTGAGACGAAGAAGGCCCACTTCCAGGGCGGCGGCAACACCCGCGCCCCCGCGCCCGTGCAGGTGGTCAACCGCCTGAACGAGGAGCTCCTTCAGATGCTGAAGATGGGTAAGAAGTACAACCAGTTCCAGGGGATCGACCGCTGCATCCGCGTGCTGGACCCAGGGGCCCCGAACCAGCGCCACTGCATGGCCATGATGGTCAAGAACATGACGACGAACGTGGTAGGCTGCTCGAGCTGCGACCGCATCAAGGACGTGAACGCGAACCCGAAGACGATAAACAGCTCGTCGATCAAGCTGGACCAGAAGGATTTGAAGGAGTTCGGCTTGGAGAAGGACCCCACGTTCAAGGCCGAGCCGACATCCCGCCAAAAACCCGCCAAAATGGTGGGATCAAAGCCAAGGAGGCCCAAGATGGCAGTGCCGAACAGCGTGAAGATAGAGGTGACGATGAAGGAGCTTCAAAGCGACTCAAACGTGGTGGGCGTGCTACTCCAAAGGACCTTGGACGCCATATATGAGCTCCCTGTGAAGAACTTCAGGGAAGCCGAGGAGATACGCGTGGTCAAGGAGCGCGTCGAGGGGTACCTTAAAGACAGCCGTGGGAGCGTAGGCTGATGCTGTCATTACGAGTAAAGATTTGGTTCTTCAACTCAGGCAGCGCGGCCATGCTCGCGTTCCTGCTGGCGGCGAGCGGGAGCCCAGTGTGCTTCGTGTTCGGGGCAATAGCGGCGGCTGAATGGCAGGTAGCCAACTTTCTATGCACAAAGGAGAAATCAGATGCGTGAACAAGTGTACATACAGGGAATCCAGCAGGCCCACGCCCGAATAGAGCGGCTAGAGGACAAGCTGCGTGGCGTATACCAAGTACTAGAAGAGATTATCGGCAAGGAGCTGCTGCGCGGGCAAGCCTTGCACAAGGTACTCATGGATAAGGCCGTATTCACCGACGCCGAGCTAAAGGCGGCCCTTGAGAAGCTCGTGGAGGAGTCGAAGGCCGAGCTGACGAAGATGAAGGACGAGGCTCAGGCCGCCAAGGCCAAGGCTGTGGAGTTGTTGGTCCCAGCTGGCGCCAACCTAACGCCTCCCGCTACTGAGCCCAGCACGTCCCCGTCGTCTGAGCAGCAGACACCGAACGCGGAACAACCCACGGAGGCGCCCAGTGCAGAACCGCCAATCGCAGGTTAATAGGTGTCGGTGCTGGGGCAAGACCACGGTCGTATTCACCATCGAGCATTGTCCAACACTCGTGGCCGTGATCGAGGCCGAGTGTGATAAGATAGTAAAGTTTACACTGGACCAGACGCTGCTGCCCAAGTTCGGGAAGCCACATTTTTCACTAGCCGAGTTCACCACAGGAGAGCAACATGACGTGCCCAGTATGCCCCAGAAAGCTGACGCCTGAGTTGTATCCCCTCGTTAACAAGGCCTGCGGGTCATGCCAGCGGCAGATAAGGCAGATGATGTCGGGGTTCAATGGCGTCGTTGTAGAGCCAAGGCGCGCGAGGACGACCTGGGACAACACAGAGGCTTTCGAAGGCTGGAAGTCGTCCCTTACCTCTAGCGACGTGGCCATGGTCCACCTTCGCAAGAAGGACGACCACGCCATGCAGCGTTGCGATCTTCGGGACATGAAGAGGGCCGTAGGGCTGCCGAGGTTCCTGCCGCTCGAGGCTCAGGTGTTTACGGCGTGGGTACTGGAAGGCGTCAAGGACGAGAAGATTCAAGAGGTGCTGGGCCTCACGTACTCGCAGCTCTTCGCGGTGAAGGGCGTCGTTAAGAAGAGGTTGCAAAAACAGATGTGTTATTTCATGCAGATCAAACTCTTAGAGGAACAGAGCAATGCCAAAATTAATCGATCTAACCGATAAGGTATTCGGACGTTTAAAGGTAGTAAAGGTCCACCATCGAACTCCACATCGGGAATTCATCTGGCTATGCACATGTAATTGTGGGAATATAGCATATATCTCCGGTAAAAATTTGCGCTATCGAAAAACTTTGTCTTGTGGGTGCTTGCACAAGGAGATATCTTCTAGGATTAATCTTTCTCATGGGATGTATGGCACACACTTCTATGCAAAATGGAGTAATATGCTGACACGCGTAAGAAATACTAGATATAATGAGTACTATCGATATGGTGGTCGTGGAATTAAGGTCTGCAAACGATGGCTAAAATTTGAAAATTTTTTAATGGATATGTTTGAAAGCTATCGACAGCATCTCACACGATTCGGCAAAAAGCAAACAACACTAGACCGTATAGACAATGACGGAAATTACAAACTGAGTAACTGTCGATGGGCAACATACCACGAGCAAAAGATTAACCAAATCCAGAAGCTAGAGAGGGAGGGCAAGATTGATGGAAGGATTTAATTTGAATGTGAATGGGATTACTTCGCCTAATACAGCTAAGCTGATTAATGACGATTTCAAGAGGGCGGCAGAAATCTATTACGCCTGGACGGGTCAAGGCGATG
>Ga0307474_10002461_pt1 | contig 13331 bp, 9 predicted proteins | sample atmos_gasesECM1C_2_FD_203312 | JGI IMG/M metagenome (GOLD analysis project Ga0307474, IMG submission 203312) | Hardwood forest soil microbial communities from Morgan-Monroe State Forest, Indiana, United States - atmos_gasesECM1C_05 | ecosystem: Environmental > Terrestrial > Soil > Temperate... | reverse complement strand
CCCAAGAACTCCACACCAACGTAACTTACCTATGCAATGGCGAGCGGCTGCTAATCGAAAGCTGCAACATGCGCGATCTCTCCGACACTTCCTCGTGTCTGGTCCAACATCCGGATCGTCCGAAACACAACGGCTTCGTGGCTTACACCAACGAGACTCGCGGCTCGCTGAAAAAACTCCTCGCGACTTGCACGCAGCCTACGGCCGATCAGGTCGCTCACGCCGAAGCCTTCGCCAAGAAGCAGCAAGACAAACAAGACGCTATCCTGCAGCAAAATCTCAAATTGATGGACACGCCCGTTCCCGCGCCGGGATCGTCGACCGGGAACTCTAAATCGCAGCGCGACAAAGTGCGGGTGGCCCGCTGCCTGAGTGCTGGACGAACCGAAGGCCAGTGCGTGGGAAACGAATTTGGCAAAGCGTTCCAGGGCGTCTTCGATTTCGCCGGATCGATGCTGGGTATGAAACCACCTCAGCCGGGGCTATATCTGAACGGAATCTACGAAGGTAAAGGCGGCTGGAATATTTCGTTCGCGCCCGATTCGGCGGCCATGCAGTGTTCGGACCTGGTCACCGATGATCATCCGTACAAGATTGAATTCAAGGGCACGCAGGTTGTTATCAAGGTAGAAAGCAAACCGGAGCCGCTGGTTCTGGCTTATCGCGAAGGAAAACTCTACGGTCCGGCGCCAATTAAAGTCGATGGCGCGGTTGTCGTCGGCACGGTCCCCGGTTCCGGGGGAGGCGGAGGCCGCTCGTCCAACTCTGTCCCGGGGGCAATGACCTCCAACACCGAAACCACCAACTCCACCCGCTTTGTATCTCCACTCGAGGCGCAAGCCTATCAACAAGGCGGAGGCTCGGGAACCCTGCAACAGAGCGGGGCGGGGTACGATTTGACCGAATCGCACACGACCACCACCTACTCCGCGGCTCCCGCTCCTGCTCCGGTGTACAACACCGGCCCACAAATTATCACGGCGCCCCGCACCAGGACCTGTGCCGCACCGGCGCTGGCGACGACCAAGACCACAACCTCTCAAGACATGGGCAGCGCATTGTCCGGACTGGGAGCGCTTTTCGGCGGCGGGGAAGCACCGAAGGCAGCGGTGGCGCCCACCGGGTTACGGATGTTCGGCGAATATGCGGCACCCGGCGGCGCGGATATCGACTTCAAGGACGATGTGGCCATCGTGGCCTGTGGGATGATCGCCGCACAATATCCATATGCTGTCGATCTCAGCGGTAAAGAACCCGTCCTAAGACTCGCCAGCACTGGCAAGCCGACCATCGAACTTTCTTTCGGCCCAGATCGCGCGCTGGTCGGTTCTGGCAGTCTCCAAGTCACCGGCCGCGCAGCCACCGGAGAAGATCGCGACGGCAACATCGCCTACACTTCGCGTTCTGCCAGCTGCCCGCTGGGCACGCTGAAGCCCGTGTCCGAAAATTCCAGTGATACGGCTGCCGAGTCGGTTTCCACGGTAGCTCCCACTCCCGCTGCTCCCTCCGCTGCGGCGAAACCATCTGGCCCAGCTTTTTCAAAGCCGTCAGCACCGACCGGCAACGCGGTGCTATCGATTGCTACTGCCTTTCCTGCGGCGGCCGGCGTCGCGAATCCGCTCGCTGGCCGTCCCTATCTGTTGTTGCGCGATACTCTCGCCACGGCGTTATCAAAGGCGGGCGCAACGATTCCGGCAGGAGTCTCGGCGCACAAAGCAGTCAAAGACGCCTGTGCCAGTCAAACGTCTGACTGCCGGAAATACCTGCTCGCCATTTCCGCGGACACCGCGACCGGCCTAGCCTCTGATGCGAATGGGAAAGTAACCTTGCCGGGCGTGCCGCCGGGGATCTACTACCTGATGGTCTCGAACCAAAAGAACACAACGTACTGGGAGTTGAAGCTGCAACTCAAATCGGGTCCGAACTCCGCCACTCTCGACCAACGCAACGCCGTCCCGCTGAACTAAACAAAGTTTCTTCATTGCTACGGCCGGCGGCGTCCAAGCCGCTCGCTTTTCCTTCCGCTAAAAAATTCCATGCGTCCTTTTCGGCTCGAGAAGCATTTAAGTGTGATATACGCACCGTGGAGGTGTATCCATTATGTCATCCGCTCCTACGCCGGCTCCTGCCCGCGCTGCCGAGCCTGCACACGTAACGACAGCACCCGAACCCGCATGGCGGAAATTTCTCGTTCCCACTGTGGTGCTGCTGCTGATCGTTGCCGTTGTGCTGACCATCACCCGGAACTGGAATTCCTGGGAAGGTGGACGAATCGAGCAGACCACTGACGATGCCTACGTGCGTGGCGACCTGACGCCGCTCAGCACCAAGGTTGCCGGAATTGTCCGCGACGTAAAAGTTTCCGACTATCAACAAGTGCACAAGGGCGATCTGCTCGTCGCGCTGGAGGATGACGACTATCAAGCGCAAGTGGCGCAGGCCGCTGCCGCAGTGGAAGCCGCGAAAGCGGCCATCGAGAACAACGTCCGCCAGCGTGACTTACAAGATTCAAAAATCGACCGGGCCCTCGCGGGAATCGATCAAGCTCACGCTCAAATCACCGCGGCGCAGGCCGGAATCGATGCAGCGCAAGCCGACGTCGTGCGCACCCAGTCGGAGCGCACCAGGCAAGAAGGACTTCTCCAGACGCATTCAACCACGCCGCAGAAAGTGGAGCAGGCGGTGGCCGACCAGGAACGCCTGGCGGCGCAGCTCGCCAGCCGCAAAGCAGACCTGGAGGAGGCGAAAACCGCGCTACGCAGCAGCGAACTGGCCGCCGAGGCCGAGCGCCGCACCAAAGCCGTTCTGGAATCGCAGGATAACCAACTGATCGCCGACCTCCACGCCAAGCAAGCGGCACTCACCGCCGCCCAAGTGAATCTGGGCTATACCAAAATCGATGCGCCTGGCGATGGCACCGTGGGTGAAAGGCAGGTTCGTGCCGGGCAATTGGTCTCGCCCGGGACCCAGGCGATCGCATTCGTCAGCAATGTTAAATGGGTGCAGGCCAACTATCGCGAGACGCAGCTGACCAATGTGAGAGTCGGCGATCCGGCAGAGCTGCGCATCGATGAATATCCGGGAAAGGTCTTCCAGGGGAAAGTACTCGAGATTGCTCCGGCCAGTGGTTCGCAATTTGCGCTGCTGCCGCCCGACAACGCGACCGGAAATTACACCAAGGTGGTGCAGAGGATTCCGGTGAAGATCGCATTTGATGACGCCAATCTGGCAGCCACCCTGCGCCCGGGGCTCTCGGTTATCGCCATGGTGCGCACCTCGCACTAACGGAGCATAGGTATGGCCGCCTCGACCACGGTTCTACCGCACCCGACGGGAGCGCAAATTGCGCGGGCTCTCGCCGCTGCCGGTCCCGCCGATCTCTCGAAGAGCCCGCTGTTGGGCATCCTCGGCGTAATCACGGGTGCCGGAATCGTGACGTTCGCGGGCCGCATGATCACCCTGGGTGCCGCGGACTTGAAAGGACATGTGGGCATCAGCTTTGACGATGGGGCGTGGATCGGCAGCGCGTTCAACGTGGCGCTGATGTTCATCGGTCCTTTCACGGTGTATCTCGGCGGGCTGTTAGGGCCGCGGCGCGTTTTGTTGATGGCGGCCACCGCGTTCACTCTTATTTTCGCGTTTCTGCCTTTGGTCCATAGCTACAATCTGCTGATCTTCGGGCTTGTGCTTGCCGGTCTGACTTCCGGCACTTTCTATCCGCTAACGCTCACTTTCGCGCTCCGCAATATTCCTCCCCGGTACTTGCCCTTCACGTTGGCGTTCTACGCCAGCTTTGTGGATGGCGCGGTCAACTTGGCGCCGTCGCTCTATGGCTGGTTTCGTGATCACTGGTCCTGGCACTGGATGTTCTGGAGCTCGTCTTTACTCACGCCGCTGATGATCTTGTGCATCTATTACGGCATTCCAGCGCCACAGGAATCCGCCAAGAAGCGCGGCACCCCGCCCAGCTTCGCGGGTTTCCTATACGCCAGCGCCGGTTTCGCGATGTTGTTCGCCGCTCTAGATCAAGGCCAGCGGCTCGACTGGTGGCGCTCGGGACTATTTGTCGCCCTGTTTCTCGGCGGATCGTTGTTTCTGTTGTGGAGTCTGATCCGTCGTCTGCGCAGTCCGAATCCGCTGGTCGACCTGCCGTATCTGCGCCTATGGAACACTCAAGTGTTAAGCGTCGCGCTCATACTCTTTCGGTTCTCGCTTCTCTCTACCATCATTCTTGTGCCGCAAACATTGGCGATCCACGGTTTCGAGGCGGATCAAATTGGGCCGGGCGTGGTCTGGACCGCCGCGCCACAATTGCTTATCGCGTTGGTCGCTGCGCTTTTACTGCTCAAAGGATTTGACTCCAGGCTGCTGATGGCCACTGGCTTCGCCTGCATCGCCTTCGCCTGCTGCTTGAACGCCAACCTAACCAGCGCCTGGGCGGCTGCTAATTTTTATCGCACCGAATTGCTAATGGGCGTCGGGCAGTCTTTCGCCTTTATCGGCTTGGTCGCGACGATCGTTTTGCAGGCCATCGCTTCGGGAGGACTATCGACTCCCCAACGGGCCCTCACCTTTTCCGCTTTTTTTCACGTCACTCGATTGTTCGGCGGTGAGATGGGCGCCGCGTTCATGGGGCACTTCATCGCGGTTCGGGAGGAATTGCATTCCAATCTTCTTGGCCTGCACGTGCAGCGAGGGACTTGGATTACCGATAGCAGCGTCGGGCAACTCACCGCCGGACTTTATTCAAAATCGTACGGCGTCACGGAGGCCGTCGGCCGGGCAGCCAGTGTGGTTGGCGGCCGAGTTCGTCTTCAGGCCTACACGTTGACATTTATCGACGGATTTCATTTGGTGGCGTGGGCCTGCGTCTTCGCGCTCGTGCTCGCAATTCTTTTACGGAAATCACCGCTAAGTTACCGCGATTTCGAAACTGGCCGGTAATCGCAGGTGTTCCGCTTCATCTCAGGAGGGAATCATGAGTCGGTGGATCGCGTTTTTGGTTGCCAGCCTGGCGTGGTTTTGCGCGGTGAGCTTTGCGAGCGCCCAGGAGCAAGCCGCTACCACCACCCGCCATATCACTCTGCAGGAAGCTGTGCAGCTTGCGCTGAAGCACAACCATCTGGTGCGCATTGCCGGATACAAAGTCGAAGAGAGCCAGCACGCCAAAGAAAAGGCTCGCAGTGGGTATTTTCCGAGCATTAGTAACCAGAGCTCCTTGCTTCGGGTTACGGACACCGAGTTCATCCAAATTGCCAGGGGCGAGCTTGGGACCGTCGGCGGCACTCCTGTTCCGGAGCAAAATACGACTCTCAATCAGGGCGGAAAAACCTTCGTGACTAGCGGAACTGGCTTGGTTCAACCACTCACCCAACTCTTTACCAAGGTCAAGCCTCAAAACGATATCGCGCGCGCCAATCTGGACGTCAGCCGCGCCAACGCTCAGGAGACTAACAACGAAGTGGCGCTGAGGGTCCACGAGATCTACTACAAGGTTTTAATCGCTCAATTGCACCGCAGCGCAGTCGAATCCAAAATTCGCGCGGCCCAGGAACTGCAAAGCGAACGTACCCAGGAAGTGAAATATGGCAGCGCCCTGCAGCAGGATTTGATCGAAAGCAGCGCTCAGGCTCTTCAGGCCAAGCAGGAATTGCTCAGCACCGAATTGGCGCTCTCGGATTTGACCTTGCAGCTGAATGACGCGATCGGCGTTCCGCTGAACACCCAACTCGATCTGGATCCCAGCGTTCCTCCGGTTCAATCCGTTTGCGAACGAGAGGAATGTGTGAAAATTGCGCTGGCCTCGCATCCGGAAGTCGCCGCGGCCCGCGACGAAGTTCGCAAAGCCTCGTCGGCCGTGCAATTGTCCAAAGGCGAGTATATTCCAGACGTCTCGGCCATGGCCCGCTACACCTACAGCAGTGATGTTCCGTTTCTGGCCCGCAATTTCGGAACCTTCGGCGTCTTATTCACCTACGATCTTTTCGATGGCGGCCGCCGGCGCGCCGCTTTGCATGAGAGCAATTCTCAGCTGGACCAGGCCAAGGAAAATCTCGCGCGGGTCACCGAAGAAATCGAAGTCCAGGTGCAAACCGCATCCAATCGCGTGGAACGCACCCGCGAAATGGTTAAGGTTTCCGAAGAACTGCTGTCGCTGCGCTCCGAGTCCAGCCGCACTTCCGGGCAACAACTCGAAAAAGGATCGCTGCTCAAGGCACAGGCCGATGCCGCGCTGGCCCAGGAATTCGACGCCAAGACCACCCTTCTGCAGTCGCAGCTCGACTACATTCAGGCCCAGGACGAGTTGACCCAGGCGATCGGCCGCACTCCGGAATAGCAATCAAAGAAACGCCTTTTAAGATCCGCTCGGCACTGGCGAAGGAAAGAAAAAAAGGCACCCACCAAAGCTTAACGTGAATCATAGGGGCGTATGCCAGCACCGATAGTTGTTATCGTCGGCGGAGGTTTTGGCGGTTTGGCGGCAGCCAAGGCCCTCAAGGATGCGCCAGCGGAAATTGTGATGATCGATCGCGAAAACCACAATCTGTTCCAGCCTCTGCTGTATCAGGTCGCGACCTCAGTGCTTTCTCCGGGCCAGATCGGCGTTCCGATACGCGATCTGCTCCGCCGCCAAAAAAATACGACCGTCATTCTGGGTGAAGTCGTCGGTGTCGACAAGGACCACAAACGCGTTTTTGTAAGCAACGCGGACCGCAAGGACGTTCCTATTCCCTTCGACTACCTGATTTTGGCCACCGGTGTAACTCACAGTTATTTCGGACATGATGAGTTCGAAATGTTTGCGCCGGGATTAAAAAGCCTGGCGGACGCCGAGGCCGTCCGCAACAAGATTTTGACCGCTTTCGAGTTGGCCGAAGCCGAAGAAGATCCCAGTACTCATCGAGATCTACTGACCTTTATTTTGGTGGGCGCCGGTCCGACTGGTGTGGAAATGGCGGGAGCTATTGCGGTGATGGTGCGCGGCACCATGAAATCCGAATTCCGTCGAATCGATCCCGCTTCCGCGCGAATTGTGCTGGTCGACCGCTCCTCGCGGGTTCTGTCGTCATTTTCGGAAAAGCTTTCCGCCGCCGCGAAGCAGCGTCTGGAAGATCTCGGGGTCGAGGTGAAACTCGGGCAAGGCGTGGATCAAATCGATGCTGATGGCATTGTCGTGGCGGGAGAACGGATCTTCAGCAAGACCGTCATCTGGACCGCCGGTGTCGCGCCTTCGCCGGCCGGCAAATGGCTGACGGCGGAAACGGATCACGCCGGACGCGTGCGCATCCAGAATGATCTTAGCCTCGCTGGGCATCCCGAAATATTTGTCATTGGCGATACCGCGTCCCTGGATCAAAACGGAAGGCCGCTGCCAGGCGTGGCGCAGGTGGCGATTCAGCAAGGGCACTACGCCGGAAAGCTGATCCGCCGGCGGCTTACCAGCAAATCGTCCCCTGGGCCGTTCAGTTACTTTGACAAAGGGAGCATGGCCGTCGTGGGCAAAGGTTTCGCCGTGCTGGAAACCGGGAACGTACATTTGAGCGGCCTCCTGGCCTGGTTTGCCTGGGCAGCCGTCCACCTCCAATTCCTGGCGGATTCCAGCCTGCGCTTGGGTGTTTTCCTGCAGTGGGTGTGGACCTACGTAACGGGCCGTCGGGGTGCGCGGTTAATTCTAAGTCCTCGCCAGTCGGGGATGGAGAAGCTAGCGCCCGGGGCTAGCGCCAGGTCAGTACATTCCGGCGCCTGAACGGGGACTGATGCGATGCGGATAAGGTTGCTCATCACGTGGGCGAAGTGGCAGAATGCGGGCCGGACGCCAATCCCCGCGCAGGTTCAAAGCAGATGAAGCGGAGCGAACAAACTCGCGGTGTCTGGGGCAGGGTTTTCGCTGGTGCTGCCTTATTCGTCTGCGTTTTGTTCGCTGCGAAAATTTGCCTCGCGGATCCCGCCGGTCCTTCTCAGATTCCAAACATCTTCAAACCGGATTCCACTCCCGCCGACTCCATTTTCCGTTTGTCGAAATTGGTCCTGAGCATCACTGGAGTAGTCTTCCTCGTCGTTTTCTCATTGATCGCCTATGCCACGGTGAAATTTCGCCGGCGCGGAAACGATGACGGGAGCGAGCCTCCTCAGGTGTATGGCAGCAATCAGGTGGAGTTGGCTTGGACCGTAATTCCCGGCTTGATCGTTCTCGTCTTGTTCCTAGCCACTGCGCGCGTGATTCTCTCAGTTCAGGATGCTCCCAAGCCGACCGGAGCGATTGAAGTCGTGGCCATTGGCCATCAATATTGGTGGGAATTTCGTTATCCCGGACTGGGTGTGGTCACCGCGAACGAACTTCATGTTCCGGTAAGCGATCCGCAGCATCCCACACCCACCTTTATTAAGCTGCTTTCGGCCGACACCGACCACAGCTTCTGGGTTCCGCGTCTCGCCGGCAAGACCGACTTGATTCCCAACCATCCGAACAGCACTTGGATCGATCCTCACGAAACCGGTTTGTTCCTCGGTCAGTGCGCCCAGTATTGCGGCGTGCAGCACGCCAAAATGCTCCTGCGCGTGTACGTCGATTCGCGTCCCGATTTCGACGCCTGGGTTCAGCAAGAAAAACAACCGGCGGTTGCCGCCGATGCCGCCACTGAAGGCCGCCACATTTTCGAATCCACCGCATGCATCAATTGTCACGCCGTTTCCGGCACAGTTGCCGACGGGCATTTTGGGCCGGACCTTACCCATATGATGAGCCGTGACACGATCGCTTCGGGTGCGGCGCTGAATACCCGCGAAAATCTGCGGACCTGGATTCAGAATCCCGACTCGATCAAACCGGGCTCACTGATGCCGGCAATGAAACTAAACAATCATGACCTGGACGCGCTCGCTGCATATCTGGAAACGCTTAGGTAAGGCTTAGAGAATAATCGACATGGCTTCGGAAACAATCGCGCTCAACGAAATCGCCGCCGGCTACCGGACCATCGGCGAACGGCTGCACGGCTGGGTCACCACCGTCGATCACAAGCGCTTGGGCATTATGTACATCATCTACGCCCTGATGATGCTGGTCATCGGCGGCATCGAAGCCACCATCATGCGAATTCAGCTGATGGTCCCGCACAATAATTTCGTTTCTCCCGAAGTTTTCAATCGAATGTTCACCATGCATGGCACCACCATGATTTTCTTCGTGGCCATGCCGCTCGTGTTCGGGTTCGGCACCTACTTGATTCCTTTGATGGTCGGCGCTCGTGACATGGCCTTCCCACGCCTCAACGCGCTCAGTTTCTGGTTCACTGCCTTTGGCGGCCTGTTGCTTTATTTCAGTTTTATTGGCGGCACCGGCCTCTATGGTGCCGGCAACGCGCCCGATGTCGGCTGGTTCGCTTACGCGCCGCTCACCGCCAAAGTGTTTTCCCAGGGGCACAGCACCGATTTCTGGTCGCTGGCCTTGCTCGTTTCCGGCTTTGGCAGTATCGGAACCGCCGTCAATTTCATCACCACCATCATTTCCATGCGCTGCCCCGGAATGACTCTAGGCAAAATGCCTTTGCTCGCCTGGCTCAACCTGGTCATGGCCGGCTTGGTCATTCTCGCCGTCTCTCCGCTCACCGCCGCTCAGATCATGCTTTCCATCGATCGATACCTCGGCGGCCACTTTTTCGATACGCAAGCTGGCGGCTCCGCCGTTCTCTGGATGCACTTCTTCTGGATCTTCGGCCATCCCGAAGTGTACGTTCTGGTCATTCCGTGTTTCGCGTTCGCCTCCGAGATCATTCCGGTCTTCTCGCGCAAGCCGATCTTCGGCTACCCGGTGATGGTCGCAGCCACCGTCGCCATCGGCTTCATCAGCATGAGCGTCTGGGCTCACCACATGTTCGCCGTCGGCATGACTTCTTACGGCAACACTTTCTTTACCGTCACCACCATGATTATTTCCGTTCCCACCGGCATCAAAATCTTCAACTGGATCGGAACCATGTGGGGCGGCAAGATTCAATTCAAAGCCCCCATGCTTTTCTGCATCGCCTTCCTATTCCAATTTTTGATCGCAGGTCTCACCGGAATCATGCTTTCCGCGTCTCCCTTTAACTGGCAACTCACCGGCTCGTATTTCGTCGTTGCCCATTTTCACTACGTAATCGTTGGCGCAATTCTTGTCACCATTTTCGGCGCCTTCTATTACTGGTTCCCCAAAATGACCGGCCGCATGTACAACGAAACTCTCGCTCAATGGCACTTCTGGCTCTTTGTCATTGGATTCCACCTGACTTTCGATTTTATGCACGTCCCGGGCATGTTGGGCATGCCGCGCCGCATTTACACCTACGAACCTGGCCGTGGCTGGGAGATTTGGAACCTGATCGTCAGTGTCGGTGCCGTGGTTCAGGGGATTGCCATCCTGATTTTTGTTTTCAATCTGTTGTGGTCGATGTTCAAGGGTGAGCCTGCCGGAAACGATCCGTGGGACGCCTGGACTCTCGAATGGTCCACGTCTTCTCCTCCGCCCGATTACAATTTTGCAACCATACCAGTCGTCCAAAGCCGCCGTCCGCTGTGGGATCTGAAGCATCCGGAAGATCCGGACTGGAAATATGAATGAGGGAGAATTGCGTTGAGTAGCGCTGCTATTCCGGACCTGCCGGCCAAAACTCCAGCGAAGATCGACTGGAATCTGCCGTCGCGCGGTCGCGTCGGCATGTTTTCCCTGATCGCCGCTGAATCTGCGATCTTCACGATTTTTGTGGTCGCTTACATTTTTTACATCGGAAAGAGTGCTTCCGGCCCGCAGCCGAAGGACGTTCTTGAACTTCCCGTCTTCATTTCAATTTGCCTGCTCTCGAGCAGCCTGACCATTCATCTTGCGGTACGTGCGTTGCGCCGGTTGGAACCCGCCGGGTTCAAGTTCTGGTGGATCGTCACCCTGATCCTCGGCACGATTTTTCTGGTTGGCACCGGCCGCGAATGGCATCACCTGATCTATGATCGCGGCCTGACCGTCAGCACCAATCTTTTCGGCACCACCTATTACTCATTGGTTGGCCTGCACGCCTTTCACGTGACCGCGGGTCTAATCGCGATCCTTACCGTTGCGATTCTGGCCTTGATCGGCAAAGTCGAATTCGAATATCACGAAAAGCTCGATGTGTTTTCTCTGTACTGGCATTTCGTCGATGTGGTCTGGGTGATCGTTTTCACCGTCGTTTACATCGTCGGCCGTTAGCAAAAGAGGGAAAGGGCACTTTAAGAAAGCTGGTCGCGCAATGGCTCACAACGCTCCAACATCTTTGCCAACACCAAGAACCGGCGCACCGGACGCGGTAATTTTGCCTGCGCCCACCGCCTGGCCCGTCGTCCTCGCGTTCGGCGTCACCATGCTCTTCGCTGGACTCGTCACCAGCGCTTCTGTCACTATTCTTGGCGCGATTCTCACCGTCGTCGCCTTCGTCGGTTGGTTCCGCGATGTGTTCCCGAGCGAACAACATGAATCCGTCCCGGTGCACGCCGACACCGCTGTTGTCTACACCTATCGCCATCAAGTCGAACGGCTCGCCGTCGCGCCTGAACTTGCCCGTGCTGCGCTTCCTCTTGAAACCTACCCGGTTTCCGCCGGGGTCAAGGGAGGGCTCGCGGGCGGCGTCGCCATGGCAGTGCTCGCTTGTCTCTACGGAATAATCAGGCAGGGCAGCATCTGGTATCCAATTAACTTGCTCGCTGCGACTTTTTACACTCAGTCTATTTATTTCGGCACCACTTCACTGAAGGCTTTTCATCTGAATAGTTTTCTGATCGCCTGCGGCATTCACCTCTTCACCTGCCTGCTGGTCGGCCTCTTGTATGGCGCCATGCTCCCGATGTTCCCGCGCCGTCCGATTCTTCTCGGCGGCATCATCGCTCCGATTCTTTGGTCCGGCCTGCTCTACAGCATCCTCGGACTCCTCAATCCGCTTCTCGAGCAGAAAATTGATTGGTGGTGGTTCGTGGCTTCCCAATTTGCCTTTGGCATCGTCGCCGGCGTGGTTGTGGCTCGTCAGACTCGCATTCGTACCCGCCAAATCATGCCTTTCATAATGCGTGCCGGTTTCGAAGCGCCAGGATTGTCCGGCGAACGCTCTGGCGAGGATGCGCCACGATGAGCGCTCGTTTCATCACGGGAGCAAACTTCCGCGCGATTCTCTTCGCGGTTGTTGGCGTTTCGGTTCTCGGCGCGTCAGGATGCGCCAATTCCCCTGGCCGCCCCGGACCGGGTGACGTCCAAATCAATCCTGCGGACATTTCGGATTTCGATGTGCTGTACAAACAAAATTGCGCGGGCTGCCATGGAACGGACGGAAAAGGTGGAGCGGCGATTGCTCTGGCCGATCCGGTGTATCTTGCCATTGCTGACGACGCCGTTTTGCATCAAGCCGCGACCAATGGAATCCCCGGCACTTCTATGCCGGCTTTCGCCGAAAGTGCCGGCGGCATGCTCACCGACAAACAAATCGCAATTCTGGTGAACGGAATTCGCACGCGTTGGGCCAGGCTAGGGATGCTGCAGGGCGCCAATCCTCCTCCATATTCTTCAGCCGGTCCCGGAGATTCTTCGCGAGGTGCGGATGTTTACGCGGCGTATTGCTCGTCCTGCCACGGCGCGGGCGGCCGCGGCGGAGCAAAAGCAAGTTCCATCGTGAACGGCTCCTTTCTCGCGCTGCTCACTGATCAGGAACTTCGCACGCTGGTCGTCGTCGGCCGCCCTGAACTTGGCGCTCCCGACTGGCGGAACAATATTTCTGGCAAGCCGATGTCCTCCCAGGAAATTTCCGACGTCGTCGCCTGGCTTTCCGCTCAGCGTCCAAAATTTCCTGGCCAACCGTTTCCCAGCGGTACAAAACCAGCAGGAGAAGTTCGATGACCCTTCCTGAAGGTCTTCCCCGGCGCGCGCTTCTCGTCAAGCTGGGCATATTTTTTAACGCGGCCATTGCCGCCGTCCTCGCCGTGCCGATCGTTCGGTATCTGATGTCGCCCGTCATACATGAACGTAAAGGTGCCTACGATGCCTGGGTTTCGCTTGGCAACCTCGAGCAATTTCCCACGGGCCAGACTCGATTTGCCACCTACCGTAATCCGGTGGTGAATCCGTGGGACGGCACCACCGGCGATATCGCCTGCTGGGTGCGCAACGTCGACGGAAAAACGTTCCAGGTCTTCGCGATCAATTGCGCGCATCTCGGCTGTCCGGTCCGTTGGTTCCCGCAATCCGGCTTGTTCCTGTGTCCCTGCCATGGCGGAGCGTATTACCAGGATGGCTCCCGCGCCTCCGGACCACCCGAACGCGGGCTTTTTGAGTACGG
>Ga0307474_10002460_pt1 | contig 13332 bp, 5 predicted proteins | sample atmos_gasesECM1C_2_FD_203312 | JGI IMG/M metagenome (GOLD analysis project Ga0307474, IMG submission 203312) | Hardwood forest soil microbial communities from Morgan-Monroe State Forest, Indiana, United States - atmos_gasesECM1C_05 | ecosystem: Environmental > Terrestrial > Soil > Temperate... | reverse complement strand
CGGGGCGCAGGACGACTGGAAAGCCACAGCCCCGGCGACGTTGTCGGCGAGCGCTAAGTGCTCGAACGCGGGAGCGAGCGCACCGGCATGCGAATCGCCCCAAAGCAGGAAGGTCTCTTTAGTGCCGGGCGTTCCAACGTGGCAAATCTTGCCGTCACACTCGTCGCGCCGGTTCCAGAAATCATCCCGCGCATTCATGAGGAGCCGGGCTTCCCCGCTGAACCGCGTGGGAAAACCCTTGCTCAGAAAGGCACTGAGGCCGAAAACGGCGAACAGCATCGCGATGGTCGCGGCCCCCGCGAAGATCCAGGTCCGGGTCCCAATTGCTCCCTTCCCTCGAAAAGGGTTTTCGACGAACTTCCAAACGAGGCTGGCGACGAGGAAGGGGAGAACGATGACGGCCACTGTTTCCCGGCCGTTGAGAGGGCGCTCGAGGTAGTGCTTCGTGAAAGCGATGATCACCCAGTGCCACAGATACAGCGAATACGAAATCAACCCTACGAAGACCATCGGCCGGGTACTGAGAAGGCGTCCGACCAGCGTTTCAGCGTTCATGCCGCTATAGATGATGAGGGCGGTACCCAGGCAGGGATAGAGCGCATGCCAGCCGGGAAATGGCGTGACGGCTGAGAAGGTGAAGACGGCGTACGCGATCAGGCCTAACCCAAGGAGTGCGAGGAAGTTCGCCCCCACCTTATGCCGTACTTTCGGAATACCCTCAATCGCTAGGACTCCACCGATCAGTAACTCCCAGGCCCGTGTAGTGGCCAAAAAGAAGCTGGTAACGGGCTGTGTGTGAACTCGCCAAACCCCGTAAGCGAACGACAGTACAAGGACGGAACCGATCGCGGTGGCGTATCGTTTTTTGAAGAAGCGAGTGACCAGGAACAGGAAGAGGGGATAAAGGATGTAGAACTGCTCCTCGACCGCCAGGGACCACGTATGGAGCAACGGCTTCAACTCAGACGGGCCATCGAAGTAACCCATTTCCCTGGAGAACGTAATGTTCGAGGCAAAGAATAGCGTGGACACCAGGCTACGGCCGAATTCGCGCAAATCATTGGGAAGCAGAATTTTGTAAGCGGCGAACGAAGCGAACAACAACACCGCAAACAAGGCGGGCAGAATGCGTCGCGCCCGGCGTTCGTAAAAGGTTGCGATTGAGAAGCGGTCCTTCCGGATGTCTTCGAATAGAATTCCGGTGATGAGGAAGCCGGAAATAACAAAGAAGACGTCTACCCCGACGAAGCCACCGGCAACATGAAGAACACCCGCGTGAAACAGAACGACGGGAATAATGGCAATCGCTCGGAGACCGTCGATATCAGGCCGATGCTTCATTACACTCCTCGAATCATTCGGTGAAAGTTTCAGCGTTCGTCTCAGCCGCCATCGAAGTAGAGGGGCTGTGACCAAGTTCCGCCGATTGCAAGCCAGATCCCGTAATCGCATGTTTGTAGATTTCCATCAGCAATGGATAGTTTCTCTCAGCAGTGTATTTGTTTTCGTACTCGCGCCGCGCTTCCTCTCCCATTTGGCGCATACGCTCCGGGTGGTTCCAGGCCCACTCAACTTTCTCTGCTAGATCCTGGCTATCGCCAGGGTTAAAGTGCAAGCCGGTGCGACCCTCGTCCACGATCTCCTCCATTGCTCCCAGCCTGGAGCAGATGACCGGAACACCGCAGGCAAAAGCTTCGATCATGGTGAGCCCGAAGGTCTCATACCACTCGCTGGAAAAAATCAGAAAGCGCGCTCCCTTGATGGCCGCCAGTGTCTGGTCGTGCGGCAACTTGCCCTTGAAAACGACCGTGTTGAGGTTTGCCCTGATCGCCTCTTGTTCCAACTCATCGCGTTGGGGCCCTCCGCCGACGACTACGAGAGGGACGCGGCTGCGAAGGCGGATCCACCCAGATAACATCGTGCTGACGCGCTTCTCGGGCGAGAGCCGACCTGCAAATATCGCGTAGCTTCCTTCACCAGTCCGCGGCCCGGGGTCAGGGTCCACGAAATTCGGTTTGACAAATAACTTGTGCGCGGGCAGCCCACCCTGAAGAAATTTGTCCCGGGCAAACTCCGTGAGGACGATAAAGGATGCCACCTCCCGATCCCACGTATGACGAGCGCGATGCACAGCCAGCATCAGGACCTTGCCGGCAGTTTGGGCGTAAGAGTCGCGATAACACTTATGTCGGACACTTCCCCATAAAGAATGTTCCAAGCAGTCTTCACAGACTCTGCCATCCCGGAAAAAAGTTCCAGCGGGACACATGAGGCGGTAATTATGGAGGGTTAGCACGACCGGCACACCGGCTTCACGGCACGCCGAGTAGATCGATGGAGAGATCATGACCCAGGTGTTGTGGACATGGACGACATCTGGCCTCTCCGTGCGCAGCAGCTCAGCGAAGGTATTTCGCGTGTCGGCATTCCACACTGCTTTCTGCAAAAGTACCAGCCGCTTGACGCCACGATAGGAGTCCACCTCGACATTACTTCGACAGTAGACCACGACTTGGTGTCCGGCGCGCTCGAGTAGTTGACGCTCTTTCTCGAAGACGACGTCTTCACCACCTCCCGTTTGCAGGTAGTGACAATGAACGAGAAGTATCTTCATGATTTGCCGCTCCCGGCATGGCTGCCCTGCTGGGGTAAAAGCCGGATTAACTCGCAATTCGGAACGTACATCACCCCTTTCCGATTGCCAACGTAGTCCAGCATCTCCTCCAGATCTCTCCACAGCCCCAGTTTTTCAATCTCGTAAGAATGACCGTACATGTGCCACATCCCGCCGTTTTGCAATACCGAATCAAAAAGCCTTTTACCGAGTTCGAGCCAATTGTTCAGACTTGTCATGTGGGTCAGAAAAACTTGTAGGCCTTCCATTTTTCGCGCCCTGGCTACGTTCTTGATGTAGCTGGACTTCCGATGCGGGATTATCTGCACGCTCGTCGGCATTTCGAAGGGGTTGAACTCCAGCCGCGTTGCCAGCATCCGTACTGTTCGCGCCCCCCAATAACCGGCTTCCTTCAGAGTACGCATAACGTTCGCATCGTACCGACCGCAGGGGTAACAGAACATCCGAACTTCCTTTCCGAGGATGTCTTCCAGCATCGGCTTGCACGGGCTCACTTCCTTAGCTAATTCTTCTGCAGTTAGCCCCCAGAGAAGTTTGTGGGAAACACTGTGAGCGCCGATTTCGAAACCTTCGGACGACAAGGCCCTCAAGTCAGCGTGACTAAGCGAGGGACGTGTCCCGTAGGGAGTATTAGGAACGTAAAAAGTCCCGCTAATATCCCTGGATCGAAGCATCTCGGCAACTCTAAGATCGGCGCGGTCGCCGTCATCCCAGCTCGTAGTCACAATTCTCGGTGTTTCCCTGTTCGCAATCTTCCCTAAACGCCGGTATGCGGGTACTTCATCTGTTCCCGCGAGAACCTTGGGAAACGCGTCTTTTGTTTCAAGTTCCAGCATGTTCAGTGTCCCCATCGAGCACTACAGTAAGGATACGGTCGAGCTTAGTTCACGCGAACTTGCCTGTTCGGAGCTGACTTGCCATCAGACTTTGCTCTGCGCTACTCACGAACGCAGCTGCTCGAGGTTCACGCATGTTCTTGTCGGACATGTGCCACCGCATCAATCCGAGAGCGAATCCCATGAAGAAATAGAAGGGAACAGCCCCTGAAGGGAACTCGAAAGGGCCCTCCACCAAACTAGTGATCATAAAAAGCACGTAAAACAGAAAAAGCCACAGCACGAAGGCGGAGAGTCGCTTGTCGGCGCAGGTGTTTCGCTGGCGAAGCACGCTGATGAATCTTTTTATCAAGAGGAAATGAAAGGCAATCCAAATAACGAATCCAATCAATCCCAGCCTGGCCAGATAGCTTACGCTCGAGTTGTGAGGCATTCGCGTAACCGTGCCATTGGTCTCGTCAATATCGCTAAGCAGCGGTTGACCGAACCCTTCGCCTAGCACGGGGTGCGCGTAAAAATGTTGTAATGCTTGGTCCACCATGTCGAAGCGGCCCTCACGGCTGCTTCCTGGTGTTCCCTCAGAGGTCTCAATGCTTCGAAGGTGGGCCTTGAGAAAATCGAGGTTTACCTCGCCGATGCGGCCCGATATTTTAAGGCCACCGACGGTGGTTACCAAGAAAACCACCACTAGGGCTGAAGGGACCAGTATGATGAGTTTCGCAAATTTCTTGGCTTCGCCAAACAAAACAAGGATAACAAGAACAACCGCAGTTCCGACGTATGTCCGTCTGCCCTGGGTGATCGACACTCCCAAGAATTGCCCTAAGGCCAGAGCTGGCATCAACCAACTCGGGCGGGGGAACAGGTAACTGCCGACGCAGATGCAAAATAAGGCGCCTGCCACCAATAGGTCGCCAGTACCGACGAAGTCCCCCAGCAGCGGCACCTTGAGAAAAACGCCGCTTACAGGAGTCCAGGACCACATCTTTTCACCCCATGGCATGGTGTAGGCATAAAACAGGTTCACCACGAAGAGGCCTATCATCCATCGTGCTAAGAAAACGCTGTTATTGCTCTTCATGGCCCAGGCCAGCCCCAGAAGCATGAATATTCCGTCGAGACACATCGTGCTGTCGCGTAGGGCCCAAATCCCATACGAAGGAATGTCCACGACCAGGTGCATAACTGCCAAAACAAGCAAGGCCAGCATGCAGACCACAGGAGGTTCCTTCAGTGCTCTGGCAATGAGTTGCCGACGGGAAAGAGCTGCCAAAGCAAGGGAGGCGTAGATTAGTCCATAACTGATGATTATCGGAACCCCGCCAGCATGAATGGTCAGATTCTCGAATCCACGACTCAACAATAGGTAACCACTCAGAGCAACCAGAATGAGGACTTGCCAGAGTTCCAGGTTCGCGCGCCGCACGTAAGTGATTATCAGCCGGCAGAGGCCCAGCGCGGCGACAGCTCCAAGGCAAGCCAGCACGAAGATGGGATGAAGGATCGCCAAGCCGCCTATTAATACGAAGAGCGAAAACCAGGCGACGGCGCGCAGATCAATTCTCATCAGGTAAGGACCCGATTTGACGCTATCGTTCGAATTAGCCACTATGTCAGGCATTTTATGGAATGACTTCTCGTGCTCGCTGAAAGAGTTACCCGCCGCCTCGTAAAGAGAGGCAAGCAAGACTAGCTTCCGTTGTCGACTTCTCCCAGGGGTACACTACATGGCACTGTAAATGTCGGCTGGGATAACTTCCGGGTCTTGCGTCGGAGCAGGACGACGGCCGCGACAAAAGCCAGTACTTCCGATAAAGCCATGCCCCATGTTGCCCCTCTTACTCCATAGGCCCACGTGATAGGAACGCCCACTGCCACTGCGACACAGGTCGAAATGGAAACCGCCGCGAAAACTAAACGTGGAGACCCCATGACTCGCAACACATTTGCCGGACCAAAAAACGCGCTGCCGAACACACATGCCAGCGCGACGACGGGCATCAAATAGACAACTTCCGTGTACCGGCCCGAATAAAGTATTCGGAAAATGGGCGCCTGAAACAGGAGGAGAACAATCCAATAGGGAATTGAATAAGAAATACTCAGCAGAGTCTGCTGCTTGAGCACCGAGTCGGCCCCGGTATGACCTCGCTTCTCGAGCACACGCGCCGCATGAGGAAGCATGAGCGGACTAAGTGCGCCGCTGGCTTGGTACATCGGCGAAGCAAAATTCATCAAGGCTTTCAGCTCGCCGGCTGCTGCCATGCCGGACAGACTACTGAGGAGGGGATAGAAAACGTTTAGCGGAACCCACATCATGACATTGGCGCCCAGAGCCCACCGGCCATAGCGCCAATGGCGCCCCCAAATGTCCAGTATTCTGGGCGCATCTTGGCTCGAGGGGAGGCGCAATCCCAGATAAGTGAGCAACACGACATTGGCTACCAAGCTCGCGAGTCCCATGAGCAAAAACGTGGACAAGGGTGAAAGATAGTTATAACGATAGGCCAGCGCGAGTCCTCCCATCGTCAGAGTGCAATACAGAAGCGATGCGCCAGCAGAGGGCCCAGGGGAAAGGTTCACATAGAAAACTCGTTTGATGATCCACAGCATCAAGATCAACGGAGCTGCGAATGCGACTCCGACGAGCGCCCCAGGAAATCCGTTGGTTTGGCCGAGCTTCGAAGCGACACCGGCTGTGACCCCCAGCACCAGGACGATCCCCAAGCTGATGCACAAATGAAGTAAAAGCAAAGCTTTCAGGTAAACCCGGAGACAGTTCCGATAAGCGGAACTGCCAAAGATCAACATAGGTTCCAGGAACAAGGCCTGATGGAACATCATAATGAACACCAGGACCGAGAACGCCACCGCGTAGCTCCCATACTCCTCGGGCGCCAACCAGCGAGCCAGCAGAATGCTCATAACGAAATTGGACCCTGCATAGAGTCCTTGGTCCAGAAGGGCCAGCCCGCCCTTCATCACCCATGGAAAGAGCTTCCGCACTCGACCTGCGCGATCGATTGACAAAATATCCCTCAAAGAGACGCAATCCAAATCACTTGCTCGAGTTTACTGTTTCCAGCGCATGAGACTGCTGTCTCGCCTGATGGGGCGCTTGTGCTTCCTCGAGGCGACGTGTCAGTTGCTCCGCTACAAGTCGAACTTGAGGCTCGAGAAGAAGGTTATCGTGATTACCCTTCACTTCACAGACCTCGAGCCCATTCGAAACGTATTCGCCCCAGCCGGTATGCGGATCTTTGAGTCCAGCGAGAGGCTCGCGGCTCGACCGAAACAGAATGACCCGCCCAGGGTAAGCTCGTGGTACGTAGTATTTCGCAGCTTCGAGACAGGCATTTCTGACTTTCCTGACCCTACGTGGCAGCGTCGCGACGTGCAGTCCCCAGTGAATTGCTCGCAGCGGAGCCGTGGCAACTCGCGAAAGATATGCGCGCCTTTCCGACCTGGAACTCCGCATCATCTTGAGGAATGGCGACGAGAGGGATCCTAGCGTTCCCGAGAACGAGGTCGCTTGTCCAGGAACGCAAAACGTGTCAAACAAGACCACTAGAGGCGGTTCCTCGCCCTGAGCGATTAGTTGCTGAGCCATCTCCAGAGCAATCATGCCACCGAAAGAGTAACCACCCAGGACGTAAGGCCCTTCGGGCTGAACGCTGCGTATTTCCTTGACGTAGTGGGCCGCCATGTCTTTTGCTCGCGTGTGGCATGGATAGTCCGCGTTCAGACCCTGTGCCTGCAGCGCGTAAAAAGGTTGATCGGAGCCGAGGTGTTGTGCGAGGGCGTAAAAACGGAGCACATTACCCCCAACTCCATGAACGCAGAAGAAAGCCCGCTTCGAGCCTCGAGTCTGAATCGGTACTAATGACGACCATGTCGGCGACCATCCTTTCTGGCGAACAATCGCAGACAACTGTTCGATGGTTGGGGCCTGGAACAGCGTGGCAATCGACAGATGCTTTCCAAATGCCTGGTCCACGCGATGCATCAGTCTCACCGCGACGAGTGAATTTCCGCCCAGTTCAAAGAAGCTATGCCTGATGCCGATCGGCCGAACACCCAGAACACTTTCCCAGATCGTCACCAACTGGGACTCGAGAGCATCTGTTGGCGCGACAAAGTTCTCCTTGGACGCGAGGTTTGTGTGCTCAGGAGCTGGAAGCGCTCGCCGATTGACTTTTCCGTTGGGCGTGAGCGGCATCGCCTCGAGCGCAACAAACGTTGAGGGCAGCATGTATTCCGGCAGCTTCTCTTTCAGAAAGTCACGCAGTTCAGCACCCGTTGGGAGTATTTCCTGCGAGGGGACAAAGTAGGCCACCAGCTGTTTATCACCGGGAGTGTCCTCACGGGCTATGACGACGGTCTCATGGACGCCGCGATGTTGTCTGAGTGCCGATTCAATGTCGCCCAATTCGATGCGGAATCCACGAAGCTTTACTTGATGGTCGACTCGACCCAGACATTCAATGTCTCCGTTGGGACGATAGCGTGCCAGGTCCCCGGTTTTGTACAGGCGCGCGCCTGGCTCGTTCGCGAATGGACTGGCGATGAACTTCTCCTCGGTCAACTCGGGCCGATTGAGATATCCCCGAGCCAAACCGTCGCCACCGATGTGCAATTCGCCTGCGACGCCAATTGGCACCGGCTGGAGACGCTCGTCTAGAATAAAAATGTGGGTATTTGCAATTGGCCGGCCGATCACGATTGTTTCGTGGTCAGATTCAATCTTGGAGCAGGTCGACCAGATGGTAGTCTCAGTTGGACCGTACATGTTCCACAAAGACTCGCCTCTTTGCAGTAATTGAGTCGCGAGCTTGCGCGAAATTGCTTCACCCCCGCACAAGATCTTCAACTGTGGCGTGCCTTTCCAGCCCGCTTCCAGGAGCATGCGCCACGTAGCCGGTGTGGCTTGCATCACTGTAGCACCTGAGCTGTTGAGCCTTGAGAGCAGCTGATAGCCGTCAGAAGACACTTCACGACTGACGATCTCGACGGATGCCCCAACGATTAGAGGGAGGTAGATTTCCAGACCGGCGATATCAAAAGAGAGGGTGGTGACGGAGAGGAGTCGATCCGCTTCCGTAATGCCAAAAGTGTGACTCATCGAGATCATGAAGTTGACCACTGCGCGATGAGGAATCTGCACTCCCTTCGGCTTTCCAGTCGATCCTGAGGTATAGATCACGTAGGCGAGATTCTGCGGGGTGCTCCGATCGACAAGGTTATCGGCTTGCTCCGTTGCAAATTGATGCCTGTCGGCGTCCAGGACAACCACGTTCGCGCGGCTGTCAGGAACGCTCTCGAGTAAGTGGCGCTGTGTAAGTAACACCCCGACCTCGGAGTCCTCGATCATGAAGGCGATTCGCTCACTTGGATATGCTGGATCCAGCGGCACATAGGCGCCACCGGCCTTGAGAATTCCCAACAACCCCACAACCATTTCGAGCGAGCGTTCGACAAAGATGCCGACCAGCACGTCCGGGCCTACGCCTAGCCTCACCAAGTGGTGTGCCAATTGATTGGCTCGTCTGTTCAGCTCACGATAGGTCAGGTGCTCGTCTCCAAGCACCACCGCCGTCGCGTTCGGAGTTCGTTCTACCTGCGTCTCGAGAAGATGATGAAGGGACCGATCCTCGGGATAGGTGGTTCGCGTGTTGTTCCATTCTTCGAGTATTTGATATGTCTCCTCCTGATCGAGGAGCGGCAATTTCGAAAGACGCTGATCAGGATTGGCGACGACACCCTCAAGCAATGTCTCAAAATGACGAGCCATGCGGCCAATCGTAGCCGCGTCAAAAATGTCACTGTTGTAAGTGAAACGCGCGGAGATACCGTCCGATCGATCGCACAGTTGGAGCTGTAAATCAACCTTCGCCGCACCGCTGTCCACTTCAAAATCAGCTACGTCCCATCCCTGTTGAGCCAGCGATGTCGAAGGTGTAAGCGAAAACAACACTTGAAAAAGAGGGTTCCTGCTGAGATCGCGCTCCGATTGGAGTTCCCCGACCAGGCGATCGAACGGCATATTCTGATACTCGCAATCGCGCCGCGAGAGGTCCCGGACACTCCACAGCAATTCCCGGAAAGTAGCGTCCTTCTCGATCTGGGTACGAATGAGTACCGTGTGAGAAAAAAGGCCGATTAGACTGTCCGTATCAACTGTCTCGCGACCAGGAACAATCGAACCAACCACGATGTCGCCCTGTCCTGTGTAACGCGAAAGCAGTGTCTGGAAGGCGGCCATGAGTGTCACAAACAGAGTTACTTCCTCCAGCTCACTCAGCTTCTTGAGTGAGTCGCTCAGACTCTTTGAGAGTCGCAGGGACTCACGCGCGCCGCGGAATCCTTGTACCGGCGGCCGTGGTCGATCCGTCGGTAGCTCCAGAACTGGAATGTCAACGAGTCGCTTCCGCCAATAGGAGATGTGTCGCTCGAGAACGTCGCCCTGTAACCACCCTCTTTGCCCCTGCGCATAATCCCCATACTGGATTCGCAAATCGGGGAGAGGAGACGGCTCGCCGGCAGAGTATGCTTCGTAGAGCGTGGCGAGCTCATGCGCAAGAATACTCAAAGACCATTCGTCAGCAATGATCGTATGCAGCGTCACGACTAGGATGTGATTCTGACTGGATAACCGGAGCAGACGGGCTCGGATCAGGGGGCCCTTCGTCAGATCGAAGGGCTGTCGCGCTTCTTCGGTCGCGATACGCAAGACGGCGGCCTCGCGCTTCTGGCTGGGCAAGCCGCTCAACTCCGTGACCGGTAGTCCCATCTCGTGGAGCTCGGTGATTACCTGTGCCGGACTCCCATCTTCGACCGCGAAAATTGTACGTAGCGTCTCGTGACGACGAATGATTTCTCTGAAGCTTCGCTCTAATACCTCTTGGTCGAGCAGACCCACTCGCTCAAGAATCAAGACCTCGTTGTAAAGTGGAACGCCAGGGGCAAGTTGCCCATGTAACCAAACCTGCTGCTGCGCGATCGACAGCGGCATTGGCCCAACCGATGGCGTGCGAACGACGGCAGACGGAGGAAGTCCCTGCGAGGCGTCTTCACTTGTAAGCAGGACGCCAGTTGATTCGGGGTCCGAACTAGCAAATGGTGTCACGTTAAGATTGTTCATTTGAGAAGAAGAGATTTTCCGTGGCGATCGCATCACGCAGACTATCGTAGCGAAACGTCAAAGACTGCATTCGACCGGGCCACCAAGACGACGTCTCGATCGACCTGCGAATCATTCGCGTCACTCGCGTCGGGGTCGCGCAGACACGAAAGGATTGGCATAGAAATGCCAGCGACATTCGCCTCGTGAAGCATCTCTTCGTGGCCCGAATCGATCGTGTGCATTTCCATCCAGCCGTCGACGAGTTCGGGCCATCCGCGATGAAGTTTCCAGGACTCCCCTTTTGGCCAGTCCGTGGAGTGGAAGAACATCACGCGACCTTGGTATGGTCGTGGCTTATATTCCAACGCTGCAGGATGCACCAAACTATCCATTGCGCCAAGTCTGTCCTCGGGCAGTCGACCACCACGACGATAACTGTTCTGCCACCGCCGCAGATTCCGTCTGAAGCGCAGGTCTGCAACTCGTTCGCGAATATATTGTCGAAACTCAGTGCGTTTCACCCTGGCCAGCTTGCGGAGGTGGAATTTGACTTTCTGATAGAGGAAGGCTGTTCGCCCGTCAGCGGAGTAATCGAAATAATGAGTTGGATTTTGCGAATCCAACATGACGACAAGGGGCACGGATTCTCCCGCAGCCACCAACTGTTGAGCTATTTCATAAGCCAACACGCCGTTGACGCACAGGCCGCCCAGGTAGTACGGACCACGCGGCCGCACCGTGCGCATCACCTGGATCAGCCTGGACGCGATATCTTCCAACTTGTATGTGGCAGGTAATTCAGCGACGACCGAGCTCGGCAATTGCAGTCCGAACGAAGGTCGCTCAGGACCGAGTCGCCGCGAAAGCGGCAGAAACAGGGGTCCACCGCGTACCCAGAAAAACGGCGGCAGCGAGCCGTTAGGCTGGAGCGGTAGGATGCCTTGCATTTCAGTAGTCGTTCGCTCACCGCGGATGAGCCTGGCCATTTCTACTATCGTCGGGGCTTCAAATACATCCCTCAGTACCAGCTTCTTGCCGAAGGTTTTCTGAATGCGGGCAAGCAATCGTGCCGAAGCAAGCGAGTGGCCACCGATACTGAAAAAGTCATCGGTGACGCTGATCGTATCTAAGTTGAGAGTGTCTTTCCAGATAGTTAACAGCTGATCTTCGACCGTATCGTGAGGAGCCTCGAAGACAGATTCCGATACAAGCTCCGCGTGGCCAAGGTCCAGCACGGCACGGCGATCGACCTTGCCGCTGGGCAACAGCGGCCAGTGTTCCAGACGGCTGTAGCTGGCAGGCACCATGTGCTCGGGCAAGCGGGCCCGCAGATATCGCCGCAATTCTCCCGCCGAGGGCGTCTGTCCGCTTTCCGACGTCACGTAGGCGGCCAGCCGCTGCTGATCGGAGCTGAGCGCTACCATCGCGTCCTTCACTCCCGGATGTCCACTCAGCACTGCCTCGATCTCGCCCAGCTCCAACCGCATCCCGCGCAGCTTCACCTGGCTGTCGATCCGTCCGAGATATTCGATTTCGCCATTGGCTTTGTATCGCCCCATGTCACCAGTGCGATACAGCCGTGCCGAGCGCTCCGGCGCAATCAGATTCTCCACAAAGCGTTTTGCGGTCAACTCCGCTCGCCGCCAATACCCGCGGGCCAGGTTCTCGCCGCCAGCGTAAATCTCACCGCGCACGCCGATTGGCACCGGTTGCCGCTTGCCATCGAGAATGTAGATCTGCGTGTTGGCGATCGGCCGTCCGATGGGAATCGAGTTGGCGCGCAGATCTTCGTCGCTGACTTCGTGGCAGGTAACGTCGGCCGCCACTTCCGCCGAGCCGTACAGATTCAGCAGCCGGGCGGAGGGGAAACTGGCGCGGAAGCGCTCCACCAACTCCGTCGGCAGCACCTCGCCGCTTGAGGACCACAACCTCAACTCCGGCACGCGCTCTTCCAGCTTGGGCGCGTATTCGAGCAGCACGCGCAACAGCGACGGCACCAGCACGATGCGCGTGACGTGCTCGCGCGAGAGAAGATTGAGCAATTCTTCCGTATCGCTCAAGGTCTCGTGCGGGATGATGACGTTGGGAACGCCCGCCAGCAGTGGACCGAAAATCTCCCACACCGAATCCACAAAGCCGAGATTGGTTTTCTGGCAGCAGACTTCACCCGCCTGGAAAGGATACGCCCGCCACATCCAGGCAAAGCGATTCATGGCAGCGCGGTGCGTGCCTTCCACGCCCTTCGGCGTCCCCGTCGACCCCGAGGTGTACAACACATAGGCCCTATCGTCTCTCGTTTGCAGCCCGGGATTGTTCGGCGATAGAGCTCCGATCAGCTCGGCATCGGTGTCGAGCGCGATCACATTCGTCACACCCGCGGGCAAGCGGTTTCGAGTTGCGCCATCAGTCACCACTCCCCAGAGCTTCGCATCGTCGACCACAAACTGGAGCCACTGCTGCGGATAGGTGGAATCGAGTGGCACATACGCCGCACCCGCCTTCAGCACTCCCAAGAGCGCGATCACCATTTGCGGAGAGCGTTCGAAGGAAACTCCTACCAGACTTCCCGGCCGCAATCCTTGGTTGATCAGATGGTTCGCCAGGCAGTTGGCTTGTTCATTGATTTGCTGATAGCTGAGCTTGACATCGCGAAACAAGATGGCAGTCGAATTCGGAGTGCGTGCGGCCTGCAGTTCAAAGCATTCAGCGATCGAAGCCGTCTCCGTGGCCTGCGCCGC
>Ga0307474_10002459_pt1 | contig 13335 bp, 10 predicted proteins | sample atmos_gasesECM1C_2_FD_203312 | JGI IMG/M metagenome (GOLD analysis project Ga0307474, IMG submission 203312) | Hardwood forest soil microbial communities from Morgan-Monroe State Forest, Indiana, United States - atmos_gasesECM1C_05 | ecosystem: Environmental > Terrestrial > Soil > Temperate... | reverse complement strand
ACCTTGACCAGGCCGAGGTCGGTGTCCACGTCGACCACCGCGCGGTGCGCGGCGTAGGCGTACTGGACGTGCGCGAAGCCCTGCCCGGTCTCGGGGTCGACCGGGAAGGTGGGCCGGTGCCGCCACTCGACCGTCTCCTCGATCACCTCGCCGCGCACGAAACCGGCGATCGGGCCGAGCGGGCCCTCGGCGTCGCTGACCACGAGGCCACCCTCCAGCCGCAGCCCGGCCACGGTCCGGCCGAGACCGCGCTGGGCCAGACCGAGCACCCGCTCCCTGATCCGCTCGCAGGCGGCCTTGACCGCGCCGCCGGTCACGTAGGTCTGCCGGGAGGCCGACGTAGAGCCGCCGGAGCCGACCCCGGTGTCGGCCGGATGGACCAGCACCTGGTCCACGCCCAGCTCGGTACGGCAGATCTGCTGCTCGATCGTGACCAGGCCCTGGCCGACCTCGGCCGCGGCCGTGCGCACGGTGGCCACCGGCTCGCCCCCGATGACCTCGAGCCGGACCCGCGCGGTCGAGTAGTCGTCGAAGCCCTCGGAGAAGCCGACGTTCTTGTAGGCGACCGCGTACCCGACGCCGCGCACCACGCCCTCGCCGTGCGTGGTGTTGGCCACCCCGCCGGGCAGGCCGCGCAGGTCGGGCGGGCCCGCGCCGTTCCCCTTCGCCGCGGCCCGATCCGGCAGGGGCATGTCCTGCAGTCGCTGCAGCAGCTCGGCCACCGGCGCCGGGCTGTCCACGATCTGTCCGGTCGGCGCCTCGCCGCCCATGCTGATCGCGTTCCGGCAGCGCAGCTCGACCGGGTCCATCCGCAGGACCGCGGCCAGCTTGTCCATCTGCGCCTCGTGGCCGAACGCGGTCTGCACCGACCCGAACCCGCGCATCGCGCCGCACGGCGGGTTGTTGCTGTAGACCCCGTAGCAGTCGACGTGCACGTTGGGCACCACGTACGGCCCGATGCCCATGGTCCCGGCGTTGCCGACCACGGCCGGCGTGCTCGAGGTGTAGGCCCCGCCGTCGAGGTAGATCTCCGCCTTGACGTAGACCAGGGTGCCGTCCCGGCGCGCGCCGTGCTCGAAGCGCATCCGGGCCGGGTGCCGGTGCACGTGGCCGAAGAACGACTCCTGGCGGTTGTACGACATCTTGACCGGCTTGCCGGTGTGCAGCGCGAGCATGCACGCGTGCACGTGCATGGACAGGTCCTCGCGCCCGCCGAACGCGCCGCCCACCCCGGCCAGCACCAGCCGGACCTGCTCCGGCGGCAGCCCGAGCGCGTCGCAGATCTGCCGCTGGTCGACGTGCAGCCACTGGGTGGCCACGTACAGGTCGACCCCGCCCGCGCCGTCCGGCACGGCCAGCCCGGCCTCCGGGCCGAGGAACGCCTGGTCCTGCATGCCGACCTGGTAGCTGCCGGTCACCACCACGTCCGCGGCCGGGTCCGGGTCGCCCTTGCGGATCTTGAGGTGGCGGACCAGGTTGCCCCGCTCGTGCAGCCGCGAGGCGCCCGGGTCGAGCGCCTGGCGCGCGTCGGTGACCGGGGTCAGCACCTCGTAGTCCACCGCGATCTTCTTGGCCGCCTGCCGGGCGATCTCCGGGTGGTCGGCCGCCACCAGCGCCACCGGCTCGCCCTGGTACCGGACCACGCTCTCGGCCAGCACCGGCTGGTCGGCCACTTCCAGGCCGCTGATGTTGCGTCCGGGAACGTCGTCGTGGGTCAGCACCGCGTAGACCCCGCCGGTGGCCAGCGCCTCGCCGATCGCGATCGAGCGGATCCGGGCGTAGGGGTGCGGGCTGCGCAGCGTCACGCCCCAGATCATGTCGTCCATCCACAGATCGCTGCCGTAGGCGAACTGCCCCGTCACCTTCGGCGTCGCGTCCGGGCGGCGGGCGCTGGCGCCAACGCCGCCGGCCGTCTCACGTCGGTCGGCCGGCGCGACGGGCCCTCGGGCCGGAGAGTGCGTCGGCGTGGTCACGATCCCATGATCCTCCGCTCCAGCCGGGACAGCCGGTCGTCCAGGTCCCGGGTGGTCACCACGTCGGCCAGCGAGAGCCGGACCGCCGCGAGCTCGCGGGCCAGGAACTCGGTGTCGGCCTGGGTCCGGGCCGCCACCTCCCGGTCGCGCTCGATGCTGGCCCGGTCCCGGTCGTCCTGGCGGTTCTGGGCCAGCAGGATCAGCGGGGCGGCGTAGGCCGCCTGGGTGGAGAAGGCCAGGTTGAGCAGGATAAACGGGTACGGATCCCAGTGCCGGATGAAGCCGGCGGTATTCAGCGCGATCCAGAAAACCACGAGCACCGACTGGCCGGCCAGGAAGCGGCCGGTGCCCAGGAACCGGGCGATGCTCTCGGAGAATCGGCCGAAGGCGTCTGTGTCGTAGCGGGCGCCCCGGCGCGGCGACGCGCCCCGCGGAGCGGTCAGGTCGGAGCGCCCGCCGCTGATCGGCAGGGCTGACATCCTCATGTGGTCTCACCCTTTCGCCAGTCCGCGGGCAGGATGCGGTCCAGCACGTCGTCGACGGTGATCGCGCCGAGCAGGCGGCCGTCTTCGTCGCACACCGCCAGGCCGACCAGGTTGTAGGCGGCCATGTGCCGGGCCACCTCCTGCTCGGACAGCTCGGGCCGGACGAACCCGCTCTCATCGATGCACTCGGCGACCTTGGCGGCCGGAGGGTAGCGCAGCAGCTGCTGGAACCCGACCGTGCCGAGGTAGCGGCCGGTCGGCGTCACGGAAGGGGGCTCGCACACGAAGACCTGGGCGGCCGCCGTCGCGGCGATCTCGGGCTGGCGGATCACGGCCAGCACCTCGGCTACCGGGGTGTCGGGCGGCACGATCAGCGGCTGCGAGGTCATCAGCCCTCCGGCCGATGCCGCGTCGTAGCGCAAAAGTCGGCGCAGGTCGGACGCCTGCACCGTCTCCATCGCGGCCAGGAGCCGTTCCCGCTGTTCGGGCGGCAGCTCGGCGAGCAGGTCCGCGGCGTCGTCGGGCTGCATCTCCTCGACCACGTCTGCGCCGCGCTCCAGGCCGATGCCGACCAGGACCCGGACCTGGTCCCGCTCGGGGAGCTCCTCCAGCACGTCGGCCAGTTCCTCGTCCTGCAGGGTCTCCACGAGCTGCCGCCGCCGGGCATCCGGCAGGGCCTTCACCGCGTTGGCCAGGTCGGTCGGATGCATCTCCCTGAGCTGCACGAGCTGCTCGGCGAGCGCGCTCACCGCGAACAACTCCGGGTGCTTGTCCCACGGCACGATCGTCGTGTCGCTGTGTCGCAGGCCCAGGCCGCGCCCGCGCCCGGTGGCCAGGACCGAGACCTCCCAGGCTCCGCGCCGGCCCGCGGAGGGCACGATGCCGACGTCCAGCACGGTCCCGGAGTTCGTGTGCTGGCCATAGAGCTGGGACGCCAGGATCTCGCCGGTCCGGGGGCTGAACCGTCTCAGGTCAACCGTGCCGCCGCGCAGGTGAGCGCCGTCGACGGCGAGTTCTGCGACCCGTCCCAGGTTGACGAAGATCTCACGCCGCTGCCAGGTGACGACCAACCCGAGGACCCAGGGCGGCTCGCCGCCGGCGGCCGGCAGGATGACGACGTCGCGGACCCGGCCGATGGCCAGTCCGTCGCCGTCCAGGAGCGGGCGGCCGCTCAGCCGAGAGGTAAAAACCGGTGCGTCGCTCATAATCGGTTTCGCTTCCTCACCGGCTGCGAGCCGTTCAAACGCCAGGTCAGCTTACCGGCCCCGCCCCCCGCCCGACGAGCCCGTGCGATCGCCCTTAGCCGGCCAGGGACTCGCTCGCCCGGCGGGCCGCCTCGGCGACCTGCCGCTCGTCGACCGTGACCACGCGGTCGCGCTCGACGACGACCTGCCCGTTCACCAGCAGCAGCTCCAGCGGCGGCGGCGGGCCGAGCACCAGCGCCGCCACCGGATCGGCGATGCCGGCGTGCGGCAGCGTGTCGATCCGCCACACGGCGAGGTCGGCCAGCTTGCCCGGCTCCAGCGAGCCGATCTCGGATTCCCGGCCCAGCACCCGGGCGCCGTAGATCGTGCCCAGCTCTACCGCCTGGCGCACCGACATCGCCGCGGCACCGCCGGTCGCCCGCGCGAACGCCGTCGCCGCGCTGACCTCGCCGCGCAGCGACCTGGACTCGTTGGAAGCCGCGCCGTCCACGCCGAGCCCGACCGTCGTGCCCGCGTCCAGCAGCGCGCGGGTCCGGCAGATGCCCGCGCCGAGCCGCGCATTGGACGTCGGGCAGTGCGCGACCCCGGTCCCGGTCGCGCTGATCCGGCCGATCGCCCCGTCGTCCAGGTGCACCGCGTGCGCCAGCCACACGTCGCCGCCGAGCCAGTCCAGCGCGTCCAGGTACTCGGCGGGGCTGCACCCGAAGTGCTCCCGGCAGTAGTCGTCCTCGTCCGCGGTCTCGGCCAGGTGCGTGTGCAGCCGGACCCCGGCGGCCCGGGCCAGCGCGGCGGACTCGGTCAGCAGGTCGCGGGTCACCGAGAACGGCGAGCACGGCGCGACGCCGATGCGCAGCATCGAGCCCGGCGACGGGTCGTGGAACCGGTCGATGGCCGCCTGCGTCGCGCTCATGATCGCGCCGATGCCCTCGACCACATCGTCCGGCGGCAGCCCACCGGAGCTTTCGCCCAGGTCCATCGAGCCGCGGGTCGGGTGAAACCTCAGGCCCACGGCGGCGGCGGCCTCGATCGTCGCGCCGAGCACGTCGCCGCCGCCGCTCGGGAAGACGTAATGGTGGTCCATCGTGCTGGTGCAGCCGCCCCGGGCCAGCCAGGCCAGGGCGCCGGTCGCGGCGGCGCGCACCACCGGCTCGTCGATCCTGGCCCAGACCGGGTACAGCTCGGTAAGCCAGCCGAACAGGCCCGAGTCGACGGCCCGGCCCCTGGTCGCCCACTGGTACAGGTGGTCGTGGGTGTTGACCAGGCCCGGGGTGACCAGGCAGCCGCTCGCGTCGACCGCTCGGGCGCCGCTGAGGCGGTCCGGGACCGGGCCCGGGCCGACCTCGGTGATCCGGGTCCCCTCGACCGCCACGTACCCGCTCGGATGCTCGTCTCGCCGCGGGTTCATGGTCAGGACATGGCACTCGCGCAGGATCAGATCGGTCACGAGCCGCGATCCTGCCAGCGGTCGGCGGCCATGCGCACCGCGTCCAGGATCTTCTCGTATCCCGTGCAGCGGCACAGGTTGCCCGCGAGCGCCTCGCGGATCTCGGCGTCGGCCGGCCGGCCGCCCCGGCGCAGCAGATCGTGCGCGGCGATCAGCAGCCCCGGGGTGCAGAACCCGCACTGCACCGCGCCCGCCTCGATGAAGGCCTGCTGCAGCGGGTGCAGCTCGTCGCCCTGGGCCAGGCCCTCGACCGTCACGATGCGCCGGCCCTGGGCCTGGCCGGCGCTGACCAGGCAGGCACACACCGCCACCTCGTCCATATACACCGTGCAGGAGCCGCATTCACCCTGCTCGCAGGCGTTCTTGGCGCCGGGCAGGCCCATCCGCTCGCGCAGCACGTAGAGCAGGCTCTCGCCCGGCCAGACGTCGTCCGCCTGCCGGGTCTCGCCGTTGACGACCGCCGTGATCCGCATGCCTCAGTCCCCCTCCCCACCCTGGTAGGAGTGCCAGGCCCAGGTCAGGGTACGCCTGGCCATCACCCCCAGGCCATGGCGGCGGTAGGCGGCCGTGCCCCGGACGTCGTCGACCGGGCTGGCCGCGGCCGCCGCCAGTGCGGCGAACTCGGTCACGACGCCCTCGGGCAGGTCGCCGCGCGACTCCCACAGCCCGGCCTCGTCCAGGGCGCCGGCCAGGAACGCCTCGGCCGCGGCCGCCCGCCGCGGGGTGGGCGCGGCCGAGCCGATGCCGGTCCCGACCGCGCGGTGCCCGGGATCGAGGGCGACGGCGAACGAGGCCACGGCGATCACCATCGCGTTGCGCGTGCCGATCTTGCTGAACTGCTGCGGCCCGGGCGCGGCCGGGATCAGCACGGCCGCGATCAGCTCGTCCGGCTCCAGCGCGTTCCGCTTGACGCCGGTGTAGAAGCCGTCGGCCGGGATCATGCGGGTGCCACGGACCGAGGCGACCTCGATCACGGCTCCGGTCGCGAGCAGCGGCGGATGGCAGTCACCGGCCGGCGACGCGGCACCCAGGTTGCCGCCGACCGTGCCCCGGTTGCGGATCTGCGGCGAGCCGACGGTCCGGGCGGCCAGGGCCAGGCCGGGGAGCGGGCCGGCCAGTTCGTCGATGAGGCTGGTGTAGCTGACGCCCGCGCCGAGCCGGACCCGGCCCTCCTCGCAGGACCAGCCGGTCAGCTCGGGGACCCGGGTCAGGTCGAGCAGCGCGGCCGGGCGGCGGGCGTCGAAGTTCAGCTCGACCATGACGTCGGTGCCGCCGGCGATCGGCAGCGCGTCCGGCCGCCCGGCCTTCAGGCCCAGCGCCTCCGCCCAGCTCGTCGGCTGCAAAAACTCCACCCGCTACCTCCTCACTCCCCGTCTCCCCTACCCCGCCGGCACCTGGCCCCGCCCCGCCCGGCCCCCGCCCCGCCCGGCCCCCGCCACGCCCGGCCCCCGCCACGCCCGGCCCCGCCCCGGCCGGCCCCGCCACGGCCGGGCCCCGGGCCACCCCCGACCCCAGCCGACCAGTCGGAGGCCCTAAACCGGCCATGATCCGTTACAACGGACGATTGTCAGCGCATAGAGCTGACTTTCGTCCGTTCTGGTCGATCATGCGAACTCGGCGGCCCCGGACCAGGCCGGGCCCGCTTCGTCGCGGGGGTCGTCGTCGCGCTGGACGGTGCACTGGATCAGGCCGTAGGGGCGGTCGGCGGCATGGAACACCTCGCCCGGGTTGTCCAGGCCGAACGGGGCCAGGTCGGCCAGGAAGTGGTGCCGGTTCGGCGCCGACAGCCTGACCTCGGCCACGTCGTCGCGCGCGTTCAGCACCCCGTGCCCCATCTCCCACAGCGACTGCTGCAGGGCCAGGCTGTGCACCTCGGCGAACCGTTCCAGCAGGATCTGCCGGATCGCCGCGTGGGCCTGGTCCCAGCCGTCGGGCGGCGGTCCGGCCCGGTAGAGCCAGCGCACCGTCAGCGAGGTGGCCAGGATCCGGTCGGTGGTCTCGGCCAGCGTGGTGTAGCGGTCCTTGAGAAACCCGCGGAACTCCGAGCCGGTCGTCTTCATCACGACCAGGCCGTCGAGGCCCGAGATGACCCAGGCCCGGTCGCCGTCCTCGACGGTCACCGCCGTGGTGCGGACCTCGTCGCCCGCCCGGGCGAACGTGTGCGGGTGCGGCCGGCCGTCCACGCTGACCCGCTCCCAGCGGTACTCCTCGACGTCGACCCTGGCCCCGCTGACCGGCCCGATGTCGGCCACGAAGTGCCGGGCCAGGTCCAGCGCGTAGTCCTCGATCGCGCCGACCCCCTTCTCCTTGGCGTAAGCGAAGCAGGTGTTTTTCTGGCTGTCGGTGGGCAGCACGTTGGCCTGATCGCCCCGGGCGTGCGCCGCGGCGAAGTCGCCGCGCAGCAGCGTCGAGACGTTCAGGTCGCGGATCTCATGCCGCGGCGTATCCCGGTAGACCCGCACCACGCGGGTCTCCGCCTTGCCGTACTGATTCGGGCCGAGCACGATCGACATTGGCGTTAGCTCCCGCGGTAGGTCGAGTAGCCGAACGGGCTGAGCAGCAGCGGAACATGGTAATGCGGCGTCTCGCCATCGATGACGAACGTGACGGCCACCTCCGGGAAGAACGCCGCGACCGGCTGACCGGCGGGATCTTGGCCGTGGGGAGACGGGGCGTAAGAGACTGCGAGATAGTCGCCGGTGCCGAACGTGAGCCGGTAGGTGCCCGCGGGCAGCTTCGCCGGGCCGATGACGCGGACGCGGCCGTCGGCATCGGTGCGGGCGCGGCCGATCTCCTGCGTCTTGTCCCCGGGCGCCTCGCCCGGGTTCGCGGGCGATACCCGGTCGAGGCGGACCGTGACCCCGGCCGCCGGCACGCCGCGCGCGGTGTCGAGCACGTGCGTAGTGATGGCGCTGGTCGCCGGGCCGACGCCGTCGGCCAGCAGCCGGCGCAGCCGGATCCGGTTGATCTGGCCCAGCTCGCGGCGCACCACCTCCCACTCGATGGCGGGATCGTTGCCGAGCCGCTCGCGCAGCAGCGCCAGCAGTTCGGCGCCGTCGCGGCCGGAGGCGCGGACCAGGTAGATGTGGCCGAACCGCTGCTCGTAGGCCTCGTTGCCCTCGGCTAGGGCGGCGACCGTGGCCGTATCCGCGGTCTGGACCCCGGCCTGCTCGCGGCGCGACCAGCCGCCGGCCGGGCCGGCCGAGCGGCCGATCCTCGGGTGCCCGGCCAGCGCCTGCTCCAGGTCGGCCCGGGCCAGCCCGGCCACGGCCCGGTCGGAGCGGGCGAGCAGTTCCTCGGCCGACGCGTAGGGGCGGCCGCCGGCCATCTCGTCCGCCCAGCGCGCGGACGAGCAACAGGCCAGCAGGCGTTGCCGGGCGGCGGCGCCGGGCAACGCGTTCAAGGCATCCAGGGCGGCCTGCTCACCGGCCCCGGGCGCCTCGCGTGGGGACTCGCTCATGGCATCCCATTGTGGTACCGCGGGATGCCGGGGCCGACGCGTGACGGAACGGCTATTTAAACCACCGTGGCCGGGGTGGCCTCGGCCTCGGCCTGGACGCTCTTGCGGGCCAGCAGGAAGTACAGCCCGCCGCCCACGATCAGCCCCATGAACACGCTGAAGTCGGAGCCGCCCACCCGGCTGGACAGCGGCGAGACGTAAGGCGAGTAGGCGTTGAGCCACACGGCCGCCGCCACCATGCCGACCACCTGCGCGATGACGGCCGGCCAGTGCACCCCGCCCTGGCGGAAGTAGCGCCCGCCCCGTTCGTCCAGCAGCGCGGCCTGGTCGTAGCGGTTGCGCCGGAGCCAGGAGTCCACCAGGTAGATCGCGCACCAGGGGCCCAGCCAGACGATGATGAACAGCAGGAAGTCGGCCAGCAGCGTGGTGAACCGGGACGAGAAGATCGCGTACGCGGCGAACGCGCCGCAGACCACGGTGTCGATGCCGACGCAGGTCAGCCGGTGCAGCCCGGGAATCAGGCTCTGCAGCGTGACGCCGGACGAGTAGAGGTCGATCGTGTTGATCGCGAACAGCTGGAAGATCGCGAAGATCAGGTACGGCCACACGAACCAGCCGGGGAAGCCGGCGGTCAGCCCGGTGATCGAGGTCGCGCCCGGGACGCCGGTGGCGACCGCGGCACCGAGGATCTCCAGCAGCGCGGACGGGATCGCGCCGCCGAGCGCGACGGCGAGCACGATGTGGCGCCGGTTGCTGTCGGGCGGCAGGTAGCGGGAGTAGTCGTTGCCGTTCTCGGTCCAGCCCAGGCCGCCCGCCGCGATCACCAGCGCCAGGAACACGAACAGCGATCCCCAGCCGGCCCCGTGCGGCAGCGCGTGCAGCTTCACCTTCGACGTCGTGAGGGCGGCCATGACGACGAACAGGACGACGAACGGGATCGTCAGCCACTTCAGCACCCGGAGCACGGCCGCGTGGCCGAGCAGCGGCAGCACCGCCTGGATCGCTACCGCGAGGATGAGGAAGATGATCTTCGCTGGGTCGCCCGCCGAGAAGCCCGCCTTGTCCGACAGCGCGATCGCGGCCAGCACGATGAGCGCGATGCCCTCGATCTCGAACCCGACCTGCGTCACCCAGTTGAAAAACGACGGCAGCCGGTTGCCGTTGGGCCCGAACGGGGCGCGGCTGATGGCGAACGTGGTCGTTCCCGCGCGCGGGCCTTGCAGGCTGGCCAGGCCGGTGAGCAGGTAGAACAGGTTGCCGATCAGAATGATCACGACGGCCTGGGCAAAGGACAGGCCGAAGACCACCACCGCCAGGCCGCCGTAGACGACGAACTCGACGTTCCACACCGCCCCGGCCCACATCCAGAACAGGCCGTTCGGTTGGCCCCACCTGCTGGACAGGGGGACGTGCTCAATGCCGCGATGCTCGACCGCGATGACCGGCGGCTCGACGTCGGTGGCGAGCGCTGGTGCCGCTCCCGGGCCGGATCCTGTTGCGTCGTCCATGCGACAGACCTCTCGCGTCGGCTCCCGTTACCCAAACCGTCACCCATGCTCCGCTGAGCGGAGGTTACTACCCGATCGCGGACCAGCGGAAGATCTTCGCGCGGGCGTAACAGCGCCGAAGTGACGTCACCGGGCCGGGTCCAGCGCCGCCGCGTCCCGCGACGCCATCGAGATGCCGGTCGCGGGGGCCCGGGCCGATGCGATGATCAGTACAGGGCCGCAAACGTTGACTGACGTGTTAGACAGGCGTCATGCCTGAGCAACCCCTCCGGTCGTCGTTGCGCGCCGAGCAGGTGCTGCAGACCCGGTCGGCCCTGATCGCCGCGGGCCGCCGACTGTTCGGGCGGCAGGGATTCGCGGCGACGTCGGTCGAGGACGTCGCGCGCGACGCGCGGGTCACCACCGGCGCGCTCTATCACCACTTCCCGAACAAGACCGCGCTGTTCGAGACCGTCTTCCAGGAGATTCACACCGAGCTCATGGAGGCGTCGGCGCAGGCGTCGGCACAGGCCACCGACGAGCTGGGAGTGCTGGCCGACGGGTTCGAGGGGTTCCTGGACGCGGTGCTCAAGCCGGAGGTACAGCAGATCCTGATCATCGACGCGCCCGCCGTGCTCGGCCTGGCCCGGTTCACCGAACTGGACGAGCGCGGCGCCGTCGCCGCGATCGTCGCGCTGCTGCAGACGGCGACCAAGGCGGGCCGGATGTCGGTGGAGGACCCCGAAACCACCGCCAGGCTGCTGCTCGGCGCGCTGACCCGGGGCGCGATGCTGATCGCGGGCTCGGCCGATCCCCGTGCCACCCGGGACGCCGTCGCCCGCGCGATACGGGCCATGCTGGCCGGCCTGGCCACCGGGCCGGCCTTGCGGTAAGGACCGGCCGGCGCCGCGGCACGCGACGCCGGCCGGTGCCGGTTGCCCCGCCTGCGGTCAGCCTCCGATCACGCAGGGCGCGCCGTACGGGTCGACGCTCTGGCACACCGCCGCCGGGTTACGGAAGATGCCGACCGACGGGAGCGCCGCGCCCTCGTAGTTGAACAGCGTGAGGTTGACGTTCGGCGAGCCCACGCCCTGGCCCGGTTCCCACCCGACGCCCGGGATCCAGTCCGGCGCCCAGTAGAACAATCCGGCGCCGAGCCCGTCGGGGACCTGAGCCAGGATCGACAGCTCGTCGCTGACGAACGACAGCTGGCCGCCGGGGCTCGCCGGGTAGCCGGGCGAAAGCTGGCTGGTCTCCCAGACGAAGTCCCCGGTGCTGTCGCCTATCGCGCTGTTGCCGTTGGCCAGCGTCCACGGGTACTGGGTCTCCGAGATCACAATCGGCTTGCGGAACTGGGTGGCCAGCGCGTCGACGTTCTGCCGCATGGCCGAGATCGGGCCGTGGAAGAACGGGTAGTAGGACAGGCCGATCACGTCGAACGGCACGCCGCGGGAGACCAGGTTCTGGTAGAAGGCCTGGCTGAGCTGATTGTCGCCGCCCTGGTCGTAGTGCATCATGATCAGCAGCCTGTGGCCGGGCGGGTTCGCGGCCCTGGCCCCGGCCACGCCCGCCTTGAGCAGGGTGGCCAGGTTGTCGTAGCCCGAGCCGGTGGTGGGGTCGACCTCGCCCGCCGGCCACAGGATGCCGTTGCGGATCTCGTTGCCGATCGAGACCATGTCGACCGGTGTGCCCTGGCCGGCGAACGCCGAGATCACCTGGTGGGTGTACGACTGGACGGTGGCCGTGAGCTGGGCCAGGTCCTGGCCCTGCCAGGCGGCCGGGATGTTCTGCTTGGAAGGGTCGGCCCAGAAGTCGGAGTACATGATGTCCAGGTAGATCTTCATCCCCGCTGCGCGCACGGCCCGGGCCAGGGCCAGGTCGCTGGCCAGGTCGCTGTAGCCGGGCGGCGGGTCGACCCACAGGCGCATCCGCACGTAGTTGGCGCCGTTGTCGCGCATGATGGTGACCGGGCTGGCCGCGCGTCCCCGGTCGGTGAACGTGGCGCCCGCGGCGAGTTCCTGCGGGGTGAAGGACAGGTCGGCGCCCAGGTCCATGTTGGCGGCGGCCCGGTCGGGCCCGAACGTGCGGAACTCGCCCACGCACACGTCCGCCCCGGTGTCGCTGTAGACGGTCACCTGGGCGTAGCGCGCGCTGGTGCCGCGCGGGAGCGGGACGTACATCGGGTTGCCCGGGTCCAGCGCGAGGTTGCGCGCCGCCGGAACCGGCTGCCAGTCGCCGGCCTGGCTGGCCACCTCGATCGTGGCGTCCGCCGACGGGCTGGCCGCGTCCAGCGTGATGCCCAGGTCGCTGAGCGAGCGGACCTGGCCCAGGTCCACCACCAGGCTTCCGGTCCAGGAATCGGTGCACCAGTCGGTGCCCGCGTCGCCGTCGATCGCGTTCGGCGCCGGGTTGGCCGATTCCGAGGAGGTCGCGCTGGCCTGCCCGGACAGGGCCCAGTCGATGGTCGGCGCGGCGCCGTGGCCCGGATCGGCCGGCCCGGACGCCGCCGGCCTCGCGGTCGCAGCGGGCGTCCCAAGCGAGGCCGCGCCGCCGCCGAGGGCCGCGACCAGCGGCACCGCCAGGATGACCGGGACGATGATCGCCAGCGGGCGAGTTAAGGGGCGTCGCCACACGGCGGACGGCCACCGGTACGGCCACCGGCCGCGTATCCCGCGGCATCGGCGCCGGATCGCGTCGCGGCGGGGGGCGTTGGGGCTCGGTGCATGGTCCACGGCAAAGTCTCCGTTCCGCGCTCACGCGCCAGTTGTGAACGTTCACATCACGCCATACCGGGACAGTAGATCCGGACCAATTACCACGCAATACGCCCGGCCAGACGGCCCGGGCGGCGGCCGGGCCGCCGCTTCAGGAGTCGATGCCGAGCCAGGAGGCGAAGGAGCGCAACTCCTCGCTGGGGCGCGGCTCGGCGTGCGCGATCGCCGCAACCGCCTCGCGGACCATCGGGTGGTAGCGGGCCTGCTGCGGAGCGGCGCGCCGGGCGCGGTGCAGCGCGCCCAGGGCCCGGTGCCGGTCGCCGTGGTACAGCCAGCCGCGCGCCACCTCGATGTGGTAGTGACCGACCCGCACCGGGGGCAGGCTGGCCAGCAGGCCGGACCGCTCCACGTCCGCGGCCCGGGTCACCGCGAGCGTGCCGTCGGCCAGTTCCACCGCCGCCGACACCTCGTGCAGGGCGACGTTGCCCGGGCCGAACTCCATCCCGTAATGATTGGCCGCTGCGGGCACGGTGCGGGCCAGATCCCGCGCCTGCGCCAGATGGCCGT
>Ga0307474_10002457_pt1 | contig 13341 bp, 12 predicted proteins | sample atmos_gasesECM1C_2_FD_203312 | JGI IMG/M metagenome (GOLD analysis project Ga0307474, IMG submission 203312) | Hardwood forest soil microbial communities from Morgan-Monroe State Forest, Indiana, United States - atmos_gasesECM1C_05 | ecosystem: Environmental > Terrestrial > Soil > Temperate... | reverse complement strand
GTTGGCCCCGTTTGGGATGGTGGACGAGAAGTTGTTCGACCTTCACTTCGACGCCAACGTGAAAGGACTCTTCTTTTCCGTGCAAAAGGGTCTTCCGCTAATGAAGGACGGAGGCTCCATCATCCTTAATGGATCTATTGCAGATATCAAGGGCTTTCCCGCGATGAGCGTTTATAGCGCCAGCAAGGCCGCAGTACGTTCCTTTGCGCGGACTTGGACCAATGACTTGCGGGACCGCCGCATCCGGGTGAATGTGCTCAGCCCGGGTCACATCGACACTCCGATTCTAGAAGACCTTCAGCAGGGCGAGGCGCTCCTGAAGATGAAAAAGGAGATGGAGAACAACGTCCCACTCGGAAGATTGGGAGACCCCGACGAGATCGCCAAAGCTGTTTCATTCCTCGCTTCCGATGAGGCCAGCTATGTCTCGGGTGCAGAGCTCTACGTCGACGGCGGCGTGGCCCAGATCTAAGGACTGAAGATGAAAATCCTGCGGCCGGGAATTGTCGGCGGTTTGTTTGTGGCCGCGATGCTAACGGCAGCGCTGATCGGGATTTTCTTCTTTGCATGGAAAGCGGTAGGGCTGCCGTTCGTGCCGTTCGATGTGTTTGACTGGCAGAATCGGGTACTTCCGGGACGCATTATTGCATTCGGCATCGGGAGCATGGTTGCCGTGATTCGTGTGCTGAACCTGGGTCCGACCTCTACGACAGCGAAAACAGCAGAACAGGCGATGGCGATAGCTGAGATGTTCATAACCGGGGTTGTCGGCGGCATCATCGTCTTCTTGATTCTGCGATCTGCACGTAGAGTACATGGCTTTGCTGTAGGACTGGCACTCGGATTTGTTTTAGGCCTTCCAGCAGTGCTCATCACCTTGCGCGGGAGTGAGACCACTAGCGTTGGGCCGTGGGCGGGCGCCGTCTGGGTGCTGGCGGCATTTGTTGTTTGGGGCGCAGTTCTCGGCCAGTCAGAGCAACGGCTGATCGGTAGCGAAGAGACAACCAGTGCAGCTTCTGACGGAGCGGTAAGACGCATTGATCGGCGTCGGTTCCTCGTGCAGCTCGGCGGCACTACAGCCGTTATCACGGTGGCGGGAGCAGTAGTGGGAAAGTTAGTCGAAGCACGGCGCCGGGAACCGGCGATGATGGCCAGTGGCGAGCGGAGGCGATGGTCAGCGGCACATCCGCTGCCCAATGCGAATGCCGGGGTGCAACCCGCGCCGGGTACCCGGCCCGAATTTACTCCTCTAGAACGACATTACCGCATTGATATCAACACCATTCCACCGAAAATTGACGAGCGGCGGCGGTGGCTGAAGGTTTCAGGACTGGTAGAGAACCCGCTGGCACTCACGCTGGGGCAATTGCAGAGCTACGAGCCCATGCACCAGTTCATCACGCTGTCATGCATTTCCAACCCGGTCGCTGGCGACCTTATCGGAACCCAACGCTGGACAGGGGTCAGCCTCCAGAGATTGCTGCCGGACTTGCGGCTCAAGCCCGGTGCGACCCACTTGAAGTTACGCTCGGCAGATCAGTTCTTTGAAGTGGTTTCACTAGACGCGATCAAGGGCGATCCCCGGATCATGCTGACGTATGCCTGGGACGGCGTACCGCTGTCGCGGGAGCACGGCTTTCCGCTCAGAATCTATATCCCTGACGTACATGGTATGAAACAGACCAAATGGATCGAATCCATTGAGGCCATTGATCATTGGGAGCCGGGCTACTGGTTGAAGCGCGGCTGGAACAACGTGGCGCAAATGCATGCGACCTCGGTGATCGATACGGTCGGGGTCGATATGACCGTGATCGGCGCCGATCACCGCAAGCTGGTGCCGATTGGCGGGATTGCGCACGCGGGCGCGCGAGGAATATCGAAAGTTGAAGTGCAGGTGGACGGTGGTCCATGGGAGCGGGCGGATCTACGCACCCCGCTGTCGCAGTTGAGCTGGGTCATCTGGCGATACGATTGGCCCTATCAGCCGGGCAGGCACACTTTTACCGTGCGATGCTATGAAGGAAACGGGACGCCACAAATCGCCACTCCCAGCCCGCCGGAACCGAACGGGGCCACCGGTCTGGACATCAAGTCAATGATGTTGTGATAACGCGCATCCCATCGCGGAGCACTCTCGAGAATTTCAAAATGGACCACATAACGCACCACTATCACGAGCCGGTTAATTCGCACGTCGTCCAATATGTGTCGGGAGCCCCCGCAAGTCGCGACCATCACGCGGGACACTCCGTCGCCATGTTTCGCGACAAGTTTTGGCTGAGCTTCGCTCTCACGATTCCTGTCGTCTTGTGGTCGAGCGACGTCCAACATTGGCTTGGATACACAGCACCCTCCTTCTCGGGATCGAACTGGATTCCTCCGATCCTCGGAACGGTCATCTTCTTCTATGGCGGCCTGGTTTTCATCCGTGGAGCCCGGAATGAACTTGCCGACCGCAAGCCCGGCATGATGACTCTCATCAGCTTGGGAATCAGCGTTGCCTTCTTGACGTCGGTTGCGGGAACATTCGGCCTCTTCAAGATTGAGGTCTGGTGGGAAGTGGCGACTCTGATCACGATCATGCTTCTTGGACATTGGCTCCAAATGAGAGCAATCTCCCAGGCTCAAGGCGCACTCGATGCCCTTGCTGCGCTGCTTCCGGACATGGCTGAACGAATAAGCGGTGCAGAAATTGAAACCGTCCCGCTCTCCGCGTTGCGCGTGGGCGACGTTGTTTTGGTGAGACCCGGAACCCGGGTTGTGGCGGATGGGACGGTAGTCGAGGGTGCTGCCGATGTCGATGAGTCGGTGATCACCGGCGAGTCTCGAACTATATCTAAGGAGCCTGGTGCTGCCGTCATCGCGGGCACAGTCGCGAGTGGCGGGAGCCTTCGAGTTCGCGTTACGGCCGTCGGTGAGCAGACGGCTCTGTCTGGCATCATGCGTCTCGTGGCCGCTGCGCAAGCGTCCGGGTCTCGCACGCAGGCACTCGCCGATCGTGCTGCCGCGATCCTTTTCTATGTGGCCGTCGCGTCTGGAGCGATCACTCTCGCCTACTGGTGGCTTTCAGGGGACAAAGAGCACGCCCTGATCAGGACGGCAACGGTTCTTATCACTGCCTGCCCGCATGCCCTAGGACTCGCGATTCCGCTGGTGATCGCAATCTCGACATCGCTCGGCGCCCAGAACGGTCTTCTTGTCAAAGACAGACTCGCGCTCGAAGGCGCGCGCAATTTGGATATGGTGATTTTCGATAAGACGGGAACGCTCACACGAGGATCTCCAATAGTGTCTGGGGTCGCGGCTGTGCCTGGCGGTAGCGAAAATGACTTGCTCGCGCGCGCCGCCGCCGTCGAAGCCAACTCCGAACACCCGCTCGCCAAGGCCATCGTGGCCGAAGCTAAACGTCGAAACCTGCCCCACTCAGATGCTGGCGACTTCCAAGCGCTCCCTGGTCGCGGAGCACAGGCACGAGTAAACGGCAAAAGGATCGTGGTCGGCGGGCCGCGTCTACTGACCGAGGCTAAGGCAGCAGTTCCGCCAGAGCTGGAAGACGTGACGGCCAACTGGGCGGCCAAGGGCAAGACCGTTACGTTTGTGATTGAGGAAGGGCGCTTGCTCGGGGCTGTCGCTGTCGAGGATGAGATTCGGCCCGAGTCCAAGGAAGCGGTTTACGAGCTTCATCAGCTTGGTCTCCGGGTGGCAATGATCACGGGAGATTCCCAAAAGGTGGCCGATTCCGTGGCTCACGACATCGGGATAGACGAAGTCGCAGCCGAGGTCCTTCCCGCTGACAAGGCATCTGCGGTGAGTCGATTTCAGGAGGACGGTGCGAGGGTCGCCATGGTGGGGGACGGCGTGAATGATGCCCCCGCGCTGGCTACCGCCGACGTTGGAATCGCGATCGGCGCGGGTACTGACGTGGCGATTGAGTCGGCGGGAATCGTCCTCGTGCGTAGCGATCCGCGCGACGTCGTGGGAGCGATCGAGTTATCCCGAGCGACCTATCGAAAGATGATTCAAAATCTCGTTTGGGCGACTGCGTACAACATTGTTGCCATCCCGGTCGCTGCGGGACTGTTGGTCCGCTGGGGAGTGGATCTGCCCATGAGTGTGGGAGCAGTGGCCATGAGCTTGTCCACCATTATTGTGGCCGTGAATGCGCAATTGCTCCGCCGATTGAAGCTGCAACGTGCGGTCCACTAAAAAAGAGAAACCTATCCGCGATGACATCCCATACAAACGAATGAAGAATGCTCACGCTAGAGTTCCAACACACCGCAAGTGCGGGAGCTTGGCTTACCCTGGGATAACATTGTTTAGTGGCGTCAGTCCTGCAAATTCCAACGCGCGAGACTCTCCGGCGTATACAACGGATTCAAACCATCACAATCTGTTGGATGACTGTGGAGACCGCGGTATCCCTGGCTGCCGCATGGATGGCGCGCAGCCCTGCGCTACTTGCCTTTGGCGGTGACAGTGCCATCGAACTCCTCTCAGCGATCGTTGTATTGTGGCGGTTCCGCGCTCATGCCGTGCAGGAAGAATCAAAACAACTCGCCGCGAGAATCGCAGCGGTACTGTTGTTCATGCTCGCGGCCTACGTGGCCGCGGTTTCTGTAATGACACTATTGGGACATAGTGAGGCAAAAACCACGTACCTGGGGATGGCCAACTTGATCGCAGCTGCCGCGATCATGCCGTGGCTGGCCAAGGAAAAGCGGAAACTATCAGCGGTCACGGGCAGCGCAGCGCTCAGAGCGGATGCCGCTGAATCCGCTTTGTGCGCTTACCTTTCCCTGGTTGCTCTGGTTGGCCTTGGAGTCAACGCAATTTGGCACGTGACGTGGGCTGACCCGGTTGCGGCGCTGGTGATTGTTCCCATCATCGTACGAGAAGGTTGGGAAACGATGCGCGGGAAGGCCGTTGGGCCTCGAGCAAGGATGCTTCGCTCGCGCGGAGGGCATCTTCGGCACGTTTGCGCTCGGTGACATCCATCGCCGTACCGACTAATTCAGTGACATCACCGGAAGCATTCACTACGGGGTGTCCGACCGCATGAATATACTTAGCCGTGCCGTCTGGCAGAAGAAGCCGATAGTCGAGCTCAAAGTCAGTCCCGTCCCGAATGGCTCGCTCGATCATACGTGGGTGAGATAGCGCGTCCTCCGGGTGCAGCCGCCGGACAACCTCCACGCTGGATGGTGGCGCGAGATCAGGATCGAAGCCGAAGATCCGGTACATCTCTTTTGACCAATAGACGTTTGACCAATTGACGTTTTCTGGCCAATCGACGTTTTCCTTCAGAGAGACCTGCGCCGCCCAACTGCCGGTTTGCGTCAATCTCTGTGCTTCCGCTAAATAACCCTCGCTCCTCTGCAGAGCTTCTTCGGCACGTCTGCGATCGTCGACGTCTATTGGCAACAAGTACCAGCGCACGATGCGGCCTTCTTTGTCCCTTAGGGCAAGGCCATGGGACCCGCCCCAACCAATACGAAGGTCAGCAAATCGCGGTGACGACTGGGATCTTCTTCAGCTTCAGCCTGTTCGACGCCTGCAACAGTTTGTTTCGGATCTCCACGGCGTCGGCGAGGTTTTTCAGCCCGGGAGCAAACTCTTCAAATTCGCCGTGCCCGAAGTAGCTGTGCCTCACGCCTGTTGCGAGAATCAGGTAATCGTAAGGGATGGATACGTCCTCTCTGTCGGCATCAGTGACGAAAACGCACTTCTTCCCTTTGTCCACTCCCGTGACTTCACCTAGAATCACCGTCGTGTTCTTCTGATTCCGAAGAACGCCGCGGATGGGAGAAGCGATCTGACCCGGCGAGAGGACGGAGGTCGCGACCTGGTACAGCAGCGGCTGGAACAGGTGGTGGTTTGTGCGGTCGATCAAAATAATGGTCGCTGGCACATTCCGAAGTGCCTTGGCGGCCGACAATCCGCCAAACCCGCCGCCAACGATCACAATGTTCGGTTGGGACATGCCTGCTCCAGTTCTTTTCGGGCCACACTTGCACCCATCCGTGACTTGCACCCACAATCAAAGGCCTCTGTGGCGCCTGCTTTTAGTTCAGCTCTTCGGCAAAGATCCAACGGCAACCGGGTCTCGCTGTGAGAACTGAATCGAGCAAGGATGCCGCAATGACAGAAGCCGGATTGATGTGAAACTTTTTCGGCAATATGGGTGCTAACGCTCGGGAGATCGCCAAAACGGCACCCTCGGCAATCCTCGTTTCGCTTCTCTCGCCAGCGATGATGCTTGGCCGGCAGATTGTGAGGGAGCAAAAGCCGATTTGCTGAATGTCTTTCTCTACCTCTCCTTTGGTCCTGGCATAGAAGAACATCGAGTTGGTCGTCGCCCCAATGGCGGATACGAGTGCAAACGTTTCTACACCCGCAGTATGGGTCGCCTTCGCGAAGACGAGTGGGAGTGTGTAGTCCACATAGCGGAAGGCTTCCCGCGAACCTGCCTTCGCCTTTGTCGTTCCCAAGGCGCATACGAGTGCGTCCACGTTCCAAGACTTCACTCGCGGAGCTAGTACACGCAGGAGAAGGTTCAGGCGCTCAGTCGGTGGATGGATTATTAGTCGCTCTGGGCGGGGAGAACGCGACCATGAGACTTTTGCTGCTGGGAGCGACAGGTTTGGTGGAGAATCCGAAGCGGATCACACCGCCGACCACGATTCCGGGCGCCGGCGGGAAGAAAACAATCGCCGGGTCATAGTACGGCACCGGGATGAAGGCCGGATGCACGGGCACAATCGTGATGTACGGCCCATCGCTGACGATGATCTGGGCATTGCTGCGCAGATATCCGTAATCTTTGGCCTTCCTGCGCTCTCTCTGCACCGCATCCATCACGTCCTGCTGCTGCGACAGGAACGCGTTGCCAAGATCGGTGGTCCAGTTCATGTCGTTGGCCATCATCTCGAGCACCGAAGGGAATGGCAGGAGCGCCTGCACGCTGGGATCCCACTGAAGATGATCCGCCTGGATCGCGTCGGCCAAGGCTTGCCCGGTAAGGTAGTAGTGCTGATCGGCCCAGCGCGCCGCATCCGGAATCTGGTCGGAATACGTCGTGGCCGCAAGCACCTGCGCCAGGAGCGCATCCGGATACAGCGCAATGCGCGCTACCAGCTTGTCGAGTTGCTCCGGCGTGAACGACGGAGCAGGCGTGCCCTGCGCAAAACTGAGAACGGGAGCAACTGCTAAAACAACCAGAACTGCGAGGATGAGAATTGGTTTTCTAGTCTGCATACGATCCTCCTAAATCAAGTCAAACACTCTGACGAAAATTAGAAGACGAACCTCGATTCACTGATTGGCTACCAGCAGGTGATTCTCGACCGAGAACACCCCACCTACCTCGCGGGCGCGCATCTCGGCGATCTGCTTGTCCATCGCGCTATCCACAACCCCGTACAGCTTTACATTTCCGTTTTCAACCACAATGCGGATGGGAGCTTGTGGATCCAGCGAATATTTCTGGAGCGCGGGATCGCGGTAGATCGCCATAGCCGTGCGTACGCGCAACTCATCGTCAAATTCAGAGAGTGGCAGGACGTTAATTTCGTCCTTCACGTCACGCACGCCAGGAGTGTCCTCGACAATGCTGAGGGCGGAAGCTTTGTCCGGATAGCTCCGGGCCTCGCCGGCGATGGTTACGACGCCATCTTTTACACCTACTTCGAAATTGTTGAATGTGATCCCGTAGCCAATGCGGTCATAGCGAAGCCGATTGGCAATGGTTTCACGTAGTTCTTGGTCGGAAACTGGGACAACCGGTTGCACCGCAATGAAATCGCGCACCCCCTCAATTCCATGGTGCTTGCGCGCTCGACGCTCGGCGTCCATTTTCTCGCGATAGGTCGCAACCGAGCCTTGCAGCAGTGCGACTCGATCGTCAACCGCGACCGTGACGTTGCGGAACTCCAGGCGGGTGCTGAAGTCTTGCTGTAGTTGCTGAGTAAGAACGGCGTCCCTACTCGCCGCAGTTGTAGTTCCTGCATCGCTCCCCAGCGCAGAGATAGAAATCCCCAGCAAGAGCGCGAGTAGGAAGAACCAGGGAAATCGCTTCAGGGTCTTCATATTCAAACCTCCAGGCTAAGAAATTCCTCTTCTTGAGTTTCCAGGCAGGGGACCCTACCTGTTTTTTTCGATTTGAATAGACGCACGCACAGCGGAAAAGGTTGCAATATCTTAGTCGTTTAATAGCAGATTTCATTAGTGTCTTAGCATAATATGCTAGGCTATTTATTATCTTTATAAGCTATTGATAATACTATAGATAATTAATTTTACCCCGCCACTTCGAGTTGACTTCCACAGCGCATCGGAGCAAGGAGGAACACACGCCGCCGACTGGGCCGAGGGGTTGAGACCTGGCGTTATCTGGGCTAATCCATTGAAGCGGTTTGAGATCAGCGCTACTGTCTCTGTAAGCCCGAGAAACTCTGAATGTGCGAGGGCGAATGAGGTGTTGCAAACTCCTGTTCACTTGACGCTATGACGCCCTCCCGATGGTCGACCATTCTTCGTAGGGTCACAACCGAAGGCCCCTACACCAATGAGCAAATGAGCGTTCTCGTTCTCACCATTGTGGTGGTGGCGGGGATCTCTGCGGTAGCCTTCGCGGACAAATCCGTGGCTTCGAACCCTCGCGCACGCTTGCTAAAGAGGCGGGCGGGCAAGGATACATCGTGTGTACAGCGGGCCCGCTGCAATCGACCGAGTCGGGGCAGACTTTCATGCTCCCGGGCACATCGACACAGCTTTGTTAGAGAGAATTGGCGCGTCACGGAATAGTGACTTCTATCTGTGTGGTCAGACTTAGTTCCTGCAGAATAGGGGCGACGGGAGCGAAACTGGGGTGCTCGCCGAAAATGTGCACACGGAAACCTTCGGTACTCTCGAGGCTATTACACCTGCCATGGCGCTGGTTGATCACACTCCTCACCTGCCACAAGGGCCGCCCGGATCTGCCCCCCAGTCTCATTCGCGCGTAGTGGAATTACTACGGCTTGGCATCCGAAATTCGTAAGTTTGCTTGGACTCGCGGAAGCGTGCGACGTTCCGGTCAGAGGAGCACACACTCCGCGCGCAAGCAACGGAGATTTAACTGGCGTTTGGGTAGTGCACCCAAAGATCGCCAACTTTCATTGAAGCCTTCCAAATCCTGCGCGAACTCGGCTTCTGAATTCCTGGCGCCTGAGGTCGAATTGACTCATTCCGCCATCTTCGTCGCGCAAAATCCAGAAGGAGGAGAGCATGAACACGCCGCACAGGTATCAATACGGAAGTCTGACGAGGAGAAAACGAATTCGGACGGAAGATGTCTGGCAGTTTCGCTACTACGAAACTAGTCCGGAGGGGCAGCGGCGCCGGAGGTCAAAGATCATCGGTATGCTAAGCCAGTATCCGACACCAACGGATGCACTTCGAATTCTCGAACGATTTCGACTGCGGCTCAATCTTCAAAACCGATTGGACCTGCCGGTGACGCTGGATGCTCTTGCGGATGACTACGTCGAGAAAGAACTGCCATTGCTACGCTATGGAACCCAGCAAGCGCATCTCTCCAGCTTGCATCGCTGGATACGACCGCGTTGGGGTGGATGTCTGGTCTACGAAATCAAGCCGATCGAGGTTGAGCAGTGGCTTCGATCTCTGCCTTTGGCGGACAAGTCAAAGGTAAACCTGCGGAGCCTTTTACATCTCGTGTTCCAGCATGGACGGCGATGGGAGATCACCGACGTCAATCCCATTGATCTGGTACGGCAGCGTGCCGGGCGCCGATCGATCCCGCGGGTGCTGAGCGTGCATGACATTCGTTTGATCCTGGAAGAACTAACTGAGCCTTATCGGACTATGGTTCTGATAGCGGCCTGTCTGGGTCTCCGGGCGAGCGAGATCATGGGCTTGCAATGGGGCGATTTTAATTGGGAGGACCGCACGCTGTTGGTGAGGCGAAGCGTTGTCCAGGGGCGAGTCGGCGATACGAAGACAGAAGCCTCGGGGGCTTCCACTTCCTGTTGATCCGAATCTCGCCGATGCCCTCAGGGCTCACTGGCAGCGTAGCCTGCACCGAGAACCTTTTGACTGGGTATTTGCGAATCGCCAAGGGAAGCCACGTTGGCAGGAGAGCATTCTGCGACGGCACATCAAACCTGCAGCCGTGCGCGCCGGGGTCGGCGAGGTTGGCTGGCACACGTTTCGGCATTCCTACTCGAGCCTGCTGCGTCGAGTGGGTGCTGACATCAAAGTCCAACAAGAACTGCTCCGGCACTCGACCATTCAAAGCACGATGAATATCTATACGCAAGCCATGTCGGAGGGCAAGCGTGCCGCCAACAGTGTGATCGTTCGAAGCGTGTTGCCCAGTGAGGCTTGTGGTGGCGCGAGTGCCTAATGCGGTCGCCAATGGGAGCTAATGGGTACCGAAAAGCTGGTAAGTGGTTGCGGGGGGTGGATTTGAACCACCGACCTTTGGGTTATGAGATTGATGGCTGAGAGAACATACAAGAGCAGGGAACTACAGCCTAGAAAACATTGCATTTAGCATCTGAGTTTTCGGCTGGTTTAGGCTGGTTTTGTACTGCGTTCCCGCACATTTCCCGCCACACCCGAATCGAAGATAATAGCCCGTGCGCCAACTCATTGGCGATTTCGCGACTCTCTGGCGGTGGACTGTGGCAAAAAGCTGAGCTTACAGGCCCCAGAACATCGGACTCAAACGTTTGACGGGTAGGATGTGGCGACGGGAAAAACGGCTCCACCCCCCAGAATCGACCGATTTTGACTTGGGCCGGAGCCCGCCCGCCCGTGCGTGGGGCTCGTTCGAGCGTGCGGGCGCGGGCCTGGGAGGCCCTTTTATTTACTTACGGAAGCAGAAAGGTCGGTATTGACCGAACCCCCATTGCTGGTGGACAATCCTGCGGGTAACTCTAATTGGGGGTTCTATGAACTGGGAATGCATCGAAGACAAGCGCAATCGGGGCGACTGGCGCGTCGAGGCTGTTGACTTTGAGAACGAAGGCCAAGTTTACGTCACCATATTCTCTGGCCCGCAAGCGCAAGAGCGGGCAGAGGAATATGCAGCTCTGAAGAACGAGCAAGAGACGCGTTTGTCTCGTATTGCGAGCTAGTAGGCTACTTCTGCAATAATTTCATCTACGCAGGTTTGTGGTCTGGAGTGATCCGGGGCGGTGTGCCACTCGCCCGGACTGATCCGTACATTGGATAGCTCGTCCAAATGGATGCACCGCCATTGGCCGCCTGGTGGGAGTCCACTTTTGCTTCCTCCCGCGAACTGGAAGAACAAGGCATTCAGTTCTTGGCCGCCTTTCTTCTGCTGCTTGTAACCCACAACATGCGGACACATTATGCGTTCCTACCCTTGATACATTGCTGTGACAATTAGCTTTTTGTGAATTGCCTCGACGATCAGGTCAAGTACACTCGGCATCGAGAATGCCTCTTTCTGGGGGAAGAACCGATTACTTTAAGCCTACTTTGGTTTAGTAAATGAATCGGGACACGAATTTACGAAAGCCGAACAAGGATTTTCAAAGCGTTTTCTTCTTGGGGAGCTTCTTGGTTCGTTCCGTTACATGAGGTTGGGCCTTTCTCAGGGCGGGCGTCTGGGCGGACGTCTTTTCCGGTCTCATATGTTGCATCCACATAAACTTCCTGTGGTAATCCAAGAGCAGCGCACAATGTTTCGGCAACCCATCGTGGCTCTGTTTTTCGGACCTTCTTACCGCATGGGAGCTTTGGGTCAACCGTGCCAGAACTCAAGAAGCCAGCACTTGACTCAGACTAGCGATTGAGTAGACTTCAATAAAAGTGCTGAGAGGAGCATATGCGGCCACTTCGGTACAGCGCATTTCTTGCTTTCTTACTTGTAGTTGTCGCCTCGTACTCAGCGTCACAACAGAATGTTGCTGATCTCGTAAAGCAAAGCAGCGACGCAGTTGTGCTGATAGTCATCTCGAATTCAGCGGGGCAGGAGACTGCATTGGGGAGCGGCTTTCTGGTTTCTGCTGACGGTGAGATAGTCACAAACTACCACGTCATTAAGGAAGCCCGCTCTGCCACGGTGAAGCTTTCGAATGGTGCGTTCTTCCCAGTAAGCGGCATTCTTATCTCTGACGCCGAGAGGGACTTGGCTATCCTTAAGGTCAATGGTAAGAACCTCCCTTTCCTAAGGCTTGGAAACCTCGACAACCTCCACGTGGGAGATCATGTTGTTGCCATAGGCAGCCCCTTGGGTTTTGAGGGGACGGTTTCTGACGGCATCGTTAGCGCCTTCCGAGATGTCGCCAGCAGGAAGTGGATTCAGACGACGGCTCCCGTTTCTCATGGCAATAGTGGAGGGCCCTTGTTGGACATGAACAATGAAGTCGTAGGAGTTGTCACTTTGGGTGTAAACCCCGAGTTGGGACAGAATCTTAACTTTGCAGCCCCGTGCAATGAGGTAACGGCGCTGCTGGCCAATGCTCACCAGCAGGTCAAGCCGTTACAGGCTGTCTCAGACGAGATTAGTGCTTCGTTCACAGAAGGCACTACTTGGACTTCGATGACGACTGGGCATGACTATAACCTCAGGGAGGACGGTAACTATTTGTACATCGATCAGGTTAACCTCACTGCCGACGTTAAAAAAGCAGGCGGGTTCGTTCGGAGCGAACTGAAAAGAGACTCCGATGGAAAGTGGCGAGGAAAGAGCCGTGCACGCCTACCATGCCAGTACAAGAGTGGTTGGGGTCAATACGCTCAAAATGTTGTTAGGTGGTGCAGTCTAGAACATGATATCGAAATCGACCTTTTGTCAGACAAGCGCATCGAGGGAATCGGTACCAACTGGAAGAAGTTTGATTGCAAGAAGTGCAAAGAAGAGGGGACAGAACAGATGCGTTTTACTTGGATTCCCAAGTAAGTGACAAACGATATGCTCACCTAATCTCCGCGAAGCGAAGGAAGCGCCATCCGATGAATAGTAGGACTAGAACGAATCCGAAACCCATCGCTAAATTGACAATGATCGTACTGTCCGACTTGCCATCGTTGGGGGCGGATTTTGGCGCAGCGAGGTCGGAAGGATCGGCTCCGCCGGCAGAGGAAGAACTTTCTTCGCCTTGCGTTTCGTTGTTGGCGATGTTGTCTCTCCCATTGGCGTTTACGCTCCGAGTCTTTGTATGGCATAAGCTTTCCGGCTCTGAGCAGGAATCTGTAGCGCAGTCATATTAAATGAGGGTTTTTGATTTTCTGGAACTCTGGTTACACTCGGCAAGATGAGAGAGACCGACTGGACCAAAGTTCTGGGATGGCCGGGGTATC
>Ga0307474_10002456_pt1 | contig 13345 bp, 27 predicted proteins | sample atmos_gasesECM1C_2_FD_203312 | JGI IMG/M metagenome (GOLD analysis project Ga0307474, IMG submission 203312) | Hardwood forest soil microbial communities from Morgan-Monroe State Forest, Indiana, United States - atmos_gasesECM1C_05 | ecosystem: Environmental > Terrestrial > Soil > Temperate... | reverse complement strand
TCCCCTGGATCACCGTCTTGACGCTCCCCGTCGCGTGGTCGACCAGCTTGGAGGCAAGGTCGATCGCCTCGCTGTAGCGGTAGACCCCCGCCTGCAGCGCGATGAGCTGTCCCGGATCGAGACTGCCGCCGGCCGACTGCACCGCCGAGCGCATCATCGCTTCGCCGCCGTTGATCTCCCTGCCCAGCCCGTGGACCATCCGCGCAAACGCGGAGGGTCCACCGTCTGTCGGATGTACTTCCGCCCTGGCAACCGACGTCGTGCTGTCCTTCGGCATGGCCTCCGAGACAGCGTGCGCCGACGCGGCACCCACCGCGCCGACGGCCGTCATTGCCCGACGTTCCCGATGGCGTTCTTGGCCGTGTCGTGGCGCGTCTTCTCGATGTTGCTCTCGGCCGTGAACTGCCGGTTCTGGGCGTCCTCCTGCTGCTGGAGCTGCAGGTAGTAGAGGTTGAGGTTTGCCGACTGTTGCAGGGCCGCGTTGATCGACGAGCCTGCGTCGCCCGACGATCCGTCGCTGCCGCCGCTTCCCAGCGTCACGCCCCCCACGCTGAGACCACCCGTCGAGCCGCCCATGCCAGAGCCCATCGGCGTGACGCCCACGCCCGGCCCCTCCGCCACGCCGCCGCCGTTCGGGGTCGAAAGCGTCGACGGGCCACCCATGCCCTGGCGCACGGCCGGCGCCGACATGGGCGAGCCGGGCAACGCGCTCAGCACCGTCGACGCGCCCTGCGCCGCCACGCCAGCCCCCGCCGCCAGCACGTCTCCGAAGGAGACCCGCGGCGGCTTCGGCGTCGGTCGCGCCGCCGTCGGCGCGATCATGATGTCGGGGCGGGGGACGCTCACGCTCGCGCTTCCAACGCCACTGCTGCTCTCGGACATGATGGTGCTCCTTTCAGGATCGTTCGTCGCTATCGAGAGTCCTATCGGCCACCCTGCGCGGGCGGTTGCTCCAAATCGACCGCCGAGGCAGCGGCCGCCTCCGCCCTGGCCTTGCGCACCGCCCGCTGTGCGTACTTCGCCAGCGAATCGCTCGGGCTCAGCGAGACCGCTCGATCCGCCTCCGCCTGCGCCCGGTCGCCCTCTCCCATCCCCATCCGGGCAATGCTCATCCACGCAAACGCGACCGCCGCACGCGGCGGATCCGCCACTTCCGTCACCGGCTGAAGCGTCGCCACCGCCTCGACGTAGTGCTTGTGCAGCAGCAGCACCCGGCCGCGCAGGATCGCGACGTTCGGATCACCGTCGAACACAGGGCCCATGCGCGCGAGCACGCTCTCGGCCTCCTCTTGCCGTCCCACCTTCATCAGCGACTCGCACAGGCCCGTCCAGCCATAGGAGACCGTCGGAGCCACCTGCGTGAGCCTCAGGAACTGCTCCCGCGCCTCGTCGTACGCCCCGCGCTCGAAGAGCCGCCGCCCGAGGTTCTGGCGGCTGGGCGCGAACCCCGGATCGACCTTCAGCGCCGCGCGGTAGTTGTGCTCCGCCTCGGCGTAGTGCCCCTCCAGCTCGTCCAGCTGCCCGAGTGCGTGATGGCTGATGGGCAGATCGGCGTTGAGACCCCGCGCCTTGACGAAGTGCTGGCGCGCCAGCTCGAAGTTCCCGCGGGCCTCGTCGACGAGCCCAAGGTTCACCCACGCCTCCACGAACCTCGGGTTGTATTCCAGCGCCAGCGCAATGCGCGCCTCGGCGATCTCCATGTGCCCCGCCGCGAACGCCACCGCCCCGGCATCGTTCAGCGCGATGGCCTTGCGCGGTAGAATCGACGCCTGCGAACAACCCGTCGACGCCGCGAGAGCCAGGCACGCGACCACCAGAACCCGCCGCACCGACCTTCCCGTCTCCATGCAACCCAATCGGCTGCGTCGACACGGAGGTTGCGCGAAATCGTCAGGCCGGAGTCGTCGCCTTGGCGATGAGGTCCGCAAGCAGCGGATCGGCCTCACACCGCTCCCGCAGCTGCTCGCGCACCGTCTCCTGCTCCTTCGGCGACAGCGCTCCCAGATGGGCCGTCGCCTGAGCGACGTGCGCCTCGATGTAGCCGTCACGGTCGATCTTCCCCGCGCGCAGATCGGCCAGCGGCCCCGACGAAGGCGCGACCGGCGCCGCAGCCTCGGTCCTGCCGGCCTCGAACGGCGCTCCAGGCCCCGTGGGGGCCGCGCCACCTGTCGGCGCCTGCGGCGTGGTCGTCGTTGCCGTACGGATCCGTCCGATGCTCATGGGCTAGCCTCTGAAGACCCTATCGGTCATCCTGTCCCGAAAGTTGCGCGCCACCGTACTACTCTATCTTGATACCCGCAGCCGTCGCGCGCCACGTCTCGACGTCGACATTTTCGAGCCTGGCGCTGTCGCACACGCTGTCGAACATGAGCTGAAGACCGCGCTAGAGGAGCATGCTCCCAGGCGAATCTACGCTCAACTCAACGGCAAAGGCCGACTGCGTCTCGTCTTGAGGCAACCAACGGGGACTCCCGTCGTCTTCGTCAAGGAGCACACGTCCTACGAGCAGCGTGCCCACGCGAAACGCATCGGGATCGTCGCCATCGACTGCGTGTGTACCTACTGCGACGCGCGCGCCAAGCGTCTCGCGCACGAACGACAGGTGCGTGAGGGACGCGCCGCGCGCAAGCTCGAACTCCAGCGCCTCCTGGCCGCACGGCCACGCCCACAGGAGCAGACCTGTCCGCGCTGCGGGTGCACACCAGCACGTCCATGCAACGTCAAACTGGCCGAGGACAAGGGCACGGCCTGCTGCGTACCCGCGGGACGGCTCGGGATGAAGACATGCTCGGCATGCGCACCCCCGTAGCTATGTCCGACCTGAGTGCGACACGCTTCGGAGTTTGACTCATCACGCGGAAGTCCCGTAGGCTCTTCCTCAATGGCCTCCAGGAAGCGTCGCAGCCGTTCCAGTCGTCGATCGTCACGCCGGTCGAGTCGACGCGCCGGAAACGTCCGCGCCCGTCCCAGAGTCGAAGCGCGCAGCTGGCTGAGTGGCAAGGTCGAAGACTTCGCCACCAACCATTTCGGCGGCAACATCGATGCGGTCCGCAAGTTCGTGGACTGCCTGTACAATGCGGGCGCCAAGACCGTCTACGTGGAAGATCCATACAACGAGGAGTGGCGCCAGGGCAGCTACGCCGACACTCTGCGCGTGGTCCTTCCAAAAGACCGCACCAAGTCGGTCAAGGTCATGGCCACCATCGGACGACAGAAGCCCGACGAGCTGGACGTGGCCCGTGACGGCACCGTCCGCGTCTGGTGGGACTGAAGACCCAGTCACACTCGGCTCGACCTACGTCGCCGCGACTTCGCCGGATCGAGTGGAACGAGTACGGCGAATCCGTCCACAGACCTCAGACCGTCCCGCGACGGATTGGGATCGTGCACGATGCGGTCGCCCTTCCCGACCACCGCATGGAGTCCCCGCGGTGAACGCCCCGTCCGAACGTAGTAGCCGGGCGGCCACTCATTGAACCGCGGGCCCGTCTTGAAGTGCATGAACGAGAAGCCGTACGGAGCGATCCAGCGGTTGATGCGCTTCTTCCAGAGGTCGTCCGGCTCGCCCTCCACCCCCATGAAATAGGGGACGTCGTCGATGTCCAGCTCCAGGAGCGAAGCCAGGCACGCCGACATACAGTTGCCGACCTTGCCCTTCGAACGCGGTCCGAAGGTGGTCTGGTCGACAGGCTTCATCTGTCGCCCAGCGTGCGCGCTCGGAAGCTCTTGCCGCGACCACGCGCCAGCGTACCGAAGATGCAGCCCGTGAACGGCAGCTTCGTCGATGACGTGTTCCTCACGACGAGCTTGACGCCGTAGACGAATCGCTCCGTCACGCCTTTCGCGGCATCCAGCGGTCGCGTGAACGCGTAGGAGGCCACATCGTCGTCGAAGGAAAACAGCAGGCGCAGCGTGCGGTCGGCCGTCCGCAGCTGCCGCTTGCGCCCCACCACCACGTCCACGACCTCAAAGCATGCGTTGGACACGTCGACCTCGCGCCCCACGAACGGCTCCGCGGGAACGACGAACATTTCTGCCTGCTCGCCAGGAGCCACTCCGGGATGGCTGAATGTCATCGGGTAGCGCGGTTCCGGCCTGCTCATGTGTGCCTCGCTCATGTCGCTGACTGCCCTCGCAGCTCTCGCTCCTGTTGGGCGAACCTTTCGAACATCGCGTCGTGCTTCCGCAGAGCCTCTACGCCACCGGCGTCGTAGCGGCGCTCTCGATCTCGAAAGATAAGCCCGTAGACACGTCCGAACCACTCCGCCCGTTCCGCTATGGGAATCGGACGCCACCGGGGCACGCCACGCATCCGCTCCGCCGGCAAGTCGCGGTCCACGCCGCAAAATGTCACGCATGGGCAGCGAGCGTGGTCGCACAGCTCACGTCCCTCCGTTGTGAGCTGCTCCGCGATCTCGAACGACGGCGGTGACCAGTCGAACTGTGTTGCGAGGCTCATGACCCACCTACCGCCCACGATGACTCGGGTTCTGCGCGAACCACTGCTCGACCTCGACGTAACGCCTCTCCTCGCACGTCAGGTTCGTGGCCAGCGAGTCGAACTCAGCGAACGGCATCCCGTTGACAGTCCCAGCTCCACTGCTCGTGAAGCCGCCGTTCTGGGCCTGCCACGACCGCGCATCGAGACGCCGCAGATCCTCCGGCGTCGCGTTCGCCGCCAGCCAGTCGAGTTGCTCATGTTTGGTCATGCCTCGAACCTACCAGCTGCCGCGAACCACGGCCATCGCCCTTGACACGCTGTTATACGAACCGTAGACCTTGCCGGCCATGTCCACGAAAAACCTGGCCCGCACCGCCATCGAGGGTGGAAGGACCGGCTACTACAAGAGCGAGGTTCAGGACCACGCGTCAAGCGAGCGCGCGGCGGGTCGCGTGTACCTTCGCCTGGTCGCCAGGGACCCCGAAGCCGCGGACGCAGTCATCGATCCGAAACGTCGTCCCGTCTTCGTGTCCTTCCACGACAAGCTCTCGCCGGTCTACGCCTTCCTCGACAGCCGCATCGGCAAGAGCTGGAACAAGACGTTCGCGGAGATCTCTACGAAGTTCGACCTGCGCACGACACCCGGACGCCACGTCACCAACGACCACATGCTGTCAGTCATCGCCTTCAAGGGCGAGCACCAGCTCGTCCGGCGCGGTGGCTTCACTCCCTACTACCGGTACTTCGTCGATCAGCACGGCATCCTCCGTAAGAACGTCCGGCAGTCGCGCGTGCACAACAGCCCGACGCCACCGTTCGACTCGAAACGCCTGGTCGCGTGGCTGGGCGCACGCAAGATCGGCCAGCAGGGAGAGCGCTTCGTTTGGTGGCTGCCTGTATCGAAGGCTGCGCGCTGCGGGGCTATCTGGGAGATGACCGGCATCAAGTACGTCGAGCTGGACGAGAACGGCGACGCCGTCCTCTCCACTAACCTCCCGCGCAGCGGCTTCGGATGGGAGCCGTCCGTCGTGGCCCACACATACACGGGCTCTTACCGTCCCGCTGGCCTGCTCAAGGGCGACGACGACGCCTACTTCCGGTCGCTCCCCGAGCACGCGCGCCAGAACGTCCTGCAGGCGGCACCGAGCGCCGCAAGAGGCACGCTAGCGAGCACCCAGTCGTCCCCATGTCGACGAAGCAGCTCGATCTCGTAGCCCGGTCGCTCGCCATGGTGATGGCCGGAAGCGTAGAGGTCCGCGTAGACAGGCAGCACGTCGTCGACGTGAAGATGCCGAACGACCTCGAACCCGCACGACCCGCGCGCGTCGCCGTGACGATGCCGCGCAAGCGCCCGATCGGCAGCCACATGCAGCTCGCGCTGCGCCCGACGAAACCTCGACACGCCAGCCATCTCCCAGAGACTACCTCACCTCCCGTTGCCCTTGCCTCTTGGCTCGCACCCGGTACGCTCCGCAGGCGTGGGCACATTCAGCACCGATTCCTTCGGCAACGACGACGCCATCGACCTCAAGGCGGACATCGTCGCTCGGATGATGAAACCCATCCTGCTCGTCGTGCGTCGCAAGACCCTGCGCAACGCCCGCCGCCACTACGACGCCGCACGAGCGGCCGTGCAGTTCGTCCTCTCCCACAACCCGCAGATCCTGGACGGTCCGCCACTGCCGCCCGCGGTCCGCGCCCTGGTCCGCATCCGCGGCGATCAGGAGTGGCTGGAAAGCTGGACCGAGCCCGCGGACATCGCGGCCGCCATCGACAGGGAGATCGACGCGGTCATCGACCGTATGGCGTCGATGCCGAAGTACGTCGTCCAGCCGCGGCACCTCGTCGCCGGGGGTCGCCCTCACCGGCCGAGTTCGCAAACTCGCAACACCCTCTCCATCGGCTGCGAGACCACGTCCTCCGCACGCGCCCGAGCGAAAGCTGAATTGCACGAGTGCAGAGCCATCGTCCGCGCGCTCCGGATCTCCACTCGCCGCGTTGCCTGACGGCGCCATGCGAATGCGAGCGCGTCACGGTCATGGCATGCAGCTTGACAGTCGTTCGACGCACTGTATAACACCGGTGTGAACGAGGGGCTGGCGGACAAGCTCGACGTCTGCGTCTTTTGCCTGACGTGCCGAGGCAACGTCGGACCGACGTGCACGTACGGCCTCGCGCACGAGTTCCCGACGGCCGTCCGGCGACCGACCCAGGAGCGCAAGGTCGACAAGAAGCTCTGCTCCAAGTGCGGCCTGCACCCCAAGAACCCGAAGTTCGACACGAACGGCTGCGTGCACGAGTACCCGAGCTGACGAGGACCCCGCCCCATGCCCACCAGACGAATCGACGATCTGCCCGCTGCCGGCACCCCGATCACAACGTCCCGTCGATGCTCTACCCTGCGGCCGGGCATCTACGAGCACGAGTGCCCCGGCTGCGGCCGCAAGTACGTGTTCCGTGTCGACGGTCCACGCTTGCGCGTCCCCAGTGCGCAGGGTTCGCCGTGGTCGCTTCCCCATCCGCGATCCTGTCTCCGAGCGAGTCACTGATGAACCGCCGAGGCTTCCTCCGCGCGGCCCTCTCTGGAGTCGCGATCTACGTCGTCAGCCGGCTGCCATGGTCGAAGCACGGCGCCGTATTCCGCGTGACCTACGTGGACAAGGACGGCAGCGGGATGGACTACTCGGGCCACCTTGGCTCGTACGTCTACAACGCGACGCGGTGCTGCAAGAACTGCCAGATCATCTTCGCGGCTTGGAAGCCGGGAGGCGACGTCGACAGCGGGCCGAGCTTCATCGACCACGAGCTGACCGCCGTGAACCCGGCGGCCGCTCGGATCCTCGCCGAGATCCGCGCGGCGATGCAGCTCCGGCGCGGCTCGACGACAGACTTCGCTCTCGCCGTCCCCGGCAACGACGCCTGATGATCATGGTCGACGAGCTGCGCGTCTGGCCGAACGCGCGGCCTCCATTCCATCGCGGCTCCTGCCACCTCACGACGGACGGAAGTCTCGACGAGCTTCATGACTTCGCCGAGGCCATAGGCATGCAGCGACGATGGTTCCAAGAGCACCGTATCGCCCCACACTACGACCTCACACCGAGGCGCCGCGTGGTCGCGTTGAAGCGCGGCGCCGTCTTCGTCCCCATCCGCGAGCAGATCCGCCAACGACGCACGCAGGCCACCACCTAGCCATGGAGGAGCGCTTGGCGTGGCTTCGGTTGGATGGCTGGGCGGGACGCTGGGACGAGCCCGTCGTCGTCATCGGCGAGACGCCCACCCGCTACCGCATCCGCGCCGACGTTCGGGTGCGGCTGGCAGGACCTCACCGGTACCTCTGTCCTGGAGCAACCACGCTCGTGCCTCGACGGGCCATCGCGTTCGGCAGGCGTCCCTATGAAGGACAGCCGGTGTCTCGCGACGCCATCGCGCCGTCCACGGACACCCCATGATCCGCGAGCGTCGCCCCATCGGTCCACCGCTCGACTCAACGTCCCAGATGAGCCGCTCGCGGGAACAGATCGTCTGCCCGTTCTGCAACCAGCCGGTGTGGACCTACATCTGGAGCCGGCACGGCAGCGGAAAGCGCTGCGCCTGCGGGGCCCTCCTCTGCGGCTACGTCGCGCTCGCGCCCGAGCCAAAGAAGCGACGAGCGACGTCGGAACCGGAGAAGACACGATGACGATGAAGATGAGACACCGGGTGGCCACGATGGCCGACCGACTCCTGGAGCTGGACACGGACGCCATCCTGAACCTGTACCAGGAGCTGCAGCAGCTTGGCTCCGACTCGGACCACGGGATGGACGGCGACGCGCTGGCAGTGCGCATCGTGGAGGCCGCAGCGGACGTCCGCGGCGTCAACGTGCACTTCCCGCCCACGCGCACCTGACGTTCGCGCGTGACGGGCACGCCCGTTCGCACTACGTAGAGAGATCCGTCATGCTCTACCGCTTCACGGTCTGGGGAACGGCCGATATGCCACCTGGAGTCGTCCGTCACGGCATCTCCGCGGAGATCGAAGCGCCGTCCTACGACCAGGCCGTTCAGCTCCTCAAGGACGGCTACGCCAACGGCCGGCGACAGCTCGTCGTCGGGAGCGTCGACCAGTGGGAGCCAGGCGGCGCCGAGACCATCGTCGCGCTCAGCATGAGCAGACGCGACGACTCGAAAGAACCGTCATGACATCCTCGATCGATGGCGCCGTCGAAGACGTGATGGACGCCGTCGACCAGCTCATCACGGAGCGGATCGCCATGGACCGTCTGTCGGATGCCAGCGGCCCGGCCGCGCTGTCGTACAACGAGTGCGCGCGGAACGTGACCCTATACAAGGATCGGCTCAAGTGTGCGCTCACACGTCTCGTGGACGCCACGAGAGACGCGCAGAGCACGCAATGAACGGCCCCAAGGCTGGGTGGTGTGAGGTCTACGGCCGAGGAAGCGGACGGCGTCTCGAAGGCCTCCATCGAACGGACACCGACCGTCCCTTCGGCAAGATGACGACCTTCTGCGGCGTAATCGTCTCCGCCGTGTTCCCGGCCCACAAGGCGCCGCCCGAGGAGAGGTGCAAACCGTGCTCGCGGCGCTCCCATGCGCCATGAAACGGCCGGGTGACGAAAGGAAGATGACCATGACGGTACGATCCGATTTGCCTCCCCGGCTGCGTGACTGGCGCGAGGGCACGCCACAGGTGGGCGCATTCCTGCGAACGCGTGACGGCGCCACGATCACCCTGATCAACGACAAGGCCACCGACGATCAGGAGACTCTCCTGTTCGCCATCCTCCTCGGCCCGCAGAAGATGCCACCCGACATCATGAAAGGCCTCCGCGCCTGGGTCGACTCTCAGGTCACACGTCACAAGACGGACGCGTCCGAAGCTTCTCACGTGGCCACCGCCTGAGAACCTCGATGGCAGGCGCGCGCGCTTCACGCTTCTTCGTTCCGCTGGGCGTCTACATGACCACCGACGGTGGCGAGTGGCTTCTCCGCAAGATGGCGAACGGCGTCCACGTCATCGGCCCCTACGCGACCGACAGCCTGGGCTACTGGCCCAGCGAGGCCAACGCGCGAAGTGCGCTCGTCAAGATGGCCGGCGACGGCACATGGGAACGGCAGGACTTGACCGGCTAGACCACGCGCGCAATGCGCAGTCCGCGAAGCCGCTCCATCTCGGCCTTCTCCCACAGACCACGTTTCCAGCCGCGAGCGATGTCCGCGACCTCCTCGTCGGTGACCGTGCGCACCGCATCCGGACAGAACGCCGCCATGCCCGCCTTGCAGTCGCAAGGTTCCACAGGGATGCACATCCTGCCGCAAAAGCACCTCGACCACTCTTCGCTGACGCGCCCGCACTCGATGCACCGCCATGGGTGCGACTCGTACGCCTCGCCGCACGTGCACCGCCCGTCGCACTGCCTGTTCCACTGCATCAACGCGATGCTAACCGCAGCCTCGGCCGGCGACAACGGACCGCTCCTGGACCATCAGCCCTTGCTCACCGCAGCAAGCCTTGCTGCGGCTTCGGTCTGCAGCGTGCCCTGCAGAGACTGCTCGACCTTCGTCATCGAGTCCGACGCCGCCTGCGCGTCCGCCTGCGCGCTCGTGTAGCGACGGATCTCCGCCTGCGATGCGGCTTCGGCCTGCGCCGCGCTCGCATCGTCGACGTCCGCCGCCGCCTTGAAGCCTCCCGCCACGATGCTCCCCGCACCCGGGGCAACCTTCGCCATGCCCGACAGTACGTCGTGGGCGTCGATGACGCCCTTCGTGTCCGAGAAACCCGCACCCGCGATCTCCAGCGCGCCACCGGCAATCTCCCCCAGACCGCTCGCCCAGGCGCCGGCCGCGTCCTGCGATGCCTTGTCCCGCATGGACTGCACGCGCTGAGCATCCTCCTGCGCAGCGGCCGTGTTCGCGGCGTCCGCCACCTTCGTGGATCCGTCCTTGTCCTGCGCGTCGAGCTGCGTCATCAGGATCGCCAGCGCCACGACCGAGTTCGTACCCATGGGCGCCGGCTCCGGAAGAAGCGACGACGACTCGATGCTCGCGCCGCCGCTCGTCGACGTCACGCCAGTGACCGACACGCTCTCGACCGGACGCGACTCGTTCACGCTGTGGATGGTGATCATGGACCTCTACCTACCCTTTCGTTCCCGTCGCGACGGCAAGGTCCGCCTTCGCTTCCATGCCCTTGGTCTGCCCGATCGTGCTGAGCAGCTGCTTGTCCTGATCGTCCGCGTTCTGCGTCTGCTGGACCACGTGCGAGATGAACCGCGTCAGGTTGTCCTGCGCAAACTCGTCCGCCGCTTCGTCCGCCGACGCCTCGTCTTCCTTCGCCAGCGCATGACCCGAAGCAATCCCGGACGCGCCGCTGCCGATGTTGCCGGCGCCCGACACCACACTGCTCGTCGTCGAGACGACGTTCCACGCCCCCGCTATGGCGCCCGCACCCAGCGACGCGACCGATCCACCCACGCTCATCGCCGTGTTCAGGATGTTCGCGAGCTTGTCGCTCACGCCGAGCTTCTGCAGCACGTCCGTCTCGCTGCTCACGAAGCCCGCCGTCGACAGGATCGCCCCTGCCACAGCCACCGCCGCCAGAGGAGACGCGGCACCGCACGTCGCCACCGCCGCCGCCACCGAAGCAACCACTCCGGCGACCTTCGCCACCTGCGCGCAGATGCTGCCCAGCTTGTCCCAGAAGCTCTTGTGCTTGGCGGCCGCCGCCTCCGCCTTGATCGCGGACTGCTCCTTCACGAGCGCCGTGTGACGCTCCTGCTGCAGCCCCTGCACCTTCGCCGTACCCGACTGCAGCCCCATCTGCTCGTTCTGGGACTGGAGCAGAAAGAGAACGGAGAGCGGATCGCTCACCGACTGCGGCGCGGGCAGAAGCGGCATCGACTCCGTCGTGCTCGCCGACGTCGGCTCCTTGCCAGCCCCCATCGCGACGATGGGAGCGCTCGTGGTTGCTGCAACGGAGGTCATGCGGCCCTTCGCCCCTTCTCACGCAAAACCAGCGTGACCAGCTCGTCGTCGTCACTCTCCGCGGCAAGCTGCTCCGCTCGATCCATCGCGGCGTCGGCCTCGTCGTCGCGGTCGAGCACTCGCAAGGTACGGGCGCGCGCCAGGTGACAGCGCACGGCCGCCACGCCCAGCACGCTGCCCGTCCCGTAGAGTTCGAGCGCGATCCGGTGCTGACCGATGCGCTCGTGGCACGTCCCCAGCGCAAGCCAGCTGCGCTCGTCGCTGGGCGCCAGACGCAGCATCATCCGGAAGATCTTCGCCGCGTCGACGAAGCGCTCCTGCGACAGCAGCCAGTGCCCCGCCGCGTAGAGCGCCTCGACCTTCGACATCCCCAGCGGGTACGCCGGCACGTCGTTGCCCCGCAGCTCGGCCAGAAACTGAACGGTATCCATGGTGGTGTCTCCAGCGCCACGCCCGAAAGGCCCGCGCTTCAGGCCCCGATCGCCTTGGCCTGGTCGAGCAGCGTGTTGTCCTCGGTGGTCATCATCTGCGTCGTCATCTCCGTCACGTCCTGACGCTGCGAGACCAGATCCTGCAGCTGGAGCATCTGGATCTCCGAGTTGCTCTTGACGTCGCTCGCAAGATTCCCGAGAGCGTCCGTCGTGCCCTGCCACGCGTTGTTGGCCGGAGGGTTCGTGAGCGTGCCGCCGCTCTGCGTCGCCGTCAGCGACTTCACCTGCGACTGCGCCAGCTGATACTGCTCGTTGCCCGCCGGGTCCTTGACCGGATCGGGGATCCCCTGATCCACGATCGACTGCGCCTGCTTCAGCTCGTCCTGCTGCGACGGCGTCAGCGTCTTGGGCGATCCGAAGCCGTACGTCGACTCCATCGTGTTGCACTGCGACTGCAGCTGCGCCGCGATGGGATCGCCCGGAGGCAGCGACTGGATCGCCGTCTGGAAGGCGTTCACGCAGGTCTGCATGTCCTGCGCGTTCTGCGGACCGTTGCTCCCGAACTGCTCCAGCGTCGTCTGCACCTGCTGCACCGCCTCCTGCTGGTGCAGCTGCGTCTCCTGCTGGTTCATCATCGTGTCCATCTGCCCGTTGAGACCCTGCAGCTGCATGTTGCAGTACTCCAGCAGCGCGTCCGGCGAGATCCCCTCCGGGTTCACCAGGTTGTTCGCGTCCACCGATTCGGTCGGCACCACATTTCCAACGCTCGTCATGGCTCTCTCTCCCGTCCTTCGTTCGAGTCCTGGTCCACACGTCGACAAGCCCGCGCGCCCTCGCAACCGATCGCCCGGCTAGCAGCGCAGCGCGCTCCACTCCCTCAGCACGGTCCCGGAGGACGCCGCCGTCCTGGGCTCACACGCCTCGGACAGCGCCCGGAGCTGCGCCCTGGTCACCGGCAAGAGCCGCGTACCCGACGCCCTCGCGCGCGCCTCCCGGAGGTGCTCGTCCTGCGCCTCGATCCGACGGCGCAGCTCCGCAAGACTCATCGTGGGTCGCTCGCTCATCGCGTCCTCCGTCCTCTGAACACCACATCGGCCGACCACGATCGGCTGTTGCGTACGAAAACGGTCCGCAGCACACTTTTCGTGCAACTACGCGAAACCAGGCGACCCGCGGGCCGCTACCGGCGTCGTTTCCCGCCCGCCAGGACCGCCACACCCAGCCCCAGCAAGACCAGCACGCCCATGGCCCCTCGCTCCGACCGCGGCGGAGGAAGAGGCGCAGATCCGTGCCCCGCCGCGCGCGTATTCCGTGGTGGCGCGCCGCCACCCGCCTGCGCCACACGCACCGGCTCCCGCTCCCGCTGTCCCGGGGCCGGCCAGCGCGGCACCCGCCGTGGCGGCAGCTGCCCCGCAGGAGCCCTTCCCGTCGTTCGGGGGGGCGGAGGAGCCCCCGGGCTAGCCACCGATGCGCCGGACCCGCCCGCCG
>Ga0307474_10002455_pt1 | contig 13345 bp, 10 predicted proteins | sample atmos_gasesECM1C_2_FD_203312 | JGI IMG/M metagenome (GOLD analysis project Ga0307474, IMG submission 203312) | Hardwood forest soil microbial communities from Morgan-Monroe State Forest, Indiana, United States - atmos_gasesECM1C_05 | ecosystem: Environmental > Terrestrial > Soil > Temperate... | reverse complement strand
GGCGTTTAGTCCGGCCGGTGGCACCTACGCGAGCGCGCAAACGGTGACCATTACGGATGCGACAGCCGGAGCGGTGATCTACTACACCACGAATGGAGCGACGCCGACGACCGCGTCCCCGGTTTACAGCGCTCCGATTACCGTGAGTTCGACCGAGACGGTACAAGCCATTGCTGTTCTGACGGGCTTCTCGAACAGTTTGGCGGGTTCTGCAACTTACACCGTCAATCTGCCGCTGGCCGCTACGCCGGCGTTTAGTCCGGCCGGTGGCACCTACGCGGGCGCGCAAACGGTGACCATTACGGACGCGACAGCCGGAGCGGTGATCTACTACACCACGAATGGAGCGACGCCGACGACCGCGTCCTCGGTTTACAGCACACCGATTACCGTGAGTTCGACCGAGTCGGTAAAGGCCATTGCCGTTCTGACGGGCTTCTCGAACAGTTTGGTGGGTTCTGCAACTTACACCGTCAATCTGCCGCTGGCCGCTACGCCGGCGTTTAGTCCGGCCGGTGGCACCTACGCGAGCGCGCAAACGGTGACCATTACGGATGCGACAGCCGGAGCGGTGATCTACTACACCACGAATGGAGCGACGCCGACGACCGCGTCCCCGGTTTACGGCGCTCCGATTGCAGTGAGCACAACGGAAACAATCAATGCCATGGCCGCGGCCACAGGCTTCGGTAATAGTAACGTCGCTTCGTCCACCTACACCATACTCAACGGAACTCCCTCGCTTAATTACGCAGGCGGATTCACCACTGCAACTGGTCTTACGCTGAACGGCGGTGCAACAATTGTGTCAAACCGCCTGCGCTTGACTGATGGAGGAAAGTCCGAATTCCGCTCTGTATTTTCCTCTACCCCGGTAAATATTCAGACATTCACGAACGACTTTTCTTTCCAGTTTACGAATCCACTAGGCGAAGGACTGACATTCACGATTCAAGGTACTTCAAGTCCGACGAGGATCGGCCCCAATGGGCCCGGTTTGGGATATGGGGCGCAGCAGCCTGGCGGGGCGGCGGGCATTCCGTTGAGCATCGCCGTGAAGTTCGACAACTTCAACAACAATGGAGAAGGGAACGATTCTACGGGGCTCTATACGAATGGTGCTTCTCCAACCATACCTGCCACGGACATGACCAGTTCAGGTATCAACCTCCGGAGCAACGACGTTTTCAATGTGCATATGACCTATGACGGCACAACGCTGGCCTGGGCCATTACCGACGCGACGACGGGGAAGAGTTTCTCGACCTCTGCTCCGCTGAATTTGGTCTCGGTTATTGAAAGCCCGACGGCCTACGTGGGCTTCACCAGCGGCACGGGAGGGGTAACGGAGACGGCAGACATTCTCGGCTGGACGTACTCAGGCACTCCGGTGGCTGGTGTCAGTTTGCCGATCCGGTACGAAACAGAAAGCATACCTGGTGCGAGTTCAGGTCCGCCCTATCAAGTGTTTACCTGGACAGGTTTCACCGACAATTCAGGGACCATCTTGCAGGCCACAAAGGTGGGTGACAACGTTACCGTCAATCTGAACGTCCCCCTAAGCGGTGTATACGACGTGCGGGTGGGATCGAAAAATGCGGCGAATCGCGGAATGATGCAGTTATCAGTGAATGGGGCGAACGTCGGTACGGCAATGGACGAGTATGCGAAGTCGGAAAGCTGGCGCGAATTTGATCTGGGGACCGTCACGCTAACTTCGGGCAGTGAGCCATTCAAATTCACTGTAACCGGTAAGAATGCATCCAGCACCGCCTATCCGATCAGCTTCGATTATATTACGCTCATCCCCCAGTAGGCTATGAGTTGCCGGCGGGCACGTTAATGCTAGGGGAAACCGGCTGGACGAGCCTCCGCTATGCGCGGGCGAGGTCCGCAATGGCTTGAAGGATCGGCCCGGCTGAGGGAACTGTGGGCGCAAGAGATTGCGGCGATGCGGCGAGCACCGTCCGCCGGAAAACCAACGCGTGGACCAACACCCAGAGCTTGCACTAGGACTGGAACAAAATAGGGAGAGGCCAGGCTAAATGAGCGCCTTCAGCGAACTGTCTCTGTTCTCGTAATACTTGTCATAGTAGGTGCGGTATGCTCCGTCGCGCACCCCGGCGATCCAGGCCGCATTTTTCGCATACCAATCGATGGTCTGGTGCAATCCGGCATCTAACGGGATCTGCGGTTTCCATCCCAATGTGGTTTCAATCTTTTTGCAGTCCAACGCATAACGCCGGTCGTGTCCAGGGCGGTCTTTCACATAGGTCAGCAGGCTTCTAGACTTGCCCATCAACTCAAGCAACCGCTTCGACATGGTCAGGTTTTCCACGATATCGGCGCCACCAATGTTATAGACCTCTCCGATCTGCCCTCGCTCCAGAACCGCCAGGATCCCCTGGCAATGATCTTCGACATGCAACCAGTCTCTTTGTTGCAGGCCATCGCCATAGATAGGCAGAGGTTTGTCCTCTAGAATATTAGTAATGAGCAAAGGCAGGAATTTCTCGGGGAATTGGTACGGACCATAGTTGTTCGAAGCTCTCGTGACGATTCCGGGAAAGCCGTAGGTCCTCACGTAGGAGCGCACCAATAGGTCCGAGCTGGCTTTGGACGCCGAATACGGGCTACTCGGGTTCAGGGGTGTGTTTTCGTCCGAAAACTGTCCTGGTGCGAGATCCCCGTAAACCTCGTCCGTGGAAACATGAACGAAGCGATGAACGGCAAGTTTTCGTGCGATTTCCAATAGAATGAATGTGCCTGTGACATTCGTTTGAATGACGGGTGCAGGCTCATAAATGCTTCGATCCACATGGGATTCTGCCGCAAAGTGCACCACGGCATCACAACCCGCCATCGCGGCTTCCACGGTCTGCGGGTCGCAGATGTCTCCCTTCACAAAGCGGTATTGGGAATTTTCGGCAACCGCATCAAGATTAGCGAGATTACCGGCGTAGGTCAGCTTGTCGTAGTTGACGATCGAGTGACCCTGCCTCAAGCCGAGCACCAGGCGGACAAAATTCGATCCGATGAATCCAGCGCCTCCCGTCACGAACAGCTTCATCGGCGCACTTCCTTTTTAATGTGTATGCCCTTCTGGTCTTGGGTCATTTTGTTTGCGCCGGTCTCGGCTACCAAGTTATTGGCCCGCAGAAGCGATTCAAACTGACCGGCATCAGTCCACCATCCATCCAAAATCTCATAAGTCAGGTTGCCCTCTTCCACATAGAAGTTGTTGACATCGGTGATCTCGAGTTCACCGCGACCGGAGGGTTTTAGGCGCCGGATTTTCTGGAAAACGCTAGCGTCGAATAGGTATATGCCAATCACGGCGTAATTGGATTTCGGATTCTTCGGTTTTTCCTCAATGCCAAGAACCTTCTTACCCTGGATTTCTGCGACGCCGAAGCGATTCGCGTCGTTCACTTCCTTGAGCAGAATCTTGGCGCCGTCTTTCTGTTTCTTGAAATTCTCGACCGCCTGACAAATATTGTTCTCGATGATGTTGTCACCGAGAACAACACAAGTGGGTTCACCCGCTGCAAAATACTCCGCGAGGCCCAGCGCTTCCGCAATTCCACCCTCGCCTTCCTGATAGGTGTAGTTCAAATGCCGTAAGCCAAAATCGCGCCCGTTCCCCAGCAGCCGTAGAAAATCGCCCGCGTTCTTCCCGCCAGTCACCAGCAGGATTTCCTCAATTCCCGCATTCACAAGAGTTTGAATCGGATAGTACACCATGGGCTTGTCATACACTGGCAGCAGATGCTTATTCGTGACACGCGTCAAGGGATTCAAGCGACTTCCAGTTCCCCCCGCAAGAACAACACCCTTCATAAGTTCTCCTCTTTATGCGCGTGCACAATTCTTCGAACCTCTGCGCATGGTTGCTGCAATCCCCTAAGAGTTTGCAGTTTCAATCAGCCTGGAATACCAAAGCACAGAGCGGGGTTGGCCGCGGCAGAACCAGGGAGCGATTTACCGGCATTTAGAGTGCCGAGCTTTCGCCTAAGCCATGCGAACCGCTCCTATCTATTCTATTATCACATGCTTACCGTTAGAGACCAAAGTAGAGTGGGAAGTGTTTGCTTGATGAACAGGGTATGGAAAAAGGCTTTCTATATGGGGAACTGCCGTTTTCGAGCCCCCTGGGTTGGGCCACGCCCTGCCTGAGAAATCCGTTGATCCGCCGGCGGTTCCCCGGGCTTTGTTGGCGAGCGTTTTTTGACCTCCGCCTCTCCCTGAAGGGCACCAGGGGCTATAGTCCTTTCGTCGAAAGACCTACAGCGGGGCACGCGGGAAGTAACGACCCGGGAGATACGAGCAGCGCGGTAAGGCGCTCGGCCCAGGAACCCGCCGAAGCCGTCCCGCAAAACCAGCGAGAGTCCGTAGGAATCCTCTCCCTTCGGGGAAGGGTAAAGACCATCGCTTACCTCAGCCCTAAACCCCCAAACGGCGGGGCTTGCGCTCATCATCAGGTCATGGGTTAGACTACCAAATGCTACCAGCCAAGGGCTGGCAGCATAGTCGACCGTCTCCACTCTTGGGCTATAACGAGTGTTTCTGGGAGTGTTTCCGTTCCATCTATATTCCACGATTTCAATCCGCTTGCGGATTCCCGCTGGGTGGAATTCCTGCAACGGCATCCGCGCGCCTCCGTTTTTCACACACCTGGCTGGCTGGAAGCTCTGCAGCGCACCTATGGGTACCAGCCCGTGGTTTTCACCACCAGCCGGCCGGGTGAACCGCTCGAAGATGGCGTCGTTTTTTGCAACGTGAAGAGTTGGCTGGTTAGTCGCCGACTTGTCTCTCTACCGTTCTCCGACCACGCGGAGCCCTTGGTTTCCGGCCAGGAAAATTTGCTGACCTTGTTGGCCTTTTTGGCCAGCGGCATAGCGGAAAGAAGATGGGCGAGCGTCGAGCTTCGCCCTCCCGGTGCTCTGCATAACTTCGCCAACTGGTCGAAATTCAAGGATGGCTTGCAGTTTGTCTTGCATAGCTTGGATCTTCAGCCGAGTCTCGCAAGCCTTTTCCGGGGCCTCAGCAAAGATTCCACCCAGAGAAAGATTCGGAAGGCGGTTCATGAAGGCTTGAAATATGAAGAGGGCCGCTCCGAAGAGCACTTGCATAAATTCTTTCGATTGTCGGTCCTCACGCGCCGCCGCAAATCGCTTCCACCACCACCGTTTGCCTGGTTCCAGAATGTTGTGGATTGCTTAGGAGAGCATGCAAAAATACAGGTTGCGACAACCAAAAAGGGGGAACTCGCCGGCGCGGTCTTTTCGATCCGCTATAAGGACACCATGCTGTTCAAGTATGGTGCGAGTGACGCGAGATTCCATAGTCTAGGCACCATGCCATTTCTTTTGTGGCAGGCGATTGAAGAAGCCAAAAATACGGGAGCCGCGCAGTTCGATTTCGGCAGATCGGAAATTGCGAACACCGGGCTCATCCGTTTTAAGGACCACTTCGGCGCGAAACAATCCGTGCTCGTGCACAAAACGTTTCCGGGGATGTCTTGGGAGGCGGGCGCGGACAACTGGAGCATGAAATGCGCAAAAATGGTGTTTTCCATGTTGCCCGAACAAGCGCTGGTCTGGGCTGGGAAATGGATCTATCCTCACATCGGGTAGTGAGGTTTTACTGACACTGGCCGACGCTCTATCGGACTTTGTCGGCCGAGCAACTCCCTGACGGTCTCAACCACCTAGGTCAGGTGTCTTTAGGGGCCTTGCCACGAAATCGCCCCATTCGCAATATCTCCGGGCCGATTCGACCCGCCAACTGGAATGCTTTGAACAGGCCTTCCCGCAAAAACAGAATCTGCAGCGCTCTCCTGAGTCGCGAACCGTGAAAATCAAAAAGCCCTACTTCCGAAAGCACCGAGAATAATTGCAGGTCTTCCGCGCGCGGATGTCCGACAATTGCGCCGCGGAAGATGGGGTTATTTCGAAACATCATCCGAGTAGCCTCAAACAAGTAGGCCTTGGGGTTTGATGTGGCTTTGCCGGCATAGTCAAAGTACGGGCCATCCAGAACCCGCACGCCCGGAACAACGTGCCCCTCGATGAGTATCTCCGCGTCCGCTGGTGCGTCAACGTCGATACTCGAACACCGAAGGAGATCCACGCTTCTCCCCTGCAGCGCACCGGCTAATTCGTACTCGTCTTTTCCACGCGGGTACCCAGCGGCAGCGGCGATACACAGGGCTTCGCTAACCCCGATCGCCACCACGGTCTCGAGCGACTTCCCCCGTGCTTCGGCTTTCGCGAATTGTATTCCGAGGTGGCTTTTCGAAGAGGTGCTAATGGTCGCTTGTCTCGGTCCCAAGACTTGCATGCGGTACACGCCGAGATTGTAAGAACCGGTTTCCGGGTCGCGGCTAATGTTCACGTGCCAGGTCCCAATGTATCGGCCAGCATCAGCTTTGTTCCAGTGGGGAACGGGCAATTTCAGGAGATCGACTTCTTCCCCTTCAAAAATGTTCTCGAAAATCGTACTGCTTGCAAGCCGCGTGGGAGCGATTGGAGTCGCCATTCTCTTCCGCAATTGGCGGATCAACTCCTTGCGGCTGCTCCCCACTGCAACGCCAAGCGCGAGCCCGATAGCACCGATTTGAACTAAACCGTTGGTGAAGACTTGGTGTCCCGGATAGTCCTTGACGTGTTTAAAGAGCAGCGGCCTCAACTCGCTTCTGGTCATCTCCCCCAACTCATATTTCCAATGGACTTGGCGGTCAATTTGACCGAGCATGCCCGCTTCCCGGAGTTTATCGATGAAGATTCGTAGGTCCATGAGCGCGACCAGTGGGTCCTATCCGCTAAAAGAAGTTTAAAGGGTCGCTCATCAACGGACACAAGAATTCTGGGGCCTGGTTCTTCTAATGAGAGTCAAAAACAAGCAAAGGGTGTAACGAGAGTCTGTTGAAATGCGGGTGCCCGAGGCACGCGTTTTCAGAGTTTCAGGTTGTCGGGGCAACGCACTAAGAGCGTAGACAAACTCCCAAAATTGACGACGCCAGCGGGCCGAGTAGGGGCGCTCCATGTAAGGTCCATAGATCTGACAGAACACCTGATGCTCGCAAAACAGGCCGGTCAGCTTCCCTGAAGTTTCTAAACGCCAGTTTGCCTATTTTGCGGTCTTTGACGGCAACGCGGCCTAGGATTTTTGCTGCATCTCGATTTCACTGTGGGAATATTCCAAGTGGTCTTTTCTCGTGCCCTTGAGGAACATTTCAAGCAAGCCGGTGAAATGCAATTGCTCCGGTTCCGTCAAATCAGGCATGCCGGCAAGATGCTTTCTTAGCAGTGCTTCGCGCTTGTGCTCGGGCATCGCCCGGAGCTCAGAGAATACCGAACAAGCTGCCACGCCCGCTTGCCAGCGCCTAAAACTGTCGATCTGATCCCCGATGAGTGCATGAGCGTGAGGGATTTCTTCTTCCCGAGCCTTCTTGTTCTGCGCGACGATTTCCGCCAGGCCATCGATATCACTTAAGCGCACGTTGGGGATTTCTTTCACGTCCACGGCAACGTTTCGTGGAACACCCAGGTCCATGATCATCAAGGGGCGATTTCCCCGGGCGACCATGGCCGCTTCCACCATTTGCCGAGATAGGACGGGTTCCTCGGCCGAGACCGAACTGACGATCAGGTCCGGCCAGTCGAGAACTTCGGGCAGCTTTTCCCAGGGCCAAACCTCGCCGCCATAGCGCGCCACCAAGGCCTTAGCGTTTTCCAGGGTGCGGTTCAGAATCCGGAATTGCGGAACACCTCGGTCAGAAAGGTGTTTCACCACTTGCTCACTCGTCGCGCCTGCTCCGACTATCAGCACACGCTGGTTCTCCAGTCCGCGTAAGACCCCTTCCGCCAGCTTCACTCCCGCAAATGCCACCGACATGGGCCTCGAGCCAATCTGTGTTTCAGTCCGTATGCGCTTCCCGACTTCGAGCGCCGACTGGAACAGGCGGTTCAGCACCCTTCCGGTGGCCCCATGGTCCATCGCCACGCGGTACGCTTCTCGAACCTGGCCAAGAATTTCCGATTCGCCCAACAGCATGGAATCCAGCCCGGCTGCCACGCGATAAAGGTGGCGTACCGCCTCGCGATCCGTATATCGATATAGTGCGGCCTTGAATTCCTGATGAGCGACCTGGTGATATGACGCAATAAAGGTCTCCATAGCACCCAAGCTGTCCGCGGTGCGCTCACGAGTGATCCCGTAGACTTCTGTGCGGTTGCAGGTGGACAGTATGACCACTTCTTTTAGGATTCCGCGGGCACGCAACTGGTCGGCCGCCTCGCTAGCCTGCTCGACGCGGAACGCGAGGCGTTCGCGCAGCTCAATGCTGGCGGTACGGTGGCTGATCCCTATGAGCGCTATTTCCATGTCGGTTGCTGGTGCCCGGGCTCTTCACTCATCGCGTGTTTCACGGTCTTCCTGCAATTGAACATTCTCCAGACTCACGATTCCGCACCAGTGGTGGACCTTTACCGCTTAGGGACAAGCCAGAAGCGAGCCGGGGGGGCAACCGGGGGCGTATCTACTGAAGCTCCTTGGCCGCTGCCTTTGCAAAATAGGTGATGATGATGTCCGCGCCGGCGCGTTTCATTGAAGTCAACGCTTCCATCATGATCAGCCTTTTATCCAGACGGCCAATTTGTGCTGCGGCGTCAATCATGGCGTACTCACCGCTCACGTTGTAGGTGGCCAAGGGCATTTGGAATTCCGTCTTGGCCCGGTACACGATGTCCAGGTAGTAGAGCGCGGGTTTTACCATCACGATGTCCGCACCTTCTTCGATATCCATGGCGATCTCGCGCATCGCCTCATTGGAGTTGCTGGAATCCATTTGGTGGGTTTTCTTGTCACCATGCGACAACGCCGACTGCGTGCCTTCCTTGAAGAAGGGATCGTAGAGTTTCGAGGCATATTTCGCCGAATACGCCATGATTGGCGTATTCACAAAGCCGTCGCTATCCAGCATTTCTCTCAGCGTGCGGATCTGTCCGTCGAGCATGGCGGCCGGCGCCACCATGTCGCTGCCGGCTTGCGCGTGCGAGAGTGCCGTTTTCGCCAGCACCTCCTTCGAGGCATCGTTCATCAGGTATCCGTTGTTGAGAATCCCGCAATGGCTGTGCGGCGTGTATTCGCACAAGCAGACGTCCGTCACCACCAACACTTCGGGTACATGCCTCTTTAGCGCGCGAACCGCTTCCTGAACGATTCCGTCGGGCGCGTAGGCGCCGGTGGCAAGTAGATCTTTTTCTTTGGGGTCAGGCACTCCAAATAGGAGAATCCCGGGAATACCGAGGTCGCGAACTTCTTTCACTTCCTCGATCAATTTGTCGATGGAAAGATGATAGTTGCCCGGCATCGCGTTGATCTCGTGTTTTATTCCGTGTCCCGGCACCACGAACAAGGGCAAGATCAAATCATCAATCGCCAGTGAATGTTCGCGCACTAACCGCCGGAATCTCTCATTTTGTCTCAGCCTTCGCAGTCTTCTGGCAGGGAAACCTGTTCCGGCTTCCTTTGCGTACGTTGGTGCGACTCCGCCAAGCGTCTGGGTCCTTGGCTGCGGCAAATTCTCTTCGACCAAGGTCACAACTGACTTATTGTCCGTTATCATATTTTTTGGCTCGCTGTACTGCGTTCCGCGTTGGGAACGCTCTTGGATTTCGAAACAAAGAAGGGGAGGATCTTTCCGCTGGCGGTCGCGATGGGAAACTCTCGAACAATTTGCACCATATTCGACTGTTTCCACATTTCCGTGCCGGACTGCGACCAGGATTCCGGGCTATCTTCGGCACGCTTGAGCAGATTCAAGAAGAGGTCCAGAACCATTGTTTCCTGAATCTCGCCGATGCGCGGACTCACCAGCAACTGCAGGTGGGTCAGCCCGCGGGAATCTTCTTTTTCCACCAGTTGATAGTCCGTGCTTTTGCCGCCAAACCTTTCCGGCAGTTCCCGCTCGATAATTCGAACGAAATCGGTGTCCACGAAGGTCACGCCTTCGCCGGTCAGTTTTTCGTAGCTGCGAATTCCGCTCAGATGTGTGCTGAAGCCAACTTGCCCGAAAGTGCACCCACAGTCCTGCTCCGAGAGATGGCCGTAATCGCCCATGCCGACATTCAGAAGAAGCTTGGGAGATTCGTAGAGCAGCGTTGTGAATAGATAGGAGTCAACGGAGAGATCGGAATGTGGCACAATTTGCCGGTGCGAAATGATCGCCGTCGTGTCCTTGTAGAGGTGGCAATGGTCGCTTTCTGCGTGCGCTTGTCCGCAGCCCGCGGCGATGACTCCGGCTTCGGAAATTCCGTACACGGGTACCGCCGAGGCCCCCAAAGCTTCAATTTCTTTTCTTTTCTGGGCAGTGAGCGGCTCGCCGGTTACTAGAAACTTGGTTCCCTTGATGTTCAGGTTGTGGTCCGCCGCGGCGATGCAAATTCGCACCGCCGAAGCCGCAAAGGTGTAAACCACGCAGCGCTCGTTCTCTTGCAAAGCGTCGGCAGCCCATTTGGCCACCTTGAGGGCATCATCCAGTGGCACATACTCGGGCTCCGCCAGCGGGCAGCCATACAATTTCCCGAGGGTGAAGATCAGTTTTGTGCCCCACTTCTTCTCCCAGTTCACGTTCAAACGGTCCTCTGGCACCTGCGAGAACCACCGTCGAGCAGGATTACCGATGTGCGCAAACCGCAGACTGGAGTTGATTCCGGGTGCTCCGGGGAATACCGGAAACCAATTCGCTATGGGGGCCCGCAGGCATCCATGAATGCTCAACAACAGTGCATCGTAGAGAGACCTCTGATGCAGATAGTCGAAGTCAATGCGAACTCTGGTTCCAGCGCTGCGCGTGGCCCCACTTCGCACTTCATATACGTAGGAGAGGAAGGGATTGTCGAACATGCCCTCCTTGCACCAGAATTCCGCCCCGTTGCGCAGCACCGGGACTTTGCCCTTGAACTCATCGACGGTGAAATACACCCCTTCGCTTTCCAGGTTACGGAGCGATCCTTCGATCCCGTCTTTTGCGACCCAATTTTTCAGGTCCTCGAAATGGATTTTCTTCGCTTCCAGCAGCTTCAGGTAAGGGCTACTGGGATAGTGGAAAACACCTTTTTCGACAAAGTTCAAAAAATTCTCATCGCGAACTGCTACACGCTTCTGAATGGAGCTCTTCGCCAGGGAAATGGCGTCTTCTGACGTCATTCGTTGCTTCGCGAATTTGCGAAAACCTTCGACGAATCGGTAGTACTTTCTCATCGAAAAACTCGCCGGCCGATTACGCCGACTGTCTCCTATAGGGAAATCTCTCGACGGCCTTCTGGGATGGTGAACTGCCTTTAGGGCCTTCGACTTTCTGTATGAAGGAGTGATCGCACCTTTGTGACCAAATAACCAGACCCCTCGGCATCAACTAAGCTCTTATTTTTCTTAATGTTACGAAAACTACGGTCTCCAAGCTCCGCTCTTCAGGGAATCCCAAGGGCAAAAGTGGAAAGAGCTTTCCATGGCCGTCGGGCGCAGAAAACTAGAAAATCGACCGTTTCCGCTGAGGATTAATCTTTCACCACGGGGACATCGCGATCATTTCTGTGGCGGTGGTTTTCGGCTACCAACAGTCGTCAAACGTTTGGGAATGGAATAGGCCGCTCGGCGAAGGAGTCAGGCCGTCTTTGCGCACGCGGATGCCCTCTAACCTCCGCGAAGGAACCTGCCTGTAGAGGCGCTTGTAAACCTAAAGCTAAGCAGGGCATCGGAATGTCTCCCAATGAGAAAAACATTGCCTGTGCAACATGTCTTGTTTTCAGTTATCTCTTGTATTTTCAATAGCATACAGAGATACGCCATTGGCAGCAGAATTGCTCCAAGCAACGTCAGCGTCGCCACAGCGATGTATACGCGAGTGTAAATACGGAGAACCGGATGAAGCTCTTGAAGGCAATGTGGATTCTAGCTGCACTCCTTATCATGACACCGCTGGCGCAGGCGGACGGCGCGACAACCATGGAGTTCACTGGTGTGAATGGCGCGAATAACGGTGTGTACTATGTCAGTCCGTACACGGGGATAATGAACTACGGAACGTCCAGCGCTCACACCGTGGCCTTGTTTTGCGTCGATATCAATAATGAAGTTTCTATAAACCAGGTTTGGAATGCGAACGTGACTGATCTGGCGTCGGACAATTTCTCGAATACGCGCTACGGGAATGGCTCCGTCAACCCCCATCTCGGCAGCACGAACCCGCAAACTCTGTACGAAGAAGCCGCTTGGCTCGTAACTCAGTTCGCTTCCCATTCAGGGGATTACGTCAGCCTGCAATATGCGCTCTGGGACCTTATGACTCCTGGGGCGGAGCCCACGAATTTCGCTAATGCTGATGGTATTACCACAGCACAGTGGCTGAATCTGGCAGCAGCTAATTACGGCCAAATCAACCCTGAGAACTTTATCATTATCACCAACACAGGGACACTCGCCTACAATGGTCAAGTCCAAGAATTCATCGTACAGACTCCTGAACCAGCCACCGTCGTTCTCTTGCTAATCGGAATCGTCTCGATGTTTCTTTTCACCCGGCGTAACCAGCAGCGGCTAGCTTAGTTCTCCCTAGATTCCCATTTTGCTTCTGCCTCCGTACCTCGGTACGGAGGCATTTCTATCTCTAACGCTGGTAATTCCTGCCGGAGTGTCTCCACACCACTGACTGACATGAGCATGCTCGGAAGGGGGGCCATTTTCAAGACTTCAGGACACCGTCCAGCTGACCCACAGAGCTCAAGAGAAGGAACATTACTGCCGCATCCTAGCCCCGGGAGGGACTCATTAGTTCCGCTTGCCGGACGAAGGGGTGAATCGCCGGTAGACTTTACAGACCCAATCCGACGCCAAGTTATTGACAATAAGTGTCTTATGAAGTTATAGCGCAGTGATTTGACAAGACCGATTTTCATGGCAGTCCACTTGCACAGGTCTCAACTGGACATTCCGTTGTCCTTGGCGGGGCGGTCTGTTTGGGCAGTATAGGAGAGCATTTCATTCATGATGAAGCGGCTGACTTTAGTTAGCATGATACTTCTCGCAGGAGTACTTTTTTTGAGCTGTGCCCCAGTTTTTGCTGACACAATCTCGGCATCGAACGCCAATGACGGGTTTGGTTCCTCTTACGCATTAACGGCGGTATGTAACGGCAACCTGTGTAATGTCACGCTGAACCTAGACACGACATCAGTTGGCCCGAGCTATACTGATGTAAGCAATGTTGATTTCAAGATCGGGACTACGGATTTGCTGACAGGCAAACTAACCGCCCCGACATCCAATTGGTCAACCATCA
>Ga0307474_10002453_pt1 | contig 13350 bp, 13 predicted proteins | sample atmos_gasesECM1C_2_FD_203312 | JGI IMG/M metagenome (GOLD analysis project Ga0307474, IMG submission 203312) | Hardwood forest soil microbial communities from Morgan-Monroe State Forest, Indiana, United States - atmos_gasesECM1C_05 | ecosystem: Environmental > Terrestrial > Soil > Temperate... | reverse complement strand
CATCCATATAAAAACTCTTGGACAATCCCTCTTTTTGTAATACCTGTCTGGCAATATCTTTGATTATTTTCATATACTGCCCTCTTTCGTATGCATCTGCTTTGATGTAACTACGAGCCATTTTGAGGGTATCTTGCTCCGTTATGCCCTCCCATTCAGGATTTTGTGCTTCTATTTTTTTACGATTTTTGTAGAGCGCCTTACCAAGAGCAACGGCTTGGTCTTCTTTTTTCTTTGCTTCTGCCGCCCATCGATTGTTTTGGTCTTCTATTGCTTTGTTAGATCGATGTTCCCAACCTTTAATTTCATCGTCATGGTCCATCTCGTCTTTTAGATATTCAATCCACTTGATAACCTCTGGTGGTAATTCGACGGTGTAGGGATGGACATGGTTCCTATAAAATCTATATCCTCCAATAATCCAATCTAACTGAACTATGAAGCTGCGGAGGAGACCAAGGGAGCGTTCATATGTAACTGCTTTCTTACCTTCATCCGAAAGTTCTTCCCAGCCAACAGGAGGATGAGAACGGTAGAAAGCATCTGGTGTATAGCCGAAACTCTCGGCAATCGCATTCCATGCGACCTTCTTTAGTTTATCGTAACTATATTTAATTAAATCGGCTAAGGTAGAAACATCCTCTATTTGACGAAGCATATCTCTTGAATGATAGTCCTGTATATATTCTGATGGTCGATCAGCCAGCGACGCCTTGACTATTTCAGGAGGATCAAAGCTTGCTTCTAGAATATTAAGCAGTTGGTAGAAACTGATGGACACGCATTATTTAGAATATCGGATATATAAATTATGCAGTTTAGAAAGTGGTTGAATGAGAACTCAGAGATAACTTTCGCTGACCCAACAGGCCAAGGATTGACTATCACTGCGAGTATTGATTTGGTTCCTGGTGAAACCGGCAAAGGGCAATATGTAGGTTTTCTCAGTATCACCCCGAAATCACGTATCGGAGGCGTTGGAGTTCATACGAAGTTCCAACATTCATTTGAGGCAGCACAAACAGCACTTAGAGAATTGCTACAAAACACAGGCAATCCTTGGCTCAGAAAGTATGGATTAGATAGACATGGATTGCCTGCTTGGCAAGTCCATAAGATAACTAAGCCCAAATTAGTTTATACTGGGTGGGGGAAAAATAGTGGTTTGTCAGCAAAAGGTTATGCAGGCAATGAGCCCGAGGAAGAAGGCGATGAGATTCTAAAGAAAATGCCAGGATATGATCCAGAAGAACATAAACGAGCTATAGATTTTGCTAATAAGATATATGGTACTGTAAAACAAGTAAAGGATGACTGGGATCGAGAACAGTTACTAAATCCTAAACAATTCGGAGAGCAACGGCCCGAGAGAGGCGAGTATCTTACAAAAGATGATATCGCGCTGATACCGGATGTAATTGAAAAGTACGGAGATTTTGATGTAGTTATTAAATGGGCAAAGAGAGAAAGACAAAGGACTAAAGCATCTGACCTATACAAACACTACGATAAAATAACTGCCGATGCAGAAGTGAAGACCGGAGATTATATCAGAGAGATTTGGGTGGTGTAAGCCAATACCCCCTTAGACCTTCCAGATATTCAATTGTTAAATGATTTTCATCGGTTGCGGGAATAACACAATCTACAAGGCAGTGAGGACACAAAGCAGTATCTTTATCCTTGTCTGTCCATTCTGTAATATTCTTTGGGTCAAAGATAGTTAAGCAGTGATAACAACCGCATATGGCTGCGGCTTCCAAAGCTTTTTTGTTGTGCATCGCGGCTATTGGTGCTGGGGTCATGCGATCGTTCTCCAAAACTTACACGTATCTTCCGATGTTGATGTTTAGTTCCTAATTCAACGAAAAGCACTAGATATTACTATCCTATAACTTCTTTTCTCCAAAGGCGTTAATTCCTGCCGAACCGACAGTACTATATTCTAACAAATTGACAGCAGCATTCAAGTCTCTGTCAATTTCCAAGTCGCAACCATCACACTTATACGTTCGCTCCGATAGAGCTAAGTCTTTTTTGATTTGACCACAACGAGAACATATTTTACTAGACGGGTAAAAACGGTCTACCACTTCAATTTCACAGTTATACCAGCGTCCTTTATATTCCAGTTGTCGCCTAGCCTCAAATAAACCTATGTCAGCTATCGCTCTGGATAAATGACGGTTCTTCATCATGCCTGATACGTTAAGGTCTTCCAGTACAATCTTTGACTTGGTTTTCGTCAAATAAGTTGTAAGTTTATGAAGACAATCTTTACGAATACAGGCAATACGATAATGTAATGCTGCTAACTTCTTTCTTGCTTTCTTTCTATTTTGACCGCCTTTGACTCTACGGCTCATCCATCGGGATAGTCGCTGTAGCTTGTTCAAGTTCTTCTTTAATGCCCTCGGATTGTCAAAGATTTGTCCATTACTACAGGTCGCCAGTGTTTTAATGCCTAAATCTAGACCGATTATGTTCTGTGGCTTTGTAATTATCGTTTGCTCTTGCTCAACCAGTATAGAAACAAACCATCTGCCGGCTTTTTCACTGACGGTGGCATTTATAATTTTGACCTCTTGTGGTAAGTAATTTCGTTCTTTGAGTTTGACTTTACCTATTTTCGGTAATTGGATATATCGCTCAAATATCTTTATATTTTTATACAAACGGAAACTACCAAGTCCGTTCTTCTTCGACTTAAATCTTGGAAATCCTTTCTTCCCTTTCTTTTGCTTGCATCTGCGGAAGAAATTAGCAAATGCTAGGTCAAGATTACGAAGAGCTTCCTGTGGGCTGCACTTAGAACATTCATACATCCACGGGAAATCTGTTTGCTTTAATTCTACGAGGTTACGATGTAATTCAATAGCATTTGGTATCTTATCTCTATTGGTAAATGCTTCCTGTTTAACATTCAATGCCCAATTATAGGCAAAACGAGCAGCACCAGCATTCTTTGCCAGTAATGTCTTTTGTTTATTGTTCGGATCAATTTCCGTCTTGTAACCACGTTGAATTAACATTGAACCTATATAATATAGTATAGTGGGCCGCAAATTTCATGCGACTCTCCGTCCTGATGAAAGGTTATCACGCAATCTTTGTATCGCTTGTCTCACGTCTCTTTTTGCTTGATCTACGATGGCTTGTACTTCGGGATAATGAGAATGCCCAACTACACCGAAACTATTTTCAATTTGAGCAAGAGTATGTAAGTAGATACTTGCGTAGTTGTCATTCGTATCTTCTAAGAATTGCTTGAAGGTCTTCACGCAGGTATATATTACTTACCAAAAAGATAATTAAACAGGTCTGCTCCGAAGTGCGTATAATGCTCACATACTTGCCCGAGCATACAAAGTAGACAATCAATACAAAACCACTTAAACTTTTGCCAATCAGTCATAATATCTTACTTGCCAGATAATCATAAACTTTGTCCCAGAATGGACGGTTCATATTTATACTTATTTGTATAATAAGACATACAAAATAACCGAAATAGAACCATTTGAGTTTTTGCCAGCGAGTCATTTAAGTTTCACTTTATGCTCTTGAAACAAATATTCTAAGTAAAGGTGGGCTCGTCGGTTGGATGAAATCCTTTAACTAATTTTATGTAGTTATTACAAAATCTTGGCCCATGCGATTGTTTTTCGCGTTTTATTCTGTTAGTCACTATATGAGCTAGTTCGTGCAGTACCGTGGTAATTTGTCTAGCCCCTGCACGCTTTGATAGATAAATAGTATCCCCCTGAACGTAAGCAAACTCTTCCCTCTCATTTGTTCCCCTTACCTTTATCTTTGTCCTGCGGACTACGAAATTGTTAGCAAAAAGTGCTCCGAAGGTTTTAGACGCTACGATGTCATTAACATATCTCTCTATTTCTTTAAGAGTCATTTTCTCCGTAATAGAATCTTTATTACAAGAAAGAGCATCAAATATACCCTCAGCATCTCGAACCTTGTCCACCTGTTTCTTTAATTTCATAAATGCCTTTGTATTACTACTGGTTCATTCTGATACTTCTCTTCTGTTATACGATCCCAGATTTTAAGTCCACTTTGTCTATGACCCATATAATTACGATAATATACTCTATCGGCATTTAATTCTCTTGCTCTGACTATCGCGTACTTTATCCACTCTTCTTCGGTCTTGAATTGATATATAAGTTTCTCGTCAGTGACAGGAAACCCGAAGAATGTTTTTCTCTTTGTATAAACTGACTCATCTGGATTATTTATACTTTCGATAGCTGTGAATCTGCCCAGACGTTTATCGTATTTACATATATTAAATTGCCCACCAATGGGGCTCAAGCCATAATGACCGTATTTGTAATCCATGCTCCACATTTTAGTGCTCCCAATGATTAAATAAACGAATCTTCTCGCCAGTTTGTTCTAGGTGCATTCGATATCAACATTCATTCCCATACTCATCGTAATGGACATCACCAACCGGACCACCAAAATGATAGGTTGATGAACCGTCCTGAAATCGTGTGACTCGGTGGGTTGTGCCGGTCGATCCGTCGCGCTCTTCAACGTCTTTGGCGTCCCCAATGTCCAGTTCTTTTCGATCCCTGTAGCACATCCGTTTAGGTTTCTCGCGATACATTTTTACTCCTTTCGTCACAGGCATTCAATTTCTTGGCACTGCTCATAAGTAATATCTATAATAAGTTCTTTCACTAGCGGTTCATCTGATACCAATACAACGGCCGTACCCAGTCCCTTATCGGACTTCCATTCTTCATTGGTTTGGTTTTTCATTTGTTTCCAACTTAAATCCAGGGGCAAAGTTAGTAAATAGCCCCAACAATCTGTCCCTAGTTCCACAGGATATAACTTTATGTTTATTGTATTTTAAGAACTCCATGAAGGTGCTTACTACTCGGTTGAACTTGAACTCCATTGTGAACTTAGTTATATCGTCCTCAAACTTTATCAAATCAATACTTTCTCCGCTACCAGTGGCGTTGTTTAAGAATTGACGAAATCTCCCAATGAACCTTTCGGTGCCAACTATTGAACGGTCGTTCCAGTCGCCACCTTCGGCATATGGGCCTATGAACATTAGTGCTAATCTTAACGCATCTGGGTCAAAATCATCTGGATTGACCGTATTACCTTTTGACTTAGCCATTTTAGCATGGTCTTTGGTAATCATACCCTGATGAATAACCTTATTAAATGGTTCTTCTTGTGGTACAATACCAATGTCATGAAGGAAGTAATGGATAAACCTTGCGTAAATTAAGTGCATACAAGCGTGTTCTGCCCCACCAACATACAAATCGATTGGTCTATAAAGTTCTTTGGGCAGAAATTGGTCGTCGGAGTTAGTGAGATATCTCAGATAGTAGAAACTTGAATCTACAAAAGTGTCTAGAGTATCGCTTTCTCTATCTACCGGAATAGGACAACCCCATTTACGTTGTCGGCTAACACACCAATCGTGCAGATTTTCAAGCCATTGTCTCTGTTGCTTAATCGTGGATTCGGGATAATCTAATTGTGCTAAACCTTTTATCAATCTGTCCTTGTAAGCAGTAATACGGAAATACCATTGGGATAGTTCCTTACTAACAATATCTGTATCGCATCTATCGCATATTCCGCCTTTAACCTGCTCATTAGCCAATACCGTTTCGCAAGATGGACAATAATTAACAGCTCCTACTGCCTTATAGGCCAGATTAGCTCTGAATAGTTGCGAGAATAACCATTGAGTCCATTTGTAATAGGAAGGGTCAGATGTTATTAGTCGCTCTTCGTATGTGGTATTCATACGCCGCATCTGTTCTCTAAACTTATTGATGTTAGCGTATGTGATAGTTTTAGGATCGCCTCCAATTTGGCGAGCGTAATTTTCGGCAGGCAAACCAAAGGCATCATAACCGAATGGTTGAAATACGGAATTGCCCTGGTAGCGAAGAAACCTACAATAACTGTCGATTACTGAATAGCAGTAATAGTGCCCTATATGGAGGTGGCTATTAGAAGGATAAGGAAACATTACGACGATGTTGTATGAATTGCCCATTAGTTCTCCACATTTAGAAAGAAAATGAAGGCAGCGAACATACGTGGAGTAGTCCGAAGACAAAATCGTTTTAGTTCAACTGCCCTCATCCTATGACTATCGTTTTCTGACCTTTTTTGTTCTTAACAGTGAATCTTAACGCTTTGCCTGCCATAACGCAATACGGTTGTCTCGTTCTATGCTTCGTGGAGACCGGAACATTACACACAATATGGTCTACCACGAAACACTGGTTATTGTAATGGATGCTCATCTTTGGCTTTTTAGCCTTTTGAGCAGCAGGTTTATTGTAGTGAAAATAAAAGGTAGCCATAAATTATTCATACTAACGTATGAAGTATATGCCAATTTGGGTGTGTATGGAAAAATGGTCTATTGGGAAGCATATCCCAAGCTAAATCCAGATAATAACACAATTCGGAATCCCTCTTTTCTTTTAACTCGATAATATGTTCTTTCATAGTCATCTCGATAACCCTGCCTCGGTAATCCTTAAAAGCAAAACAAGGTAAGCCTATCTCAAACAGTGATAACAGAATATTCCAGTTCTTGTCCAGATACTCCCATTGTTTGATGGTCAATTCCCGCATTGCCCGATGATAACACAAAAGAGAAGGAGAATCAAGTCGTATATACCAGTACGATGATGATGCTCCAGTTAAATCCGGTTGTGCCGCTATTAACACCTAAGGGCAAGGGTAATGCCCACTTCCTCATTGATAATGGAATAGAACTTCATCTTCAGTGGGTAGTATTTATTGATGAAACCGGTGAATGTTGGACATTTGAAAATCCAGATATACGAATCCAAAACAATATTACATTAGGTCGCACCGATGTAAAAATGCCACTAGAAAGAAATAGGAAAACTAAATAATTGTATGAAGTTCTCGGCATGGCTATTATGTGAAGAGGTCAAAGGTATAAGAGAACTTCTTGCTCAGGGGGCACAAATCGTAGATTGGGGGATGATCGCTGGTTGGCACGTCTATTCTGCTGTGCCGTCGAAAAGTCCGAAAATTGTGTCTTTAAATGACTACCAATCTTGGAAATGGCGTCAGCTTACAAATGCTCCGATGGTTCAAGACCCTATGGTAGACTACTCTTCTATGACATTAGCTAAAAGGTTTCGAGAAGCCCGTCAAAAATTATCTTATCTTGGATTTAGTATGATGGGTGGGAATATGATAGTGGGCGATACTGAGAAACTTGGATCATATGTCGGTAGATCCAATCCTATAACTGGTGGTGGGGTAGGCGGATATGCTAGTAGCCAGCAACATATTTCTATGCTTCACGGGGTATGGGAAGGCTCTTCCAATATTCCCAGCGTATCTACAATCGTACATGAACATGCCCATCAGTACTGGGAAAATGTCATGAGCCAAGAAAATAAGCAGAAGTTCAAGGATTGGTACGGAAATAACGTAATAAAAAGATTACAAAACATGAATGTACCGCATGAGATGTTGCCCAAATTAGATATGGATGATGTTATGGAAAGAGCCCCATCCGGAAATGATACTTTTATGATGGGTTTATTTCAAATTGCTGGGTTGCCACGAGAATGGGATCTTGTAAAATTATCGGACTTCGCTTTAGCCAAAAATGACCAAGATAGAATTATTGAGATAATTCCTTTTTGGGGAAATAAACTAATAAATGCTAAAGCAAAAACTGATTTTACTTTAAGCAATGAGTTTCGCCGTGGGCAAACCAAAAAGGTACACACGGGGGACACTGTTCGAGTATTTGTCAGCCATGACCCAAATAAGTATATCATCACAGATAACGATAATTTCGACTTTATAGTCAATAAATCTGAAATCAAAGATTATCTCCAATTCAGCAAAGAATTACTCAATCCAGAGCAACTTGAAAAATTAGACACCTTGTCTCAAAAGTTTACCGGCGACTGGAGAGTTGGTAAAAAAAGAGAACTTAATATAAAAATAAAAAACGAATTGTTCAATCCAGAGCACTCAAAAGAAATCAATGAACTATTTAAAGAAACTTCCAGAATGGTAAAGTTTCTATGGAACAACAATATGGTATCTTTGTATTCCATTATACAAAACGTAGAACATGCACATTTCAACGTAATGGATTACTCCCAAGATATTAATATCCATAAAGGGCTATTTTCTGACCTAGTTAAAATAGTATTAAATGATTATGGCTCCAGAGTTCCAGACGAAGTAATTGACACTGTACGACAAGATATGCCTCATGCAATTGGGTCGCCAAGAGGGAAAGAACTAAGGAATCTATCCCATGAAAAAGGTCTCATACATAGTGCCTACGGTGCTGCTAATGTAGACGAATTATTCGCAACAACAGTAGAACATGCCGCTGAAAACTTAAGTTCAGTATCTAAAGATTTACTTCAACTATTGTATAGTATTGTGAGGTGACTATTCTTCGGTGCTAAGGTCGCGATCTTCGACATCCATATCCTGATCGTAACTCTGTATTTCTAAGTCATATGCCTTGGCATCTTCCTCAGAAACCTCCGGCAATTTAGCTATATGATCATGCGGCTGTTCGCCCATTGGTAACCCTGGTGGTCCTGCTTGTCCTGGTGGTTGTTGCTGCCCCTCTGGTCCCGAAGGTGGCTGTTCGCCCCCTGGTTGTCCTTCTGGGTTTAGCATTGGGTTTGGTCCGCCCGGTTCTGTGCCTATTTCGGGTTCGTTTGTATTGCCGGGAGTACCAGCACCTAACAATATCGGGTTTTGAGCCATAATCTGGAATTTGAGGTCTTCAATCTTCTGTATTTTAAGGCGGGCTAACTTTTCTCTGGCTTCACCCTCTGGGCATTTCAACCAGTCAATCAAGATATCATAATCCGATAGAAGCTGGGCGCCTTTCAAGCTACCGGAGTTATTGATTCTGTTAGTTATGACTTCGGCACGACTGAGTTCTCGCCACTCGGAAGGCGGTGTGAGTTTGATTTGTAAATCTTCATAACGGTCTTCACTAAATCCTCGGAGACTTAAATGCCGGTCTGCTATCGTGAAAAGACCATCTTCCATATATGCTTGTAATCTTTCAATCAATCTAGCGAACTTAATGTCCTGAGCAGATAAACTTACTCTTGTTTGCTGAGGGTCTTCTTGATTGATATAGTTCTTTGGAAACTGTAATGCCGTGAATAGTTTGTTGCGGAAATATATAGCATCATCTATTTCACCGAGATTCGAATTGAAGATAAAAATACCTTCATTTATAGCAAATGTATGGAAATTATGCAAGGTCTCTTTTCCATCAATCGTCAAAGTTCCTGTATCTTGCTTTTCTTCCAGCCATTCAACACTCACAACTTTATGATTATAGAGAGTCGCTTCCTCTTTCGCTTGAGCCAAATCAGTATATCCATACGATTTAACCATACGAGAAACGTGTGTTCGCTTTAGACCTTGCTTTAAGTCGATGCCTTTTCTTTGGACATTTTTATTTGCTTCTAGAAAGTCACTCATCAATTTTTCGTCTTTATTGATTAGTCCCAAAGCAATGTCGGTATCAACATTTTTACCAAGATACTCCATGAACTTACCAAATACTGAAGCGGGATAAGAGAGAGTAACATGACTGTATAACGTATTGATTTCCACTTCTGGTGAAATACTTTTTAATTTGCCATCAAGCAAATGTCTTCTTAAATCTCTTACGCCTTTGTAGTCATATGCTCGCACCATCTTATTCGTATGGTCAGTAGTCAACCCGTCTAACGGCTTAAAGCCGTCTCGTTTGATATGCTTATTTACATTGGCAAACTCTTCCAATAGATTTTTATGAGTATTTATTACATTGATGATTTCGCTTACGAGCATATCTGTTTTGAGTAATTCGCAAAACTTATCAAAAACAGATTGAGGATAAACAACAGTTTGTTTGGCAAAAACTTTTTTCTTATTTTCAGGATTAGACCAATATTCAAGATTTCTTTTGCTTATCTTTTCCCCACGTTCTTTATGTAATTCAGGCCGTTCTAACTTTGCTTTTTCCCAACCATCTTTTTGTTTTTGTCTGAAATCTTCTCTAAAGGGTTTATCAGTTGCTAATTTCTCACTAAGAGTGGCGGTTCCTAATTTGGATTTTTCCGTTAAAACTTTATCTCTGGCTTGTTTTTGTTCTTCGGTTAGTGTTTCGTGATATTGTTTAAGTGCTTCACCAATATTCTTATTCATAATATCGCGATTTTCTTGATGTAATAGTTTATGATCATGCCAGTTCATCCAAGCCAGGTTTTCTGGTGTATTATTGAACTTATTTCCACGTATACCAATATTTTTATGGTGAATAACTTTCTTATTGGCATCTTTGTATTTTTCATTGAAAACTTGCTCTTGGTAAAAAGGAGTATCTTTTACATATTCTGCAATCATTCTGTGAACAAACACATACGACTTCTTGCTATGGTCATATATCTGTAAGTATCTAGATTTAGATGGAGTTAAAGGTTTTTCCCTCACATTCCAACTAATTAAACTATCTCCCGCTTCTAAGTTCTGTGCTTCTACTTTGCCTTTATTCCAAGTTGGAAACTTATGGTCAGGAGTACATGTAATACTTTTACCATTATCTAAATTGACTTTAACAACTTGGGTATTTTTTCTGGTTATACCAGCCCAAGTGATTAGACCAGGGGCGGGTTCGCCGGTTTGGGGATTACAACTATATGCCCAAAGTTGTTTGCCCTGATTGAACTCATCAATAATTTGTTGAAGAGTAAGTTCTCTGCCGTCAAGCAACGGAATCATAGTATCTAGTATTATACACGCTCCTGGTAAGGTCTCAATCCTAGTTTGAGAATTGGGTCGTACGGGAATCCAAAAGTCCTCATCCATAGGTTGCGAGTGCCAACGCTCTTCTATCTTACCAGACCCACCTTGATCCATATTCCTGTTAGTAACTACTTTCTTCTTACGTAGTTGGTCTTTGAGCCGGTCAATAAAAGCTTCTGCTCTGAATGGAGGCAAATTATGTACATCAATGAAGAATACACGCCGCTCTGGTGCTCTAATCAAACGATAGATAACCATCGCGTCTTCCATCAATCGTAATTGATGTGCCGGCCCCCTTGCCGCTTCTATCAAACTAATGCCATAAGGATAAAATGTTCTCCGGTCATCTCCAATCTTTATATGTACGATTTGGTCCGGCGTGAAACGAATACAAGTTGCACTCATCAATTCCGCCCGCGTTGCTTTGGTAACATCCACTTTGGCTAACGAAATAAGGTCTGGGCCTTCTTTGCCTTGTTGGAACTCTATAAGTTTACCTTTTGTGGTCTCAATTCTATAAACACTGTCGGGGGGAAGCGGCATTATATTCATAAGTCCGTCTGAAGGACTATCTGGGTTGATAACTAATTCCAGAAACAAGTCACCGAATATGAACAGATTCTTAAAGTAGTTCCATAGACGCTTCTGGTCTAGGAAGGTTGGCATGCGTTTGTTATGAAATAGAAGTTCCAATTCTTTCTTAACTTCAGAATCTTCAACTACAACTTCAAATGGATAGCCATGTTCTCCCTTTTGGCAATTATGGCAAATGATGGAATCTGTGCAGAAGTTTAAGTGCTTCTCTACGGACAAATCATATACTTTTGTTGTGCCTCCGGGAACAATATTGATTATACCTTTGTTAACTGGTTTTTTGCCTAACCATACTAATTCGTCTTTTGTAAAACCAGTTTTCTTCAACCACCGTTCAATAGAATCCCGCATATAACCGGTTTCTCTGGATACGTGTCGTATAGACATACCGCCAGCAAGCATCTGTCGTGTCTTATTGATTTTTTCATATTGCTCCGAAGTCTGTCCGGTACGCCATTCGTCTAAAAATTGTCTTTCGTGCATCCATCCCTTTGCGTGGCTATAGATACGTGGGAATTGTTCTGCTGGCAAACCAGTTAAATCTTGTCTTGCTGGAATCCTATAAAAAGCTCTTGCTCCTTCCCCTGGCTTTATATCTCCGGCTTTCTTCCATTCGCCAGTAGACATGAGAATCAGATGGTCGTCTGTTACTATCTCTTTTGTGCCGTCCTCAAAAAGCAATTTTATAGTAGGAACTTCTTTGACGAATCTTGGGTCAAACGCCCATCCTATGGTGAAGTCATTCTTCTCAAAGTCCCAACAATAAACAGCAAATCGTTCGCCCGCTTTATTCTCTGCTAACCAAGAAATAGGGACGAGTCCGAAATATGGTGTAGCAATCTTGGTGCTACCAGCGACGCACGCTTCATCTGAAAATACATTCATAGCGAATTCAATTTCAGCTACGTTGCGGAGACGTTCGTATTCGCGGTAGCGGGCTTGCCTATTAGTCACCGTTGAGAGGTCTATGAAGTCATTTGATTCACGAAGACGAACTAAACTGCCACGGTCGCCCCCCCAGAACGAGCCATCTTGGCGTATATCGGGGACTGCGTCAGGCTGGCTTGTACCTGCCGAAGGGAACACTCGGTCGGTTAATCTAGAAGCGGGGTCGAAAGCCCTTGCGAAACTCCATAATTTAAATAAATCATGCCACGTTGGAATCACCATTTTTGCACTTGTAAAAGCGCATCCTTTTTACTATAATAGTATAGTTATATAGGAAAAAACGAGAAATTAATAACATGTCCTACCAAGAATTCACGCGTAGCATCAATTTAGATGATTTAACTCCGAGGGAACTAATTAAAGCTCTCCAGCAAATACCAGAAGATTATCAGGATGATTATTTGCATATCTCCGTTCGTAGCGAATATCCAGATTTGATGGAGATATCTATGGTTATTGATGACGCTGAGGAAGCAAGGAAAAAGTGGCGAGAAGGTAATCCGGATTATTGCTTATTTATGTGGTTGAGTGATAAATCATGACCGACAATACATTCGAGTTTCGTCCGCCAGAAAATGCTATTTATGGCTACTATATGACTCCGCCAGGGATTTATTATCTTGCTGTCATGCCCAGAAGCGAAGAGGTATATGAGGTATTTGACTCTATGGGATTAAGTATCTATAAGACATGCTCAAATCCAAATGTCTTTTATAGGTGTTCTACACGAGAACAAGCCGAAGAATATGTAAAGAGATTCGGCGGTTTTGTAGAAGAATATGAGATTAAAGGCGGTTCTATATCCTGGGGTGAAAAGTTTTAACCCTAAGCCACATATATCCCGTCGTAATGATTTTGCATCGCCCATTGGGCTATTCTTTTGATTTGCCCTAGTTTTCGTTGAATGTCTGCTGAACTAAGTCCCATATCATACACTGTCGGCCCCTTTTCTCCTTTGTGCAT
>Ga0307474_10002452_pt1 | contig 13352 bp, 16 predicted proteins | sample atmos_gasesECM1C_2_FD_203312 | JGI IMG/M metagenome (GOLD analysis project Ga0307474, IMG submission 203312) | Hardwood forest soil microbial communities from Morgan-Monroe State Forest, Indiana, United States - atmos_gasesECM1C_05 | ecosystem: Environmental > Terrestrial > Soil > Temperate... | reverse complement strand
GAGCCGCCCATGACATCTGCCGACATCCCTGAAGGCTTCGAGCCGCATTTTCGCAAGAGTCCCTTCACCGACCCCTGGGAGCCGCTTTATTCCATGAAAACGGACAAGGCCGTGATCATGGGATTGCGGCTGGCGAAACCGCACACCAACGCCCGCGGTCTCATCCACGGCGGGTTGATTGCATCTCTCGCCGACAACGCCATGGGTTATAGCTGCGCGCAGGCGACGGACTGGCAAACGTCTTTCGTCACGATATCGCTTGCGGTCGATTTCACAGGCTCTGCGGGAATCGGCCAATGGCTCGCGGTCGAAACTGAGGTCATTCGCACCGGCAGCACGATTTGCTTCGCGCAGTGTCTGGTCAAAGCCGCCGATGCCGTGATCGCCCGCGCCAGCGCAACCTTCCGCGTGGTCAAGAAACCATCTTAGCCAAAATGCCAGTCGCTGGTTTCGACGACCAGATCGATGAAGGTGCGCACCTTCGCCGATAGCAGCCGCGAGGTCGGATAGACGACATGAATCGGCAGCAACGGCAGCTCGAACTTTGCCAGCACGATCTTGAGCCGGCCGCGCTTGATCGTATCGGCCGCCTGATAGGCCAGGACCTGCGTCAGGCCGCCGCCGCCTTCCGCATACTGGATGGCCGCATCGGCGTTGTTGGTCGACAGCCGCGGCGAATAGCTCAGACGAACTTCGTTGCCGCCGTCGGCAAAGCGCCACTCGGCCACCCCCGATGGCGCGCCGAATTGAATCGTGTCATGCGCGGCAACGTCCTGAGGCCGCTTCGGTTCGCCGCGGGATTTCAGATATCCGGGGGACGCCACGATGATCCGCCGCATGTCGCCGACGTGACGCGCCACGAGCGAGGAATCGGCGAGATGCCCGATCCGAACCGCGAGATCGGCGCCCTCCTCCACCAGGTTGATCATGCGGTCCTCGAGCCGTAATTCCGCTGACACCTCGCAGTAGCGCTTGAGATAGGCGTTCATCACCGGGCTGACATGACGACGCCCGAAACCGACGGGCGCGGACACCACGATTCGTCCGCTCGGGCGCGCGCGCTCGCTCTCGGCGGCAATTTCAGCCTCGTCGACATCGGCGAGAATGCGCCTGGCCCGTTCGAGGTAGCGCGCACCGGCATCGGTCAGCGCCACAGAGCGCGTGGTCCGCTGCAACAGCCGCGCACCAAGCCGGTTTTCCAGCGCCGCGATCAGCCGCGTCACTCCGGATGGCGACAGGCGCAGCTTGCGCGCGGCCGGCGCAAATCCCTTGAGATCCGCGACTGTCACGAAGGCCTGCATGGCATCGAGGCGATCCATCGGATTATTTCATATATTGCAATGATCCAGTGTCAAGGCGAGCAATTGTTCTGGACGACGATCGGGCCCATTTGAACTGGCGTACGGGACAGTCGACCAAGCAAGACCGGAGTTTTCCGATGTCGGAACGCCATGCCATTTCCAGCGATGTCGCCTTCACTCCCGCGGTGAAGGAGATCCAGGCGCGCAAGGGATCGCGCGAGATGTACGCCAATGTGGAGGCGCGCGGCGGGTGGCGCACCGAGATCGACGAGAATCTGGCCGCGTTCCTCGCCCAAACCAACAGCTTCTACTTCTCGACCGCTTCGGCCGACGGCCAGCCCTATATCCAGCACCGCGGCGGGCCGAAAGGATTTATCAAAATCCTCGACAAGAACACGCTCGCCTTCGCCGACTACAAAGGCAACCAGCAATTCATCACGCAAGGCAACTTGTCGGAAAACCCCAAGGCCCATATCTTCGTGATGGATTATGCGCATCGCCAGCGGATAAAGCTCTGGGGCGAGGCGAAGATCGTGGAGGACGATCCCGCACTGCTGCAATCGCTGATGCCGAAGGGCTACAAGGCGCGGCCCGAGCAGGCGATCCTGTTCCGCCTCTCGGCCTGGGATATCAATTGCCCGCAACACATTCCGCAGAAGTTCGATGCCGAGGATGTGGCTGGAGCGCTTGCCCTCCGCGACGAGCGTATCAAGGAACTCGAGGCTGAGCTCGCTACCTTGAAAGGCCCGCCAGCTTCGTGAGTTTGCCTCACGTGTGTCGATTGATTGTCGTCCCCGCGTTCGCGGCGACGACCAGTATGACTCACGCCGCCTCCCGCAGCGGAATCCAGGCAAACTCTGGAAAATACTGCTCCATCAGGCGGTCGACATAGGCGACGAGATTGCCGAATTGCTGCGCCCGCTCGCGCAAGGGCGAGACGAAGAAGGGAGTAAGAATTCCAGCGACAATGCCGAATGCGGTCGCATCCGCGCCGCAGGGCGAATCGCCCATCAGATAGGGCTTGTCACCAAGCTGGACCGACAACGCGAGCAGCGAACGGATCGCAAGGTCGATATCCTCGTCCGGCGCATGACGGCCAAGTCCGCTGATGAGATAGTTTTCAGCGACGCGGAACTGGGCGTCTTCGCGCAGCTTTTCGCGCATATGCGCCGGCGCGCCGTCGAAGAAATGCGATGGTCCCTTGGCGAAATTCGAAGGATCCACCCAACGCGCACCGACCATGGCCCAGTACAGATGATGCTCGGTCATGCGCTCGAAAGCCCAGGCTTGCGCGCGCAGCTGCAAATTCAAGGGCGCGTCGAAATCGAAGCCGTATTTGCCTTCGATATGCGCGCGGATGAAGGTGGAATCGGCAATCGCCTCGGCATCGTCCACGATATAGGGCAGCTGGCCCTTGGGAGATGCCGTCGGCTTTGCCTTTTCCTTGACGTAATCGAGGCCAGCCATCTTGAGCTGGACCTCGGTCTTGGTCACGAACGGGCTGATTTCCGGCAGCCCAAAGCCGGGGCCAAAGCCATAGAGCGTGATCAACGCAGAACTCCCTTGTTCCTGAGACGCCGCTTCAGGCTAGTCATGGCCTGCTGCCACCGTGGTGTCAGCAGTGGCGACACCGTCGCCCAGAGATCGAGGCCGTAAAGTAGGATCATGGGACAAACCCCTCTCGATTTGAGTGTTGTCGCCGTTATAATTGCCACCTGCTGCCAACATGGTGTCAGCATCTAACAGCGCCCTTCGAAAAAGATTCGAGCGACTGCCATGCGACGTGCCGATCGTCTGTTTCAGATCATTCAGGTGCTCCGGCGCACCCGCAAACCCTTGACTGCGGACGCGATCGCGGCCGAACTGGAAACGTCCAAACGCACGATCTATCGCGATATCGCGACGCTCATGGAGCAACGCGTGCCGATCCGCGGCGAGGCCGGCATGGGCTACATCCTGGAAAAGGGCTTCGATCTGCCGCCTTTGATGCTGACGCCCGACGAGATCGAGGCCGCAGTGCTCGGCGCGCAATGGGTCGCAAGCCATGCCGACGAAGCCTTGTCGCGTGCTGCCGCCGACCTGATCGCAAAGATCGCGGAAACCGTGCCGGAGCGGTTGCGGCCGTTCGTGCTTGAACCGGCGAGCCGCGCCCGCCCAAGCTGGCGCAAGGAGCCGGACCGCATCGACATGGTGAAGACGCGCACGCAGATTCACGAAGGGCGCAAGATCACGCTGCGTTATCGTGACGAGCAAGGCCGCGACAGCGAGCGCACGATCTGGCCGATCGCGATCGGCTATCTGGAAGCGGTGCGGCTGCTTGCCGCATGGTGTGAATTGCGCCGCGACTTTCGCAGTTTCCGCACCGACCGCGTGATCGACGCGGTCTATCTGGAAGAGAAGTATCCGGAACGGCGCGATCTGCTCCGCGCGAAATGGCGGCGGAGCCTGGTCTGGGAAGCGCCGAGCGAGATGTGATCATGGAAAGCGGCAAAACACCTTCGGCGCCGGACAGCCCGTGCCAGTCCTGCGGCGCCTGCTGCGCCTATTCGGAAAACTGGCCCCGGTTTTCGATCGAAGACGACGCCGCGCTCGAGCTGATCCCGGCGCAATTTGTCAACGAACGGCAATCCGGCATGCGCTGTGACGGTGAGCGCTGCTCAGCGTTGTCGGGGCGGGTTGGCGTTGAAACGTCGTGCGTGATTTACACGGTTCGGCCCGAGGTGTGCCGCACCTGCATGCCGGGCGATGCCGAATGCGGTATGGCGCGCCGGAAATGGGGATTGCCGGTGTTGGCGTCCCCTACCCTCGAGTAAAAAAATCAAGCAGTGACGGCCTTGGCGAACTCGGCAAAATCCTCGTCGTCGAGTTCGTCATCGATCGGCGCGATTGCCGTGAGCGGCTTGGTCGACAGCGTGATCGGCTTGCGGTTGCCGTAAGACGATACGGCTGTGGTCCGCGCCGCCGGTTCGCGGGACAGCGCGTAAAGCGTCGAGCCGACGCGGCCACCGGCCTGAACCAGTCCCTGTTCGCTGCAGCTTGCTGCAATCGCTAGCGCCAGCGAGTAGAGGTGGCTCTTGCGGTAGCAGAACAGCGCCAGCATCGCCCGAACATCGGGCGACACGCTGGCCACGAGCTGCGGCAGGCCGTGTTCGCTGGCCCTATACATTTCTCCGAGCAGTTCGTCCCGGACCGGGCAAAAGTCGTTCTCGAACATTTGCATATCCCCCGATGGCGAGGATGCCTTGCGACTCTCTAACGAAAGGTTAACCACGGCTGCCAGTAGTGCCACGGAGGACTTGATCGGGGATGCGAATCGGGCCGCGCTCGTGATTCGAAAGGATCAGCCGTTCGAAGCCATGAAGATGGCGAGGCCAAAGTCGGTCAGGTGGTGCAGCGCCTGGTCCACGCCGATCAGGGTCCAGAACCACGGATGCTGGTTCTCCTGCGTCACGCCGAACCGCGAGGCAACCAGCCCCTTGCACCGATCGATCGTGATGTGAATGAGAAAGTCGATCACGGCGACAAACCAGAACCGCGGCGCGACCACCAGGAGCACGGCAAGCAAAACCGCAAAGTGCACGCCGCAATGGGCCAACAGAGGAAGAAACCAGCCCTTTCGCTGATCCTTGCCGATCGCCATCCAGGAGGTTTGCAGCACAAAGTCGGCGATGACGTGCTTGACGGTGAGCAGCAGCATCCATCCGATCAGCGCGCCAACCGGGACCGACGCGGACATGGGGGGAAACGACAAGCGGGAAGCCCTCAGACGTGAATGATGCAGACAATCTCTGGAGGCTTCAGCGCAACTTCTTGTTGTGTCCCCGACATATGCGGTCAGGGTTGCTCTTTTTATGACATCTCCCGGGACGGAATGCACCACCGCCGTCTTCGAAAAACACAGGGTGTGTGACCGCGCCGCAAAAACCCGGCTGGGACTCACAGCGTCGACCGAGGAAGAAACGGCCGGACCCCGCGGTAAGGTTACGCACGCAGTTGGTTTGCAATCTGCCGGTATGCAGATATCATGGGCCGGCATTGAAATTATCGTTCTTTTTTAGGTATTTAGGACGTCCTTCAGGCGATCTTCAGCGCCTTCAGCGTGATGAATGCGCCTTCAAGTTGCGGATATGGGCCATGAGTGCTGAAGTCCCAACGCCATCCCCCGACACGCGGCGTGCGCGGCCGTCGTTTCTCAACAGCAACCGCAAGCAGGTGACCCTGTTTGTGCTGCTGACGCTGCTGCTCACCGCTGCAACCGTGTGGAGCGGCCGGGTGTGGCTCAGGAATTCCGAAACGCTGACGTTTGCAGTCGGCGAGGCCAACGGCCCTGAGGCCCGTTTCGCCGTCAAACTGGCCGCCATGCTGAAAGCGACCTCGTCGCAGTTCAAGATCAAGATCGTCCCGAATCCGGATAACGCCAAGGCGCTTGGCCAGTTCGACCGCAAACTCGCCGACCTTGCCGTGCTGCGGACCGATAGCAAGATTCCGCCCCGCGCCCGCTCGCTCGCGATCCTGGAGCACGACGTGCTGATGCTGATCAGCCCCGGCGACAAGAAGATCAAATCGCTTGCGGAGGCGAAGAAGAAGAAAATCGCGCTGCTGACGAGCGGCAACAACCTGGCCTTTGTCCGGAATGTTCTCAATATCGCCGAAGGGACGGAAGCCGCTTCGCGCCTGCAGCTTGCGCCGCCGAATTCGACGCTGGACAAACTGCTCACATCCGGCGGCTATGGCGCCGTCATCGCGGTCGATCATGCTTCCGCAATCGTCAAGGACAAAAGCTTCGAACAGACTGCGCGGCGCACATCGTTCACCGTGAATGCCGTCGACGAAGCGGCGGCATTGACCCGCCGCTATCCCGGCATGTCCGAGGAAAAGCTCGCCACCGGACTTTTGTCGTCGGCCCCCCAGATTCCCGACGACGATCTGGATACCGTTGGACTGCAATGGCTGCTGGTCGGTCAGTCCGCGATCTCGGCAAGTACCGCGGGCGAGTTGGCCCGCACGATCTATGAGAACAAGGCGGAGCTCGCGCTCGACGACGGCTTTGCCTCCACGATCGAACCGGCGGAGGTCGACAAGACCGCTTTCGTCGCTGCGCATCAGGGTGTCGTCGAATACATCAACGACACCTCCAAGTCGTTCCTGGAACGCTATAGCGATCTGGCTTATTTCGCCGCGGCCGCGCTCAGCATCATCGGCTCGCTGTTTGTCGCGCTCTACACCAAGGTCACGCGGGTGGCGCCGGAAAAAGCCAGCGAGCTTGCAACCGCGATCCTGGATATCGGTGAGCGGGTCGCCCATGCGCAAACGGTCGAGGCGGTCGATCGCCTCCAGGACGAACTCGAGCGCGTGCTGCGCGGCGCGGTGGTCGGGCTACGCGACGGCACCATTTCCTCCGACGGGCTCGACACCTTCAAGCTCGGTTATGAACTCGTGCGCGACGAGATCGCTATGCGGCGCGAAAGCCTGAAACGGCAGAGCGGCCACGAAGACAATGTGGTGGTCGTCAAGACCGCGCAAAGCGCTTGAACGACGATCAGCGACCCATGTCTAAACCCTCCGGCGCTTCGGTTTTCCAGCAATTTGTGACCGCCACGGCCACCGGCCGCGACATGACCTCGGCCGCCTATGCCGCCGTGACTGCCGGCGTTGTGGCGATCGTGCTGCTGACGGTCGATCCGGCCTACGCGGCGCTTCACCATCTGATCGACGCATTGCTGTGGGCCTGCCTTGCCTATTTTATCTTCGAATGGGTGGTCCGGTTGCGCCACGCCTTTCGCATCGATCGCCGCTGGGCCTACGCAACGTCGTTGCGCGGCATCGTGGATGCGGTTTCCGCCCTGGCGGTACCCGTTGCGCTGGCCGTAGAGGTGCCCCCCAAGTCGGCCTGGCTGCTCGGCATGCTCTGGGTGCTCAAGGTCATCCCCGGGATTCGCGGCGCGCGGCAGTTGCGCCGGGTGCTGGTGCTGGAATCCGGACCGCTCCTCAGCGTGCTCGTGATCTTTCTGATGGTGCTCTTCCTGGCGTCGGTCGCAGAATTTGTCCTGGAACACGACGCTCAGCCCGTGGCGTTCGGCAGCATACCGGCGGCGCTCTGGTGGGCGGTCGCGACGCTGACCACGACGGGCTATGGCGACGTCGTGCCGATCACACCGCTCGGGCGGATCATCGCGGCCGCCGTCATGATCTGCGGGCTTGGCGTGTTCGGGCTCTGGACCGGCATTCTCGCCACCGGCTTTGCCGCGGAAACCCGCCGCGATAATTATCTGCGCACCTGGGAACTGGTCAGCAAGGTGCCGTTCTTTGCCTCGCTCGGGCCGGCCACGATTGCCGACGTCACGCATATGCTGCGGACCATCGATCTGCCGCCGCGCACCATGATCATCCGCAAGGGGCAGGCCGGCGATTGCATGTATTTCATCGCCAGCGGCGAGGTCGAGGTCGACTTGCCGGGCAAGAAAGTGACACTTGGCGAGGGCGCATTTTTCGGCGAAATGGCGCTGCTCGGGAATAATCTGCGTTCGGCCAACATCACCACGACGCAGGTGTCGCAGTTTCTGGTCCTCGACCTCGTCGACTTTCGTCTGCTGATGGCACGGCATCCTGATCTCGCCGAGACGATTGACGCCGAGGCCAAGCGGCGTGAGCTGGAAAATAAATAGAGCATGATCCAGAAAAGTGGGAACCGGTTTTCCTCGCGACAAACGTGAAGTACGTTTGCGCGGAGATCGTGCTCCAAAAAATATACCGAAAGAACAGAGAACAATGTCGGACGCCGACGCAAGCCCGCCAATCCTCGAACGCCAGGGCGCTCGCGCCACCATTCGCCTGAACCGGCCCAAACACCTTAACCGCTTGCAGGCCGAAGATCTCGATGTGCTGATGAACCTGTTTGCGCAAGTCGAGGCCGATCCTGCACTGCGCGTTCTCGTGCTCACCGGCACCGGCCGCGCCTTCAGCGCCGGTTACGATCTCAACTCGGTCGCTGATCGCGCCACCAGTGCGGTCGAACAAAAAAGCGCCGGCTCGGCTTTTGAGGTGGTCGTCGACCGGCTCGAGGATCTCGGCATTCCCACGATCTGCCGGCTCAATGGCGGCGTCTATGGCGGTTCGACCGATCTTGCGCTCGCCTGCGACTTCCGGATCGGCGTCGATACCTGCGAGATGTTCATGCCGGCGGCGCGGCTCGGGCTGCATTATTACAAGAGCGGCATCGCGCGGTATGTGGCCCGGCTCGGGCTCGACAACGCCAAGCGGCTGTTTCTCACCGCCGAGAAGATCGGCGCAGGAGAAATGCTGCGGATCGGCTACCTCACATCAGTCGTATCGGCTGAAGCGCTGGATGAGGAAGTCGACCGGCTGGTGGCCAGTCTCGCCGGCAACGCCCCGATTGCGATGCGCGGCATGAAGCGCACCATTCACGAAATCGCCCGCGGTGAACTCGACAAAGAGGCGGCTGACCAACGGCACCGCGACAGCATGCGCGGCGAAGAGATCAAGGAAGGCATCCGGGCATTCGCCGAGAAGCGTCCACCGAGATTTTGATCCGCGGACCAAATTTTCTCGTGAGATTCGATTTATGATCTGAAACGACAGCTATCGCGAATGACCCCGCGTGCCGAGCGGTTGGACAGAGATATTGTCTCATCTGGCAAAATGTTACCGCAAGCGACTTGACATAGCTCAAAGGTCCGTGCGTCGCGACACCAGAGCGTTTTCGCCAAGGGGCAAAGCAGCATTGGAGACATGTCATGAAAAAGAGATTGGCCACAATTGCGATTGCGAGCACGACCATCGCGTGCGGGATGTTGTTTTCCTTTGACTCATCCGGGCAGCGCGGCGTTTCGCTCGCGATCCAGAGTGCCGACGCACGCGTCGGTCGCCCGGCGACTCCCGCGAGCGTTGCGGGTGTTGCGCGTCGGCAGGGTCGGCGGGCTGCGTACGGCGCCGGCGTGGTGGGCGCCGGATTGGCAGCCGGCGCGGTCGGAGCTGCGACGGTCGCCGCCGCGACCTCACCTTGGGGTTACGGATCCTATGGCTATGCCCCCGGTTACCAGGCGTACGCGCAACCTTATCACGAGGCCGGGTATTACGAGGCTTATGCCGCGGACCCGACCTTGGCTGGCGGCTACTCCGGCGGCTTCTACGCTGAGAGCCCATGGGGTGATTATGAGTGCCGACCTCCTCACGCATACGGCTGCCAGCCCTATGTGCAAAAGGGTTGGCGCTACTAGATTGCCACCGCGCAGTAGCTGACCGCGCACTGATAACAGCCACCTCGCGCTTTAAGCAGAAGGCGGTTCGATCAGCAGGAACAACGGAAAGAGGTGCCGAGAGGCACCTCTTTTCATTCTCACGACCCGCCGTCTAGTCATCCACAAAGTCAGCCGCATCCGGCACACTCGCCCGCGAGGTGCGGTAGCTGTTGATGCGGTGATCGCGGTCGGCATAACCGAACGAGATGCCGCACACCACGCGCCGGTCCTCGCCGAGCTTGAAATGCCGCCGGATCAGGCCGGACTGATGCGCGAGTGCGGCTTGCGGAATCGTGCCGAGACCAAGCGCCTGCGCGGCCAGCATGAAGTTGGAGACATAGGCGCCACAATCGATCGCGCCGTAGACACCGAGCGCCTCGTCGGTGTGAATGATCGCGACATGCGGCGCGCCGAAGAAATTGAAATTTTCCAGTGCCTGTTTGGCGTAGGCCGCGCGATCGCCGCGTGGAATGCCAAGCGTGTTGTAGAGCTGGAAGCCGCTTTCGCGGCGGCGCTCCAGATAGACGCCGCGATATTCCCGTGGAAACGGAAAATCGCCGTCGTCCTTGCCCGAGATCGCGGCCGCATAAATCTCTTTCCGGAATTTTTCCTTGGCCTCGCCGCTCGCGATCACGACCTGCCAGGGCTGGCTGTTGCACCAGGACGCGGTGCGCTGCGCCGCCTTCAAGACACGCTCAATGACCGGGCGCGGCACGGGATCGGGTTTGAAGGCGCGGCAGGAAAAGCGCTCATCCAGCAATTCCTCGAGGATGCCAAAGCGTTCGTCGATGCTGTATCGACTTTCAGTCGTTGCGGTCGCTGACATGCGTTATCGTCCCTTGGTCGGGATTTTGTTGAACGGCACGTCCTTGTCGACGCGGATGTCGCCGGGAAGACCCAACACCCGCTCGGCGATGATGTTGCGGAGGATTTCGTCAGTGCCGCCGGCGATGCGGATCGACGGCGAGGACAGCAGCATGGCCTGAAACTGCCCGGCGACCTCCGCCGTTTCCGGATCGTTCAGCATGCCGCTCGCGCCTTGGAGGTCCATCGCATAGGTCGCGATATCCTGAAGCATCGCGCCTGAGACAAGCTTGCCGATCGAATTTTCCGGCCCCGGGCGCTCGCCGCGCGACAGCGCCGAAATCGTCCGCATACTGGTATATTTGAGACCGCTGTTCTTGACCGCCCAAGACGCGAGCTTCGAACGCGTGGCACGATCGTCAATGGCAAGACCGTCCTCGGTCATCAGGTTGCAGCAGAAATCGAACAGTTCGTTGAAACCGTTGGCCAAACGCGCGCCGATCGACATGCGCTCGTTCATCAGCGTGGTCAGCGACACGTTCCAGCCGTCGCCGATTGCGCCGAGCCGCTGCGAATCCGGCACGCGCAAATTGGTGAAGAAGACCTCGTTGAATTCCTGCATGCCGTTGGCCTGTTTGATCGGCCGCACCTCCACGCCCGGGCTCTTCATGTCGATGAAGAACATGGTCAGGCCCTTGTGCTTGAGCACGGCCGGATCGGAGCGGGTGATGAGCAGGCCGTAATCGGCATAATGCGCGCCGGAGGTCCAGATCTTCTGGCCGTTGATGATCCAGTGATCGCCGTCGCGCTCGGCGCGGGTGCGAAGCCCTGCGACGTCGGAACCGCCGGCGGGCTCGGAGAACAACTGGCACCAGATTTCCTCACCGGAGGCGATCTTCGGCAGATAACGCCGCTTGTCGGTCTCGTTGCCGAACGCCATCAACGTCGGCCCGCACATGCCCTCGCCGATCTGGAACGGGCTCGTGAGCTTGAAATAGATGCCTTCTTCCTGCTGCCAGATCACACGCTCGACTGGCGTAGCACCACGGCCGCCATATTCCTTCGGCCAGTTCAGGCACACCCAGCCGCTGTCGGCTTTCTTCTTTTGCCAGGCCTTGGCGACATCGACGATATCGTGCTTTTGCAGCTTGATGCGGCCGAGCGAAGCCTTCGACAGCTCCGCCTCGAACTCGCGCGGTGCGTTGGCCTTGATCCAGGCTCTCGCCTCGGCGCGGAACGCAGCTTCTTGCGGACTGTCATCAAAATTCATTGGTTGGTCCTCGTAGGTGTGTGCCCCGGACGCTGCGCAGCGCCATAAGCGTGTTTATGCGCGTCTTGAACGCGCTATGGCGATGCGCTGCAGAGCCGGGGCCCATGTTCAATTGGCAAATGTGGGTCCCGGATCTGCGGAGCAGCGTAAATCAAGCTGCACCGCGTCCGGGACACGAAAGCTATCTCCCCTTGGTCGGGATCTGGTTGAACGGAACGTCCTTGTCGACGCGGATGTCGCCGGGCAAACCCAGCACGCGCTCAGCGATGATGTTGCGCATGATTTCGTCGGTACCCCCTTCGATGCGGGTGCCGGGCGCGCGCATCAGCATGGCTTGAAATCTCCCGGCCGCTTCAGCGTCCTCAGGGCCCGACAGCACACCGGCCGCGCCCTGCAAATCCAGCGCATAGGCCGAAATATCCTGGATCATCGATCCCGCCACTAGTTTGCCGATCGAATTTTCGGGGCCTGGCCGCTCGCCTCTCGACAGCGACGAGATCGCGCGCATGTTGGTGTATTTCAGGCCGCTGGCGCGTACCGCCCATTGCGCCAGCCTGGAGCGCACACCGCGATCCTCGATCGCCGGCGCATCGTCCAGCATCAGGTTGCTGCAAAACTCGAACAGTTCGGGGAAGCCGGTCGCGATGCCGGCGCCGATCGACATGCGTTCGTTCATCAGCGTGGTGAGCGAGACGTTCCAGCCGTCGTTGACGTTTCCCAACCGCTGCGAGTCCGGAATCCTCACGTCGGTGAAATACACTTCGTTGAAGTCGGAATTGCCGTTGGCCTGCTTGATGGGCCGGATCTCGATGCCGGGGCTCTTCATGCTCAGGAAGAACATGGTGAGCCCCTTGTGCTTGGGCGCGGTGGGATCGGTGCGCGTCAGCAGGATGCCGTAGTCGGAATAATGCGCGCCCGAGGTCCAGATCTTCTGGCCGTTGATGATCCAGTCGTCGCCCTTCTTCTCCGCGCGCGTGCGCAGGCCCGCGACATCGGAGCCGCCGGCGGGCTCGGAGAATAACTGGCACCAGATGTCTTCACCGGAGGCGAGCGGCGGCAGATAGCGCCGCTTATGCTCTTCGCTCGCATAGGCCATCATGGTCGGGCCACACATGCCGTGGCCGATGATGAAGGTAAAGGAGAGCTTGCCGAACGCGCCCTCTTCCTGTTGCCAGATCACACGCTCGATCGGCGAGGCGCCGCGGCCGCCATAGTCCTTCGGCCAATGCAGACAGGCCCAGCCGGCATCGGCCTTTTTCTTTTGCCATGCCTTCGCGACGTCAAGCACATTGGCGCCGGTGAGCTGGGTGCGGCCGAGCGAGGCCTTTTTCAATTCCTCTTCATATTGCTTCGGCGCGTTCGCCGCGATCCAGGCCTTGGCCTCGGCGCGAAAGGCAGCTTCCTGCGGGGTGTCGTCGAAATTCATGTGTGCGTTCCTAAGCCGCGTTTCGCTTCCGCATGCGATCGATCAAGGCGTCTTCCCAATACGACATCGAGCCGAGCGACAGCGCCGTCGCATTCGCGCGCCGGTAGTAGAGGTGACAGTCGAATTCCCAGGTAAAACCCATGCCGCCGTGAACCTGGATGTTGTTCTTGGCGCAATGCTGGAACGCCTGTGTCGCGCTGAGCCGCGCGGCGGCCGCCGCTTCCGGCAATTCGCCGGCATTGGTCGAAAGTGCCCAGGCGCCGTAATAGCAATTGGAGCGCGCCAGCGTCGCC